>Ga0335073_10016329_pt1 | contig 10369 bp, 7 predicted proteins | sample Lox_Sample_22_FD_207093 | JGI IMG/M metagenome (GOLD analysis project Ga0335073, IMG submission 207093) | Soil microbial communities from Loxahatchee National Wildlife Refuge, Florida, United States - Lox_Sample_2.2 | ecosystem: Environmental > Terrestrial > Soil > Wetlands | place: USA: Florida... | reverse complement strand
GCTGCTTACGATTACCGGCAGCCCGCAGGCCATCGCCTCGTTCACCACCAGGCCCCAGGGATCGCTATGTGTCGGCAGAACAAGAACGTCCGCGAGCCCGTATATTGCGGCTAGTTCTTCACGCTGCGCGAATCCGAGGAAGCAAACCGTGCCCGGTGCGATTCTTTTCGCCCTTTGCTCCAGCTCCGCTCTCGAGCTTCCCTCGCCCGCAAACACCAAACTTACTTTGCATTGAGTGTTGTGCTCCAGTCTGCCATAAGCCTGCAGAAGATCAAAAACTCCTTTTTCCTCGACCAATCTTCCAGCAAACAGTACAAACCGGTTGGGCAGGCGAAGTCGCCGGCGAATCTCGTCTTCTCGCTCACGCGCCGCACTGCAGTGGGCTTCGAACCAATCGTTGTCGACCACACTGGGCGCGGTCAATATCTTCTCTTCCGGCAATCCGAGCAACTGTAAATAGGCAAACGAAGACGCCCCCGCCGCCACATACCGGTCGCACCGCTCTAGAAAATAAGACTTCATCCACTCCACCAAACCGCTGCCCGAACGAGCATCATGCTGGTTGCTCTCCGACCACAAAACGAATTCTGCATGATTGCGGCGGGCCCACAAAAGTGCCTGCCAGGAAGCGGGATAGTTATATCCTCCACAGATGATGGTTTCCGGAGCGAACCTTTTGAGCGAAATTCCCAGTCGCCAGTTCAGCAATACATTCTTTCCGCCAAGCCGGAGTCGCCAGGAAGGCAACACCTCATGTGAGAAACGGATTTCATCCTTGTAAACCGGCCATTGCCTCAGCGTGGCATCGGTCTCCGCCAGAAAAACCACGTGCAGATCGATCTCTCGACACCGGGCCAGCGCGTTGAAGACCGGAATGCGATAGGGGGCGATTATCTCGGACAGAATCAACAGCCGCCGCTTGCTGCCTGGCATTCGCGAGAGCACCGAACGCCATTCTAACGGCAACCGATCAGCTCGATCGTTTGCGGCGCTGATTCTCTTAGCGCTGATTCTCTTAGCGCTGGTTCTCACAGCGACGGTTCTCTTCGCGCTGCCCCCTGTAGCGATGGTTCGCGCGCTCGACCATAGCCTTCTCCATGATCGCGCCCCATTGCTTGGCAATGTCGTCCCATTCGAACTTGGCAGCATGCTTGACGGCAGCCGCCGACATTCTGGTTCGCAACTCTGCGTCGCACATCAATCTCTCCAGTGCCGCGCTTAGATCATCATCCGAATCGCCAAGCAATCCGCTAAGTCCGTCAACAACGTAGTCAGGATCATACGAACGGCGTGCAATGCAAGGAAGGCCGCACGCCGAGGCTTGTCCAAGAACTTGAGGATGACCTTCAATTTCACTTGGAAAAAAGAAAATCTGCGCCTGCCGCATTTCTTCACCCAGCTGCGCGGCGCTCAAATGCCCGAGGAAGTGAACATTTCCGCAATCGGCCTCGCGCGCCAGTTTGCGACATGCAACTTCTTCCTCCCCTGTGCCGGCAAGACGAAATTCCCACTGGCGAAATTTCGCGGCTTGCTGAACCACCAGATCCGCGCGTTTATAGGCGCGGAATGAACCCGCGAAAAGAACTCGTTTGGGTCCAGAATCGTTGTTCGGTTCGACGCGCGGAAAGTAATATCGCCGATCGATGCCATCGTAGACCGTATGCACATGCTCAATCCCAAAGAGTTTGCGCACAGTTTCGCTCATAAATCGACTGTTCGCCGCAAGCACGTCGCATTCCCGAACCGCACGCCATAGCAACGGGCGGTCAACCGCCGACTTTTCTTCAAGCGCTCCAGAAACCACGTAAGTCACCAGCGCGGTGCGCAATGCAAGACGTCGCCGAATCCTCAGAAACCCGGCATCAAGAGGCCCTTCCCTCGGAAAAAAATAAACGTCGGGCGGCCGCCGCAGCAACCGCAACAGAACACGCGCGCTGTTCGCATGTTTGCCCCAGCGAATAATCTCGGTGTTTGGCCGATTGGCAATGCGATTGTCCGGCCTGTCCGAGGCCAGCATCAACACTCGAAAGCGCGAAGGATCGAGCCGCGCCACGACCTCTTTCACCGTCAGATTTTGAGCATTTGCATTGTTCTCGTCGGCAAATGACGGGGTAAAGACCGTGATCATGCGGCGGCCGGTGACGCCATAAATTTCGATCGAGCGTTAGGGATCGCGGCTTTCATCAGGCGCGCTTTTAGTGTGATTGGATGACTTCAATTCTAGCTTAAGCTCGCGCAGGCGACTTTGCAGCCGTGGAACTGCTGGTTTGTCTGCAATTGTTTTTGAAATGTGCGCGGCAGCTACCTTCAAAAAGTGTTGTCGGATCTCCGGCACCGCACCACTGGGGAGCGGCCTTTGCTCGGCCGGATCAGCCTGCAGATCATAGAGCTGTTCAATCGCATCCGACTCCAGTCGATAAACAAGCTTGTACTTCGCATCGCGAACACTGACGAGACGCGATGATAGACGCATCTCGCCACGAAAAGGATTGGTGCAATCGTACGCCAACTCGGTCAGAGCCGGGTCAGCTTCGCCCTCCGATCCCGACTGTTCTCGCAACCCCCGACGCAAGCTCTCGCCGCGAAAGCTTGAGGGAGACGCTACTTCGAGAATGTCGAGCAGGGTCGGTGCAAGATGTAAGAGGCTGAACGGAGTGTTCGATGGCTCAATGCGTTGTCCGCTCGCATCGGCCCACTGGACCGGCATACGAATCAATAGCGGCACATGCACGATTTCTTCCGCCATGCTGACCGGCACGTGGTAGCGGCGGCCATGTTCAAGAAACTCCTCGCCATGGTCGGCGGTAAGCGCCAGAACAGAATTCTCCCAGCGCTGTGCGCCCTTCAGATATTCGATCAGTCGATCGACTTGGGTATCCACCCAACGAATGCTCGCGTCATAGAGGTCGATAATCTCTTTTTTCTTGCGCCGCAGACCCGTCGCAGAAAGATCCGATCGATTCCAAAACTCATTGATATAACGGGCCCGCGCCGGCGAAATCTCCTTCCCCGTTAACTGTTGTAATGCGCGAGGTGGGGGATAGTAAGGAGCGTGCGGATCCATGAGATGGAGCCATAGGAAAAATGGACGGCCTGGCTCGACCGTTTCCAGCCACGATTTCGCGGCCTCCACCACGACCTCCGCCGACGGATACTTCCGTAGCGCGTCCATATCCGAAACCGGTGAAGCCCTGACTCGGACCAGATACTGAAAATACAATTCATCGTAAAGTTTGCCCAGACCGACTCTATCTGCTGACTGTTTCAACCAGCCATTCAATGTTTCGAGATGACGTCCATCTTGTGGCTGCGATTCATCACCCGACTCGGCCTTGCCCCCTGCTCGACCATCAAAATCAAGAAAATCGCGGAATTCATCGAACCCTTGGTTAAACCCGAAACGCGCCGAAATATAAGGATTGGCCGCGGAAAAACCGGCGGTCGCATAGCCCGCTTTTCTCAGCGCTGTCGCCAGCGTCTCTTCGCCAGCCGCCAACCCGATCACATCTCGTCCCAAAGCCAGCGGCATGCGTGACGCAAATATCGCTGGCAGCGAATAATAAGTCGGTGCCCCGGCGACTATCGCTTTCGCCATAACAATAGATTCCGTTGCCAGGGAACTCAGGCACGGCGTCGTAGCCCGCGAATATCCGTGGAAACCGCAATGGTCGGCCCGCAGACAGTCCACCGTGATCAGAACTAATGACTGCTTGTTTTCCCTCACCCTATCGATCCTTGCTCCGCGCGCTTCCTCTTTCTGCTACGTATCTCCCTGTGTAACTGCAACTTTAATGTCTCCATTCTCTGTCGCCAACGAGCCTTCCGTCACAACCCGCCAAAGTTCACTATCGTGTACATAGAGGAGATCCGCCCATCGTTTTTCCATCGCCGAAAGAAACGCGTCGAGCAGTGCCAGTGTGGGCATGCGAAAGTCTCGTAGTGTGGAATGAAAGTTGATCGAGTGTATGGAAATAACAGCCGGTACCCCGCGAGCCAGGCAAGCGTTCGCTTGATGCACCATCTCTTCCAGCCTGCACGCTCCGGTTGCCGGTTCCATCTCCACATTGCGAAAAGTCAGCAACATCCCGTTCCTGTCAAGCCGAGGCGCATCTTGTTCGCCCGGCCCTCCCTGAACCACGCGCACGCCAACGTCAAACCAGGCCTGTTTCGTATCTTGATTGGCACGATACCCGGGAGCGCACGCGCTCAAAGGAGTCGACCCAAAAAGCGTCTGAAAAATCTCCGCCGCGCGCTGAATCGCAACTCGCTGATCGGTTAACGGAAGAAATTGTCGATCTCCCGGCTGTGAAGCATCCCAGTATTCGTAACCGATCCATGGCATGCGCCAATAAATATAAGGAGTGCCTGCGCGCCACAGTTTGTGCAGCAACTGCCTGCGTTCTCCTTCAACCTGCGACTCGCGCCTCACCGCCGCGGCGCAGAAATGACTCAGCCCATGTAGCGCCGGAAAAAACAGTCCGTCGCGAATACCCTCGCGATAGGCATCCCTCAACCCAGGACGCTCCCACGGCTCCGGCAGGCCGTCCGTTAGCGGTCGCAAAGGGATCTGCTCGCCCGGCTCCCGAATCGCGCGCTGAAAATCGAGATTCGCAAGGATGAAGTTCATCTGCAGGCAGGGATGACGGCCGGCCGAATCTTGATGTCTCTTCAACAGTGCGCTGAGCGCCTGCAAATCGTCGCACGTTTCCAGGCTGTAATAGTCGTACGGCTTTTCGCCAAGGTTCAGGCCGCCGGCCCGCAGTTCCTCCCAACCTTCTCGATCGCGCACCCCAACCCGGCCCCAGTCATCGCTCTGGAAAAGAATCAGAGGACGATCGAACCGAAACGTCTGCCGGGCAGATTGTCTACGGGCGAGCATTTGCCGCAAGCGAGTGATCATTCGCTTCCCGTTTCGCAATTCGCGCCTCGCCGGCGTTCCCTCAATGTCGGCTCCAGAGTTCGTTGCCCTCGCCTACCGCGTTACATGTATCCCAAATCCCGCAAACGCTTTTCCAGAATCGCTTTTTCCTTTTCATCAAGCTTTTCGGCATCGTCTCGCAGAAGCTCCTGCAAAACGAATTCCAACAGCGACTCGATGCTCTCGAATTCCCTGCCATACTTTTGCTCGGCCGAGGCGCAAAGATCCTCCGGCAGGCTCACGTTTCTCTTGTTAGTCATCGGAACCAGAGTGATTTCCCCACCGCTCCGCGAAGCCGGCTGAATATTGCCTCCACGATCATCCTGTCATCATTGTCCAGCCCAACCAGCAAGGCCAGCCCGCAAAATGCCGTGTAAGAAACCATCAGCGTTATGACAATCCAAAGCCATTGCGGATGAAGTTGTGCGGAGAAGAATTTGATCGCGAGCGTGGCAGTCAGGCTTCCGAGAGCGGGCACGGTGAGCCGGAAGTAAGTCCTGTTGTAAGGAGAGAGATGTAGCGCATCGCGCACTTCACGAAGAAACAACCAGTTGCTCAAGGCATTGGTCATGGAAGCTGCCGTGGCAACCCCGATCATGCCCAACGGTTTCACCAATATCAGCGATGCAGCCACCACAAAAACAGCCATCATCAGTTGCACACGAATCAGCCGGGCCTGATTGCCTGACATCAGCAACAGGTACCCGACAGAACCTGTGCCCGTATTGACCAACTGGCCCAGCGTTCCTATGATGAGCACGGCCCAGCCTGCCCCAAACGCCGGACCGAACAGAAGCATAAGAGGCTTGGAATCGATCATCAGAACCAACGCCAGTGGCAGCGACAAACCGAATACCCATTTGGTGAGCGTCTGGAAGAGCTTGCCCAGCAGTGCCTGCTCGCCGCGCGCGTGCAGGTCGGCAATGGTGGGCGAAAAAATCTGATTCACTGATTGCAGGACCACCGGCACAAACGCAACTACCGTCGCCGCTGTCGCATAGATACCGACTTCGTTCACCTTCAGAAAAACGCCCATCAGAACCTTGTCGGTCTGCGAGAGCACAAAGGCCAGCACGCTCACCCCTAAAGCAACCACCGAGAACGAGAAGACTTCCCTCTCCAGCGCCACCGGAGGACGCGAAGAACGGCGGGCCTCCACCGGTGTCATCTTCCAGGCGATCACGATCAGCAGAACCAGAACCGTCGCGGCGGTTCCGACCTGCGCAATCAGATAGCCGCGCAGCGCGTATCCGGCACTCAGCAGAATAAAGCCGAGCACGATGTTCAGCGGACTGGCGATGAAATTCGTCGCCACCGTGCGGATCGCAACATCCTTATACCCGGCCAGAATCTGGCCGCAAAAACTCGTCAAGCCCCCGATCGCCAACAATGCAGCAAAAAGCGGCAGATAGGGCACCAGCGCGGGTATGTGATAAACGTGCACGGCTAGTGCCGGCCCCGCCAGCACAACGACAATCGCCAGTGCAAGATTGGCGACTACAAGAACGGCCGACATCTGACGCAGAAATGCCCGCAGTTGCGCCCATTGACCGGTGGCCGAGTATGCCGCCACAAAGCGCGTCGCCGCCTGCGGAAGCCCCAAGCCATTGAAGATCCCCAAAAAGCCAACGATCGTCATCCCCAGCGCATAGACCCCGAGAGCATCCGCGCCCAGCACTCGCGCCACATAGATCTTGAAAAGATAGCCGGCAGCAGCGGTAAATAAGGTCCCGGCAAAAAACACTCCAGAGTTCCGGGATATGGTGCCGATCTGACTGCGAAATTGCGCCTGCTGATCAGCCAGAGTCGGCTCTTGCGGAGGCGCGAACGTTGTGTCGGAACTGCTCAAATCGCTGGTTCTCTCCCTCGTTCTGGGTCCGCGTGGTTTCTGTGATTATCGCAGAGTGCCAGGCTGAGGCTGGCAAAGAATTTCCCTTAGTGGCCCGCCGCTGATTGGCTGAACCAGCCCGGCCGCGAGACCAGCAGGAGGCATCGCCGATGCGATCCTTTCACTGATCTCCAGCAGATCATCCGGCTCTTCCAGCATCTTCGCCACGCCGAATCGCACGAATTGTCCGGAGTATCCCACATAAGCGTGGCGCAGCCATCCGCAAAGCAAAACAGGAATTCCTGCGATTGCGCACTCGCAAGCCGTCGTCGATTCGACAGTCACCGCACACCACAGGTCCTGGTACATTTCGCGAGAGAGCGGCGCGGCGGTTACTCGAACCAGTTCGCGATCGGCTTTCTTCAATACCCGATTTAAGAGTCGCTTTCGCGAGTGCGCGGTTTCGAAGGGATGCAGTTTCAGCAAAACCGTTTTCCCTGCCTTTCGCGCCGCCTCACACAAGCGCGGAATCACTTCGCGGTAGAGCGCTTCAATCCGCCAACGATCGCTCTCGTACGGTTCGGTGAAGAATGCGATCGTCTTTGCGCCATCGCTCCAGAGTGAATCGTCCGGTGCCGCATGGGTTGCCCCCACTCGAAGATAGGAGTTTTCCACCTTGCACCCACGCTCTAGGTAATCACGCTCCATTTCACCCTTCACCAGATAAGTGGAACACCCTGGGTTCTTCACCGCCATCATCGCGTCCAGGGCGCCATGATGAAATGCCACTGCCGGAATCTTCCGTTGCCGGGCCAACAAGAGAGGAATCCTGGTATAGGGATTGGTGTCGTCCCCACTCAAGCAACTCATTACGGGCTGGCGCTCATAAACCGCTCGCCACGCATCTCGCACCGGTGTGCCCCAACGCAACCAGCGCTTCCCTTTTTCGAGAACTCCAGTTTGCGCGCTAAGCTCGAATTCAGGTTGCGATCGGAGTGAAGATACAAGATCCTGCCATTTGCTCTCGAGTTGGCGCATCTCTTCCTTGTCGAAGCGGTCTGCGGCAAACGACGCCAGCGACGCGCTCGTCACATTGTTTGGGACGGAACCTGTCGCTGCCGTTTCGCGCGCCAAAACCAAAAGGAATCGTTGCTCGGGCAAGATCCTCGCGTAACCCAAAGCGTTGCGCGTCACATTGGAGTATCCGCTCGGGATCAGAATCACCGGTTCTGATGACTGTGGGACCGAAGCCGCGAATTTTCGCCTCCACGCATAACCAGCGTCATACTTGTCATAGACGACCTGACGGATCTGCCCGAAGCTCAGATTGGCCGCTGCGCGCTTGTAGCGCTCCACACGGTTGGCGAAGCGCCGCCGCATGCCCCCGTGCAAAACAATCAAGCGGCATCGGAGCAGCATCCGCAGAGCTTCGGCCGTGGCCGATGTCCGCGTCGCCGTCAGCCTCTCACATGGGCCAATCTTCTCGGCCAATCTTCGCGCCAGCTGCAAGTCTTGCAGCTGGGGCCATAGCAGAATCCCGATTACGTCCCACCAGTCGATGCCGTAGCGGTCCACGACCCGCCCCAGCCCCTGGCTCAGCAGGGCGCGCCAAACCCGCAAATCTTCCATCTCAATCGCGAAATCGAAAATGCTGAACACCGGCCGGTTCAGCTTGCCGCTCCACTCTTGGTAGAAAGACCTGGGGGCTCTTGCCAGGTCAACAATCAAATCCCACCGGCCGCGGCTCCATGCAATTTGAAAGTCGTCTTCTGGATGTACTAACAGGATGTTCATCGATTCAGTGCGGCGTTTCGACTCACCGCGCGATCAGCTTCCAATCGAGCGGCGTGCCGCGTTCAATATCGCAAGCGGCACGCTGACCCAGAATTTCACGCAGATGCCGCGGGTGAAGGCCATCTGCCGGACGAATGGATCGGACATTTTGTGTAGTAAGCAGATCGCCTTTCCGCACCTCTTCGACGACAAACAGCGAACGTCGGAACTTGCGACTGTTGACCTCGTGCGCCGCCGGGGCAAACTGTGCCTCTCCCAGAGCCTTTTCGGCCGTCCGCACCGCCTCAACCATTGCTTTGAATTCGTGAGGTTCAAGCGAGAAGGCGCTGTCAGCGCCGCCATCCACGCGGCTCAAGCAAAAATGCTTTTCGATGATGCACGCTCCCAGCGCCACTGCGGCGACCGCGACAGCGTTATCCATCGTATGGTCAGAGAGTCCGGCTGGACATTCGAAATGGCGTGCAAGTTCCGGTATCGTGCGCAAGTTCGCTTCTTCCGGCGTCGCTGGGTACGCGCTCGTACATTTCAAAAGCGCAATTTGCGCAGCACCAGCGTCGCGAGCCGCTGAAACCGCTTCGTTGATTTCGCTCTCCGTGGCCATTCCCGTCGACATAATCAAAGGCTTCCCCGTGCTGGCCATTTTTTCAATCAGCCCAAGATCCACCAGTTCAAACGACGCCACTTTGTGCGCGGGCACATCCATTTCCTCAAGGAAGTCGACAGCGCTTGCATCGAACGCGCTCGAAAACAGATGCAACCCAATCGAGTCGGCCACCTGCTTCAGCTTGGGCTGCCATTCCCATGGCGTAAATGCCTCCTGGTAGAGATCATGCAGTGTCCGGCCGTCCCAGAGCGTGCCGCCCGACACTCGAAAGCATTTCTTGTCACTTCGAAGAGTGATCGTATCGGCGGTGTAAGTCTGCAATTTAACCGCGTCCGCACCGGCCTCCTTGATTGCATGAACGATCTGAACCGCTCTCTCGAAGCTCTGATTATGATTGGCCGACATCTCCGCCACGATGTAAACAGGAAAGCCAGTCCCGATGCGCCGATCCGCGATCTGAATAACGCGGTCGCTCATGAAACCACCTTCATCGCACCGGCTTCCGAAGATTTGCCTTTGTGCCGATCGGCGAGAAAAGCTCTCGCTTGTTCCGGCGTATATGCCGTCCTGCGGCCACTGCGAATGATCGAAAGCGCGCGGTCGCCTTCATTGAAAAGAAGGTCCAGGACGGAAGCATAGGGCCGGAAAGGCGGAAACAGTTGCTCGTACGACGGGTGCTCATAATGCTGAAAGCTAACCGTAATGCCGCGATCAGCGAAGATTGCCAACTCATCCAGTAAATAATCTACTGACCCCAAAGGCGACAGATATTCCTTTGCACCCTGTGCCGCGCAGATCTCCGCCAAAAGCTGACTGCGCTTGCCCTCCACCAGAATTTCCGAAGAACAAATCATCTCGGTCTTGATTCCGAGCACATCGCGGATCCATCGAATGATGCCGGTGAGAAGCCGCGCCAGGTTGCGATCATCTGACTCGGAACAAATCACTTCGCTTACTGGCCCGAAATACATTTCGAAAAACGGTGCTCGCCGGTAATTCAAATCGATGGCTCGCAGATGATCACGCCAGAATTCCGGTTCCGAAATCTCCACCTCAACGATGCGCTGATCGCGCCGTCCACGCGACGCGACCGGAACGGTCAACCACTGCAATCCTTCCGGCGTCTTTATGCGGTTGCGCTGCTGCCATGAGCGCTTCTCAAATTGAACGCTGTCCAGCAATACCAGCCGATCCACCTGATCAAGAAGATCGAAGTAACCCAGCC
>Ga0335073_10016328_pt1 | contig 10370 bp, 8 predicted proteins | sample Lox_Sample_22_FD_207093 | JGI IMG/M metagenome (GOLD analysis project Ga0335073, IMG submission 207093) | Soil microbial communities from Loxahatchee National Wildlife Refuge, Florida, United States - Lox_Sample_2.2 | ecosystem: Environmental > Terrestrial > Soil > Wetlands | place: USA: Florida... | reverse complement strand
TGGCGCGCGGGTGGAGGAGCTCGGCACCACGACATGGGTGGTACAGCCCGACGGCTACCGCGCCACCGACCTGCACGTGGAGCCAGATGCATCGGCCGCCACCTATCTCTGGGCGGCTGAAGCGTTGACAGGCGGCGCCATCGACATTGGAACTTCCCCGAACTGCTTCACCCAACCCGATGCCAGCGCATATGAACTCATTCGCGCTTTCCCCCACATGCCAGCCGAGATCGACGGCTCACAGATGCAGGATGCGGTGCCGACATTGGCGGTGTTGGCTGCCTTCAATGCAACGCCGGTACGGTTTGTTGGCCTCGCGAATCTACGGGTGAAGGAGTCCGACCGTGTGGCAGCCCTGGCTACCGAGCTCTCACGCCTGAGCCCGGGGCTGGCGGTGGAGGACGCTGACGACTTGATGGTAACCCCGACGCCGCCGGAATACTTCCGCGCGGCACGGATCCACACTTACTCGGACCATCGCATCGCCATGAGCATGGCCCTGGTGGGATTGCGGGTGCCGGGCGTAACCATCCTGGACCCAGACTGCGTGGGTAAAACCTACCCGGATTACTGGCGTGATCTCGCCAGCCTGGGAGTTGTGCTGGAGCAGTCTGACCTGGCCGCCTGCTTCAATCAATAAGGAGCGACGGTAATCGCTCGATTAGATCACTTGCGTAGAAATTTGCCGAGAGAGTCGGGACGGACATGGCGCGGCATCCTCAGCGACTAACCGCGCCGCTCGAATCGGGTGGCATAGCTGGTGTCTGATCCCTGGTGTATGAGGCAGGCCCATGGGGATTCCGCGGGAAGGAACTGGCGTGCAATTCGCCGCCTTTCCCTTCAGGGTAGAGACGAGAGGCCTAAAGATCCTCCTTGTTACGTCGCGCGAAACGCGGAGATGGGTCATTCCCAAGGGTTGGCCGATCCGAGGATTGCGGCCACGAGACGTGGCCGCCCGGGAGGCACTCGAAGAAGCCGGTCTGGTCGGCAAAATCGTGGCCAAGCGTTCGATCGGCTCGTATCACTACAGTAAACGGTTACCAGACAACCGGACAATGCTCTGCCGCGTCAAAGTCTTCCTCCTGTCGGTCGATCGCCAACTTGATATCTGGCCGGAGATACAGCAGCGCGATTGGCGCTGGGTGGATGCTGCGAAAGCTGCGCAGATGGTGGATGAGGGCGGACTCGCGGAGATTCTTCGGTCGGCATTTCCGACGGTCCGGTACCTGGCATCCCGCCGTGAACGGCGCCTTCCCCGTTGACTGGTACGATGACTCAGCCCCGCCTGACGCGCGTGGCGCAACCGGAGAACGGGCTGCCGGATTGCCAGGATCTGGTCGCATTGACCTGGATCAATGCTGGCATTGCCGCCCGGTTACACTCATACCCAAAGCAATAGATGATAGGAAACGTCATGACCCGGACCATTCGGCCATTTCGGCGCCATCCCGGCTCGCTGCTCTCTGCGCTGGCCGGGATCGCGCTTGGCATTCTCGCCGTAGGTCACGCCCGGGCCCAAGGCGTGCTGGTGATGTATTGCGGCGTTGACGAGGGTTGGTGCCGTGCGATGGCCACGACCTATCAGAAGGAAACCGGCGTGAAAGTTGACATGATCCGCATGTCCGCCGGCGAGACCTATGCTCGCATCCGCGCGGAGAAGGACAACCCGCACGGCGATATCTGGTGGGGCGGCACTGGCGACCCACACTTGCAAGCCGCGGACGACGGGCTGACGGAACCCTACAAATCGCCGTTGCTGCCGAAGCTGCGCGACTGGGCCCAGCATCAAGCCGAGATAGCCCATTACCGCACCGTCGGCATCTACCTCGGCGCGCTCGGCTTCGGCTACAACACCGAGGAACTGGCGCGGCGCAAGCTGACCGCACCGGCCTGCTGGTCCGACCTGATCAAGCCCGAATTCAAGGGCGACGTGCAGATGGCTGACCCCAACGCGTCCGGCACCGCCTGGACCGCGCTCGCCACCATCGTGCAACTGATGGGCGAGGACAAGGCGTTCGCCTACTTTCGTGCGCTCAACAGCAACATCAACGAGTATCCAAAGACCGGTGCGGCTCCCGCACTTGCCGTCGGTCAGGGCGAGACTCTGATCGGCATCGCGTTCCAGCACGACATCATCAATGTCGCGCGCAATGGCAAGCCGGCGCAGGTAGTCTCGCCATGCGAGGGCACCGGTTACGAGATCGGCTCGATGAGCCTGATCAAGGACGCCCCACACATCGCCGAGGCGAAGAAATTCTACGAATGGGCGCTGACGCCCGAGGCGCAGAAACTCGCCGCCCAGAACGGCAGCTTCCAGATTCCGTCCAACCCGGAAACCCCGGTGCCGCCGGAGTCGCCGGACCTCAGCAAGGTCAAGCTCATCGCCTACGACTTCGCCACCTATGGCGCCGCGGCGACCCGCGACCGTTTGCTCGCCCGCTGGGCCAGCGATGTGAAGAACGCGCCGAGATAGCCGGCGCCTGATGCGTTCGCTGAAGGGCTGGCTGGCCGCCGGTTGGGTCGCGGTGTTGGTGTTGCCCTGGTACGGCATCGGCGGCATGCCGCGTGGCGTGCCCGAACTTCCGGCCTTGGCGCACGGGTTGTGGGGCGCGCGCCCCTGGTTGTTGCCCCTGCTGCTGCCCCTGCTGCTTGCGACTTGGGCCACCATCGGCCGGGCCCGGCCGCGCGCCTTGGTGCTTAGCGGACTGGCCGGCCTGGCCTGGGTCGTCGTCGAAGGCCTCGCCATCAACCATCACGGTTGGAGCGTCGCCTGGCTGGCGACCCTGACCAGCAGCAACGGACCGACGCAACCCGCCCTGGGCTGGGGTGCCCTGCTCTACGCCATCGCCTGCCTGATGCTGGTTGCGCACGGGCTCGCCTGCCAGGGCGTCTGCCGCGGCGACGTATTCGTGGTCGGGTCGATCATGGTGATGGTGGGTGCGATCACATTGTTCGTCTTCTACCCGATCCTGTGCATCCTCGCCTCCGCAGTGCGCGACAATGACGGCAACTTCGCACCACATCTGTTCCTGACGAAATTGCTCGGCCGGCCGATTTGGGGCGTGGATTGCCTGTTCAGCGCACAGGCCTGCGGCACGGCATGGAACACCGTGGCCGAGGCCACGCTGGTCGGCGCGTTGACCACCGCACTCGGCCTGGCGCTCGCTTTGGTGGCGCTGCGCACGCGCGTGCCGCTCAAGCCGCTGGTGGGCATGCTGTCGATTCTGCCAATCATCACACCGCCTTTCGTGATCGGTCTGGCGCTGATCCTGCTGTTCGGCCGCGCTGGGGTGGTGACGGTGTGGGTCGCGGACCTACTGAACCTGCCGCGCAGTCGCTGGATCTACGGTATGCCGGGCATTACCGTCGCCCAGACGCTGGCATTCACCCCGATCGCCTTCCTGGTGCTGATTGGCGTGTTGCAGGGCGTCGCCCCCGGCCTGGAGGAAGCAGCGCAGACGCTACGCGCCAGCCGATGGCGCACCTTCCGCACGGTGACCTGGCCCTTGATCCGTCCCGGCCTTGCCAACGCATTCCTGATCGCATTCATCGAGAGCATGGCCGACTTCGCCAATCCGTTGATGATCGGCGGCAATTTCACGGTGTTGGCGACCGACATCTTCTTCGCCGTGGTCGGCACCACGCATGACCAGGGACGCGCCGCGGTGCTCGCCCTCGTGCTGCTGGCCTTCACCCTGTCGGCGTTCCAGGCACAACGGGCCTGGGTCGGCCGCCGCAGCTATGCGACGATGGGCGGCAAGGGCAGCGCCGGTCAACCCGCCCCATTGCCGCTCGGCCTGTGCGTCCTGTGCTACAGCATCATCGTGCCGTTCCTGCTGCTGACTGTTGCCGTCTATGGCACTATTATGATGGGCGGCTTCGTCGAATCCATCGGCCGCAACAACACGCCCACGCTGCGCTACTTCCTCACCGCGTTCTCGGCGGAACGTGGCGTCGACGGCTGGTTCCTGAGCGGCTCGGCCTGGAACTCACTGCTCACCACGTTCGAGATCGCATTGATCGCCATGCCCTTCACCGCGGCGATCGGCATCGTCACCGCATGGCTGCTGGATCGCCAGCGCTTTCCCGGCCAACGCAGCTTCGAGTTCCTGGCAATGATGAGCTTTGCGATTCCCGGCACGGTGGTCGGGGTCAGCTATATACTGGCGTTCAACGTGCCGCCGGTGGCGCTGACCGGGACCGGAACGATCATCGCGATCGCCTTCGCGTTCCGCAACATGCCGGTCGGCATCCGCGCGGGGCTGGCCAATCTGAGCCAGATCGACCGTAGCCTGGACGAGGCGTCGCTGACCCTCGGCGCGCGATCCTTCCGCACGCTGCTGCTGGTGATCCTGCCGATGATGCGCCCGGCCGTAACTACTGCGCTGGTCTATAGCTTCGTGCGCGCCGTGACGGCGGTGAGCGCGGTCATCTTCCTGGTCACCGGCGAATATCAGCTTGCCACGGTCTATATCGTCGGGCGCGCCGATGTCGGCGAATACGGCGTTGCCATCGTCTATGCCGCGATGCTCATCGTGCTGATGCTCGCCGTGCTGCTGCTGATCCAACTGGCAATTGGCATCCGCCGTCCCGGTGCGCGTGCTATCACACCGGCCGCGGCCGTTCCTGTGATGACGGTGGTGCCGGGATGAGCGATTTGGCGACGCCGGCAGTCGAATTCCGCTCTGTCTCCAAGCGCTATGGCGCCGTGACTGCGCTCGACGATATCAGCTTCACCATAGCCCAAGGCACGCTGGTGACGTTGCTCGGGCCCTCGGGCTGCGGCAAGACGACGATCCTGCGGCTGATCGCCGGCCTGGAACAACCCAGCGCCGGCAGCATCATGATCGCCGGACAGGACGTTACGCTGCGTGCCGCGTCGGAACGCAGCATCAGCCTGGTGTTTCAGTCCTACGCTCTGTTCCCGCATATGACGGTGCTGGAAAACGTCTGTTATGGCCTGCGTGCGTCCGGGGTCAAGAAGCCTCGCGCTATCGAACTGGCAATGGAGAAGCTCGCACTGGTCGGTCTTACCGGCTACGAACGCCGCCTGCCGAGCGAACTCTCCGGCGGCCAGCAGCAGCGTGTTGCCGTGGCGCGTGCGATCGTGTTGGAGCCGCAGGTCCTGTTGTTCGACGAGCCTCTGTCCAACCTGGACGCCAAGCTGCGCCGCCGCGTGCGCGAGGAAATCCATGAATTGCAGCAGACCCTGTCGCTCACCGCGCTCTATGTTACGCACGACCAGCAGGAAGCACTGGCGATCTCCGACCGCATCATGGTGATGAACATGGCCCGCGTGGCACAGGACGGCACGCCGCGCGGGCTGTACGAACGCCCGGCCAGTCATTTTGTTGCCGATTTCATCGGCGACGCCAACATCGTGCCGGTGATGGTCGAGGCGCTTGATGGCGATGTGGCGCAGGTGCGGCTGGGTCCGTTATGGCTACGCGTGCCGCATCGTGCGGCCGAGATCGGGGCGGCGGAGTTGGCAGTCCGCCCACAGTCTCTGCTGCTAACGCCCGGTGTCGCCGCACCGGATGCATTGCCCGGACGAATTGCGAAGGCCGCCTATCTCGGCAGCCACATGGAATATTGGGTCGCCGCAGACGGCCTGAGCACGGAATTGTTCATCATCGGCCCAGACGTCGCGACCCCGCTATCGGTGGGCGCGCAGGTCGGTATTCGGCTCGCCGATTCCGGCGTGGCTGTTGTACCGCGCGTCTGACGACCGCTTTCGCCTCGTCCGGCTGACGTGACCCGGTATCCTCAATTTTTCCCACTGCGCGCGGCGCTGTCCAGGATGGCAGCACTGTAGTCGGCTTGAGGCGTAAGGGCATGACCAGGGCGTGTCGTCGGCGGCCGAAATCGCCCGTTTGATCCAGGTCAATGACGGCGCCGACGAAGGCGGGTGTATTGGCAGGTTCAGGGGAATCCCACTTCCCCAGGCGGCGGGTTTCCCAGCCAGGAGTATGTCAGAATGGCTGACGTTTCTGTGTCGCAGCTAGCGTCGATGATTGACGCCTCCATCGCCGGCCGGCCGGCCGCAACCCTCGGGGAGATGGAGGCTTTCTTTCAAAGCCTCACCCCCTATCGTCTCGCCGCCGTGATGGTCGAGCCCCGCTACGTCCGCTCAGCCGTGGAATACTTCCATCCGCGCAAGCAGAACGTGGTGACGGTCATCTCGTATCCGCTTGGTGCCATGACCACCGAGGCAAAGCTGATCCAGATGGCGGAAGCCTTGTCGGATGGTGTCGACGAGTTGGATCTCGCGATGGATCTCTCCGCGTTCCGGTCGGGCGATTTCGCCAAGGTAGCCGACGAACTCCGGGCCGCCCGGATCATGGCAGGCGACCATCTTCTGAAGATCATCTACTACTCCGCCATTCTCAGCGAGGACGACTCGCTGCGCGCCGCGGAATTGATCGTCAATGCCGGTGTCACTTTCCTGAAGACCAACCCGGGCTACGGGAATGTCACCACCCCGGCGCACGTCCGCGCCGTCAAGCAACGTTTCGGTGACGCCTTGCGCGTGATGGCGTCTGGCGGGGTGCGGACACACCAGGACGCGGTGGCAATGATCGAGGCTGGGGCCGATCGCATCGCAACCAGTTCGCCATTCGCCGTTCTCGGTGTCGAGAGCTGAGCAGGAGACGTGTGCCATGATGCCGAGGACTCGCGATGAGCTTGCGGCGGTGATCGATCAGACCCAGCTTGGCCTGGGTGTGACCCGGAAAGAGCTCGAGGCGTTTGTTGCAAAGGCGGTGGAGCAGCGGTTCGGCTGCGTCTGCATCCTGCCGAACATGGTCGCGGTCGCGCGTCGCGTCGTTGCCGGCAGTCGCACCAAGGTTGCCACGGTGATCAGCTTTCCACTCGGTGCCGATGTGCCCAACGTCAAGTGTGCGGAGACGCGCGACGCGGTGGAGCGCGGTGCCGACGAGATCGATCTGGTGATCGACGTTGCCGCCGCGCGAATGGGCGACACCGATGCCATCGAACGCGAGGTCAGTGCGGTACGCGGGGTGCTGCCGGATGGTGTGCTGCTCAAGACCATCATCGAAATGCCATTGCTGACGCAAGAACAGGCGATCGGTGCGGCACTGGCGGCGGAACGTGGGGGCGCGCACATCGTCAAGACCTCGACCGGGTTCAAGGGCCTCGGCATCCGCGGCACCACGGCCGACGATGTTCGGCTATTGCGCTCGGTGCTGCGGCCAGGAACCGGGATCAAGGCCGCTGGGGGCATTTCGTCCTGGCCTCTGGTGGCCGCCGTGCTGGATGCCGGCGCGACCCGCATCGGCACCAGCAGCGGTGCTGCGATCATCGAGCAATTCTCCAAGCCGTTGGCTGTATCCGCCAAAGCATGAAGGAGGCAACCATCATGGCAACCCAGGTCCTGGAGCGGACCAGTGCAATGGTCAGCCAGACGATGGGAACAGTAACCGATATCCCGGCACGGCTTGATCGTCTGCCGTGGTCGCGCATCCACATGCGCATCGTGCTCATCCTTGGCATCGCCTTCGTCCTCGACGGGTTCGAGGTGTCGGTTTACGGCTCGGTTTTGGGAACGCTCTCCAGACTATGGAACATGAGCGCCGTGCAGGCGTCCTCGTTGTTGTCAATCTTCCTGGTGGGCATGTTCGGCGGCGCCTACGTGTTCGGCTACATGGCCGACCGACTGGGGCGCAAGCGTCTGTTCATCCTGACCTTGCTGATCTACTCGCTGGCTACGGTGGCCAGTGCGTTCTCCTGGAACTACGGCTCGCTGGCGTTGTTCAGGCTGATCACCGGCTTCGGCATCGGTGGCGAATACGGTGCGGTGAACTCGGCGGTGCAGGAGTTCATCCCTTCGAAGCGGCGCGGCTTCATGTCGGGGCTGATGCCGGCGACCTGGGATCTCGGCACGGTGCTGGCCTCGCTCACCACGTTGTTCGCGCTCGCGCTGCTGCCGCCTGAAATCGGCTGGCGCGTGGCATTCTTGCTCGGGGCGTTGATCGCGGTGTTCGTCGCGATCGTGCGCCGCCGCCTGCCCGAATCCCCACGCTGGCTGCTGTCGCGGGGCCGCGAGCATGAGGCTGAAGCCATCACGCAGGATTTCGAACGAGAGGTGCAAGAGGAGCATGCACTGACCGAGTTGCCGCTTATCGAGGCATCAACCACCATCGCTGCGGCTGAAACCACGTCGTTCTTTGGCCATTATGCGAATCTGATGCGCCACTATCCGCGTCAGGTAGCACTGGCATGGGTGCTGAATTTCAGCCAAGCCTTCCCGTACTATGCAGCGTTCTCCTTGATCCCGGTCATCCTGATCAAAACCTACAACTACGATCCGAAGATGGTGCCGCTGGCCCTGATGTTCCTCACCGCCCTCGGCACAGTCGGCGTCGTGGTCATGAGTTGGCTTGCTGACGCGTGGGGCAGACGTCAGTCGGTCATCACCTCCTACGGCATGGCCGGGTTGCTCGCGATCGTCGTCGGTGTCGTTGCCAGCCAGCACCTGCTGTCCGGTGGGCTGTTCGTGTTTCTGATCGCGGTGATGTATTTCTTCGCGTTCGCTGCCGCCGGCGTGGTTTACATCACGACGACCGAGATCTTCCCAACCAACGTTCGGGCGTCGGGGATCGGTTCGGCGGTGGCATTCGGCCGTATCGGTGCGATGATCGGTCCGATCGTACTGACGGCGATGTTGGCGTCTGGCATGACGCTGGCCTTTGTGGTGACCGGCCTGGTGTTGTTGGCGGGGGCGCTGATGGAAGTCGTGTGGGGGATTGAGGGCCGGGGCCGCTCTCTGGAAGCGATCGCGTCCGGCAAGTGAACAAACAAGTCGCGGCGCCGAACCAACCGATTGTCTTCGCGCGTCACAGTCGTCCTCGGATCAAGGCCGGGGACGACCCTGATGCGTCAGGCCGCCGGCTCTCAAACCAGACGGCAACCGGAGGTTTCGGTACCGACTGAGTACAGTCGCACTTGACGCAAATGACCATGACACCTTCCATCCCGCGACTGCTGCTGCTGCTTGCACTGAGCTTCTTCCTGGGGCTCGCGTTCGAGGAATTCTATGCGCGCGCTAATCAAAGGCGCCCCGGCGGCATCCGCACCTTTCCGCTACTCGCCCTCGCCGGAGCCCTGCTGTATCTGCTAGATCCGGCACACTTGGTCCCAATGAGCGTAGGGCTGGCGGCACTGAGCGCGTGGCTCACCAGCTACTATTGGCAGCATATGAGCGAGACCGACGTCGAGGGCTTTCGAAATGTCGGCTTGGTGGTGCCAATTTGTAACGTTCTGGCCTACCTGCTGGGGCCAGTCGCACTCGCGGAGCCGCCATGGGTCGCTGTCGGTGCCACAGTCGCCACCGTGCTGTTGTTCGCCGGGCGAGAAGGCCTGCACAGCTTCGCGCATCGCATCGAACTCAGTGAGATCGTCAACGCCGGCCGCTTCCTGTTGTTGACCGGCTTTGTCCTGCCGCTACTTCCCAATACGCCCGTAACCGAACTTACCAGCATCACGCCATACCAGGCCTGGCTCGCAATGGTCGCGGTCTGCACGGTGTCATACGTGAGCTATCTGCTTCAGCGCTACGTCGCACCCACCGGTGCGGCGCTGCTTGTCGCCGTGCTGGGGGGCTTCTATTCGTCTACCGCAACAACATTCGTACTTGCGAGTCGCGCGCGGACTGAGCCAGTCGGTTTGGAGCAGACCCAGACAGGCATCATCCTCGCCAACGCCGTCATGTATCCACGATTGCTCATTATTTTGATGCTGTTCAACCGTCCATTGGCAGTCGAACTGGCCCCGATGCTGCTTGGGCTATCCGCATTGGGCCTCTTAATGGCCGGACTCTGGCATTGGATAAAGCTGGCGCGCCAAACCAACACTGCGCTGCTCGCATTGCCCGCGAATCCACTTGGTCTGACCACTGCGGCAACCTTTGCCGTCCTTTTCGTCGCCGTCTCGATCGCTTCACCGTGGGCGATACGCCAGTTCGGTGCGGTTGGCATATATGCCCTGGCCGGGATCGTCGGTATTTCCGACATCAATCCGTTCGTATTGAGCGTTGCCCAACACGGTGCAGGAGATATAGCGGGCAGTGTCGCGGCTTCGGCCGTGCTTCTGGCAGCATCATCGAACAATCTGTTCCAGGCGGTTTACGCAACGGCATGTTCCGGTGGACGCACCGGGTTCGCACCGGCAGTGGCTTTGACATTGCTGGCCGCCTGTGGCGTCGGATTGGCATTGTGGTAGCCGCCGCGGGCGTGAGTGCCGGGCCATGGTCCAACATGACGATGCAGCGCCATTCGCGTGCCATTCTTGCGTTTGGCTCATTATAGCTTCAGCCTTGCGGCAAAAGCTGAATTCCGTCTACCGGCAGGGTG
>Ga0335073_10016326_pt1 | contig 10370 bp, 10 predicted proteins | sample Lox_Sample_22_FD_207093 | JGI IMG/M metagenome (GOLD analysis project Ga0335073, IMG submission 207093) | Soil microbial communities from Loxahatchee National Wildlife Refuge, Florida, United States - Lox_Sample_2.2 | ecosystem: Environmental > Terrestrial > Soil > Wetlands | place: USA... | reverse complement strand
CGGCCACGGCGTCCGGACCCGGCCGCGGCACCGTCACCACCACGAGCACGTTCCGCACGCTGACACCGGACCGGACGTTCAGCACCGAGATCCTCGAGGGCTACCACCAGGCCTACGGCGTGGGGATGCCCATCATCTTGTACTTCAGCCAGAAGATCACCAACCAGGCGGCGGTCGAGCGGTCGCTGCAGATCGCGACGTCGAAACCGGTGGTCGGCGCGTGGTACTGGGACTACCCCTGCAACATGGCCGTCACCTGCGCCTACTTCCGGCCGCGTGACTACTGGCCGGCCGGCACCACGGTGCGCTTCACCGGGCACCTCAACGGCGTGCAGGGCGCGCCGGGCGTGTACGGCTACCACACCCTGACCCAGACGTTCTCCATCGGCCCGTCGCTCATCGCCGTCGGGAACACCGCCACGCACCGCACGCAGATCTACTACAACGGCAAGCTCCGCTACAACTGGCCGATCAGCTCGGGCAGGCCGGGGGACGCCACCCCGAACGGCAGCTATCTCACCATCGAGAAGGCCAACCCGGTGCAGATGACCGGCCCGGGATACAGCATCTCGGTGCCGTGGTCGGTGCGGTTCACCTTCAGCGGGGACTACTACCACGACGCCTACTGGTCGGTGGGGGAGCAGGGGTTCGAGAACGTCAGCCACGGCTGCGTCAACCTGTCGCCCGCTGACGCCGAGACGTACTACAACCTGGCCGTACCCGGTGATCCCATCACCATCGTGGGCAGCCCGAAGGCGGGCACCTGGGATAACGGCTGGACCGAGTGGTTCCTCAGCTGGCCGCAGTACCTCCGGGGCAGCGCGCTGCACCAGGCCGTGCAGGCCGGCCCGGGCGGCAGCACCTTCGTCAGCCCGTCGTCGCTGCCGACCTCGACCGCGACCGCGCCGCTGCAGACCGCCCCGCCCGGCAACTCAGCCGCGCAATAGCCCGGCGGCTACTTCGCCAGGCTGGTGAAGCCGGCGGTGGTGGTGAGGAGCATGCCCCGCAGCGTCAGCACGTGATGTCCCGGGGCCAGGCCCAGCGCGGCCGGGTTGAGTACGTAGTACCTTCCGGCGCAGACGCGGCAAGACCACGACGAACATTCTCCCGGACAAGCCGCCGCTACCGGAATTCCAGGCCCTCGAACGTGCCAGGGCGCATGGGCTGCGGCCTGGTTTCGATCTGTGCTACTTTGGCTCACGCTCTGTGGGCGGCTATCCTCTCTGACCTGCGGTGTGGTCGGGAGGGCTCCGTGCGATGGCGGTACGAGCGGTGATGAGCGGCGATACCAGCGGCGATGAGGGCTCCGGAGGCCCGCTACCGGCCGGAATGCGCCCTGCCCGGCCCGGGGCGCCGGTCCTGGACTGGGCGTTCACCCAGTCGCCGATCGCCCTGGCGGTCCACGACCGGGACCTGCTGTGCCTGAGCGTCAACGACCGGATGTGCCAGATGTTCGGGCTCACCGAAGACGCGGGCGGCGCCTCACCGAGGTCCTGCCCGGTCCCCAGTGGGACGCGCTGGAGCGCTACATGCGCCGGGTGCTCGAGGCGGGCGAGCCGGAGCACCGGGAAACCCGCCGCCAGGTGCCGGGGGAGACCCGCGAGCGCGCCTGGTCGGTCCTGGTCTCCCCGCTGAAGGATCTCGCCGGCCGGACCCGGGCCGTGTGGATCGGGGTGCTCGACATCACCGAGCAGTACCGGGCCCGCCAGCGGCTGACCCTGCTGAACGAGGCCGGCACCCGGATCGGCACCACCCTGGACGTCACCCAGACCGCCCAGGAGCTGGCCGACATGGTGGTCCCGGAGTTCGCCGACCTGGCCGTGGTCGACCTGCTCGATGCCGTGCTCAGCGGCGGTGAGCCGAAGCCGGGGCCGCTCACGGGTACCGTCGCGCTGCGCCGCGTCGCCCATCAGTCCATCTTCGAGGGCGTCCCCGAGGCCGTGGTCAAGCCCGGCGAGGTCGACACCCACCCCGAATCCTTCCCGTCGGCCCGCTGCCTGGCCACCGGCCGGCCGGTGCTGACCGGCGCGGACGACCCGACGTTCATCTCGTCGACCGGCCACAACCCGGCCCGGGCAGCCACCATCCGCACGTTCGGCATCCACTCGATCCTGTCGGTGCCGATACGCGCCCGCGGCGTCACCCTCGGCGTCGCGGTGTTCCTCCGCGGCCAGCGCCCGGAGCCTTTCGAGCCGGACGACGTGCTGCTCGCCGAGGAACTCACCGCCCGCGCCGCCCTGTCTCTGGACAACGCCCGCCGCTACACCCGGGAGCGGAGCACCGCCCTGGCCCTGCAGCGCAGCCTGCTGCCGCAGCGGCTCCCCAGGCAATCGGCGGTGGAGGTGGCCAGCCGCTACCTGCCCGCCAGCGCCCACGTCGGCGTGGGCGGGGACTGGTTCGACGTGATCCCGCTGTCCGGTGCCCGGGTCGCCCTGGTCGTCGGCGATGTCGTCGGCCACGGCCTGCACGCCTCCGCCACCATGGGCCGGCTCCGCACCGCCGTGCGGACGCTCGCCGACGTCGACCTGCCGCCCGACGAGCTCCTCACCCGCCTCGACGACCTGGTCAGCAGGCTCCCCGCCGACACCGCCGACGGCGACGACGCAGAGCACGATATCGGCGCCACCTGCCTGTACGCGGTCTACGATCCGGTCTCCCGGCGGTGCAGCCTGGCCCGGGCCGGCCATCCGCTGCCCGCGCTGGTCACCCCGGACGGCGCCGTCAGCTTCCTCGAGCTGCCGGCTGGCCCGCCGCTCGGCCTGGGCGGCGTGCCCTTCGAGAGCGCCGAGATCGAACTGCCCGCCGGGAGCCTCCTGGCCCTGTACACCGACGGCCTCATCGAGGCCCGGTACCGCGACATCGACCTCGGGTTCGAGCGCCTGCGCCGCGCGCTGACCCACCGGGAACCCTCGCTGGAGGCGACCTGCGACCACATCCTGGCGGCCGTGCTCCCCGAGCGTCCCGCGGACGACGTCGCCCTGCTGGTGGCCCGCACGCACGCCCTGGACAGCGATCAGGTCGCCGTCTGGGACCTGCCCGCGGAGCCGCCTATCGTGGCCTATGCCCGCAAGCAGGTGGCCGCCAGGCTGGCCGGCTGGGGCCTGGACGATGCGGCGTTCGTCACCGGGCTGGTGGTCAGCGAGCTCGTCACCAACGCGATCCGGCACGCCCAGAGCCCCATCCAGCTCCGCCTGATCCGGGACCAGACGCTGATCTGCGAGGTCTCCGACGGCAGCAGCACCGCCCCGCACCTGCGCCGGGCCCGGGCCTTCGACGAAGGCGGGCGCGGCCTGCTCCTGGTCTCCCAGCTCACCCGGCGCTGGGGGACCCGCCAGACCCCGCACGGCAAGACCATCTGGGCCGAGCAGGCGCTGCCCGGCCGGGGTTGACGCCGCGCCTGCCTTCACCGCCGGCCTGGCGCCGGGTTACCCTGTCAATTGATCTTCTCCCTGAAGGGGCTGTGATGGCAGGGCCGGCAGACGCGCCGGCAGCAGTGGCGGCGGGCCGCGGCCACCTGCGGGCGTCGCACGACGATCGCGAGCAGATGATCGACACGCTCAAGGTCGCGTTCGTGCAGGGCCGGCTGACCAAGGACGAGTTCGACGCGCGAATCGGCCAGACGCTCAGCTCACGCACGTACGCCGAACTGGCCGCGGTCACCGCAGACCTCCCCGCCGGGCTGGCCCCTGCCGGGCTGGCCGCTGCCCGGCTGCCCCAGCGGCGGCCGGGCAACGCCGCCAGGTGGGGCGCATCCGGGTTCATCACGCCGGCCATCCTCGCCGCCGCGTACGCGTTCGCGTCCCTGCGCGTCGACGGCGCATTCGCCGCCATGGCCCTCGTGGTCGCCTGTGGCTACTTCATATTCTGGCTGTCCGTCGGGGCCAACCTGCTCTGGGAATGGCACTGCATGATGCTGCCGTCGGCCGGGATGTGCGTCCGGTGCGCGCACAGCGCCGCGGCTCACCGCGCGCCCGCGACCTGCACCGTCCGGCCGGGTTCGCTGAACCGCTGCCGGTGCACCGGGTATGTCCCGCCGGGGCGGCTACCGCAGGCCGAAGACCAGCGCCGGCTGGCCGCCGGTACCCCGGCGCCGCTGACCTGACCGTCCCTGAACATCATTGGGCCCGAACGGATCCGGTTTCTCCTGGCGCATGCCGCGTCTTTCCCCGGTCTATCAGCGCGGTCGGCCCGTTCACCGTTCACTGCGGCGGCAGTCAGGTTACATGGAGTTGCCTTTCAGGAGACGGCCAGGTTAATCACTGATTATGAATCGGCTCCCCAGGCCTTCACTCCGCAGAAACGAGCACGTCATGATCACCCCCACCCGGCTGGCCGTCACCGACATCGCCGAAGGGAAGACCAGCTTCGAGCAGTTCCGGACCTGGGTGGTGGCGCAGTCGGTCCGTAACGCGCTGGAGACGTTCCATGGCCGCTGGGGGTTCGACCCGGACAACCCGCGGCGCAGCGCGGACGGGTTCATCAGCGATGCTCAGATGCGGGCGCTGAACATCACGATCCGCCGGGCCGTGCACGAGGCGCTGGCCCAGGCGGATATCGCCCGCGACGCGGTGCGGCAGCTGCCCCGCCGGGAGCTGCGCCCCGAGGAACTGGAAGCGCTCGGCTTCTGCGAGTTCCAGCTCGGGACCATCCGTGACTACATGGAGCCGCCGGGCTCGCGCGAGCTGGAGGAGGCGTACCACCGCTACGTCAGCGAGCCGGACGTCAGCCGGTGATCACGCGCCGCCCGCGGCCGGCTGGCTCAATTCGAGACGGTGCGGTTCCGGCTGGCGTATAGCGGCGGGGATTCGTGCCGGTTTAGCCTGCCGTGGGGGGTGTGCGATGCATTTCGGGCTTGCTCCCTGACCTTGCCTCGCACCGGCACACCCCGGATCTGTCACATACCGGGAGGCACCATCATGCAAGACTTCAAAAGAGGGACAGTCCGGGCGAACCACCTCACGTTCGAGTACCTGACGGCGGGGGACGGCCCGCTTGCGCTGTGCGTGCACGGGTTCCCCGACTCGCCCTTCAGCTACCGCTACCTGCTCCCGGCGCTCGCCGAGGCCGGATACCGGGCGGTGGCCCCGTTCAACCGCGGGTTCGCCCCGACCGAGCTGCCCGACGACCGTCACCACATTCACAGCAGCACGATGGTCCTGGACCAGATCGCGCTGCACGAGGCGCTCGGCGGCGACTCCGACGCGGTCCTGATCGCCCACGACTGGGGCGCGGTCGGGGCCTGGGGCGCGGCCGGCAAGGAACCCGAGCGGTGGCGGCGGCTGGCGATCCTCAACATCCCGCCGTTCGCGCTCTTCGGCGAGAACATCGTCAAGTACGACCAGATCAAGCGCTCGTTCTACTTCTGGTACTTCCAGAACCAGCGGGTGGCCGAGCAGGTGATCTCGGCCGACAACTTCGCGTTCATCGACAATATCTGGGCGGACTGGTCGCCCGGCTACGACGCCTCGGAGGACCTGCCGAAGGTCAAGGACTGCATCCGCGACCCCGCGCACTTCAAGGCCGCCCTGGGCTACTACTGGGGCCAGTTCGACCCCAACCGGTTCGGCTCGGAGGAATGGGCGGCCGAGCAGGCCGCCGCCTGGGGTAAGGACGTCACCCAGCCGACGCTGTACCTGCACGGCACCATGGACGGCTGCCACGGCATGACCCAGGAGCAGGTGAACCGGGTACCGGATCATTGCGGCCCGGGATCGCAGTCCGAACTGATCGACGGTGTCGGGCACTTCATGATGGTGCAGCGCCCCACCGACGTGAACAAGCGCATCCTGGAGTTCCTGGCCGCCTAGCCCCGCCTTCCATGCCCAGGTGGACACCTCGTGACAGTAACGGCGTGCATGCCGTCAGCCAGTCGGCGCGGAGGCCGACAAACGGGGCAAGCCGGGCATCTGCCGAGGCTGGCAGGCGCCGTTCTGATCCTGAGCTGAGGCGGCACCGGGCAGTCTTGTTCGGCGGCTCGCTCGCGGTGGCCTCGGTGGCCGAGCACCAGGCCAACCCGGCTGTCGCCGCCGCCGGGCTTGCCGCTGTCCGTTACCGGCGGCCGGATCACCGTGCGCTGGGACGACTGAGGCCCGCAGGCCGGCCCTCGCGACAGCCTTCCAGCGAACGTCCAGCCGACGTCCAGAAACGGACGCTACCTTGCTGGCATGGACGAATTCCGGGCCCGCCGGGTGGTCGACGCCCTCCGCGACCGTGGCATCGACGCTCACCTGCTCCGCGGCGCCAGCGAGTTCGGCGTCCGCGTGTCGCTGCCCGGGGGCCGCCAGGCCGAATGGGACACCGACGGCACGGCCGGCCTCGAAGCCCAGGTCATGCTCGACGGCGTGCTCGTGGGCTACGTGCCCCAGATCGAAGGCTCAGAAGGCTTCGACGAGTCCCGGGTCGTCGACGCCATCGCCCGCACCGACTACGACCAGCCCGTCGCCCGCCAGCGCTCCGCCACGCCCCCGCCCGCCCCGGCCCTGCCTCGCGAGGGCGGCGTCTTCCGCCGCTTCCTCGACGGCTTCCGCTACCGGTAACCGGACCCGGTGCGGCGCCATCTGCCGCGTTGACCACGCTGCTCACCCGGCCGCATACTGGGCCTCACGGTCCAGATCCAGATAACCGGGGCGCTGTGCAGCACATACTGGCTCTTTCCCGTTCGGCGGTCGTCATCCGGCACTGGTTCGAGATCGATCTTGACGACGCTTCCATGGAGCACGGCGTCCGGATCGAGATCCGGGAGTTGGCTCAGCACCCGCACCGGGGCAGCGAGTCGGCGTCCCAGCTCACCACCGTGGATCGTCCGCTGTGGCGGGCCGATCTGTTCGACCGGCTGGCGGATCCTCCGGGTAGCTTCGCCGTTGCCCACTATCATCCGCATTTCACCGGCAATGAGCCGTCGGCCCGGTTCTGGGATACCCGCTTGACCGCTGACCCTTGGACCTGGCTAGGCGATCAGATCGCCAGCCTGGGCACCGCGGCCGGGGGAGCAGGCTGGCCGCTCGATCCCGGGGACGCCGCGGAACTCCCCGGCTTGGCCGGCGCGGTGGTGGCGACGGCACGGCGGCTCGGGCCAGCCGAGTGCCGGTCAGCGGCGGAGTGCTTCCAGCTGACCAGGGATGTCCAGGACGCGGTCCAGCTCATGATCGCTACGTTGCGGGCCCCGGAGCATCTGGACCAGGACCGCGCGGCGCCCTGGCTGGTCCGCTCCTGAGCTCCTGACACCAGAATGTGAGGTATGCCGTTGCCCGGCCCGTTTGCCACCGCGACCGCCGTCCAGCCCGCTGCGGCCGGCGAGTGGTCGGCCTCCATCCATCCCGGCTGGGACATCGCGGGTAACGCCAACGGCGGCTACCTGCTCACCATGGCCACCCGGGCCCTGGTCGAGGCCGCCGGGCGCCCGGACCCCGTGACGGTCACCGCGCACTACCTGTCTCCCGGCCAGCCGGGCAGCGTCCGCATCGCCACCCAGATCCTCAAGGAGGGAAAGCGCTTCGCCACCGGCACCGCGACGATGTTCTCCGGCAGCCGTCCGCTGCTGGCCGTGCTGGGCACGCTCGGTGACCTGTCGCAGGCCCAGGGGCCCGAGCTCATCGAGGGCATGCCCCCCGAGCTGCCCCCGCCCGAGCAGTGCGTCCCCCTGCGTCCGACCGACACCTTCCCGCCCCCGTTCATGGGCCGGGTCGATCTGCGGCTGCATCCCGACGACGCCGCCTTCGCCACCGGGCACCAATCCGGACGGCCGCTGATGCGGGGCTGGTTCCGGCTGCCCGACGCCGAGCCGGTCGACAGCCTCGCGCTGCTGTGCGCGGTCGACGCCTTCCCGCCTACCGCCTTCAACGCCCGGCTGCCGGTCGCGTGGACGCCGACGGTCGAGCTCACCGCCCATATCCGGGCCAACCCGGCGCCCGGCTGGCTCCGCTGCCGCTTTTCGACCCGATTCGTCACCGCCGGCTTCCTCGAGGAGGACGGCGAGGTCTGGGACAGCAGCGGGCGGCTGGTCGGCCAGTCGCGCCAGCTCGCCCTCGTCCCCCGGAACTAACCACCCATCTGGCCGGAACTAACCACCCATCCGGCCGCGAAGCCGGCTATCGCCGGCGTGCTGCACCACCCGATCGGAGTGCGGTGAAGAATGGGAAGCGTTCCCGCCCGTCATGCACCCGGGCCAGCTAGGATCGCGACGTGAGGTGATTGTGGTGTCTGAGGATCCGCAGGCAAATGTTACCCCTGATACGCAGCCAGGTGCTGCTGCGCCCGGCACGCCGGCCAGCCCGCAGACCGGCCAGGAGGTCACGCCGGCCGGGGGGACGCGCCTGAGCGACCTGGTCGCCGGCCGCCTGGCTGGCCAGGCCCGTCAGACCGCCCAGGCGGCCAGGGCCAGGCGGGTGTCGACCACCAGCGGCGAGCCCGGGGTGCTTGACGTGACGCCGTTGCGCGAGCTGGCCTCCGAGCTGGCGGAAGAGCTGCGGGCGATGAGGGCGCGGGAACGGATAGCCCGCGCGCTACGGCAGGCCGCCGACATGATCGACCCGCCCAAGTAGGCCCGCCAGCTGGCTCGGTACGCAGGCCGTTTCAGGCCCGCTTCAGCGTCGTTTCAACGCCGAATGCGATGTTCACCGGAGCAACGTCGCGCAGCCAGCGATAGGCCTGCCACGGGTCGACGTAGAACTCCGGGTCGAGCACGTTGATCGTGACGCTGGCCATCCGGCCGCCCCTCGGGTCTGCGGAGCCGACGCCGATATTCTAGAACGTGTTACCGTTTCCCGCCGGGCGGCCGGCCGCGTTCAGGCCGGGTCGCCGGCAGCCGGGCCGCCCGCATCCGGGTCGGCAACAGCCGGGTCGCCGGTACCCGGGACGGGCCCCAGCCCCAGGCATTCTCGCAGCGTGTTCTCCAGCTGGTCGACCCGGTCGTGGTTCCCGGCGGTGCCGGTCACGAACCCGACCGCATAGCCGCCGGCCGTGCTGGTGCCCCCGTAGCTCCCGCCCAGGCCCCCCATCCCGTAGCCGTCTTCGCTGATCCCGAAGCCGAGCCCCCACGCGGTGTCGTCCCCGAACACCCGGTCCGGGCCGGCGCACTGCGGGGTGACCGCCTCGGCGAGCATCCCGGGTCCCGGGCGGCCACGACGGCGGCTGCGCCGGCAGCAGCGCGCACAGCCAGTCCCAGTCGTAGAAGGCCTCGGTGGGTGCCGGACGGTCCAGCACCACCACCCCGGCCTGATGCGACAGCACGTGGCGCACGGTCGCCTCGGCGCGGAATCTCGGCCAGTACCGCTGCACCGGCGCGTCAAGCTCCAGCCGCCCCGCCTGGACCAGGCGCAGCGCGCACACCGCCGCGAACGGCTTGCTGACCGAGTACGGCTGGACCAGGCTTCCCGCCTCCCACCGCCGGCGCCGCCCGGAATCGGCGTAACCGCCCCACAGGTCGACCGCCAGGCGGCCGTCGCACCACGCGGCGAACGCCGCGCCGGTGCCCGCCTGCCCGTCGAGGACCTCGGCGAAGCGCTGGCGCACCGGGCCGAACCGGCCGTCGGCCAGCCCCTGCACTTCCATAGGGCAATATCATCACAGCCGCAGGAGATGGTCCCGGCCGTGCCGGGCGTACTCGGCTTCCAGGGCGGCCTTGCGGTCCGCGGCCATCGGCACGTACGTCTGGCCGGCACGCTCGTAGACCGGGTCCTCGCCGTGCCACAGCATGCGGCGCAGGGCCGGCTTGTTGATCTTGTGGGTGGCCGTCACCGGGAGGTCCGCGGTGATCCGGACCAGCCGCGGCGCCCACTTGGTGCCGAGGTCAGGCTGCTCGCCGAGGAAGGACCCGAAGGCGGCGGGGTCGAACTCGCCACCGGACAAGCCAGGGAGTTCGAGCGCCGCCATGAGCAGGTCGCCGGTGACCGGGTCGGGGACGGCGTAGACGGCGGCCGCGGTCACGCCGGGGAACCGGGCCAGGATCCGCTCGACGGGGGCGGCCGCGAAGTTCTCCCCGTCCACGCGCAGCCAGTCCGCGGTGCGCCCGGCGAACCAGAAGAAGCCCTGCTCGTCGCGGTAGCCGAGGTCGCCGGTCCAGAAGTCGCCGTCCCGCAGCCGGTCCCGGGTGGCCTCCGGGTTGTTGTAGTACCCCTCGAAGCGGGCCGCGGCGCCGCGGGAGACGATCTCGCCGACCGCCTCCTGGGGGTCGAGCATCACGCTGTCGGCGTCGAAGCGCGCCGGCGGGCAGACCTTGCCGCGGGCGCTGACGATGTCCACCGTGAACCCCTGCTGCGGGACCCCGAGCGCGCCGTCCGGTGTGCCGGGCGTCCAGATGATGTAGCAGGTGCCCTCGGACGAGCCGTAGGACTCCAGGAGCGGGCAGCCGTACCGCCGCGAGAACTCCCGCG
>Ga0335073_10016325_pt1 | contig 10370 bp, 3 predicted proteins | sample Lox_Sample_22_FD_207093 | JGI IMG/M metagenome (GOLD analysis project Ga0335073, IMG submission 207093) | Soil microbial communities from Loxahatchee National Wildlife Refuge, Florida, United States - Lox_Sample_2.2 | ecosystem: Environmental > Terrestrial > Soil > Wetlands | place: USA: Florida... | reverse complement strand
GGTGTGCTCAAAGCAGCGCTCCAGGCGTAGAGTCATCTGCTCCACGTCGACGCGGCTGCGCACGATGGGCAGAATAACGGCAAACTCGTCGCCACCCAGTCGCGCCAGGATGTCGCCTGGCGCAGTTTACCCTTCATGCGCAGCGCTACTTCCTGCAGGTAGCGACCCCGGCCTGGTCGCCGAATTGATCGTTGACCTGTTTGAAATCGTTGAGGTCGACATAGGGCAATCCAAATATACTGGCCGACTGCCGTGCAGCCTCAATCGCGGTCTCGATCTGCTTTTCGAACGAGAACCGGTTGGGATGTCGGTGAGCAGGTCGAACTCCGAGCGATGTACAAGATCGGAGTAGAGCCGCGAGGTTTCATGGCCAGCCTCGCCAGTCCTGCTGCCTGCGCCAGGGACTCGCCTTCAATGGCACCGGGCTTGGAGCGCGGGCTAGAGCAAAACTATATTGCTGTAGACGGCATCCGGAGTGTTTGAACCAAGCGGCAGCGTTGTCCGGGGTGATGGTTTTCAGCGCATCCGTCACGGCTTGGTCCAACGCTTCCCGGGTTCGAGCCTTGGCTGAACGCAGAGATTGTTTGAACTTCGACCAGGCTTTCTCGATGGGGTTCAGGTCCGGCGAGTAGGGCGGCAGATAAAGCAGCCGCGCGCCCGGTCCTTGGATCAGTTCTCGAACGCGGTTTACTTTGTGGACGCTGAGGTTGTCCATCACCACCACGTCGCCGGCCTTCAACGCTTGCGGTTCTCCGCGCTGTTGCGCTCGCTCGCGTTGAGCAAATTTTTTTTGCGCCGCAGTCCCATCTGGCGCAGCAACTGCCCCACACGGCTTTTCGAAACTGCAACGCCGCTGCCTGCCAGCCGATCGCGCAGTTCTGCCTCGGTTAAGTCGGACTGCTCGCCCAACCACTGACGCAGTGCCGCCGGTGCCGCTTCCGTTGCACGGCTCACCGCGCCATGGCGGACTGCTCCACCCGCCCCCTAAGCCCCGTGCGCTTCAGTTGTCCACGAATCTTCTTACCGTATTGCAGGCTCACACGAAACTGCTTCGCCAACTTGTTTAGGCTGCCTGCACCCGCTTCGTAAGCTTCCAAAAACTTCCTGCGCAAATCATTCGAATAAGGTTGCGCCATCGTCCTTCAACGCGCTCAGCTGCCATTCACACTCTGCTCCCCTTTCACACAGTGGTCTATAGCTATCTTGGTTCCGCTCTAATCAAAACTCAACGCAGCGCTCTCGCTTTAATCCTCTTACCAACCTTCGGACGCAATGAGGCGCATGAGATTACATTTGGCTTTGTGACGCGTGCGAATCACCTCCACCACTTCCGTGAATTCCACTGTGCGCCCTATGCGCGTCTTCAACGCTTTCACTTTGTTGCGTCTGCGGGCCTATTATGGCGCGCCCAATAGGCTCTTCTCGGTCAAGTTCCTATCTCTCCTGCTGCTGATTCCCGTTCGCACGCTGCTCTCACGAAGACTCCACCCTTGATTTAACGGTTAAACCGGAGCCCCTTCCTGCGCGGATGGAGTTTTGGCGAAGGACAACTCATGGAAGGAACGAGCGCTGCGACTCGAAAGATGAAAATTAAGGTCTTAGCCTCGACTGCCGCAACGTGCTTGACTGTCGAAGATGATTGCAGATATGGTGACCCCCTGGAAAGAGGATTGCGCGGCCATCAAGCTGAATGGATGGGCGTGGACCCGTTGGTCCGCATGATGGCATCTCCTGGCTTCGACCGGACGCCGGTCTGCAGTGTGCGACTGAAGCGACTGAGGAGGAGGTAGTTTGGAACACACTGACGCTCGCACCGTTGGAAAAGTCGACCTGCCGGCTCAGGAGCAGTGTCAGAAGCAGATTCAACGAGTTCTCCAGTCGGCTGCCTTTCGCAACGCTTCGACGCTGCAGCAACTACTGCAGTACCTAGCAGCAAAGGCATTTGAGCGCGCCGGGGAGACATTAAAGGAATACACCATCGGCGTAGAGGCGCTTGGCAGGCCTCACGATTTTGACCCCAAGATCGACCCGATTGTCCGGGTGCAGATCCACAGGCTCCGGCAAAAGCTGAAGGAGTACTACGATGCCGACGGCAGCCGCGACCCAGTCATCGTGGACATTCCGAAAGGCCACTATCTGCCCGGCTTCGCTACCGTGCCCGTACCCGATTCCGAAGCGCACCTCCATTCCGCGCCGCACGTCGACACGCGCGTTTCGGTGGCTGCGTCGTTCATCGGTCAGCACGCAGACGAAAAGGCAGTGCTGTTGCCTGAGCACAAGACGAGCCGCTTAAGTGCAATCACTTTTCTGCGGGCGCTCGCAGGCGTTGCGCTGGCTGCTGCAATTTTTGCACTCGGCTTCTGGACAGGCAACTCTCATTCTCGGCCTGCAAAGGAAGCGGCGACCGCCAAATCCGAATCTGCCCTCGCTTCCTCCGCCGATCCGGTCAAGGCTTTCTGGTTAAGGTTTCTGGGTAACGATCCGGCACCTGTGATCGCATACCCCGATGCAGTGTTTCTCTTGGACAATTTCAACGATCTCTTTCGTTTCAGGAAAGGCGCGACGGATTTCCGGGGCACCCCTGTTGATCCCCACCTGGCCCAACAGTTTGCGTCGAACCCGGCGCTCGTAGCGCGAGCCGGTCAGCTTTATTACGAGAATTCCTATCTCGGCTTCGGCGAGCTCAAGGCCGTCGGCATGTTATCGAACCTGTTTGGACAGCTAGGGCTGAAGCCGGTAGTTAAGCCGAGCCGAGAACTTACCGTCGACGACCTGAAACAACATAACGTAATCATGCTCGGCTCTTCCTCGCAGAATATTGCCGTCGCTCAGCTCAGCAATGTGGGCGATTTCAGCTTCAAGAGCCCTGACTCACTTCTCGAGCAGTGGCGCGGCCAGATTGTGGACGCCCATCCACACACGAATGAAGCCTCGTCGTACCGCACGGAGCGAGATCCCAATACGCAGGTGCTCAAAGCAGACTACGCCCTGATCACCATTCAGCCAGGAATCATTCCTGGGCGGTATATTGCAGATCTTGGTGGCTTGGACACTACTGGATCAGAAGGCGCTGTCCTGTATGCGACCTCCACACAGGGAATTGAAGAGCTCTCCCGGGCGCTTGCCGGATTTGAAAAGGGCAACTCCAAGAGCGGCTTTCCCACGTTCCAGGCATTGTTGAGAGTCCGTCTTGAGAAAGGCTACGACGTGCTTGGTGCTTCGCTTGTTACAGCCCACAAGATTCCCGCGCAGCAAACTGAAGCTGCGGAGAACGGAAGCTCTGAAGGCGCTAATCAATAGATCGTTACCGTCGTTCGTAACGATTTGCCGCTATCCGATTGGAAAATAGACGAGCTCGATTCCTTTCCCGTGCTTTGGATCTTTGTTGCGCGAGTACTGCCGGCTCTCGTCGCTATCCCAATGCTCAAAGACTCCCAGACTGGCTACCGGCTTGTTCTCCTGGCAATATGTTGTGCCGGAAGGAGGGTGATTGGCCAGCGCCTCTTCCATCAGATAATCGTCCGCATTCGCCCGAATCATGATGCGCGGATGGCCGTTTTCATCCACATTGTTCTTGGTTTGCGAGTACAGGATGTCGAGTCCCACTGAATCGAGTGCGACGCCGTCGAGTGAAACCAAAAGGCTGGCAGGCCAGTCGGAGTTTGCGTAGGGTTCCACACGATTGTGGAAAGGTGCGTTCGGAAAGTGCAATGGATAGGACATATGCCGGCGCGCACAGTAGAGACCATCGAGCACATAAAGAATGGTCTTGGCCCCGAGATTGGGCGACGCCGACAAGTCAACGATCGGCGAGTAAGCATGAGGCGTGCCGCCCTGATTGGTGTTGATGATCGAATGCAACTCGCCAGGTCCCTTGATTGACCCGAAGTGATTCTTCCCGGTGAGGGTGACGCCGGTCTGACCTTCGTCGCCACCTTCTGCGGCCGCGTAAGGATAAGAATGCGCCTTTACGAGCGCGATGTTCACAAGATACGTGGCGTCCATGATTTGCGTCGGAATGTAGGTTGCATTATCGAAGTGATCCGCCGAATAAGTCTGCCCCTTCACCCATTGCGCCTGCTCCAATCCATGAATTGCGCCGAAGGCGGGGTGCTTCTGATGCACAGGATCGGGCGCATTTTTCTGCACAAAGCGCACGTCTGAATATTCCTTCCAAATCTTGTCGAGCAGGCCAGGATAGATATCGCGTTGCGCGTCGTAGACAATAATGTCTTTTGGCTGCACGCCAGCGTGGTGCACCAGCTGACGAACCATCGCCAGCGCTACCTGAGGGGAAACATTCACCAGATTTGTAGGCACAACGGGCTTGCTGTTGTTCAGGTTGACCTTAATCGCGACGATTTCGCCTGGCCGGTACGGTCGCCCGCTGATTCCTGATTTGCGGCCGTAATAATTGAAGATAACTTTCCATGCATCGTTGTCCGCGGTCGCGCCAGTGAGTGTGCGGAGCAAGAGCGAGAGCATCGCATCCACACGCGCCTGATCGGTGCTTGCGTCCATCCACCACTGGTCGGTTACGGATTCACGGTCGCCGCTCCAATGCGCGGCCTTCGGATCACGCACCCAAACAACCCGGCCCGGGAATATGCCGCGCGCTTCTCCCACCGGTGCATTTCTTTGCTTTGGAGCATAGTTGTATTGCGTGACAATTTCTGCAAGCGCCTCTTGTTCGAGTGCGCTGGGAATTCCTATGAGTGCAAGAGAGGCTGCAGTTGCCTTCAAAACTTCACGGCGAGAACAGTTGTGCTTCAAGGTGTACCTCATTTTCTGATTTATCTAGGTCTGTGTGGGAGAGACGGCGTGCCCTTGCGCAAGAAGACGCATGCCCTCGAGAGAAGGCGGGGATTTCGCTGGAGATCTGCCGCTCCATCGGCAGATCTCCGCTCGTCTGGCCTATTGAGATTGATCCCCCGGCGTTCACGATCGCATTCAGAACGAGAACACCATGCCGAGCTGGCCCTGACGCGGCAGATAGTCGCTGGTAATCACGCCGAATTTTGTCGGTCCATCCGACACATTCGTATCCGGGTTCTGATAGTTGACGTGATTGAAAATGTTGAAGAACTGGGCCTGGAACTGGAGCTGCATGCTCTCGCGAATGTGAACCGCCTTGCCAAACGACATATCCCAGCTCAGGTAGCGTGGCCCGTAGATGCTCCCTTGCGCAACGCCGGCGTTCCCGAAGACGAACCCGCTCGGCGCCGAGAAGCAGCTCGTATCGAACCACTGGGAAACGGTGCGCGGGTTAACGGGCTCGGCGCAGTTGTAGTTGGCGCGTTGTCCGCCGTTGTGGGGCAGCAAACCGCCAGAGCTCGCGCTCATGAGCAGAGGTGCGCCGGAACGGAACCAGGTGACGCCGCTGATCGTCCACCCTCCTACGATGGCGTCTTCCGCGGGAGAAATTGAGTTCGCGAACTGTTGCCCACGGCCGAACGGCAGCGTATAGACATAGGTGGCAGTGAGCGCTTGTGGGTAGTTATTCCGTTGCCAGCCCGCCGTGTCCAGTTCCTCATGCGTGTAGTACGAGTCGATGGGGTTGTTGATGTTGTCCATCATCTTCGACCAGGTATAGGCTGCCGTGAAGGTCAGGTTTGCTCCGGTGCGCCGCTCAAACACGAACTGCCCGGCGTTGTAGTGCGACTTGCCTCCACTATTGCGGAAGTCCACAGAAGTGATGGAGCCATTGTCTGCAGCGGTCCAGTTGGGGTTCTGGGGAAACGTGTAGTACGGCAGGCATTGCGGATACGCCGGCGGTGTCGTGGCCACGCTGAACGACGGCGGATTGCACTGGTTGAGCTGGTAATCGTGATAGAGATGATTGCCGGCCGTACCAACGTACGCGGCATGAAGCGACATCTTCGAACCGAACTGCCGCTCGATGCTGACGTTCCAGGCAGCCGCCTGGTCCTGGCGGAAGTTGCTGGCCACGTCGTAGACGCCGAATCCCGCCGGTGAAAAGACCAGCGCGCCCGGCGTTGCGTTAGAGGGCTGGACGATCGGCGAGTACACCGAAGTTCCGCCATTACCGGGCAGACCGTTGGCCAGAACGAAGGAGCCGCATTGCGAATACAGAGCCTTTCCCGATCCGGTGTAGACTCCAGGGCCTGTATAAAGACTCGTGCAGTTGGACTGGACCGCAGTGTTGTTTTCCTGTTCCAGTTCAGGGTAGTTTCGCTCCAGCGTACCGCCGTCCGCGCCGAAGTTGTCATTGAAGTAGCTGATCCCAAATGCAGCACGAATCGCCGTTTTCCCGCTGTCTGGCGTGTAGGCGAATCCGACCCGCGGCGCGATATTTCCAAAGAACGTGTTCACATTGGGGCCGCGGTTGCTGGAGGAAGCAATCTGAATCTCCCCGCCATTCACCCCCGATTTAATGAAGTTGCTCTGCAGGTTCTTGGTATCCACAGGGTGCGTGTAGACGTCGTAGCGGACGCCAAGGTTCAAGGTCAGCTTGCTGCTCAAACGCAAATCATCCTGCGCGAACTCTCCGATGTCCTTGGTACGCGTGTTGGGCTTGTCGAAGAAGTGGTCGCGCGCGACCGAGTTCAAGCCGCCAACCAGCCAGTCGGCGAGGGCCGAGCCCGGTGTGCCGGTGCCCGTGTAGTTGCCACTTGCGCCCAATTGCCCGCGAGGGTCATTCTGCGAATTGAAGACGCGTGCCTGAATAGGCTCGAGCACAAAGCCGAACTTCCAGGTGTTGCGGCCATGCAGAAGCGTGAACGCGTCGTTGAACTGGTAGATATTCGAAAGCCTGCCCAGGGTGTCCGGCACCCAGCCTGGATCTCCTGTGGGCATGAACCCGCCGCTGATGCTGACTGCGGCGATGCCGCTGGTATCCGGGTAGGCGGCGATGTTGCCGTTGGGAACGCCAAGCGCGTTGTTCTCGGCAATCCCGTATGCGGTCGTAAAGTCGGTGGTGGCGAAGCGGCTATAACCAAGGCGCAACTGATTCATCTTGGTGCCGTTCCTGCCGAACGTATGATCCCAGCCGACCACGTTGTTGGTGGTTTGGTTGGTTGCGTTGATATTTCCGTTATTCATGAAGATTGCCGGAGTGGTGGCAGCGCCTACCATCAACGGCTGTTTGAGTGACCGGTTGCTATACCCGTAGCGGGCAAAGAAGCGGTCGTTTTGCGAGAAAGCCCAATCGACGCGCACGTCTTCCTGCGGGAGGGATGCGTTGTTCAGTTGCACAAATGTAGCGTTGTTGACTGCTCCGGACCGATTCGGCAATGGCCACACCGATGAGTTCCAGAACGCTGCCGCAATGGGCGAGATGTCTGCGGCGGGAACCGCATCGGCAGTGCCTGAGCCGGCAATTGTCGCGCTCGCTGTGCAATCGGCCGGGGCTGCCGCACCGTTTGCCGCAGCGATCAGGTAACAGGCGTGCGGGTTCGTAATCGGGCCTTTCCCGTTCGAGTCGAATGCCGACAGGTCGCCGCTGCGGGCTGCCGCCGTGGGAAGGCTTACGATGCCGGAAGACCCTGTAGCCAGCTTGAGCCACTGCAAATCACCTGAGAAGAACAACTTGTTCTTAATGATCGGGCCGTCCAACTCTCCGCCGAACTCGTTATAGTGGAACGGCGCATTCAATTTGCTGAAGTAGTCCGGTTCGTTGAAGTCGGTATTACGGTTGTATTCAAACAACTGTCCGTGAAACCGGTTGGTTCCGCTCTTGGTTGTAAGGTTGGATACCTGTCCGCCGAAGGTGCCGTATTCTGCCGTGGGAGTATTGGTTTCCAGCTTCATTTCGCTGATGAAGTCGAATGGAATTTGGAGCCCCATATATCCGTTCTCCAATTCGACATCAGTCACTCCATCCACCAGGTACAGGTTCGACTGGAAAGGAAAGCCGTTAGTGGAAGTGTAGGCGCCGCCGCCGCCGCCGCCCGGCGCGGTCGTCGCGGCCGTGGACGAATCTTCGCCATTGCCGGCTCCCCACGCCGCCGGCGTGCTTCCCGGAGCAAGCTGCATCACCAACTGCGGGGATCTGCCGTTGATGGGCAGATTGCTAATTTGTGTCTGATCGATCGTTGTGCCGAGGTCGGAGGTTGTGGTCTCCACCAGCGGAGTCGCGCCGGTGACCGTGACCTGCTGGCTTACCGTTCCCGGCGAAAGAGTAAGATCGACGCGTGTCGATTGCTCCACGTTCACCTGATTGTCCCTTGAGATCTCGCTCTTAAAGCCGCTGACTTCGACCATCACCGAGTACCGCCCCGGCGCCAGGTTGGGAAACGTGTAGAATCCCTGGGGGCCAGTCGTTGCTTTGTTGACCACGCCTGTTCCTTCATTCGTCAGGGTCACATTCGCATTCGGAACCACGGCTCCGGTGGAGTCTTCTACCGTGCCCAGCAGGGTTCCTGTCACTGCCTGGCCAAAACTGATCCTCACGCTTAGCGAAAGCAGGACTACTACACACGCCATTGCGAGTTGCACCGCCAATCGCCTTTGCATAATGCCTCCAAAGTGATTGATTTTTCTGTTCGCTGGCGGGCCATCCCGCCTGGCTGGCTCACGCCAGAAGAACCCACATCTCTTCGCGCTCGTAGAGAGAATGCAGGCAGAACCGATAGGAAGTACCGCTGAACATCATGGTGGGAGGGGCCGCAACTGACTAGTTACCGCGGGGTTACGGGATTTTGAAACATTGGCCCCGTCGCACCGGCGAGCAGATCAGTGATATCAGCAATTTGAGCGTGCGGAGCGCGTTACATCCGGTGTTACATCGTTATATGGCTTATCCGCAAAGATTTGTGCGTGGCTACGTTGGCCTTCAGGCTGTGCCCTTAACGTGCAGAGAGTGTTTCTCAAGAGGCGGAATCTGACTGTGATTAGCTCGGAATCGCTACCGCCACAGTGCCACCGGCGCCTACTGCCACGCGGACCGACGAGATGGGCTTCCCTTCAGAATCGGCCTCAGTTCGGGCGTCCACTCGCCGTCCGTTGACGAGCAAGGAAGCGTGCTGCCCGGCAAACGCGGGATGCCAGATGAGGGCAGGTCCACGCTGGTTGGTCAGCGTCGTCTGTCGCGATCCATCATGCCGCACGGCAATGTTCGACGCGCGGATGGGAAGATTGCGAAGCTCGGCCCAGTCGATTGATGTACCCAATCCCGGCAGAGTCCGCAGCGTCACCTCTACCCAGCCTCCATCCACCGACGACAGCAGGGGGGACTCATATTCCAACTGGATTCCCATGATCGTGGTCACGATGTCCCCAATCCTGGAATAGGAAACCTCGGGGTATTCAAGGCGGACATGGCTCAGATCGAGCAACTCTGCCACCTTGCTATCCTGGCCGCTCAAGCCGGAAAACCGTTCGCCACCCGCCGAAACATCCGAACGCCAGCTCAGAGCGAGGCTTTTCTCCTCGCGCTCCGCTTTGCAACCCTCCAACTGATGGTTTGCAGTCAGGCGCTGGTAGAAGCATCGGCTGTCGTTATTCCACCACTTGCTCTCAATCACCTTGTCCAGTGCCGCAGCCTTCTTCAAAAACTCATCCGCCCGTTCGGCGTTGTGCCGAGCCTGCTGGATATGTGCATAGCCAAGGTAAGCAGCACGCAGTGTCCTGACAACATCGAAGCCGAGCACATAGCTGTGATCTTGCTCATCGTATCCGGGGATGCCGCGTGCCTTGGGAAATTTCTTGGTCGGATCGAAGATGCCGCGCACATTCATCAGCCGCGGCCGCGTCATCATCTGATCAAGACCGAGACCCCACCGCTCCACATAATCCGTCACAGTGCGGTCATAGAAATTCAGAAACAGGGGATCGCGGATGTAGGTCTCGTCACCGGTCCACACATACATGCGAAAGCAACAGTCGAGCAGGTCGAAGTTCGCCGGCAGGTTATACCAGAAAGCCGCATCGCTTTCGTAGTCCACTGGAGCTGGTTCGTTATAGCGGTCAATCTCCCAATAACTGCACCAGTCTTTCGAATCAGAAATGTTTTCTGCAAAGCGCCGCAGCATGTTGAGATTGAACCGCTGCAAACCAAGAGCGTGCGCGCCGAGTGCCTGGTGGCAGGTATCGCGAATGCAAAAGCCCTCGCGGCCCGGCTCTACCGCCTCATACCACGGACCGACGGGATCGCCGCCGTCGAAGGCATACGCCATCGCCTGGTTTTGCGCCCAGTGAAACACATCCACAAGCTTCGCACTCGATGAAGTCAGTTCCAGCTTCGACTGCAGCTGCTGTGCATCCGTCTGCACTTTGCTCAAGCCGGTAATTAACTGAGCAATGACTGACTGTCTCCCGGTGCCGGCGACGCCTAATGCGGGGAGTGCTTTCACAAGTTCGCGGCGCGTCATTTTTTTCATGCGGAAAATAGTACCATCGCCTCGGCGGCG
>Ga0335073_10016324_pt1 | contig 10370 bp, 5 predicted proteins | sample Lox_Sample_22_FD_207093 | JGI IMG/M metagenome (GOLD analysis project Ga0335073, IMG submission 207093) | Soil microbial communities from Loxahatchee National Wildlife Refuge, Florida, United States - Lox_Sample_2.2 | ecosystem: Environmental > Terrestrial > Soil > Wetlands | place: USA: Florida... | reverse complement strand
GCGCCTCGGGTCGTGCTCGAATCCCCCGACGACGTGGCCGAGGTCGCCGACACGGCCGCGGTGGGCGACACGGCCGCGGTGGGCGACACGGCCGAGGCGGCACCGCCCAAGCGCAGAGCGCGGGCCGGCCGTCACGCACCACCCGGGCGTCATGCGCCGTCCAGGCGGGGCACGACCGCGGCGGCGGGACCTGCCGCGCCGCCGGCGCCCGTCGTTCCTGCCGCGCCGCCTGGATCCGTCGTTCCTGCCGTGCCGCCTGGATCATCCGTTTTCGCGGCGCCGGCCGTTTCCGCCGTGCCGCCTGCGCCGGCCGTTTCCGCCGCGCCGCCTGCGCCGGCCGTTTCCGCCGCGCCGCCTGCGCCGGCCGTTTCCGCCGCGCCGCCTGCGCCGGCCGTTTCCGCCGCGCCGGGCCCGGATACGCAGGCCATTGCCGCGGTGCTCGGCGACCGGGAGCCCAGGAAACCGCCGGCGAGCCTGGCCGTGCGTTCGCTGCCACTCGCCGCGATCCTCCTGGCCCAGATCGGCATGTCGATACCGCTGCTGCGGTCCAACACCGCGTTCGGTGACGAGGCGCTCTACCTGTGGTCCGGTCACCTGGAGTGGGCGCACTGGCTGCACGGGGCGAGGATCCCGGCGTTCCAGACCTGGTTCAGCGGTGCGCCGGTCCTGTACCCGCCGGTCGGAGCGATCGCCGACAGCATCGGTGGCTTGTTCGCCGCCCGCGTCCTGTCGCTGGGCTTCATGCTTGCCACCACGGTGCTGCTGTGGGCAACGGCGGCCCGGCTGTACGGGCGGCGCGCGGCACTGTTCGCCGCGGGCCTGTTCGTCATGCTCGGCGTGACACTTCACCTGAGCGCGTTCGCCACCTACGACCCGATGGCCCTGTTCCTCGCTGCCCTGGCCACCTGGTGTGTCGTGAAGGCGCCGAGAACGAGAAAGGGTGACTCCGCGCGCTGGATCGTAGCCGCGGCCGCGGCCCTCGCGCTCGCCGACGCGACGAAATACGCCGTGGCGCTGTTCGACCCTGTCGTCGTGGCCGTGGCGGTGCTGAACGCCGTTCCCGCCCTCGGCTGGAGGCCGGCGCTGCGCCGTGGCGTGCTGCTTACCGGCTGCATCGCCGGACTACTGCTGGGCCTGCTGCGTCTGGGCGGAAGCTGGTACGAGGTCGGCATCGGTCAGACCACGACGCTGCGGGCCAATGGAAGTGACACGGCGGCGACGGTTCTGCTGGACTCCTGGCACTGGACCGCACCGGTCGTGGTGCTCGCGGCGGCCGCGGTCGTGATCGAACTCGTCCGCCGGGCGGAGATGCCGGCCGTCCTGCTCATCCTGGTGCTGGCGGGCGCCGCGCTGCTGGCGCCGATCGAGCAGGCGCGCATTCACACAACTGTCTCACTGGTCAAGCACGTCGATTTCGGGGCCTGGTTCGCGGCGATCGCGGCCGGCTACGCGCTGGCCATGGTCAGCGGCTGGGTGCGGGCCAAGACGGCCCGGATGGCCGTGACGGCCCTGGTGGTCGTCGCCGTCGTGCCCTTGGCCGCCATCGGCATCACTCAGTCCAGAGAGTTCGTGAACTGGCCCGACTCCGGCCGGCTCATCGCGGTACTTCGGCCGCTGACCAACCACGGCGGGCGCTTCCTGGCCGAGACAAGCGACGTGCCGGAGTACTACCTGCCCGACACCACGTGGCGGCAGTGGTCGAACACCTTCAGCATCACCATGCCCTCCGGAATCGCCCGGTACGAGCACGGCAGTCCGGAACCCTATATCCAGGCGATCAAGCACCATTACTTCTCGGTGGTGATCCTGGACTTTACCGACACCACGCGGCAGGACGAGGCCATCGCCGCTTACCTCCGCACCGACCCGTCGTACCGGCCCGTCGAGGTACGCCGGTTCCCGCGTCAGCTTCAGTATTACGTCTGGCGGTACGTGCCGCAGCGGGGCAGGTAGATGGCTGACACGGTGCCGCGGCAGCGGTCGGGTCGGCGGGCGGGCGCGCAGCGCCCGTCTATTGTGCTGCAGCCGCCGCCGACCGACCGGGAAAAGTACGCCTATATCAACCGGAACCTGCCGTACCTTTTTATCTCTCTGACAATCGGTTTCCTCTCCGTGACGATCAGCCAGGTCTTCATGGAAGAGCACATAGGCGCCGCGCTATCTTTGGTGGGCTTCACGGCCCTGTACGCCACTTATCAGATCATCAGCCTGCCGATGAATTTCACCGGCCGGAAGTTCGACGTCCTGGCCCACCGGGCTCGGGTCAAGGGGTGGCGCCCGCGGTCGTACCCGACGGTCGACGTCTACCTGCCGATATGCGGTGAGCCCCTCGAGGTGCTGCGCAATACCTGGACCGGAGTGATCTCGGTCGTCAGGGCCTACCCGGGAGTTGTGCGGGCCTATGTGCTGGACGACGGCGCGGATCCAGCCGCGCGACAGCTCGCCGAGAGCTTTGGTTTCAACTACCTGGTCCGCCCGAATCGCGGCTGGTACCGCAAGGCGGGCAACCTGCGGTTCGGCTTCGAGAACACCACGGGTGACCTTTTCCTGATTCTTGACGCCGACTTCGTTCCCAGGCCGGATATTCTCGCCGAGACCGTGCCCTATTTTGACGATCCCGAGATCGGCATCGTCCAGACGCCGCAGTTTTTCCGCACAACCCCCGAGCAGACCTGGGTCGAGCGGGCCGGCGCTGCCATTCAGGAGGTCTTCTACCGGTCGATTCAGGTGGCGCGGGATCGGTACGGCGCGGCGATCTGCGTCGGCACCTGCGCTGTCTACCGGCGCAAAGCCCTCGAGCCGCGTGGCGGCCCGGCACTGATCGAGTACGCGGAAGACGTGCACACGGGCCTCAACGCCCACAAAGACGGCTACCGGTTGATTTATATTCCGGTCAACCTGGCGACCGGCATTTGTCCCGATAATGTCCACGCTTTCGTGCACCAGCAGTGCCGGTGGGCTACCGGCAATATGTTCACGGTAATCCTGTCGCGGCTATGGACCGTCCCGATGTCGGTGCGCGCGCGGCTGACGCACATCTCGGGTTTCTGCTATTACGTGTCGAGCGCCATCTCGGTGTTCTCGCTGCCCGCGGCGCCGGTGATCCTGCTGATCTTCTCACCGCGGAGTATTCAGCTGTCGAACCTGTTGCTCTTCGGCCCGTCGCTGTTCACCGGGATGGTGATGTACCCGGTCTGGCATCAGAGCGACTACCGGCTGCGGGATGTGCTGCCGTTGACCATCATCCGTGGCTGGGCGCACGTGCTGGCGATCTGGGATTACTTCCGCAGGAAGGCTCTGTCCTGGCAGCCAAGCGGGGCGTCGGTCAGTCGCGTGCAGCGGTTGTGGTGGAGCCTGATCATCTGGAACGGCGGGGTCGCGCTCACGTGGCTGGGCCTGACCGCCTGGCGCATGGAGACCAGCAGGTCACCCCAGTACCTGATCACCGCCGTGACCGGCCTGCTGAACCTGAGCATCGTCGTCCGGGCCATCGCGGGCATGAGCGAACGGGCCCAGGCCCGGCAGCGACTCGCGGCCCAGCGGTCCTCGGTCCGGCCCCGCAGGACCGTGCTGCGGGCGGCGGCCGGCGTGGCGGGGCTTGGCGTCCTGGTGTCCTGCGGGGTGGCGGTCAACGCCCGGGTGCATAGCCCCGGGCGTGCCCGGCCCGCGGCGGCCCCGCTGAAGCCGTTGCATGAGACGCTTCCGGCTCAAGCCGGCAGCTACCTGGGGGTGTACGAGCCCGACGCCCCCTCCGCGTACTCAGACGTGGAGCAGTTCGCGACCGTCACCGGGCACCAGCCAAACCTGGTGCTGTACTACAACGGCTGGGGTGAACAGTTCCAGTCGTCGTTCGCCACCGACGCCAGGGCACGTGGCGCGACCGTCGTCGTCGACCTCGATCCCACCACGGTCTCGCTGTCATCGATCGCGAGCGGCCGGCAGGACAGTTACCTGGCCAGCTACGCTCGGCAAGTGCTGCGGTTCGGTCACCCGGTGGTGATCAGCTTCGGGCACGAGATGAACGGAAACTGGTATTCCTGGGGCTGGACGCACGCCTCGCCGCAGATGTACGTCCAGGCCTGGCGGCACGTGGTGAACGTCTTCCGCAGGGTCGGCGCCGACAACGTGACCTGGCTGTGGACGGTCAGCGGCGTCGCGGTCGGCGACGGGCCGATCAGCGACTATTGGCCCGGCCAGGCGTACGTCACCTGGATTGGCGTCGACGCGTACTACTACCGGCCCGTCGACACGTTCGCCAGCGTCTTCGGCCCGACGCTCAGGCAGGCCCGTCGGCTCGGCAGCGAGCCGATCGTTATCAGCGAGACGGCAGTGGGTCCGCTCGCCGGGCAGGTGCAGAAGATCCCGGGCCTGTTCGCCGGCATTCGGCGCCGCGGGCTGCTCGGCTTCGTGTGGTTCGACGTGGCCCAGCATCAGGGGGTGTACAAGCAGGACTGGCGCCTGGAAAACCACGGGGCCGCTGGTGCAGCCTTCCGGCGCCAGGAGCGGAGCTACTTCATGGCACCGCGCGGCCCGGGCCCGAGCCCGTCGGCCAGCCCGCCCGTGTCGGCCAGCATGCCCGCGTCGGCCGGTCCGCCCGCGTCAGCCGGCCCGCCCGGTTAGCTGCGTGAAGCAGGTTTTGATGACCTGCTGCGCCGACCGGCCCAGAAAGGTGATCCGGTCGGACTGGTAGGGGGCGGGGTCGGCGGGGTTCGCGTCGAAGTTGACCTCCCACCAGTACAGGCCCGCGACGTGGTCCGCGATGACCGCGCGGCAGACCCCCTCGTACCAGTTCCGCTGCACGCGCTCATCGATGGGGGAGTCCGCGGTGCCCAGCCAGGCTCCGGGGTCCGAATACGACCCCGCGACCGCATCGATGCCGACCTCGCTCAGCACCACCTTGCTCAGCACGGCGGGCGTGTGCGTGCCGAGCCAGCCTTTCCACGCTCGGGCCAGCTCGCCAACCGTCGCGCTATCGGGGAGCTGGAATCTCGGGTAGGCGTCGACGCCGAACGTGGCCACTGGCAGATTCGCGTCGTGCGCCGCGAACTCATCGAAGTTCTCGTCGTAGAGCAGTTGCCCGGGATAGACCGAACGGAGTGCCCGGATCAGGGCGGGCCACCGGGGATCGCCCTCGAGCGATTCCAGCTCGGTCCCGATCACGAATGTCGCCGCGTGGCCGGTCGCGGCCGCCTCGGCGTACGGCACGAGGAGCTTACGGTAGCTGCGGAACCAGGCGGCGAGGTCGGCGGGATCGATCGAGCCACGCCACGCCTGGGGATTCTGCGCAACGAGGGCGTCCTCGTTCAGCAGCGGGCGCAGCGTCACGCGGATGTGGCTCTCGGCGGCCTCGGACAGGAAGATCGCGATGTGCGCGGGTGTCGGCGTGGTGGCGGGACTGCCGTAGAGCGTGTCGGAGGTGATTCCGTAGGTATAGAAGGGGAAACTGAGGCTGATCGAATTGGCGCCGAGGCCGATGGCGTAGTTGATGATCCGGCGTGCCTTGGCCCGGATCACGGCATCGGTGTCCTTCGTGTTGCCGACCCAGTACACGTCGATGCCCAGCTGCGGCATTCCCTGATGCCAGATGTCGGCGACCGTTGGCACCTCGGAGCCCACCCGCTTGGTCCGTGCCGTGTCCCGGGGAGCGTCAGACTGCCTGGCCTTGGGCCACCACAGCGGCCGCGATGGGATCGAGCAGCCGGCCAGCAGCGTGAGCGCGCACGCGATGGCCGCACCGCCGACGAGACGCCGGCCAGATCCCGCGATCATGTTGGCTTCGCGATCACGACGAACTTGTTCTCTGTGCGGCGCACGAATTTCAGGAAGCCGCGCAGGCCTCCGATGCCTTCGATCATGGCGAACAGCGGGATCAGGGCGATCGCGATCGGGGGTTCCCACCACCGTCGCTTCCCGCGTGCCGACACGCCCGCGTTCAGCCGCAGCCCCTCCCAGTACATCCACACCGTGTAGGCCATGTTGAGCGCCCAGAGCGGGAGGATCACCAGGGACTCCGGGGAGGTGTTGGGGTCGGCGATCAGAAAGCCGATCGCCAAGATGATCGCGATGTGCTGGAGCGGCCCCAGCACCCAGGAGACTATCGAGTAGCCAAGGTAGGCACGGCTGCGCAGCGGCAGTGACCGGTCGAACGCCAGCCCCGCGAGCCCCCAGCACCAGCGCTCGCGCTGGCTAATGAAGTCGCGCACGGTGGCGGGGGATGCGCCGTAGCAGCGGCCGGCGAACCAGGCACTGCGCCCCTTGTACTGCCTGCAGAAGACGAGGGCGAACTGCGCGTCCTCGACAATGCTGCGCGGGCCGAAGTCCCAGCCGATCGTGGCCTCGACCGACGCCCGCAACAGCAGCAGTTCGCCGTGCAGGCCGGCCCGCGGCGTGCCGCTGCCGGTCCAGGCCGAGAACCTGGCGACGTCGTCGGCTGGCCGCACCGCGTCGGCCAGCCAGGTCAGCCGGTTCACGGCGAGCTCGCGGGGGTAGGTCAGGATGCCCTGTGCCATGTGCTTGGCGTCGGGCCCGGCCGCGTACTGTTCCTCGATGAACCGCGCCATCGCGACCGCGGTATCGGGGCCGACGCCGGTGTCGTCGTCCATGTGCAGGACCCATACATCGTCTCGGTCCTCACCCTCATGGATCCGCAACTCGTGGGAGTAGTGGTTGGCCCGCGCCTTGAACTTCGTTCCCCTGGCCGTCCGGTAGTGCCGCGGCACGACGACAACCCGGATCAGTTCGCTGCGGTCGGCCAGGTGGTAGATCCGCTCCGCGGCCTCGCAACCCTCTTCGATCACGATGTCCACACGCATCCGCTGGAAGCACAGCGGCAGGTGCCTGACATAGGACAGCACGGAGCGCTTCAGGGCCGGGTACGTGTCGTGCCTCCCGATCGTCGGCACGACCACGAGCAGGAACTCTTCGCACGTCGTCGGCTCGTCGCCGTCCCAGGTGTGCCGTGAGCGTTTCAGTGCCCCGCGGGTGCGGAAGATGCCGCGGATCCCGATCAGGGTGTTGAGAATCGGCCAGGTCCACAAGATCGTGACCGGCCAGCCGAGCAGGCCGGCCCGCGGCTCGGCAAACCAGCCGACCACGAGCAGCACGATGAGGAACGGCAAGATAAGCGGCCAGAACCGCGGCTTCCAGCGGTTGAGCCGGCCGCGCAGATTTTCGGACTGCCGCGGCCCGGCCGTGTTGGGCGCCACGGCCACCGCGGCCTGAAGGTCGGTGAAGTCCGCGTCCCCCCTGACCGCGCGGAACTCCCTGTAGGGTCGTTCGACCGTGGCCATCGGCATACCGGGATACGGCTTGTCGTTGCCCGGCTCATCGTTGTCGGGCCCGCCCACTGCGGCATTGGCCTGGGACGCGGCCAAAAGCGCGTCCAAGCCGGCAAGCTGCGAGAACTGGTCGGCGGGCAAAGGCTGGGCGGCTCCTTGTCTTTGGTACCGGGGCACTTCGGCCTGTTTGCATTCGCTGATCTCACACGCTTTTATGCCTGTTCGATGCTAGGCGGGCAGTCCGGTCTGTGCCCGAAAAATCGGCGTATCCATGCAGCGCAACCGTCATGTCTGGCAGTCTTGGTCGGTCGCGGTCTTGGACCCTGCCGCCAGGCCGGACCACGTCTCGCCGACCTGTGCGCCGGATCAGGGGCCATGGCGAGTCGAGAGAGGACGTTTTGGCAACGGTTGCTGAGATCATCTCGGCCATGCGCGAGGCGGCGCCGGCCGGGCAGGCCGAACTCGCCCCCGGGGTGCTGGGGGAACTGCGGAGCCTGACCCAGGCCCTGATCGCGGCCCGGCCGGACGCGGGCGAAGAGCATGCCAGGTTCATGGCCCTTGGCCAGCGCGGCATCGGCGTTCCCGAAGACGAGCTCGCCTCCTGGCTGGGCGGCGCGACGGTGCTGGTCACCGGCGGCACCGGGTGCATCGGCTCGACGCTCATGGCGCAGGTTGCGCGGCGGCGCCCGCGGCGGCTGGTCAGCGTCAGCCGGGGCCTGACCGGGGGCTGGCCCCTGGTCGACGGGGCCGAGTATGCGCGGGCCGACATCCGGGACGCCGGCCGCCTGGGCGCCGTCTTCGACGAGGTCCGCCCCGACGTGGTCTTCCATGTGGCAGCGCAGCGCGATCCGGGGCTCGCCGAGCTCGAGGTGCACCGGACGGTGACCACGAACGTGCTCGGCACCCGCCAGGTGGTGGCGGCGGCGGAGGAGAGCGGCGCGGCGCATGTCGTGTTCGCCTCGACGGGGAAGGCGCTGCGACCGTACTCCCGCGAGGTCTATACCGCGTCCAAGCGCGCCGCCGAGTGGCTGGTCGCGGACGCCGCCGGGCGCGGCCGGGCCAGCTACGCGGCCGCCCGGTTCACGCACGTGGTCGACAACTCGATCATCCGCCGGCGGCTCGTCGACTGGTGCCAGGGCGGCGTGATCCGGCTGCACGCGGCGGACATTGTTTTTTACGCCCAGTCGGCGCTTGAATCCGCGCAGTTGTTGCTGCGTGCCGGTCTCGGCGCCCGCCGCGGCACCCTGTGGACGCACGCGATCACCGACCTCGGCTGGCCGGTCGGCCTGCTCGACCTGGCGCTCGGCGCCCTGGGTGCCGCACGCTCGGAGACGCCGATCTACTTCAGCGGCTACGACCCGGGTTACGAGAGCATGGCGTTCCCCGGCCTCTACGACCCGATGACAGCGGGCGACGTGAGCCCGCTGCTGAGCGCGTTCGAAGCGGCCGTGGCCGAGCCGTCGGACGGCCGGCCCACCGACGCGTTCCCCGTGCGGTTCGGCGGCGGCCACCAGCCGGCCGCGCCGCTGCCCGCGCTGCAGGAGGCCTGCGACGGCGGGGATGGCGCGGCGGTGCGCGAAGCCCTGGACGACCTCTCCTGGTGGCTGCTCGACGCCATGCTGCGGATGTCCTCGCCGGGCACGCTGCGGCGCGTGGTCGCGCTGACCGAGCCGTTCGAGTGCGAGCTCAGCCCCGCATACCGGCGGATCCTCGCTGCCGTTCGCCGGTGCGGGGTGGCAAGCTGAGCGCGTGACGAGTTTCCGCAATCTGGCTGACTATGTGGCGATACCGAGGGTGGCGGCGCTGCGCCTGGCACCGGACGGGTCCTGGCTGGCGGCGGCGGTGGCGACCGTCGGCCGTGAGCCGAGGAAGTATCTCACCAGCATCTGGCGCATCCCCGTGCCCTCCGATGACGGGCCGGCGCCGGCCCCGGCGCGCCGGCCGGCCCGGCTGACCCGCAGCGCCGAAGGCGAGGGCGGGCCGGTCTTCCTGCCGGACGGATCGCTGTTGTTCGCGTCGAAGCGGCCGCACCCGCACGCCGCGGCGGCGGACGGTGACATCGGCCAGGACAAGCCGGCCCTGTGGGAGCTGCCGGCCGCCGGCGGCGAGGCCCGCCGGATCGCGTCGCCTCCCGGCGGCATCACGGCCATCGCCACGGCCCGGGCCAGCGACGTGGTCGTCTTCGCCTCGCCCGAGCTGACCGGGGCCGACGGAGCCGACGACGATCGCAAGCGCAGGAAGGCCCGCAAGGAAGCGGGGGTCACGGCGATCCTGCACGAGTCGGGCCCGGTCCGGTACTGGGACCATGACCTCGGTCCGGACACACTGCGACTGCAGGTCGGCGTGGTGCCGGGCGCGGACGATGATCTGCTCGAGGCCCGCGGCATCACCCCGGACCCTGGCCGCGCACTGGACGAGAACTCTTTCGAGATCAGCCCGGACGGCAGCCGGGTGGTCACCGGCTGGTCCGTGCCGGACGAGACCGGTGACAGCGCCGACGAGATCCATGTGATCGACGTGGCGACAGGAGAGCGCCGGGTGCTTCTCGCCGAGCCCGGCTGCGACTTCGGCGGTCCGCGCATCTCGCCGGACGGGCGCCTGGTCGCCTGCGTCCGGGCCGCGCACGACGGCTACGAAGCGCTGGGCGACGTCACGCTGGTGGTCGCCCCGCTCGACGGCGCGGGCGCCCCGCGCGACCTCACCGCGGGCCTGGACCGGCGCCCGGCCGAGGCCGCCTGGGCCCCGGACGGTGGAGCGGTCTACTTCACGGCCGACGACCAGGGCCGCCGGCCGGTGTACCGCGTGGACCTCGGCACCGGGCAGATCGACCGGCTGACCACCGACCACGGCGCGTACGAGCAGCTCTGCCCGGCGCCCGGCGGCCGCTACCTCTACGCGCTGCGGGCCGCCGTGGACGAGCCGCCGACCCCGGTCCGGCTGGATGTCACGGCACCGGGGACCGAGCCGCTCCGGCTGCCCAGCCCAGGGGCCCCGCTCGAGCTGCCGGGAAGGCTCGAGGAGATCGAGACCACGTCGACCGACGGCGCCCGGGTCCGGGCCTGGCTGGTGCTGCCGGAGGCCGCGGCGCCCGCC
>Ga0335073_10016321_pt1 | contig 10371 bp, 9 predicted proteins | sample Lox_Sample_22_FD_207093 | JGI IMG/M metagenome (GOLD analysis project Ga0335073, IMG submission 207093) | Soil microbial communities from Loxahatchee National Wildlife Refuge, Florida, United States - Lox_Sample_2.2 | ecosystem: Environmental > Terrestrial > Soil > Wetlands | place: USA: Florida... | reverse complement strand
GCAGGTATTGGACGACTTCAAGATTGCCGTTAGCTGATGGCCAGTGGAGTAGGCAGGATTGGGAGCCAAGTCCGTCTTCATCTATGTCGATGGCAGTTGCGAGGATGGTGGATGGTGGGGAAGTATGTTTCTCGCAGGCCTGCTGGATCGCGGTCTTTAGGGCGGGAAGGTCGCTGGTGCGCGCGAAGTAGATAAGATCATCGAGCTCTTCCGGAGTAGGAGTCGGGAGGACGATGGCGGGCATAATGGAAGGATGAGGTCGAGGTGAATATGTAGCAATGGCAGGAGGGGAGAATCACCAGCCAACGACTAACTACTTGGAATGACGTAGAACAGACCCTACAGCCTTTTTGGCTACTTAGTTGAACCGTCACATTCCACCATGCATTCTACCTCCTCTAGCAGAATGTCGAGCTGCGACTTTCTCTCCAAGATTGGGAAATATGAAGCCTGGTTGAGCCCTTTTTCAACGCAATGTTCATTCCGAGCCGCCGGGCGCAAAACGCAATAGGCAGTTGCTATGGACGAGTGCATCAAAATTCTAAGGGCATGTATAGCAGCCAGGGTGGCTATCATCAATCTGCTTCTGCAGGCGCAAGCACTGTGTGTGGATACGTAATCAAGATTGCTCAAATATCTGACCATTTGAAGTCATCTTTCTCAATAGAGAGAGATCCAGAGGCAGAATGATCATGGCCGGCTTCTTAGCAAAGTGCAAGAGACTGCAACAATGGTGGCTGCCATGCATGCTTCAGTAAAAAGGAGTCGCGAGCAGACAACCCACGAATTTGATGGTATTGGGTCAGGCTTAGAAGACGGCGAGACTAGCAGTAAGTCTAAGTGAGATTCATCCCCCAGTGTGCTAACAAGACATGTAGGACGCACATCCTCCAAGACCTCGAGCCATACCTCTGCCCATTGGAGTTTTGCGATCACTCTGCGAAGACTTATGCTACTTGTAGACGCTTGATCGAATATCTTGACCAGTCTCACGCTTTTGCGGCTGAGACTGGATGGTCATCACTGCGTATCTGTGGTCAGAAGCTCAAGAATAGTAGAAAGGAGCGAATCAGACATATAGGCCGTCACATGGAAGATATTGCATTTTCTGTTATACCAAGAGCCTACAACGGCTGGGCATTTTACTCGGAATCAGACGACATCCCAAAGTTGGAGTCTGAGACAAAAGTCAACTTTCGTGACGGATTTGTTCTTGAGCAATCTGAACGCTATTCCTCGCAAGAAGACCGCAGCCGCAGTCAGGCCTGGGCTTCATGCCACTACCACCTGACCAGGTAGTAGTCAATCATCCGCTTGAGGGGCGTGAGAGTGTTGCGGTGATGGTTTGGCCGAACCGTCCTACCTTCTTTGGTAGTTTTCTAGATGTTTCCTTACATCAAGGTTCAGAATCTGGCAACCAATGCAACGGAGATATTCTGTCAGCGCGGAACTTCGGACCTGACGATTTCAGCCTTGCCGATAAACGTCACACCAGTATAGTTCATAGTCCTTTACGTATCACCCCAGCTTTTGCCGAATACTATCTAGAGGTTGGATTCGGTCAAGAAGTCATGATGGCCTTACGCAACATGGACGAAACAATGGGTCCTGAAAACCGAAGACTGCTTCTAACGAGAGTCTCGTTAACATTGGCAGAGAAAATGTCCTGAAAGAACGCAGCCAAGGTGTCGAAATCGGCTCCGTGTCACTCCCGCCCTTGCGGCTGCTCTCCGGAAAATCAAGAAGCGTTCGAGACACTACAAGAGCTGCAGTAAGCTATGCTGCCCCAGTCCTACATTCATCCCCGTGTTTCCTGGCCAGGCTGACAAAATTTCGATTGAACAGGGACAATGAAGCGGAAGAGCCCATATAAATGTCAAGCGTGTCACCTTCAATTGACGACTCCGAAGCAAAGTAAAGACGATAAGAATTTTGTTCATTGATGGTGTCGAAGCTGCTTTTGCCCGATTATATCCTAAGGTTCTCAACCCAGAGCACGACATCTGCTGCTACTGTGGCCAGATATTTTCAGGTTTTTCAGTACAACAGTGTATCAATCACTTGGTTGACACCCACAAATTTGGCGGATGTAATTAGCTAATCCGATTCTACTGTGCTTCTCATCTCCGCTGGCATCTAAAGGAGATGCATGGCGCTCTCGACGGTCAATGGATCAGCAGGTTAGAAAGCGCATATGACAGAGCTGAAACTCCTTCGAGGCACCTAAAGCGAATCCGACCACCGTCGCGCAAGCACCAAGTCTCTGCAGTCCTTCGTGACTGTCGTGCGCAGAGATGATGTCGGAGATCCACATGGGCGCCGATGGCGTTGAAGAAAAATGAAAATATCTGCGTGCCATCGAGGCAGCCTCCAGCTGTGCTCTCATTCATCGAGCCGACGCTCTGATCATTGAGCAACCATTGACCTTTTGCTCTAAGGGCCGTCGGAAATGGATTGCAAGCTTTAGCACGCATGGATCGTCGAACTACGTCAAATCATTCGGATTTCAAAACTGAGGCGTGCTGCTGTAGGAAATGCCGTACGGCCTCAAGTGGAACACCGCGACGCGTGCCAGTCTTCTCATCCCATGACGAGTGTAATCCAATAAGGCGACCTGTGCTTTGCTCAATGAGTGGTGCGCCGCTGTGGCCCCAATATGTCCAGCAATCATGCTTCAAGGCACCAATCTCGGAATTATCGTGCAAGTCTTGGTCTGGGGCATACCCGCGAAACACACCTGTGCTGACATGTAAGGTATCGTAGCCTGTCTTGACACCGGGCTGCGCGACCTCAAGATCTTCACTTCCGGGATGACCGATGCAGGCCAAAGCTGCGCGCAGACGGGGCGGAACTTCTGCCACCGGAACAAACGGAAATGACAGGATACTTGCATTCGCGGTGTTGTCGGAAGCCAGCAGCGCATGCGGATTAGCAATTTGTGGTTCTGGTTGTGCTGCGGTGATCTGTAACAGCGCTAGATCCCTTCTCGGATCCCACGCTACGCATTCAGCGAGAATGACCTGTCCAGATGCGAAAAGCAACCATTTGCTTTTGCTACCAGGTTGACCCAGCTCCTTGGGGCTCTCCGCCACGCAATGCGAGCACGTGAGTAGAAGACCGGAAGACGAGATACACACGGCGGTCCCTGCTTCCTTTTGAGCAAAGACCAGAGTGGCGCGAGCGGCGGAGGCTAGCTTTTCTTTGCCAGAGGACGGTTTAAGCCATGCTTGGGTTTTAGAATGCCGGAGTTGATATTGCTTAGCGCTGAGAAGGGCGAGCTCAGCCTTGGTGAGCCCTGCCGACTCTGGATTAAGAATGGACGGAAGGATCCTGATGAAAGTAGAGGAGGTTGATGCGTTGGGCAGCGGTGTTGTGATGGAGGATGCGGCAGGTGTATGAATCGCTGAGGAAATTGATGTATGTCCTGCTGCCGTATTTGCTTTCTTTGCGCTTTGTCTAGTTCGTCGAGGCGACAGACTTGATTCAGTGGCAGAAGCCGCGGCTCGGGCGGCTGGTCTCTTCTGGCGCACAGATTGCTTCGTTACTCGAACCGCGTTCTTTTCCATTGAAACCACACGTGGAGCTCAAACGCGCAAATATCCAATCTAGAAAGAAAAAGAGAGGAAAAGAAATGAAATTGGGAAATAAAATCACCCTTCACAAAAGGTCTGTAAGTGTGGCTGTGTGGTTGCCTATCAGGCAGCTTTTGTGTGATGTCTTGGCAAAGTCGAGGCTGCACTAGAGACTCCGGGCCTGGTCGACCGAAAAGAGGAATGCTGAAGCTGGCCAATCTAGAGACATTCTTGTGGACGAGTGAATGAGAAGTCTATCACAATGTTGAACGTAGAACGAATTTTCATTTTGGGTAGCCAGGTGGAAGGCCGGGTATATAGAATGACAGCCCAACAGTTAGATAATCATTTCAAGTTGTATCCAACCGCTTTTTTAATCGTGATCTATTGAAATTATGCCTCCACACCAGTCTTCTCGTTCGTGGCCCTTGCGGCGGACTCTGAGGCAACGCTCGATCGACGATAAACCTCCCCTGCCTGAGCCTCAGTGCCAACATGACCAGTAGGAAGGTTGTTGAGCTTGTCTTCCTCTGCATCAAGGGTCTTGAAGGAGAACCAGAAACCAATGCCAGCGATGAAAGACACAGCAGCGAAAGCACCATAGTTCCAAGTGAGTAAAGGATCGGTAGATAGAGGCACCATAGCTTCGCCAATGGCGTTGGCAACGGCAGTCATGAGGAGAGCGAATGCCTGGACCATCGAACGCATATTCTTTGGTGCCTTGGTGAAAGCGTACTCGAGGGATGTGATGGAAGCGAGAATCTCGGAGATGGCAATAAGGACATAAGAGCCACTCTGCACCCAGATGCTGATTGTGGCAGGACTGCAGTCGGAGCCGTCAGGTAGACTCTCGCTGGGGTAGCTACCACAATTGTTGTGGTGGTAGATGTAGTTCTGGACAACAGCAGCCCAAACCATGGCGAAGGAAGCGGTGATGAAACCGAGAGTAATCTTTTTGATAGGAGTAAAGTTAATACCAACTTTTCGCAAAGCGGGATAGATGAAGACATCGCAGATCGGAATGAGGATGATGAGCGCAAGAGGATCGAGCTGAGCCACAATCTCAGGTGGTACACCCTGATGCTGCATTGTGTCTGCCTGCGAGGTCAAGTTGTTGTTTATTTGGTTGTAGCTGATCCAGTAAAGTGGGTACCAGAGAAAGACGGTGCAAGCCATGAAACCTCGGCGAACTTCATCAACCCAGGCATCATCGAAGGTCATCCACTTGGGACGGGAAGCAGCCGGTATGTTGCTTGGCTTGACATCTTCCCAGAATCGTCCGTCGTTCATGTTCTTGTAAGTCCGGACGGGATTGATGGACCATTTGCCCTTTGTTGCTCGGAATAGAAGCTTGACTGCAGGACCGAGTAGACTTCCTTGCGGCGGTGTGAGGCGATAGTTTTTCTTGCAGAGAATGAGGACAATCGGGCAAGCCAAGAACATGAGGGTAGGAAGCAAATATGCAAGCCAATATCCAACGTACAGCGCAGCATAGGCCATTGTGATCTGACCGACCAAAGCACCAATGTTGATGAAAAGATAGAACCAATTATAGATTCTGGCCGAAGTCACGGCGGGGTCGATGATGACGCGCTCGCCCTTCTTGGTTGTGGTAACTCTCAATTTCTCGTACGGAATCTGCTCGGCGATCAGGGGGGAAATGTTGGGCTTGAAACCACCTGTGCCGAGACCAAAGACGATGATGGCGATGATGAATGCTGCGAGGGCACCATTGCTATGCGCAAGGACCGAGGGAGCGGCGCCAGCAGTAAGGATGACGTGGCCAAGAATAGCAAAACCGATGGAGATCATAATTGTCTTGTAGCGACCGAGGTAGGTGTCGGCAACCCAGGCGCCGAGGAGAGGGCAGACGTAGCACCAGAAAGAGAAGAACGTCCCCAAACCGGTCGCGGCTTGTTGGCCCTGTCCGAGAGCGCCAGGGTTGTTGTTCGAATCGCCGCCTGGGTTTGGAGCAGCTCCAGTAGGAGTCAGGAGATTTCTCTGGACGAAATTCTGGACTACCAAGGTATTAGTTTGCGTTTGATGGCGCATTGAGGACAATACGTACAGAGAATCTGGGTCCCATAGTACGAGAAACGCTCGCACAACTCCACAAAGGCGATGGTGTAAACCTTGTATGGGATCTTTGCAGAAACCCGACGCAGCGAGTGGATCTCGTCCAGTGTAGGGAAGTCCTCGCCCATATATTCCGACTGCAGCGTACCTTTGCCCTCGTACACAGCAGGAAGCTCAGTGGCGTGAGCATCGTCGCCGAGCTTGCGCTCCATATCAGGAGGGATAGCGAGGGACGGATCGTGCTTCGCACCCACCCACGCATCATCTGAAGCTCCAGTAGGCATATTGGCGATTTTCTGATATCGAATCTGTGAAGAGGACGACGATAGGAAGGTGAGGAGAAGGCGTGGGTCCAGTTTCTTTAAGTACGACCCAGCGGCACCGACGCGAGCCATGGCGAAGTTGGCAAACTGACTCTCAGTGGCGTGTGGCAAGCTCGCACCACGGATCGCCCGTTCGAGACGTCAGTGGAGGTCAAGGGCAGGGTGAAACATACAACCTTCTCAACTGGGACCGGCCCGGCGATGAGGTGCGGGAGATAGCAATTGAGACGAGGTGGTGCATAATGACAGCCAATGGGAGGTAGTGTGACGGCGATCAACCATGGAGGAAATGGAAGCCAAGTCGAAGCAAACTTCGAAGCCAATTCGAATGTGTGTTGCCACGGCCGAGGGATGTTACAGTGGGAAGCTAACAAAACTGACACCCAAGCGCGGCGAACAGGAGACGGCGCCTCGGCAGGATCTTGGCGGATCGACGGGCGGCGCAGAGGAAGCAGGTTGATTCGCAGGCAATGAATTGCCACTTAGATAACAACGGGGGGATCGTGGTGAACTGTGCTCCCACTCATGTCCATATGAGGCCCACTGTTCCCCTCCCCGCTCCCCTGCCACGGCCAGCCCCGAAGCCGACAAAAGCCCAAAAGCCCAAATAACAAACCTTCCATTCCGCTTCTCGAAGGTAATCAACGGCTGCGCTAATGCACACACGGACACTCTGCACGCCATGATCTTCCCCTGTCTTCCCTTGGCTTCCCTTAGCTGTCCTCACGCGTGATCCGTTCATCCTTGCGCACGAGACAACCATTTACACACTGTGCACACAACATGAGGCTCCTGGTCAACCCTCATTGCACTACTCCTGTCTGCAAGCAGGGTGATGAGTTGATGACTGACAGCCACTCGCTGTATTGGAAATTTGCACGGGGAATTGACAAGATTACTTAGCAAAAGACTTGAAGCAGATCAACCTGCTTGATTGCTTCGGAAATGCTGAATCTCAGCTTGGCTGCGACCCAACCTATCAAGTTTGTTCGTTGATGAAAACAAATGGAACACCACGTTAGACCACCCGCCTGATTCTGCAATTCGGGCTCGCCTCCGCTACTACCAATAACAGTAAGGTAGGAAGAAAGAAGCCCCTCCCAAACGTCGATCTGATTACGTTCTTATCAAGATGGGGACGCTTTGGCCCCTAATTTTGCACACATGGCTTGGAATGCAGCCCCGCATCTTGAGGATTAAACTTGAAATTTTCAATGATTCTCCGTATCCAGCCTTTAGACCAAGTAGGTGGCTGGTGGCAAATCGCGGAGAAGCCATTCCGCCGGGATGATGCTTTGACAAGCTGCCCGAACGCTGCATACGACAGCGCTTGCCCTCGGAGCGGAAATTTTTCAGAGCAGCCCAGGTGGGGAAAAAGCAAAGGTAAATGGGATACTGTGGAAAGGTGCCAGAAAGTGGCAGCTCAGGGCGCTGTTTTCGATAGCCCATCCACCACGCCTCAACGTGCGAGCTCCCGTCAAGTAGCTGCCAAGAATGACCTTCCCGAGTCATCTCCGAGGCAGCCAAGCCAACATGTTTTGCCCAATTCGTCCGTCACGGCCTCGCAGACCAACCCAAAGCAACACTATGCGCGCGAGGAGGGATGCTTGTGAGAAGATTAGGCCATTCATGGACGAGGCTCTACCTCTGTGTACCCCGAACGCAAAAGATCCTCCATCCTCGCAGCGATTGATCGGCAACGTGAATGGTTGGCGAAAGTACCTTTCCTATTCTCTCCAAACGAGCAAGCGTTGCCGATCTCATTCATCCTTGACCAGCTTATTGGAAGCAACCTTTCATTGAGGGACCTCAGCTCTCCCTTGCTTGATGGTCCGCGTACACAGGCTTTTGAGCCCCAGGCCTCCTCTTTGGATTGTAGGGAACGTGCTTGGAATTTGACGCGTTCAGCCAAGGCCGCCTTGGAGCCTATGACGCCTCTGCATTTAGTTAGACGTTTTGAGTATAACACTGCGGTCGGACTGTCTCACGTCGGTAATAACGGGGAGGAGAATGTTGTACCGCCCAAGCCGGAAGAAGAGATATTTGGCATGCAATGCTAAGCCTGCCAAGAAACCCACTGGACGAGAGAAGGTATGTTCCTCTCTCCAGAGTTCAGTCTCTGTACGATTATAGAACTGAAGTTGTCATTGCGCACACGCCTAGCACATCATCCGCATGCATGACCCGTAGAGAAGCTTATTGCCAGTCTAGCCCTTCAGTTTTGCTGATATTCTGGCCAAACGACTTATTATGATCAAATTCGCGATTCTTTCCGCACACCGCGGACTGCGGGCTCTTTCCCAAGGATGCTTTTGGAAGAGGACTCAATTAAGCGCTATATCACCACCATGGCAGTCTGGGCCTAGCCAATGAGCACCAAGTTTCTACAGTCTCTCGTCAGAGGGCCTTCTCCAGGCCAAAGGAGGATACGATCCACTTGGAGTGTAGCCAGCAGCATAGTGTCTTTGGCGCTAAAGGGATTACCAATGAACAGTTTCTTATGTTCTTCTAGCTTACTAGGCAAGAGACAATTTCACGTCGGAGGGAAGCTGGCCTGAAGCTATTTAACCCTTCTTCCAGTCTTCAGAAATACAACTCCAAAACTCCGCCATTTGCAAGCCTTACTAATGAAGATGGAGTGGCTGAGAAGATTAATGAGATTGTAACTCGACTAGCAAAGGTCTGTCCTACACCATACTACTGTGCTAAGGCATCATCGAGGGTACACATGTCTGGCAGCGCTTGCGGGCAGCCATAACCTTCAATTCATGAATCAAGGTCTCGTCCAAAAGCAGCAGCAAGCTAGACAGAAAAGGCAAAGAGGCACTTTGGAATAGCACGTGGGCTAATAGTGGAAGAGGCTATCAAGGAGCAGGAAGAGATGAAGGCAAAAGAACAGCAAGTAATGCACGAAAAGGAGAGGGCCACTGCTCTCCGGGCCAAAGTAGGCTTTGCAAAGACTGTCTAGAAGGAGCTTCATATGGATTTTGATCAATCCTAATGAGCCTGCAGGGTCTGCCCTGAACGGATTTGGAAATGGGTGGCCCCAACCGGCGGTGCTGAGTCCAAGACCTTACATCACGCCAGGCCTCCACTTACGGAATCATCTGGAAGACGCGAAAACATAGTGGCGACTCACGACACGATATAAGTATTCATGAGCCCTGCAAATATGATAGTTACAGCCTGAATTCGATAAATGTTACCTGGCCAGATGCATGTCCTAAGGCAAGTAGATTGCGGTGTAGAGCCGAACATGTTGCTCTATAATCAGGAGGTAGCCAAAGGAGGTTTTCCGTATCTCGGGTTATCCAATCTCCCTTCACAAATATACTGCAGAGAAATTGGGCCTCAGACCGAGATGCATCAGGCGAGAGAAGCTGGAGACATATTGAACCCTTATCAGTTTCAAGATATTGACCATCCCTAGAGAAAGATAGATTGCCGATCGAGGCGTGGACTTCGAGCGTGCCGCGCGCCGCTCCCGTGGCCGCATCCCAGAGCCGCACCGTCTTGTCGTCTGACGTCGACGCCACCAGCTGGCCGTCTGGCGAGAAGGCGACCGCCCAGACCGGACCCGAATGGCCCTTGAGCGTGCCGCGCACCGCCCCCGTGGCCGTGTCCCAGAGCCGCACCGTCATGTCCATCGACGCCGACGCCACCAGCTGGCCGTCCGGCGAGAAGGCGACCGCCCAGACCGGACCCGAATGGCCCTCGAGCCTGCCGGGCACCGCTCCGATGACCGTGTTCCAGAGCCGCACCGTCCCCGTGGCCGTGTCCCAGAGCCGCACCGTCATGTCCCCCGATGCCGACGCCACCAGCTGGCCGTCTGGCGAGAGGGCGACTGCCGTGACCGAAGGCGAAGGGCCCTCGAGCGTGCCGCGCACCGCTCCCGTGGCCGTGTCCCAGAGCCGCGTCTTGTCCACTGACGCCGACGCCACCAGCTGGCCGTCCGGCGAGAAGGCGACCGCCTTGACCGAGCCTAAATGGCCCTCGAGCGTGCTACGCACCGCCCCCGTGGCTACGTCCCAGAGCCGCACCGTCTTGTCGTCCGACGTCGACGCCACCAGCTGGCCGTCTGGCGAGAAGGCGACCGCCTTGACCGAATCCGAATGGCCTTCGAACGTGCCGCGCACCGCCCCCGTGGCTGCGTCCCAGAGCCGCACCGTTTTGTCCCCCGACGCCGATGCCACCACCTGACCGTCTGGCGAGAAGGCGACCGCCGTGACCGAATCCGAATGACCCCCGAGCGTGCCGCGCACCGCTCCCGTAGCCGCGTCCCAGAGCCGCACTGTCATGTTCCTCGACGCCGACGCCACCAGCTGGCCGTCTGGCGAGAAGGCGACCGCCCTGACGGAGCCCGAATGGCTCTCGAGAGTGCTGCGCGCCGCTCCCGTGGC
>Ga0335073_10016319_pt1 | contig 10371 bp, 6 predicted proteins | sample Lox_Sample_22_FD_207093 | JGI IMG/M metagenome (GOLD analysis project Ga0335073, IMG submission 207093) | Soil microbial communities from Loxahatchee National Wildlife Refuge, Florida, United States - Lox_Sample_2.2 | ecosystem: Environmental > Terrestrial > Soil > Wetlands | place: USA: Florida... | reverse complement strand
GGCGCGGGCCGGCGCGCTAGCCGCCTGTGGCCCGCTGCCGCAGCTCACGGCGGAGCAGCTTGCCGCTGGACGTCTTCGGCAGGTCGGCGAGCACCTCCACCCGCCGCGGGTACTTGTAGGCGGCCAGTTCGGCCCGGCAGAACTCGATCAGCTCCGCCGGCGTCGCCGCCGCCGAGGGCCGAAGGCTGACGTAGGCCCACACGGTCTCGCCGCGGTAGGCGTCCGGCACGCCGACCACGGCGGCCTCGCGCACGGCGGGGTGGCGGAGCAGGGTATCTTCGACCTCCCTCGGCCACACCTTGTACCCGGAGGCGACGATCATGTCCTTCTTCCTGTCGACCAGGTAAAACCAGCCGTCGCTGTCCATGAAGCCGACGTCGCCAGTGCGCAGTTCCCCGTCGGGCAGCGTCCGCTCGGTGGCGTCCGGCCGGTTCCAGTAACCGGGCACCACCATGGGACCCCTGGTGGCGATCTCGCCGACCCGGCCGGGCGGCAGCTCCTGCCCGTCGTCGCCGAGGATCCGGACGACCGTGTTGAAGACGGGCACCCCGACGGACAGCGCGCCGCTTGCCTGGTCCACCGGCGCGCGGCGGCCGAAGGGCACCGCGTGCGACGGCGAGGTGGTCTCGGTTAGCCCGTAGATGTTGTGTATGTACGGGCCGACCTCGCGCTCGAACCGCTCGACGATGCTCGGCGCGATCGGCGCGCCGCCGCTGTACGCCTTGGTCAGCGACGACAGGTTGGCGCCGGCGACCGCGGGGTCGTTCGCCAGCGCGGTGAACGCGGTGATCGCCATCACGGTGAACGTGCACCGGTGCCGCTCGGCCAGCCCGATGATCGTGGCCGGCTCGAAACGATAGCCGAGCACGATCGGCACGGGCACGAGCATCCCGACGGCGATGTGGGCGATGAGGCCGGTGATGTGGAACAGCGGCGCGCCGCCGAGCACGACGTCGTGTGGCGTCAGGCTCATCCAGTCACGGAACGTGCAGGCGTTGAACACCACGTTGCCGTGGGTGTTCATCGCGCCCTTGGGGTCGCCGGTGGTGCCCGAGGTATAGGTAAGCAGTGCCACGTCGTCCGGGCCGAGGGTGACCGGCGCCGGCCGCTCCCCGGCGTGCTCGCGCAGCAGTTCGCCGAGGTCGGCCGCACCCGGGGTCGCCGTCCTGCTGACGCCCGCGAGCACCGGGGGAGGCGCTGTTTCCTTGTCCAGGTAGTCGAGCGGGCTCGTCGAGATCGCCACCGTCACCTCGGTCCCCGCCACCGCCGTCGCGCCGGTCTCGTGCCACAAGTCCTGCTGGCTGATCATGGCCCGCGCGCCCGAGTCGGCGAGGACGTAGCGCAGCTCGCGCTCCTTGAGCATCGGGTTGACAGGGACCGCGATCGCGCCGAGCTTCCATGCCGCGAGCAGCGCGATCACGAACTGCGGCACGTTCTGCATGAAGAGCGCGACCCGCTCGCCCCGCCCGAGGCCGCGCGCGGCCAGCGCGGCGGCCAGCGCGTCGCTGTCCGCGTCAACGACCGCGCCGGTCACCGGGGTGTCGAAGTAGTAGAGGAACGGCCGGCCGGCCGCCGCCCCGCCCCCCGCGCCGCCGCGCCACATGGCGAGCGCGTCGTCGCAGGCGGGCGTGATGTCGGCCGGCTTGCCCGGCTGGTAAAGCCGGAGCCATGGCCGTTCCTGGTAACCGCTCATATCTCCATGATCCTGAAGGGTTAGTGGCGCTATCACGCCACTAACCCTTCAGCACGCCAGAACCCTTCATGAAAACCGATGTGAAGGGTCGGTGCTACTCGCTGCCGAAGTGCTCGATCTCGTGGAGTTCGGTCTCTGACAGTTCGCGGGGGACCTCGCCCCTGGCTACCTTGGCGGACTGGACCTGGTGGCGGATCCGCTCCACGACCTCGGGGTTGGCGAGGGTGGTGATGTCGCCGGTGTCGGTGAAGTTCGAGGTCGCGGCGATCACGCGGCGCATGATCTTGCCGGACCGGGTCTTCGGCATGTCGGGGACGATCCAGATGTTCTTCGGCCGGGCGATCTTGCCGATGTCGGTCTCGATCGCGGTCCTGACCTTCGCCTCGACCTCCGGGCTGGCGTCGAAGCCGGGCTTGAGCGAGACGTACATCTCGACGACCCGGCCGCGCACGTCGTCGACGACCGGGACCGCGGCGGCCTCGGCGATCTCGTTGACCGTGAGCGCGGCCGACTCGAGCTCCTTGGTGCCGAGCCGGTGGCCCGCGACGTTGATCACGTCGTCGACACGGCCGAGGATACGGAAGTAGCCGTCGGCCGCCTGGACCGCGCCGTCGCCGGCGAAGTAGGGCCAGTCGTGCCAGTCGGTGGACTTCGGGTCCTTGTTGTACTTGGCGTAGTACGTCGAGACGAACCGCTCCGGCTGCCCCCAGATCGTCTGGAAGACGCCGGGCCACGGGTTGCGGATGACGATGTTGCCGGCCTTGCCGCTGCCCGCGGCCACCTCGTCGCCGTTCTCGTCGAGGATGGTCGGCAGGATGCCGAGGGCCGCGGGGCCGCAGGAGCCCGGCTTCATCGCGTCGATGCCTGGCAGCGTGGAACCGAGGAACCCGCCGGTCTCCGTCTGCCACCAGGTGTCGACGATCGCGGCCTCGCGCTTGCCGATGCTGTTGTAGTACCAGCGCCAGACCTCGGGCTCGATCGGCTCGCCGACCGTGGTCATGTGCTTGAAGTGGAAGTCATACTTGGCGGGCTCGTCCGGGCCGACCTTGCGGAGCATCCGGATCGCGGTGGGCGACGTGTGGAAGATGTTCACGCCGAGTTGCTTGGCGATCCGCCACGGACGGGCGGCGTCCGGGTAGTTCGGGGTGCCCTCGTAGAGCACGCTCGTGGTACCCAGGGCGAGCGGGCCGTAGACGATGTACGAGTGGCCGGTGATCCAGCCGATGTCCGCCATGCACCAGTAGGTGTCGTCCGGGTGGATGTCCTGGTAGTACTTCGACGTGCCGGCCACGTAGGCGAGGTAGCCGCCGATGGAGTGCTGGCAGCCCTTGGGACGCCCCGTGGTGCCCGACGTGTACATCAGGAACAGCGGGTCGGTCGCCTGCAGCGCCACCGGCTCGACGATCTCGCCCTTGTGCGCGGCGAGCAGGTCATCGACGAAGACGTCTCGCCCCTCGACCATCGGGGTGGCGGCGGAGTACTTGCCCGGGTAGCGGCGGAAGACGAGGACCTTGTCGACCTGCTGGCCTTCCTTGGCGGCGGCCTCGACGGCCTCGTCCGCCTTGACCTTGTGGTCGAGCAGGTCGCCGCTGCGGTAGTAGCCGTCCATCGTGACGAGCACGGTGGAGCCTGAGTCGGCGATCCGGTGCCCGGCCGCCGTGCCGGAGAAGCCGGCGAACACCTGCGAGTGGATGATGCCGAGCCGTGCCGCGGCCAGCATCGCGACCGGCAGTTCGGGGACCATGGGCATGTGGAAGGTGATGCGGTCGCCCGCCTTCAGCCCCAGTTCCTTCAGCACGGCCGCGAACTCGTTGACCCGGACGTAGAGCTCACGGTAGGTGATCGCCTGGTGTGCCTCGTTCTCCGGCTCGGGCACCCAGATGAGGGCCGCCTTGTTCGGGTGGGTCGCCAGGTGCCTGTCGACGCAGTTGTACGAGGCGTTCAGCTCGCCACCGACGAACCACCTCCAGAACGGGGCGTTAGAGGTGTCGAGCACCGTGTCCCACGGCTTGAACCAGGTGAGCAGGTCCGCGTAGGCGGTGAAGCTGTCGGGGAACTTGTCCTCGGTGAACTGCTCGCGGATCGCCGGATCGGACGCGTTGGCCTGGGCGGTGAAGCTCGCGGGGGGCGGGTATGTCTCCTCCTCGCGCCAGTGCACCGCGATGACCGCCTCAGAAGATTCAGCCGTCTCGTCGTCAGTCACGTCGTCCAGCTCGTCAGCCATGGAAGTTCCTCCGCGTCCCTGCGTCGGCGCGCCTCGTGGCGCAATCGCTTAATCGCTCTTCTTGCACGCGCTGCCTCCTCACGTGATCCCCGGAGGCGTAAGCCAAATTTAACGCCAACCGTGGCATTCTCACCATGGGCAGGGCACCCGCGAGGCGGCCAGCGGTCTAAGCGCCGCGACCAGCGGTCTAAGGGCGGGAGGAAGGAGGGCAGCTGCCCTTCGGGGCCTTAGCCGAGTCCGGCCGCCCGCGCCTGGCGGGGCAGGGTGACGGCGGACAGCGCGGAGTTGCGGACCTCGGGGAACACCTCGTCCATCCCGGTAACGTGCATGATTCGCAGGAGCGCCGGCCGGGCAGCGGTCAGCTTGAGCTCACGACCGTAACGCCGCGCGTGCCCGGCTACGCGGGCGAGCACGCCGAGGCCCGCCGCGTCGCAAAAGGCGAGCTCGGACAGGTTCAGCAGCACCGGCCCTTCCTGGTTGTCCACCACGTCGCGCAGGTAGGCGTAGGCCTGGTCCGCCGTGGCGATGTCGAGTTCACCGCGTACGCGCACGTTCGCCTGACCGTCCGGCGTCACCTGGCACGCGAGCTCTAGCTGGAGAGCCTGCGCAAGGTCAATCACAACCCCCATGTCCCCGTCTTTCTCCCCGTCAGGCGCTGCCCGGTCCCCTGCGACACGGTTCGCGCGGATCATCAAGGTTTCCCCTCCTTGCATAGTAGTGAACGAAACGCTCCTTCTATATCAGTTATGTCCTAGCTTTTTTCGTATTTTCGGGCGTCATCGGGCGTCATCGGGTCTGTACTCAAGACGGCCGGCGAGGTACCCCTGAAGCCAGTGCCCGTGAAGCTAGTGAACGCCCCGAACCTGATGGCCGCGCTACCCAGTCACTGAGTAAAACGTCAGAACCGGCCAGATGGTTCTCACGAGTCTCTTGTAGTTGTCCCCTTACTCAACGTTGACAAGAAGCAATCAGTTACCATCGGTCACGCAACGTGAGAAGCGTCACGGTGGGTAGAACAGGCGGCATGAAGCCAAGGCTGACGGTCGTTTTTCCCATGAAGCGGATTTCCCAGGGCCATAGGGTGGTAGCCGCACCAACTGGTGCGGGAGGCAGCATCGGGACTATGAGGTGGCCGGGGATGCTCAGCAGGGGCGGCGTCGCGATTGACCTGGGAACCGTCAACACGCTCATCTGGGTCGACGGCCGCGGCCTGGTGCTCGAGGAGCCTTCCGCGATCGCGGTCGACGACGCGACCGGCTCGGTTGCCGCCATTGGCGCCGCCGCCGACGTGCTCGCCGACAAGGAACCGAAGAACATCAGGGTCATTCACCCGCTGCGTGACGGCGTGATCGCCGACCTCGATGCCACCGCCGAGATGCTGCACGGCTTCCTGCGCGCCTCTGGCGCGCTGAGCGGGCCGTTCAAGCGACGCGCGGTGGTATGCGTGCCCGGGGGCGCGACCTGGGTGGAGCGGCGGTCGGTCGTCGCCGCGTTCGGCACCGGGCGGCCGCGGTGCGCCGTCGAGCTTGTCGACGAGCCGGTCGCGGCGGCCGCGGGGGCCGGCTTCGACCTGAGTTCCGGTGCCGGCGGGTTCGTGGTGGACGTGGGCGGCGGGACCAGCGAGGTCGCGGCGGTGGCGGGCTGGCGCGTGGTGCGCGCGGAGAGCCTGCGCATGGCGGGGAACGCGATGGACGAAGCGATCGTCAACGCGGTGCGGTCCGGCCTCGGCATGGTCATCGGCCGGCGGGCGGCCCGGCAGCTGAAGGCCGAGCTCGGGCTCACCGGCGGCGAGCACGGCTGGGCGGAGGTGATCGGGCTCGACGCCGCGCGCCGTACGCCGCGCACCGAGAAGGTGCCCGGTGACCTGGTGGCCTCGGCTATCGGGCCGGTGGTGTCCGCCATCGGCGCCACGGTGCAGAACGTGCTCTCCGACATCCCCGCCGGCCTCGCGGAGGATGTGGTCCGCGGCCAGGTCAGGCTCTCCGGCGGCGGCGCACTGCTGCCCGGACTTGCGGACCGGCTCGCCGAGGCCGCGGGGCTCGGCGTGGTGCTGGCCGAGGACCCGCTGCGCTGCGTGGTCCGCGGCGCCGCGGCGATGCTCGCGGCGGCCCGAGTCTAAGCGTTCGCTGTCAGCTTGCTGAGGGTGAGCAAGTGGCGGAAGATGCCGTAAATCCGGCGCGTTGACTAGAACAGAGGCCTGACGGCAGGGTTAACTGCGCGACGGGCATAGTGACAGTGGACAGCGCAGGAGACCATGCGCCTGGGCCGTCTGGCGGAAAGGCAAGGTCCGGATGAGCAAGCAAGCCGCAACTCCGCCACCGGGAGACAAGCCGGGACCAGGGGCTCCGCCGCCGGCCACGCCGCCTGCCTGGCGCCACTGGGTATGGCTGGTCGCGATCATCGCCGCGGGCGTCCTGTGGTACTTCCTTCCCGCGGTGCACCAGGCCGGGCAGACCACGCTGACCTACACACAGTTCATGTCCGACGTTGCGGCGCACAAGGTCGCGACGATCACCACCTCGGCCACCGCGGGCGGCACGAACACCGGCACCCTGACCGACGGGACGAACTACACCGTCGTCTTCCCCCTGCAGGCCGGGGAGCAGACGCTCAACCAGATCACCGCGGCCGGCGTCAAGGTCACCGGCGGCTCCTCGTCAGCCGGGTTCGGCGCTGAGCTGCTGAACTGGATTATCATCCTGGCGCCGTTCCTGCTGTTCTTCTGGTTCTGGCGGCGGCTGTCTCGGGGCGCGGCCGGGCAGATGCAGGGCATACTCGGCGTCGGCCGGTCACGGGCCAAGGTGTTCGACGAGGAGCGGCCCTCCACCACCTTCAACGACGTCGCCGGGTACGACGGCGCGAAGTCCGAGATCAGCGAGGTCGTGGACTTCCTGCGCAACCCCGAGCGCTACGCGCGGGCCGGGGCCGTGGTCCCGCGCGGTGTCCTCATGATCGGCCCGCCCGGAACCGGCAAGACGCTGCTCGCGCGGGCCGTGGCGGGCGAGGCGCACGTGCCCTTCTTCTCGGTGACCGGCTCCAGCTTCGTGGAGATGTTCGTCGGCGTCGGGGCCGCGCGGGTGCGCGACCTGTTCGCCGAGGCGCGCAAGCGGTCGCCCGCGATCATCTTCATCGACGAGATCGACGCGATCGGCCAGCGCCGTGCGGGCCAGGGCGCCGTCGTCGCCAACGACGAGCGGGAGCAGACGCTCAACCAGCTGCTGGCGGAGATGGACGGCTTCGATCCCACCATGGGCATCGTGGTGCTCGCCGCGACCAACCGGCCAGAGGTCCTGGATCCCGCGCTGCTGCGCCCTGGCCGGTTCGACCGGCAGGTGACGATACCGCTGCCCAACGTCAGCGAGCGGGAGGCCATCCTGCGCGTGCACACCACGGGCAAGAAGCTTGCGCCGAACGTGGACCTGAGCGTGGTCGCCCGCGGCACGCCCGGCTTCTCCGGTGCCGACCTGGCCAACCTCGCCAACGAGGCGGCGATCTTCGCGGTGCGCGACAGCCGGGACGTGGTAACCGCCGGGGACTTCGACGCTGCACGGGACCGGATCATCCTCGGCCGCCGCGAGGGCTCGAACGTGCTGCTGCCCGAGGAGAAGTACGCCGTGGCCGTGCACGAGTCGGGGCACGCGCTGGTGGCGGCACTGTCCGAACACGCCGACCCGGTGGCGAAGGTGACCATCCTGCCCGCCGGCCAGGCCCTTGGCGTCACCGAGCAGCTCCCGCTCGTGGAACGGCACATGTACGGCGAGGACTACCTGTACGACTCGCTCGCCGTCCGCCTCGGCGGACGGGCCGCGGAGCTCACCGTGCTCGGCCAGGGCTCGACGGGAGCGGGTAACGACCTGGCGGGCGCGACCGACCTGGCTACGAAGATGGTCCGCGAGTTCGGCATGTCCCCGGTTCTCGGACCGGTCGGGTACCCGGAGGGCGGCTCCGTCTTCCTCGGCGGCGGCGGCCCGGGCATGTCGAGCAGGCCCTACGCGGAGGCGACACAGGCGACGATCGACGGTGAGGTCAGCAAGTTGCTGAGGCAAGCCGAGGAACGCGCCGTCAACCTGCTGCGCACCCACAGGACCGAGCTCGACTCGCTCGTCTCCCTGCTACTTGAGAAGGAGACGGTGGACGGTTCCGACGTCTACCGGATGGCGGGACGGCCGGACCGCTCGGTCAGCCTGTCGCCGCCGCCGGTCGTGCTCACCCCGCACGCGGCGGCTAGTGCCGACGCCACCAGGGCCGACGTCACCAAGTCTGACGGTTCCACACCCGCGCCGTAGCGACCCAGTCGGCGTCCCATGCGGCCATCCGGCGGCGGTTGAGCAACTGCCGGACGGCCAGCGCGCTTGCCATGTAGCCGACGATGACCCCGCCGACCGCGGCGACCCTGGCCGCGTCGACCTGGTCGGCGACCTGGGCGATCGTCAGCGGCGGGCTTACCAGGTAACCGCGGGCGTCGATCCACACGTTGACTAGCGTCCCCGACGGGCTTCCCGGCCGGGCGGGCACATCGCCCGCCCGGCGCGCGCCGTCCGCGGACGTCCAGCTGGCCAGCGTCGGCACCTGACTGCTCAGCGTGTACTCGCCGATGGGGCCGGCCGACTGGGCGAGTACCGCCGTCACCTCGTGCCGCGTCGCCAGCTCCGCTTGCCGCGCCTGCGCGGCGTCCGCCTGCCACGCGTGGCCGGCCGCCTGCACGGCGAACGGCGCCCCGGCGCCCGCCGCCACGAAAAGGCCCGCGAGCAGGAAGGTCTCCAGGCGGTCCGTGCCACGGCGCAGCGGATTACGGTCGGGCCGCGCGCCGCGCACCGCACGGAACAGCCATAGCTCCCGATGGCCCGGCACTCGCCCGGGCCCGCGTTCCTGATGCGCGCCGTGCCAGAAGCGTTCCATCACAGCCACCCTTACCTTGTCGACCGCCTGTTGCCAAGCATCTGACTCCCCACTGTTATCATGTAGTGTCGCTGAGTAACAAGACCGGGGGTCTGTCTACCTGGCGATGGGCACGGGGCTATTGGCGGCGATTGCCGTCCTATTACTCTAAAGCGCATGGAAAACGCGGGAGATGGGGGCCTGCTGCCGCAGCTCAGGCTGGACGACCTGCTCGCCGAGCTGCAAGCCAGGCTCGAGGCGGTCCTCGCCACCAGGGACAGGATGCACGGGCTGCTCGGGGCGGTCATCGCCATCGGCTCCGGCCTTGACCTGGAGGCAATGCTCCGCCGGATCGTCGAGGCGGCGGTAGACCTGGTGGACGCCAGGTACGGCGCGCTCGGCGTTATCGGCGAGGACCAGCGACTCACTGAGTTCATCCCCGTAGGGCTCGACGCGGAGCTGATCGGCAAGATCCACCACTGGCCCGAGGGACACGGCCTGCTCGGCCTGCTCATCAAGGAGCCCCGCCCGCTGCGGCTCGCCGACATCGGCGCGCACAAGGAATCGTCCGGTTTCCCCGCGGGGCACCCGGCGATGCGGACCTTCCTCGGCGTGCCAGTCCGGGTCAGGGACCAGGTGTTCGGCAACCTGTACCTGACGGAAAAGCGCGGCGGCGGCGAGTTCACCGAGGACGACGAGGCGGTGCTGACGGCACTCGGCTCGGCGGCGGGCGTCGCGCTTGAGAACGCCAGGCTGTACGAGGAGGCCACGCGGCAGCAGCGCTGGCTGCGGGCGAGCAGTGAGCTGACGATCGCGCTGCTGTCCGGCGCCACTCCGGCGGCGGTGCTCGGCGACCTCACCAGGCAGGCGCTCGAGCTGTCCGGCGCGGACCTGGTGACGCTCGCGCTGCCCGACGAGGACGGCCGCAGGCTCACCCTGGAGTACGCCGAGGGAGAAGGCGCCGCCGGCGCCCGCGGCCTGGTCGTCCCCGCGGGAAAGTCGCTGTCCGGCCAGGTACTCTCCACCGGGGAGCCGGTCACCGTGGAAAACTTCGCCGTTGACCCGCGGACCGCGGACGTGACGCGCCTGCCGATGGGGCATCTCGGTCCGGCGGTCCTGTTCCCGCTCGGTACGCCGGGCAACGTGCGCGGCGTGCTCACCGTGGGACGATCCCAGGGCAGGCCGCCGCTCACGCAGGGCGCCGCAAGCGTGGTTGCCGCCTTCGCGGCGCAGGCCGCCATCGCGCTTGAGCTCGCCGACCGCCGCGCGGACGCCGAGCGGCTTTCCGTCTTCGAGGACAGGGACAGGATCGCCAGGGACCTGCACGACCTGGTGATCCAGCGGCTCTACGCGACCGGCATGTCGCTTGAGGGCACGATGACCATGATTACCAAGCGTGAGGTCGCCGACCGGGTACGCGGCGCGGTCGACGCGATGGACGACACGATCAGGGACATCAGGGCGACGATCTTCGCGCTGCAGTCCCGTGGCCGGGCGAGCGCGCCGCGGCTGCGGGCGGAGATCGTCGCGCTCGCCGACGAGATGACGGGGATGCTCGGTTTCGCGCCCGCGCTCA
>Ga0335073_10016317_pt1 | contig 10371 bp, 8 predicted proteins | sample Lox_Sample_22_FD_207093 | JGI IMG/M metagenome (GOLD analysis project Ga0335073, IMG submission 207093) | Soil microbial communities from Loxahatchee National Wildlife Refuge, Florida, United States - Lox_Sample_2.2 | ecosystem: Environmental > Terrestrial > Soil > Wetlands | place: USA: Florida... | reverse complement strand
GCCTCGGCCAACCGTGACGAAGACGTGTTTGAGGACCCGCAGCGGTTCGACGTCGGCCGCGACCCGAACCCGCACGTCGGGTTCGGCGGTGGCGGGCCGCACTTCTGCCTTGGGCGGCACCTGGCTGCCCTGGAACTACGGGTGCTGCTGGCGGCGCTCGCCGAGCGGATGCCGGACATCGAGCTCGACGGCGAAGCCAGCAGGCTCAGGTCCAATTTCCTCAACGGGATAAAGCACATGCCGGTGCGATTTACGCCATCGGTTCCCAGAGTCTAGCTTCCCAGCCGTAACGGCGCATCCGCGCAACAAGTGCCTGAAGTTCCCGGGCCGCTTAATGATGACCACCGCGGCAATATTGCGCACCGCGGGCCCGGCCGTCCCTGACGCCCATGAGGCACCAGGCACCGACAAAAGCCCAGCATATGTGCAAGACTGTGCGCTTCGGTGTATTGCACCCGCGGCTTTGCCGCCAATTACACTCAGACGATCCCGGCATTAAAAGGGCCGGCCCGGCGGGAACGCGCGGACCATTTCGCTCGTCCTACAACAAGGCAGAGATCGCCGGTAATCTTTCCGTCCTGGCTGGGGTGTCGCGCGATTTAACTACGTCTTGCGGAGGTACTGGGTGGGACTGGCAAGCCCCGCCCTCATGGCTGTGGTGGCCGTGGTCGGCGCGGCGGCGCTCGCCGCGATCCTCTGGTACTGGCCGAAGCTGGCCGGCCGCGGCGTGGTGCCGGTCGTGGCGCGGATCGCGGCTCTCGGCGTGCTCCAGCTCAGCGTGCTCGGCCTCATCTTCCTGATCGTGAACAGCTCCGCCGAGTTCTACTCGTCGTGGTCGGACCTGTTCGGTGACCAGTCCGGCGGGGGCGCGATCGTGGCCGGCCAGGCCAACGCCGGACAGAGCCCGATCGGCAGCCGCTCACTGGCGCCGGTCACGGTACTGGGAAGCTCGGCCGTTGCCGTCCCCGACCGGCCCTCGGAGGCGGGCGGCCGGCTGCAGACGGTCCGGCTGTACGGCGAGCTGTCCGGGATCAGCGCGCCGGGATACGTGTACCTGCCACCCGGCTATACCGCCCGGGCGCGGGCCGCCTTGCCCGTTACGGTGGTGGTCTCCGGCGAGCTGGGCGACCCGGCGAGCCCGTACGGTGCCGGCGTGCTCGCGGGCGCGGTCGCCAGCCAGGTCGCCGCGCACCGCATCGCGCCGATGATTGTCGTCATGCTGCCGGCGCAGGTCGGCCGCGACGACGAGGGCTGCCTGAATGTTCCCGGCGGCACCCAGGCCGCCCTGTTCTTCACCCAGGACCTGCCGCAGATCATCGACTCCGACTACCGGGCCGCACCCCCGGCGACCCGTCGCTGGGCGGTGGTCGCCGACGCACCGGGCGGGTACTGCGCGCTCCAGCTCGCGATGACAACCTCGCAGACCTTCGCGGCAGCGGCGGTGCCGCCGGGCAGCTACACCGCCCCGCCGGGCCCCGCCGGGTCCGGCGGCAGCCCGCAGATCCGCGCCGAGGATGACCTGTCCTGGCTGCTGAAGCACCAGCCCATGCAGCCGATCTCGGTTCTGTTCACCGGTGCGGGCCCGGGCCAGCCCTTTCTCTCGGAAGCCCGCCCGCCGATGCACGCCGGGCAGATGGGCCTCGCTCCGGGCAAGTGGCAGCTGTCCGGTGTCTTCGACTGGATCGGAGCCACCCTTAAACCCCCGGCCGCGCGGAGCTGAAACCATGGGGACGCAATGGGACTGACCAGCGGGTTCTTCATCTGGCTGATGATCGCCGTGGCCCTCGGCTCGGTCGCGGCGACGGTCTGGCTGTGGCCGCGGTTCGCCGGCCAGCGGCCCGCGATGATGGCGGCCAGGCTCGGCCTGATCGCCGCCAGCCAGCTCCTTGTCCTGGCCGCGGTCCTGGCGTTCGTCAACGGCTACTTCGCGTTCTTCGGCTCCTGGTCCGCGCTGTTCGGCGGCGGCGGATCGGCACCGGTCAGCGTGTCAGCGGCGGCCGCGCCGTCGCGGCCCATCGTGGTCACCGGGTCCGACCTCGGCCCGGTTCCTGGCGGGTCGGCCCTGCCCGAGGACCCCGACGGGAGGCTCGCGGCGAAGCCGCCGCACTTCCACGGCAAGAAGGCCGCGTCGCCGAGCAAGATGGCCGTGGCGCCGGGCCTCGATCTCAAGGGCGGTGCCGTCGCGGCCGCACGCAAGGTCGGGAAGATACTGCAGATCACGGTCACCGGGGAGCACACCGGGATCGTCAGCGCGGCCAACTACGTCTACCTGCCGCCGCAGTACTTCCAGCCCGCGTACGCTCACGTCCGGTTTCCCGTGGTGCTGGCGCTGACCGGGTACCCCAACGACACGTGGTCGATCGTGCGGTGGCTCGACCTGCCCTCGACCGCGGCGAACCTGGTCTCCCGCGGCAAGATCGGGCCGGCCGTCTACGTCATGATGAACGTCTCGGTCGCGCTGCCGCGCGACACCGAGTGCACCAACGTGCCCGAGGGCCCGCAGGCGCAGACGTTCCTCGCGCAGGACGTGCCGCAGGCGGTGGAGCAGACGTTCCGGGTGCAGACCGGCCGCGCCGGCTGGTCCGTTCTCGGCTACTCGACCGGCGGCTACTGCGCGGCCAAGCTGGCCATGATGGACCCGTACCAGTTCTCCTCCGCGGTCTCGCTGGCCGGCTACTACACCGCGCTCCAGGACAGCACCACCGGAAACCTCTACGGCGGCAGCACCGCCTTCCGGCAGGAGAACAACCTGGACTGGCGGCTGCTGCACCTGCCCGCCCCGCCGGTCTCGGTGCTGGTGACCTCCAGCCTGGTCGGTGAGCACGACCTCGCGGGCACGCTGGCGTTCCTGCACCTGATCCGCGCGCCCATGCGCGGTTACTCGCTGCTGGTGAAGCAGGGCGGGCACAACTACGGCACGTGGGTACGGCAGCTGCCGCAATCGCTGGAGTGGCTGAACCAGCGGCTGACCCCCGCAGCGTCACCCGCCCAGCCGACGCCAGGCCCCAGTCCCTGAGCCGGCTGCTGTCGGCGGGCGGGACTGTCACAGCCGGCTGGGATAATGGGGAGATGCCGGAAGCAACGCAACCACGCATGGTCGGCCGGGAGGCCGAGCTGCGCAGGCTGCTCGCGCTGCTAGACGATGCCGCGGCGGGCCGCCCAGTCGTGGCGCTGGTCAGCGGCGACGCGGGGGTTGGCAAGACCCGGCTGGTGACCGAGCTGTCGGCCGCGGCGCGGGACCGCGGCTTCGCGGTGCTGACCGGCCGGTGCGCCGAGCTCGCGGACACGGTTCCGTACCTGCCGCTCGCCGACGCCCTGCGGGACGCGGCGGCGGGGGCAGCGGCGAGCGACCCGCTGCTCGACGCGCTCGCCGCCCGGCCGGTGCTGTCCTGGCTGCTGCCCGACGTCGGGCCCGGCCGGCCAGCCGGCGGGGACATGCCGGGGCTCGCGCAGCAGCAGCTGTTCGGGGCGGTTCTCGGCATGCTCGCCGAGCTCGCCGGGGCCAGCCCGGTGCTGCTGGTCCTCGAGGATCTGCACTGGGCTGACCGCTCCACCAGGGACCTGGTCACGTTCCTGAGCCGGGCCCTGCACCGCGAGCGGCTGGCGATCGTGGTCACCTACCGCACCGATGACATGTACCGCAGGCACCCGCTCCGGCCGGTCGTCGCCGAGCTGACCCGGCTGCCCAGCGTGACAACGGTGGCGCTCGGCCCGCTCAGCCCGTCGGCCATGGCCGAGCACCTGGCCGCGCTCTCCGGCCAGGCCCTGGACGCCGCGATGCTGGACAGCCTGATCACCCGCGCGGAGGGCAACGCCTACTACGCGGAGGAACTGCTCGCCGCCTCCTGCGACGGCAGCGAGCTCCCGGCCGGACTCGCCGACCTGCTGCTGGCCCGGGCGGAGCGGCTGTCGCCGGCCGCGCAGCAGGTGCTCCGGACCGCCGCGGTCACCGGGCGCCGGATCGACGACGAGCTCGCCAGGCAGGCGTCGGGGCTGGCCGGGCCCGAGTACGACGAGGCGGTCAGGGAGGCGGTCGCGCACCAGCTCCTCGTGCCGGACGGGGAACGCGGCTACGCGTTCCGGCACGCGCTGCTGCGCGAGGCCATCTACGCCGACCTGCTGCCGGGGGAGCGGACCCGGCTGCACGGACGACTGGCCGAGCTGCTCGCCGACGAGCAGCGGCAGGCCGACGTGCCGGGGACCGCGGCAGAGCTCGCGCATCACAGCCTGGCCAGCCACGACATCCCCGGCGCATTCGCCGCGTCGGTGGCTGCGGGGCGTGAGGCCGACCGGCTCGCAGCCCCCGCCGAGGCGCACCGCCACTACAACCAGGCCCTGGCGCTGTGGGAGCGGGTCCCCGAGCCGGAGAAGCTGAGCGGGATGGGCCGGGGCAAGCTCGCGTACCGTGCGGCGATCAGCGCGGCCGACAGCGGTGACATCACCCGCGCGGTGCAGCAGCTGCGCCGCCTGATCGACTTCCTCGGCGACGGCTCGGCCGACCCGGTTCTGTTCTGCCGGGCCAGCGAGCGGCTCGCGTATTTCCTGCTGGACATCGAGGAAGACGAGGCGGCGATCGCCACCGCGGAGGCGGCGGTCGCGGCGCTCCCCGAGGCGCCGCCGAGCTGGGAACGGGCCAGCGCGCTGGGAACCTACGCGCGCGCCCTGCTGACGATGAAGGACGAGGGGCCAGCGCGGTCCCAGGCCGAACGCGCGCTCGCCGCCGCAACGGCCTCGAAGGCGCCGTGGGTCGAGGCGGACGCCCTGGTGACGCTCGGCCAGCTCAGTGAGCGGGCCGGGCGGGTCGAGGAAGCCATCGACCTGTTCACCCGGGCGCTGCAGCAGGCCCGCACCGCCGCCGTGCTCGGCGTCGAGCTGCGGGCCGGGTTCCAGCTGGCCCGGGTGCAGCTGGAATCGGGCTACCTGGACGCGGCGAGCTCTACCGCGCACCAGGGCGTGCTGCGCGCCGACGAGGCCGGCCTCGGTCTCGCCCCGTACGGCTACGACCTGCAGTACCTGCACTACCTGGCGCACTACGCGGCCGGGGAGTGGGAACACGCGCAGGAACTCGCCGACGGCTTCGACACGCGGGTGACCAGCCCGTCTGAGGCCAGGCTCTCCGCGATGGCGCTGTTCATCGACGTGGCCAGGGACCGTCCCGCCGTGGCCGACCGCCGCACCTGGCTCGAGCCGTTCTACGGCAGGGACGGGTTCGCCGAGTACATCGCCCGCGGGCTGCTGAGCGAGCATGCGCACTGGCACGGTGACGGCGACACCGCGCTGGCCGAGTGCCAGGCGGTGATGCGCGCGTACGACAAGCTGTACGGCCACTACGCACCGCCCGTGATCAGGCCGGCCGCGGTCGGGCTCGGCGTGCTGGCCGACCGGGCCCGGCAGGCCCGCGCCGCCGGAGACGCGGAGCGCGCTCAGGCGGCGGTGGAGGCGGCGCGCGGGCTGGTGAACATCGCCCGTGAGGGCGGCGCCTACCCGCTGCGCCCCAACGCGGTGCTCGGGGTGGAGGGCCGCGGCTGGCTGGCGCGGGCCGAGGCGGAGTGGCGGCGTGCCCAGGGCGACAACGACCCGGGCGCCTGGCAGAACGTGGTGGCCGTGTTCGGGCCGGCGTTCGTGTACGAGACCGCCAGGTCGCGGTGGCGGCTTGCCGAGGCGCTGGCCGAGGCGGGCCGCAGGGACGAGGCGCAGCGGGAACTGCTGCTCGCGGCCGAGGTCGCTGAGCGGATCGGCGCAGCGCCGCTGCGCGCCGCGATCTCCGACCTGGCGCGGCGGGCCCGGCTGGCCGACCGGCCGGCACCCGCGGCCGCTGGCCGGGGCGGCACCCGGCCCGGCGGGGCGGCGGCCCGCGACCCGCTGGCCGGGCTCACCGACCGCGAGGTTGAGGTGCTGCGCCTGCTCGCGGCGGGGCAGAGCAACAGGGAGATCGGCTCCAAGCTGTTCATCGCGCCCAAGACCGCCAGCGTGCACGTCTCCAACATCCTGGCCAAGCTCGGCGCGGCCAGCCGCACCGAGGCCGCGGCGATCGCGCACGCGCAGGGCATCGGCCTGCCCGCGCAGCGGAGGAGCTGAGGACGCCTTGGCGGTGCCGCGGACATCCCCGGATTCCGTGCTGTTCACGACGTACAACACGCTGAACCTGTTCCAGGAGGACACACCGCCCGAGCGTGACCGCTACCAGCTCGTGGTTGACACGATCCGGGCCCTCGACACGGACGTGCTGGCGGTACAGGAAATCCGCGCGCCGGACGAGCGGACGGCGCAGCAGCGGCTGCGCCAGCTCGCCGGTGACGCCGGGCTGCACTGCACCGTGCCCCGCCCGGAGGGCGACGGACAGCCGGCGCTGGCCATGGGCCCGCACGGCTACCACTGCGGGCTGATGTGGCGCGAGGGCATCGACCCGGTGCCCTGCTCACTGCGCTGCCACGGGACCGGGTACTTCTGGCACTCCCTGGTCAGCGTGGCGCTGGACGTCGGCGGGACCCAGGTGCGGCACGCGGCCCATCACGCCACGCCGTTCGGCAGGAGGATGCGGGCCGACCAGAACGAGCTGCTCGTCGGCCTGGTGACCCGCCCGCCCGGTGTCCTGCCGACGCTGGTCGGCGCCGACTGGAACACGACCTGCGCGGACCGTGTGCGTGATGAGGCAACCGGGAGGTGGGTGCTGTACGAGCGCGCCGATCCCTTCGCCGGCGCCGAGTGGTCCAGCGGCATGATCTTTCACTGCCGATGGGACTATGACCAGGCCGGGCAGCGGCAGCACCGGGCCGACCTGGAAGCCGGTGACGTGCTCTGGTCCGGCGGCCTGTACGACGCTGCGGCCGCCCTGCGCGCGCCGTGGCATCCCACCTTCGGCCATAGCCCGGCAGACCCCGGTGCGGCTCGCGGGGCGTGGTGGCGCATCGATGGCATCCGGGTGACCACGCCAGTGCTCGGCGCGCTGCGCGCTCACCACGTCGAGGACACCGCCATGGCCAGGCGGGCCTCCGACCACCTGCCGGTCACCGTGGAGTACGCGCCCGCGGCGCTGGCGGGGGAGTGACCTATGGCAACGTTCGAGCAGCTGGTGGCGCAGGCGCAGGCCGCGCCGGTCTCCGGATGGGACTTCGCGTGGCTCACGGCGCGGTCCTCGACCGCCGGCCGGCTGCCGTGGGACTACCGGGCGGAGGTGCCCCGGCTCTCGGCGGACGCCACATCCCTGCTCGATATGGGCACCGGCGGAGGCGAGTGGCTGGCCAGGCTCACGCCGCAGCCGCCGCGCACGGTCGCCACCGAGGGCTGGCCACCCAACGTGCCGGTCGCCGCGCGGCGGCTCCGGCAGGCCGGCATTCCCGTGGTTCAGGACGAGGGCGCCGCCGACAACACGGCCGAAGACCCGGGACGGGGACGGCTCCCGTTCCGTGGCGGCGCGTTCACGCTGGTCATCAACAAGCATGAGGCGTTCCTGGCGGCCGAGGTGAGCCGGGTCCTCGCGCCGGGCGGCACGTTCGTCACACAGCAGGTCGACACCCGCACCCATGACGGCATCTACCATGCGCTTGGCCTGGCCGTACCCGAGCAGTCAGCGAGCTGGCTTCCGCTCGCGCAGCGCCAGCTGCGCGAGGCCGGGCTCACGGTCCGCCGCGCCGAGGCCGGCGAGGAGCTGGAGCAGTTCGCCGACGTCGCCGCGATCATCTATTACCTGCGCCTGGTCGTCTGGGCCGTGCCCGGATTCACCGTCGAACGCTTCGCAGGGCGGCTGCGCGAGCTGCGCGAGCTGCACGACACCGCCGCCGCATGGCCGGTGACCGTCCGCCAGCGCCGCTTCCTCGTCGTGGCCACGAAGCCGTCTGCCTGACGTTTATCGAATACCTGTTTGGCAGAGTGCCGTACGCTCGAACTATGACGCGAGAACTGCAGGGCTCACTGCTCGATCTCTGTGACGAGGAAGGCCCCGGGCCGCTCGGCGCCATGGTGCAGCGGACCACGCTCGCCGACGGGGCCTGGATCGACCTGCGGCCCTCCTGGATCGCCGGGGCGGACGCGCTGTTCGGGCGGCTGGCCCAGACCGTGCCGTGGCGGGCCGAGCGGCGGCACATGTACGACCGGGTCGTCGACGTCCCCCGGCTGCTCAGCTTCTACGCCGAGGGGGAGCCGCTGCCCGATCCGATGCTCGATGACGCGAAGCGGGCGCTCGACGAGCACTACGCCCCGGAACTCGGCGAGCCGTTCCGCACAGCGGGCCTGTGCCTGTACCGCGACGGACGGGACAGCGTCGCCTGGCACGGCGACACGATCGGCCGCGGGAGCACGCAGGACACCATGGTCGCGATCGTCTCGCTCGGCGCGCCCCGCTCGCTGCTGCTCCGCCCGCGCAGTGGCGGCGGCCCGGCCCTGCGCCACGACCTGGGCCACGGCGACCTGCTGGTGATGGGCGGCAGCTGCCAGCGCACCTGGGAGCACGCGATACCCAAGAGCACCCGCGCTGCCGGCCCCAGGATCAGCGTCCAGTTCCGCCCCCGCGATGTCCGCTGAACCGGCCCGGGGGCGCCGCGCCCGCTACGGCTTGCGGGCCAGGGCCGTGTAGGTCGGCAGAGTCTGCGGGCTGGCTCGTGTCTCGCCCGGTGCCCACTGGCCGAGCGACACGATGCCGGGAGGGACGAGGTCCAGGCCGCGGAAGAACCTGGCGAACTCCTCCCGCGACCGAAGAGAGATCGGGATCGCGGTGTGCGCGTTGTAGGTGCTGGTCGCCTCCGGTTGCCCGGCCTCCTCGATGTCGCTGGAGGCGTGCGAGAGCGCGAGATAGCTGCCGGGAACGAGCGCGTCCATGTACGCGCCGGGGAGCGAGCACGGATCACCGGCGTCCGGGATGAAGTGCAGAAGGCCCAGCATGATGACGGCAACCGGCTGCGTAAGGTCCAGGGTCTGCGCAGCCCCGGCGAGAACCTTGCCCACGTCCCGCGCGTCGGCGTCGATATACGCACAGTGGCCGCGGCGGTTGCTGCGCAGCAGCGCCCGGGAGTGCGCCAGCACGATCGGGTCGTTGTCGACATAGACGATCCGGGCGTCGGGCGCCGCCCGCTGTGCCAGCTCATGGGTGTTGTCCGCGGTCGGCAGGCCGGTCCCGATGTCGAGGAACTGGCGGATGCCGAGATCGGCCGCCAGATGGTGCACGACGGCCGACAGGAACAGCCGGCATCCGCGGGCGATCTGAGCCATGACCGGCATGACGCGGAGAATGTCCTCCGCCACCTGCCGGTCGGCGGCGAAGTTGTCCTTGCCGCCAAGCCAGTAGTCATACACGCGGGCGGGATGGGGCACGCCGGTATCGAAACTGGGCACAGCCCATCCTACGAAGCCGGGCGCGTCACGTTCCTGACGAACCAGGCCGACTGGGCGAGTGCGCTGTCGGCGGCGGCGAGCATGCCGGGCTGCAGCACGAAGTCGTGCCACAAGCCGGGCCACCGGGAGTAGGTCACGTCGACCCCGGCGGCCGAGGCGCTGGCAGCAAGCAGCGCGGCGTCCGGGGCGAGCAGTTCGCTGGTCGCGGCCTGGATCAGCAGCGGTGGCAGCCCGGCATGCGCGGCGCGCAGCGGCGAGACCAGGTGATCGGCCCAGGCGGACGGGTCGGCGTACGCGCGGGCGCAGGCGCCGAGCCAGTCCGGGCTGAGCAGCACGTCCCGGTGCACGAGTTCGGCCGGGACCCGGCGGTCGCGGCCCAGGTCGAGCCATGGTGACAGCAGGATGCAGCCCGCGGGCAGGTCCGTGCCCTCGTCGCGCATGGACAGCAGCAGCGCCAGTGCGAGGCCCCCGCCGGCCGAGTCGCCCGACACCACCACCGAACCCGGATCGGTCTGCCGCAGCAGCGCGCCGGCGATCGCCCGCGCGTCAGCCAGAGCCGCCGGATACGGGTTCTCGGGCGCCAGGCGGTACTCGGGCAGCACGACCCGGCAGCCTGTCTTTGCGCTAAGGTGCGCCGCCCACGACTTGGCCGTGCGTGCCGAGCCCAGGCAGTAGCCGCCGCCGTGAAAGTGGATCACTGTCCGCGCATCTGGCGTTCCGGCCGATACCAGCTTGGTCGGCACCCCGGCCACGGTCTGGTCGGTGACCCTGGTGCCGCGCGGCACCACGGATATCCCGGTGAGCTGTTCCAGCCGCGTGCGCTGCACCGGCCAGGGCAGCGCCGGGTCGAGGCAGCGCCTGCCGATCTGGCGTGCGCCCAGGCGCATGACCGCTTGCGGCACTCGCGGCCCGCGGCGGGCGCTGTGCCCAGTCATGCGGCGGTGCCGGCGGGCCGTCTCGGCATGACCCGGTACGCGCCCAGGTCAAAGCGCCGCACCCGGTACCGGTACATGAACGTATGGCCGGGCCAGTTGTTCGTGTTGC
>Ga0335073_10016315_pt1 | contig 10372 bp, 7 predicted proteins | sample Lox_Sample_22_FD_207093 | JGI IMG/M metagenome (GOLD analysis project Ga0335073, IMG submission 207093) | Soil microbial communities from Loxahatchee National Wildlife Refuge, Florida, United States - Lox_Sample_2.2 | ecosystem: Environmental > Terrestrial > Soil > Wetlands | place: USA: Florida... | reverse complement strand
TCAAAATGATAGGAAACCCCGCTCCGCGCGGCCTGCATCACACCGGTTTATCCAATTGCAACTGAGGCATTTAGACTTTGACCGCTCATATTAGGTTTAGCCATACACTCGGTCAAGATACGGGGATCAATTTTTTGTTTCAGGATAGTTGCAAATAACTGCAATTGGAAAGCCTGTGCCAGTGCCTTCCATCGGTGCGTGAGATGGGGCACTACTCGGGCGTGCCGTTGTTCGTCCAATCCAATAACCTATTCCTGAGCAGTAGGTTAGCCGTTCATCTTAGTTTCACCTTTCTTTTACCCGCCCAGCATTGACCGATGAATGGAAGCGGGTGAAAGTGGCGTCGGCCCGCTTGAGCCAAAAACTTATTAGAACGCTCCCCCAGAATTGGAGCTGTTTATGTCGCGGTTCTTGGTGTTGATGATCGGTAGTTGGGCTGCCACGCTTATCATGATCGCCGTTTTTGCCCTCTGGGAAAGTGGCAAGCTGGAGTTCATTCGCAGACAGATCGCTGTTTGGTTTGCGGGTTCGCGTGCTCGCGCCCAATTTGAGGTCGAGGGCTTGGAATTGGAATCAGGCAATTTCACGTCCGAGGACTAGACCGCCCAGTCGGAGAGTCGCGGTACGCTAAGGTTGCAGGCCGCGTCGTCGCCGCCAGCCGTACTAGGGCACGCCGGTGCGGTGTGTGTGGAACGTCCCGGGCGGGTGGCCCAACTTTGTTTTTTGTCCCTTGAACGCCTGTCACGAGAAAGGCTGCCCCAGCTTTGCTGGTTTTGCAAAGCTGGGTGGCACGGACGATGGTAGCCGGGGACTGCTCCCGCCTCATTTCGCCAGTCCCCGGATGACGAAAAGATCCGGGCGCACATGTCGGTGACACCCACGCTTCGAAAACTGCGAAGCGTGGGGCAGCCCATTTCGTATAGGCGCCTCGAAAAATCAAAGCGGGTCAGCCCTTCGAAATTCCTTGGGCCACTAGAACGAGGTTCCGGTTCTTGCCTTGAGCGCGCGGGCGATCAGGTCGCGGGCGATTTCATTGTCAGGAATGGCGCCAAAATAGATTTGCGGCGGCGGAACAAAGGCCACCTCGCTGCCGAACTTTCCCGGCGTGGTTAACGTGAGCGTGATCCGCGACGGCCTCGTCGAGAAGTTCACATTCGCGATGTTGGCCAGCGGAACTGTATCCGCCTCTTTTCCCTTGCGCAGCAGGAGGGAATCGCCGCAGTCGAAGACCTCATCGACAAGATTGCGGCCCAGCGTCTTGCTTTGGAAGTATCCGATGACCGCCATCACTGCGACTATGACCAGAAAAATGGGAGCCTGTTGAAAGGCCCCGTTTATAAGGAACAACAGAAAGAAGAAGGCGAGAAAAGCCCAAAAGATGTACGGCGCGGCTTTGATAGAAAAGGTATAGTCGGTGGAAATACGCTTCATATTACATCCGCCAGGAAAGTTCCTATTTCTTGTTCTTCTTGGCTTTTCCCTTTTTCTCTTTGCTCATCTTGCGGGCGATTTCTTCCACCAGCTTCGGTTTCAGCTCGGCCAGAACGCTGTCTACGATGCTGGCGATTGCTTCTGGCTCTTCCGACTCGCCGGATTCCTCATCGTCGTCGCTGTCGGCGCTCTCCTCGGCGATCTCCGGCGCTTCCGCCCTTTCAACTTCGCTGGCCCGCAGCTCGGCCGCGGCAACTTCTGCGATTTGAGAAGTGAGCTGCTCGCCAACAATCGTCTCGCGAATATGCTTCCAGTTTTCCCAGGCCGCGGCCATTTCTGCTTCGCGCAACTTCTCGCCGGGTTCCACAATCGGTGCAGGCTCCGCCGCAACTGACATCATGGTCGCTTCTACTACCGTGGTGGCCTCGATGCCCGCACCTGTCGCAGCAGCCGCGGCGTATGCGGCAGCAATTCCTACTTCCGGGCTTGCCGCAACCGTTGGCGCGGCCGTCTCGACTGCTGAGGGAACTTCCGCAGGAATCTCTCTTACGTCCACCGCTAGAACCGTCCGACTGGCTGCCTCCGCGCTGGCTTGGGCCTTTTCCATCTCCAATTCGAGGTTGGCGGAGGAGTCCTCATCCAAAAGAGCCACCGCCTCGGCAATCCATCGTGGGCCGCTGGCGCGAGAAGACCCCGAACCGGCGGCGGCTGCCACCGCTGCAACTTCAACCATCCCGCGGTCGCCCGACTCCTGGCGTTCATTTGCCTGTGACTCGGTCGGCACGAGCGAAGCGATCGCCGCCAGCACTTCGGCGTCGCGCTCCCAGGGTTTTTCCTCAGAGGTTGGCTCGCTTGGCTCTGATTTCACTTCCGGAGGAGTGGCCTCAGCTCGTACTGGCTCCGCGGCAGGACTTTCTGCGACAGTGCTAGCTTCGCCACTGGCGATTGGAGCTGGAATCGCCTCTTCAACCTTGGTTTCAGCTTCGGCTTTCTCCGAAGCGACCGATTCTTGCGTTTCGGCGGTTGCAGAGGCCAAAGTTGCGACTGGTTCTTCGGTTGCTGCCGTTTCAACCACTGATGTCAGGCCAGCAACTGATTCGGTCGCCGTTTCCGATTGAGTCTCGGCTCTACTCGCGGCCTCTACCGCTTCCGACTCAGTTGTCGGCGCAGCCGCTTCCTCTTTGCCGCTGATGGTCGCGGCGGCGGCGGTGATCGCGGCGATCTCTTCAGCAGTAATGTCCGCTGGCAACCCGGCCGGAATTGGCCGCTCAAATCGCGAAGCTGGCTCCGACGGTTTGAAATCGTCGGGCCGTCCCAGATCTGCGGGAGCAAACTTCTCCTCCGCATGCGCTTCGACGGCTCTGGTCCTGACCGGAGTCGGCGGGATCTTCAGCCGGTCTTTCCATCCGGTTTCGACGTTGCCGAACGTCTCGTCCGTTTCGCCCGCCTCGATTGAGGCCAGCGCCTTGGCGAAACGCCCGGGCTTGTGGGGTTGCGCCTGAGGAACGATCTTGTCTTCGAGTTTGGTCAGCGCAGTGAGCAGCTCACTCGCTTCAAACGGCTTGACCAGAAAGGCATCGGCGCGTGCCTTACGCGCCTCGTCCGGCTTGAACGGCTCCAGTTTGCCCACTGTCAGCAGCACCGGAATTCGCGCCGTTTCGCGGGCTTCTTTCAGCCGGTTGCAGACTTCCAGACCACCGTAGCCGGGCATGTAGACGTCAAGCACGATGAGATCCGGCTTGTGCTCGGCTATTTTTTTGAGGGCTGCTGACCCGTTATTGACGGTAATGACTTCGTAACCGGCATCGGTGAGGATCCGGCGGCCCATGTTCTGGGCGGTCACACTGTCGTCAGCGAGCAGTATCGTTCGCGCCAAGGGGTGTCCTTTGGTGTGGGGAGATAGCGCGAAGTTAACTGGTATCAGACTCTAAGTCAATGACAATACGATAGTAAGCACGTTACCAGCGGACAGTCACAACCGGGTAATCAATGGGCCGCACGGGGCCTCGGCGCCCAGCCATCTCGAGCGCCCGCCTCTAGAAGGGAATGATTCTCTTTAGACCTTTCTTTTTCTTGTGCTTACTGGAAGAAACCGTGCTGTCATCCACTTTGTTACTTGAGGAAGAAGCCGCGTCAGGGGTCTTGCCATCGACGCTGGCTGCACTCGCAGGACCGGATTGTTGTATCTCATTTACCTGTTGAAGAGGCGGAGGCGGCGCCTGAGCGCCGGCGTCGCTCACGTTCGGCTTCAATTCGTTCGCGTCGGCAGGCACATTGGGCTTGAGTTCGTTGGGGTCGGGAGGAGCTGTCGCTCCAGCCGTGTCCGAGCGAGGCGCAGCCTGGTTGGGCGGCGGCGCACCGACTCCCACAGCCTCAACTGTAACCTGGTTGTTTCCTCCCACTGCGTTGCCTCGAAGGGCATTGGTCGCTTCCTGCACCACGTCACTTGCGCTTACCGGCTGCGGGTCAACCATCGTGGGTTCGCCCACGCTCGCGGCCCTCGATACGTCCGGGTGGCGCTCGATCCCTCCCATCAAATGCTTGAACGTGCTGGCTTCATGGCGGCTGTTCTCCTCGGCCCGGTTTTCAGCAATCTCTTCCTTCGTTGCTCGCGGGACCGGCTGATGAAGCGCGATCAGGCGTTCCTTGGCGTCATCGGCGTACGTCATCAGCGGATAGCGAGTAAGAATCCGATCGTAAGCTTCAGTGGCTTGCCGGGTGACCTGCTGAATTGCATTCGCCTTGTTTGCCTCGGGAATACATCCGTAGGGACGAGGCGGGTTGCCGGAGCATGTAATCATCATCCGCAGCTTGGCGATTTCCCCCTCATAGGACTGCCCCAGCAGATACAGCGATTGGTCCGCTTTGCTGTACAACGGATACTCTTCATTCAGCGATCGAAAGCGGGCGATGGCGGCCGGATAGGACTGCCGCAAATAATAAAACCTCGCCACCTCAAATTCCCGCTCGGCGATGACCTCCTGCACTTCCAGCAGACGCTGCTTGGCCTGCGGTACCAGCTTGCTGTCGGGATATTGCTGAATCAGCTGCCGGTACTCGTCCTCGGCCCGCATGGCGTGGGTGTAGTCCCGGTCGGGCTTTTCCATTTCCTGATAGTGAATGTTGGCGATCTTGAGCTGCGCTTCTGCGGCTTCCGGCATGTTCGGAAAGAATGTCTCGAAATCCTTGTACTCCGCTTCAGCCTGCGCCAACGAGGCCGAACCGCCCTCTGCATACCACGAATCGGCCACACCCAGCTTGGCGCGGGCGATATATTCCGAATCCGGGTAAGTATTGATCAGGGTCTGCAGCGTAAGCCGGGCCACGTCGTAATGGTTGTGCTTCATCGCATCCATGGCGCGGTCAAACAGCACTTTGTCCGGCTGCTTCGAATTCACGTTGGCCAGGGGATTGTTGACCTTCTTGTTCGTGCAGGCCACGCCGAGGACTAATAGGGCCAGGACCAGCAAAATCAGAGCAAAGCGAGCCGAAATGCGATGCACCATGAAATACCCCGAAATGAAACCAGTGTAGAGGCGGGTCTCCGACCCGCCTGTTTTAGACCCTCAGCAAGGTGGCTTCTGTCGCCGCCCTTAACAACTTTTGCGCGTTACTTCTTGGATCGCCTTCTCCGAACACCGCGTTGCCTGCCACCAGGATTTCCGCCCCGGCCCGCACCACGTCGCCGACCGTGTGAACGTCGATTCCCCCGTCTACCTCAATACGATAGCCCAGACCGCGCTGCGCCCTCAAATCAGCCAGCCGCCGGATTTTGTGTACGGCGCCGGGAATGAACTTCTGCGCTCCGAAACCCGGATTCACCGACATCACCAGAATGTAATCGGCCAGGTCAAGCACCTCGCTTAGCGTCTCCACCGGTGTTGCGGGGTTGATTACCACGCCCGCCATGCAGTTGTGGCTCTTGATCAGATGCAGAGTCCGGTTGAGGTGTATGCACGCCTCCTGATGCACGGAAATCCAGTCCGCCCCGGCCTCGGCAAACTCCGGAATGAATTGATCGGCATTTTCGATCATCAGGTGGCAATCGAGCGGCAGTTGTGTCGCTCGGCGCAGGCATTTGACCACCGGCGGCCCAACCGTGAGATTGGGAACGAAGTGCCCATCCATGATATCGACGTGGATGATCGTTCCGCCGCCTTCCGCCGCTTGCTGGATTTGCTCAGCCAAACGGGCAAAGTCGGCGGACAAAATCGAGGGTGCCAGCTCAATCAAGGAATTCAGCCAACCTGGGGTTATGAATAAAGAAATCCTGGCGGAATTTTATCACGTGGAGAGGCTCGTATAAGGGCCTGGCTTTACCCGTGCCAGTCTTTCCTATTGCAACTTCCCGTACTCCGCCTTGGCTTCTTTGAGGATCGGGACGTCCGGATCGGCGTCTTTCCAGAGCGAGAAGAAGTCCTGGTAAGCGGTCTTTGCCTTCGCTGTATCTCCTGACATCGCATAAGCGCGCGCCAGGCCAAGATGGGCCAGAGCGCCCAGCGGATAATTGATCACGATCCCACGATGATCGAGGAACTTCTGAAACTCCGCCGCGGCGGCATTGCCATCGTGAAGGGCCAAATAGGCCTGACCGCGAATCCAGACGGGATACAGCGTCCCTACCTGCAATTGCGGAGGTGATCCCAGGTCGTAAGGAGCGGCCGCTTCCAGAAACACTAAAGCTTGCTTGGCATTGTTGGAGTGCAACTCTATGGCCGCCCGAATCGTGGGCAGCCAGTACACTTTCATCATCGTCTGTGTGCCATAATTTTTCTCCAGCTCATCCACCATCGTTTTTGCGCGAGCGGTTTCGCCGACTTCAGCCATCGTCATAGCAGCGAAGATTTTTACATTGCGCCCAGGCGAAAGAGCCAGCGCTTTGGCGACCTCCTGCGCGGCTAGCGACGGATTGCCGAATTCAGCCTCACGCAAAGCCGAATTCACTTGCCATAAGGCAGCGGCCTCTTTGGAGTCATTGCGCACGGCTGCATCCACCGCGCGGCGCGAGAAATCCCGCGCCTTCGATAATCGCCCAGAGTAAGCATCGGTGTCGGACTGGAAGGAGAGCATGATATCTTCGCTGCCGGGCTTTCCCGCCGCCCATGCAACCTGGCGCTCCATTTCTGCCGTATCGCCGCTCATGAAGGCCATCTGATAACGCACCCAATGCATGAGATCGCCTTCAAATTTCTGATTCTGCGCTTGCACCATGGTCTTTCTGGCATCGTCGAACCGGTTTAAAGCGAGCTGGATTCCTGCTTCATTGGTGTATCCAATTACGTCCGGCTCCAGGCGCTGCCCTTCCTCGTTCGCGGCCAAAGCCTTTTCATACTGTCCCAGCTGCGAGTAAATGACCGCCAGGTTTCCCGGAGGAATGTCGTCCTGCGGATAGCTTTTTGCCCACAACTCATAGACTTGCGTGGCTTGCTCCAGTTCCCCAGTGACATTTTGGTAGTACATGGAGGCGATGCGGTATTTTTCCCGTTCGCTGACCCGGTCGCGCAGCTCATAGGCCCTCTTGATATTTTCCGCGCCCAGGCTCGCCTGGCCCATATTGGTGTAAGCGACTCCAAGACTGGAGTATGCGACGGCGAGGTTAGGATCGAGTTCCAATGCGCGCTTGTAAAACGGAATGGCCTCGGCATTGCCCTGTGTACGGAAGGTCGTCATTCCCATGCTGTAAGCCTTCAGGGCTTCCAGAGAAGGCGTCGTGGCCTCGACGGGAACATCAAACTTTTGAATCGTAGCCAGCGACTCTCCCAGCTTGCTGCGCAGGTTCGTCGCCGCCTTTCCCAGCGCTTGCAGCACATCGGACTTGTTTCCAGCCTGTTCCTGCTCCCGGGCCAGCGTGTCTCCGCTATTGCAGCCGATGGCGTCCACTCCCACCACATATTGGCCGCCCAGGCTGGAGATGGTTCCCACCAGAAACGCTTTGCTGCCGGTGCGAATGCAAAGTTCGCGCGCGACGTCGGGAGTAATTCTTTGATTGGCAGGCCGGCCCATCAAGTGGAGCGTCTCTTCCACTCTGCGGTCGGAAAGAATGTTGAGAAAAGGGGACTGTCCGAGCTGCACAGCTAAGGCCTGCTTGAGCGCGCCATCGAAAACTGGGTCGCCGGTTGAGTTGTCGAAGTCAGCCAGAACGATCGTGTCTTTCTCCGTGAGGGGTGTTGCTGTCGCAGCGGGAGCAGTGCTCCGCGACCGCAGATAGAGGCCCAATCCAACCAGACCAGCGATCAAGACAACAGCGGCGGGAATGATGATCTTCCACCTTTTGCCCGGCGTGGCGGGCGGCGCCATAGCGGCTGCCGCAGCGGAAGGCGATGAAGACGATGATGGCGGGGTGACGACAGCAGCAGCCGAGCCCGAACCGGAAGATGGCGTTGCCGGCGAGGCTGCAGTCTGCGAGCCGCTCCCTCGCGCCACGGGCACGGCTCCGGAAGTGACGGCGGCGATCCGGCCCGTCTCCGTATCGCGCTTCAGGCGCGTCAACTCTGCCCGCATTTCCTTGGCGCTCTGGTAGCGCAGGTCTTTGTCTTTTTCCAGCGCCCGGTGAATGATCCTTTCCAGTTCAGGCGGCAAATCAGGATTCAACCGCGCGGGTGGGACCGGCGCGCGGTTCAGAATGGCGTCGAAAATTTCCGCGGTGCTGTCGCCGTAAAACGGCACCTGCCCGGTAGACATTTCATACAGCACGACTCCGAAGGAAAACAAATCGGTGCGGGCATCCAGTTGCCTCGCCTTGGCCTGCTCCGGCGACATGTAGGAAACCGTTCCCACGGCTGCGCCCGGACTGGTGAGGTTCGGATCGCCTGTACCAGTTACAGTCGCCTCGCCCACCGCTCTGCTCGACGGGCCCGATACCTTGGCCAGCCCGAAGTCCAGAATTTTGGCGTGGCCTCGCTTGGTCACGAAAATGTTCGCGGGCTTGATGTCGCGATGCACGATGCCTTCGCTGTGAGCGGCGTCGAGCGCGTCGGCAATTTCGATGGCCAGCGAGAAAATCATCTCAGTTTCCAGAGGACGCCCCGCGATCTGATGCTTAAGCGTCATGCCATCCAGAAACTCCATTGCAAGAAATGGCTTTTCCTCATGCTGGCCGATCTCATAGATCGTGCAGATATTGGGATGGTTCAGCGCAGAAGCGGCTTGCGCCTCGCGCTGAAAGCGGGCCAGCGCCTGAGCGTCTTTGGCCACATCATCGGGCAGAAACTTCAGAGCGACAAAACGATGCAGGTTTACGTCTTCGGCCTTGTAAACGACTCCCATCCCCCCGCCGCCGAGCTTTTCAAGGATGCGGTAATGCGAGATAGTCTGACCGATCATGGCGCTGGGCGAACATCTTAAGGAGTGACCTTTGGAGAAGTCAACGGATGAGGCAAATTCGATCATCCCCCGCCGGGGGTTAGGCCGTAACCTTTTCCCGCCGCGAAAGTTTATATAGTTAGAGGCACGATGGCCGCTCGACGACCGGCAGCGCGAGTTTCCCGCGACCGGGGGCCCGTGCGCCCCGAGGAACAGGAACGCCTTCTGGTGGAAGCGGCGAAAAAAGATCCGGCGCGATTTACTGAGCTTTATGAGCTTAACTTCGAGCGGGTTTACGCGTTCATCGTGCGCCGGGTTGGCGATCGAGACGCTGCCGAAGACTTGACTTCGGATGTTTTTCACAAGGCGCTGGCGAATCTGCCCCGTTTTGAGTGGCGCGGGACGCCATTTGCGGCCTGGCTTTGCCGGATCGCGGCCAATGCCATCGTAGACCGGGCGAAACAGATGTCGCGGGAGGTCCCGAGCGGCGAGGACCCTCCCGATCCCGGCGCTGAGCCGAATCTCGAGGCCATCGAACACCGCGCCCAGCTTTTTCGCCTGGTCGATCAGCTTCCCGCCGACCAGCGCCGCGTGATTTTTGAGCGCTTCGTGGAGCAAAAGAGCATTCGCGAGATCGCGCAGCAATTAGGAAAGACGGAGGGCGCAATCAAGCAGCTTCAATTCCGCGCACTCGAGAAATTGCGGACGCAAATGGAGGGTGCCCATGCCTAGGCCCTCTCTGATGGAACAAGTGAACCGGATGGTGGATGGAATCGTGCGCGGCGACAGCGCCGTTGTTCAGCCCGATCCGGCGATCGCCTCGCTTTCCCACATCGCCACAGAGCTGCGCGGGCTTCCACGTGCGGATTTCAAAGCAAGTCTGAAGAAAAATTTGCAAAGGAGTACATCCATGGCAACTGTAGCAGAACCAACCACCGCAATTCGCACCTTCGTCGCGCCCCGGCTTGCCTTCAAGAACGTGGTCAAGGCTCTTGAGTTCTACGCAAAGGCCTTCGGCGCCAGAGAAACTTTCCGCTTTGAAGGCGAATTCGGCGTTGGCCACGCCGAAATGATGATCGGCGACTCGGTCATCATGTTTGCCGAGGAATGGCCGGAAGGCGACCGCTACAGCGCCGAAACCTGGGGACATTCGCCGATCAGCTTGAACCTCCAGGTGCCCGACGTGGACGCTTTTGTCGAGCACGCGGTCGCGGCCGGGGCCAAAGTTGTGCGTCCGCTTGCCGACCAGTTCTACGGATATCGGGACGCAATTCTGCTCGATCCTTTCTCCTACACCTGGAACATTCGCACACTGAAAGAGGATATGCCCCTGGAAGAGATGCATCGCCGCCTCCGCGCAATCATGCCGCCGAAGAGAGCGCCGGAAGTTTCTCCCATTCCCAAGGGCTACCGCACAGTCACGCCTTATATGGTCGCGCGCGATGGCGAGCAGCTCATCAACTTCGTCAAGCAGACATTCGGCGCGGAAGAGATTTTCCGCGGCGTCGGTGGGGCCGGTGGAATTCACTGCGAGGTGCGCCTCGGCGATTCTATGTTGATGATCGGCGGCGGCATTCCCGGGCGCGAGTTCAAGTCCACGCCGAATTCCACGGCGCTGCACGTTTATGTGGAGGACGCC
>Ga0335073_10016314_pt1 | contig 10372 bp, 6 predicted proteins | sample Lox_Sample_22_FD_207093 | JGI IMG/M metagenome (GOLD analysis project Ga0335073, IMG submission 207093) | Soil microbial communities from Loxahatchee National Wildlife Refuge, Florida, United States - Lox_Sample_2.2 | ecosystem: Environmental > Terrestrial > Soil > Wetlands | place: USA: Florida... | reverse complement strand
CCATAAGGATGCAAGTTACTCTCTGCCGGAATGGGACGCAAGGGCGTTGAAGCGTGAAAAAGCTTCAGCCGCTACAGTTTGACGTGCAGCGGCTGACGCGAGTGTGTTCCGGGAATGGGCATCGGGTCTTCTAAATGCCGACGTGAATGGTCATTTTGACGATCCTGCTGCCTGCACCAACTGGCTGATCGGATCTGCGACTTGGAGTAGCAATCCCGCCACGGGCTTCTTCGCCTGATCGATCACTGCTAACTGCTGGGTCTTCCACAGATCCGGCTCGGGTAGTCCCTTGTCGAGGTAATCCAATGCCTGGAGGCCAGCCGCGCCGAGCATTGCGAGATTCTGCGAAATCGGGATGTCCTCCTGCAGCAGCGATGATTGCTGCAGCAGCGGACGCAACTTACCATCGTTGTGTCGCCAGAGCGTCAGCCAAGTACGGATCTGGGCCGCTGCAGCCTGGTCTTTGAAGCCGCTCTGGATATATTGATTCACAAGTGCGCTGAACTGCCGCGCAGTATCGCTCTCCGGATAGGCCGCATCGATAAGACGAGTGAGCGGGGAATGAAAGTCGATCGGGCCGTTCTTCTCGTCCCAGCGGTTGTAGTCCTTCACCGGCTCGACGACATCGGCCAGCACACGCAGCGGAGCGACATCAGCAGTTCCCGCCATGCGGTGCAGCATCTCCTCCCGGGCGGTGTTGTGCGTTAGACCAAGCGAGTCCAGCTCCAAGCTGATGGCGTGCATACGCGTATACATGGAGTTCACGTCGGTGACATCTTGCGGCGACCAGAGGCGCTCCGCGATGGCAGCATTTCGAGGCCAGATGTGAGAGTCGACATTCTCGGGCGTGACCCACTCGGCCCATTGGCAAGCTTCACCGCCCAGAATCAGAGCTTTTTGTTCAGGCGTAAGATTCGCTGCCGCGCCGCTCAGCGGTTCAATTGCATAGTGTTTCGCGGTAGGCCACATGAGGTCGAGATAATATCCGTAGGAGAGCAGTCCCCGGTATCCCTGCTGCGCTGCCACGGCGAGCGACTGCTGTCCGCGCCAGGATTGGATCACGATCGTTTTCGGTAAGTCAGGACGCAGGATCTCGTCCCAACCCACCATGATCTTGTGATGTTTGGCCAGGATCTTCTCCAGATGCTCGTTGTAATAAGCCTGCAGGTCGGCATTCGTCTTCAGGCCATGTTTCTGCTTGAATTCTTGAATCTTCGGATTGGAGTCCCAGTACTTGCCATCCACCTCGTCGCCGCCGATGTGGAAGTATTGATCCGGGAATAGCTTTCCCATCTCCTCGACGAACTTGTCCATGAACTTGTATGTCTCTTCGCGAGTGGGATCCGTGACGGACGAATTGCCGCTTTCGTTTTCAAGAGTGAACGGACCCGGGTTGCTGGCCAGCTCTGGATATCCCAGGAACCACGAGCGGCTGTGCCCCGGCGTATCGAACTCGGGGATGACGCGGATTCCGCGGTCATGTGCGTAGGCGATCAGGTCGCGGATTTCGGCTTGCGTGTAGAACTTGCCTTCTGAGCCCATTCCGGTCAGCTTGGGGAACACCTTGCTCTCGGCGCGGAAACCCTGATCATCGGATAGGTGCCAGTGGAAGACGTTCATCTTGACGGCCGCCATGCCGTCGATGTTGCGCTTGAGCACATCCAGGGGGATGAAATGGCGGCTCACATCGATCATCAAGCCGCGCCACGGGAAGCGCGGCTGATCTTTTATGGTGACTGCTGGCGATGAGAATCCGCTGGGCCCGATCGTCACCAACTGCAAGAACGTTTGTAGACCATGAAGAGCGCCCAGCGTCGTTGGAGCCGTGATCTGTGCGCCTGAATCATTCACCGTCAACTGGTAAGACTCGTCTTCGCCGAGTTTCAGTACGGCTTCCATCGGCTTGTCGGCGCGAACCGTAAGCGTGGGCGAGGCACCATCTTTTGTCCGGAACGGAATTCCTGTCTGAATCGAGAGTTGTTTCGTGAAGCGTTGCACGCCGGCTTCGAGGGCGGGATCATGCGTGCCAATGATGACAACGGAGAAAGTCGGCGTGATCGCCAATTGTCCAGTTCCCTGCTGTACGCCGGCGGGTAACGGCATGAGGTTGAGTTGAGGTTGAGTCTGAGAGAAAGCGATCGTCGCGATAACGCAGAGCCCGATTAACGCAAAATGGCGCATGAGTCACCTGCAGGATAGAAGTCTGAACTCCCTATATTAAAACGTTTCAGTATACTCGCGGACGCAAGCCGAGTTTCATCGGATCTCTCAATTAATGTCCGCCGAGTTCTTTCACGATGCCGCTTACGAACTGCTTGGCGTCGCCGAAAAGCATCAACGTCTGGTCGAGGTAGTAGAGCGGGTTGTCGATGCCAGCGAATCCGGGATTCATGCTGCGCTTGATGACCATCACCGTATGCGCTTTGTCGACGTCGAGGATTGGCATGCCGAAAATTGGGCTCGACTGATCGGTGCGGGCTGCGGGATTTGTAACGTCGTTGGCGCCGATGATCAAGGCGACGTCGGTCTGTGGGAAGTCGCCGTTGATTTCGTCCATCTCGATCAGCCGGTCGTAAGGTATATCGGCTTCGGCGAGCAGCACGTTCATGTGGCCGGGCATGCGTCCTGCGACGGGATGAATGGCGAAACGGACATCCACGCCTTTTTTCGTCAGAACGTCGTAGAGTTCACGGACTTTGTGCTGTGCTTGGGCTACGGCCATGCCGTATCCGGGGACGACGACGACTTTATTCGCCGCCGCGAGAATCGACGCGGCTTCTTCCTGGGAGGCGCTGCGCACAACTCGCTCTTCCTTCGCCCCAGCCGCCGACGCTTGCACCTGGCCGAAAGCTCCGAACATCACATTCGTGAATGAGCGATTCATGGCCTTGCACATGATCACCGAGAGAATGAAGCCGGAAGATCCGTCGAGAGCGCCTGCAACAACCAGGACTTTGCTATTCAGAACAAAGCCGAGCAGAGCGGCCGAGAATCCAGCATAGGAGTTCAAGAGCGAAATGACGGTCGGCATGTCGGCGCCGCCGATAGGGGTAACGAGCAGAACGCCGAAAATCAGGGCGACAAGCACCATCAACGGGAACAACAGCGCGTGCCCCGGATTCACAACCAGTGCGACCGCGAGAGCAAGGGCTGCCCCGAGAACGGAGAGGCTCACGATGTTCTGTCCGCGGTAGACGATGGGTCGCCCCGGCAGTATTTCCTGGAGCTTTCCGGCGGCGATCAAGCTGCCCGTGAACGTCAGGGAGCCGATGATGACTTCGAGTGCGATCTCGCCCATCTGAAAACGCGTGACCGGCTCATTGCCGACGTAATATTCCGCGATGCCGATCATGGCCGCCGATAAGGCACCAAACGCATGGCTTAATGCGGTCCGCTGCGGCACAGCGGTCATATGAACCAGGCCAAGGGGAATGCCGACTCCGGCCCCAATGATCAGTGGGATCAGAATCCAGCGGTACGCCGTGACCTCGGGGTTAAAGAGGGTGGCGACAACGGCGAGTGCGGCCCCAATTTCTCCGGCAAGCACACCCATGCGTGCAGTCGTCGGAGAACTCAGGAATTTCAAAGAAAGAACGAACAGGATAACCGCGGCGATGTAGGCAAAGTCGAGGTATTGCTGCAGGGCGTCCGCGTTCATGATTGTTTCGACCTGCCGGACTTGAACATACGCAGCATGCGATCTGTGATAACGAATCCGCCCACCATGTTGCTGAACGAAGCCGCCACCGCAATCGCACCGAGGATTGTGGTGAGCCGCGTCTCATGACGACCGGCGATGATGATGGCCGCGACCACTACGATTGCGTCCAATGCGTTCGTCAATGACATTAGCGGTGTGTGCAGCAATGGCGAGACGCGCTTGATCACCTCAAATCCGACGAATCCGGCGAGGATGAACACATAGAGGTTAGAAATGAAATCTGCTGGCATGTTTTCCTCTGCACCTGTTTCTTAATCCGGTCCTGCACCCACGAATCGTGAATTGAGCAGCTCGTAGGCTACTAACTCTTCGCTGCGAGAGCCGGGAGTTTCAAGAACTCCCTCACACGCGCATTCACGATTTCACCATTATGCGTGACAAGCGTTTCCCGCGTGATTTCGTCCTGCATATTCATCGGCAACTTACCTTCTTTTCCCATGTACGTCAGGTAGGTCATCAGGTTGCGCGCGTACATCTGGCTGGCATGGAACGGAGTTGTGCTGGCCAAGTTAATCGTGCCGATAATCGTTACTCCATTGATATCGATCGTCTCTTCCATGCGCGTCAGTTCACAGTTACCGCCGCGCTCTGCAGCGAGATCGACGATAACTGAACCCGGCGCCATCCCTTTGACCATGTCGGCGGTGATCAGCACAGGAGCTTTTTTTCCGGGAATGACTGCGGTAGTGATGACCACGTCGCTTTCCGCCACAACCTTGGTCAGTAGTTCACGCTGACGCGCATAGAAACTCTCATCTTGAGCGGTGCCGTAGCCGCGGGCATCTTGCGCATTCTGAGCTTCGATCGGAAGTTCGACGAAGCGTCCACCTAAGCTTTGGACCTGCTCTTTTGAGGCTGGGCGCATGTCATAGGCAGATGCCACTGCCCCCAAGCGGCGGGCCGTCGATATTGCCTGCAGCCCCGCTACGCCGGCTCCAATGATGAATACTCGGGCAGGAGTGATCGTTCCGGCGGCAGTGGTCATCATCGGGAAAATACGAGGGGATGTCTCGGCGGCGAGCAGCACGGCTTTATAGCCAGCAACGGTAGCCATGGACGAAAGAGCGTCCATACTCTGCGCTCGCGTAATGCGCGGCATGAGTTCGACCGAGAAGGCGCTGACATCCGCGTGCGCGATCTGCTGCATTACCTCTGCGGTGCCGAACGGACGCAAAAACCCTACCAGCACTTGCCCACGCTTGTAGAGTGGCACATCATCCTTGCCGTTCTTGTCATTGGATCCATAGCACAGCACTTGGACAATAATGTCGGCAGCACCGAAGACGGCTGGGCGGTCGGGAAGGATTTTTGCCCCTTTTTCGACGTAGGCGGCATCAGGATATCCCGCCTCGGCGCCTGCTCCAGCTTGAACGGCGACCTCGAATCCTGCTTTGGTGAGATTGGGAATGACTGCGGGAACGAGGGCAACTCGACGTTCCCCGGGATAGCTTTCTTTCGGAACTCCGACGATCACGCGGCTCTCGTCCTTTCCGTGGCCGACCACCGTTCCCCGGCCCCGGGATCAACAAGTGCTGCTCCGGGTCGAAATCCTTTCATGGGGCAGCTGCGTATCAGTGACGTCTGTCACAGGATGCGCGAACTGAAAACAGTAACAGATTGACCCGTATCACTGGAAGCGCCTGCTCTGAGAGTCCATGTCACATGCGGGACACGCAGAAGCCCTAGAACGTAACCCGCAGCGCGAACTGCACAACGCGCGGCATGTGAGCGCCCGTCGAGTACATGAAATTCGTAGTGTCTACGTAGGGATTCACTCCGGTCCATTGCGTGTGGTTGAACACGTTGAAGGCTTCCGCACGGAACTGGACTGCGACCTGCTCTGTGGGCTTGAAGACTTTGTAAATCGACATATCGAAATTGGTGCGCCGCGGATTATTCAAGCTATTGCGTCCCGAATCGCCGAAGGTCAATCCCTGGGTCTGAACGTATGCCGCACAGTTGAATAGCGGTATCCCTTTGGTTCCCTCTCCCAAGGGCGCGCAATTTGGCGTCGCGAAAGGATTGCCGACCCGGTCCGCATACGAACCAATGCCGGTTGTTCCATCAGCAACCCCTGCGCTGTCGCCATACACACCATTGACCACCGAAAAGGGCGTTCCCGTCTGGAAAGTCATGATTCCGGCGTACTGCCAGCCACCCAACGCTGCTCGGGAGAAGCCTTTCCCATGGAAAGGAATTTCGTACGTCCACGCCGTCGTAAAGATGTGCCGCTGATCGTAGTTCGAGCTGGCATAATTCGCGTGGAGGTTGGCGGAATTGACGAAATTCGAGTCCGTCGCGTCCGATGAATTGTCGAGCGAGTGACTGTAGGTATAGGCAACGTCGAGCGTGAGCGCGCCGGTGGTTTTTCGCAACGAGAACTGCAGCGCGTTGTAGTTTGAATTCGCTTCTGCTACGACGCGTTGAATCGAGCCAAGCCCGGGATAGTTGGTACGGAACAAGTCTGGATTGTTTCCGCAGGCAACCGCGATGTTGACGGCGGGCTGGCCAGTTATGTTCTGCCCATTCACGATAAACGATGGTTGCAGCGTGTCGCCGCCTTGCGAATTGCAGACATCGTCGCTGATTGGCTGCCCCGGCAGAAAGGGATTCTGAGATGCGGGCACGACCGAAAGTTGGTTCGCTTCGTGCTGCAGCGTCAGATGTGTGCCCTTGGAGCCCACATACGCTAATGTAGCCACGGTGTTGTGCGGGAGGTCGTGCTGAAGATCAAGATGCCATTGCTGTACGTACGGCCACGCGACGTGGTCGGGAATCGATGTGGTCGAGAGTGGGAATAGCAGTCCCTGTCCGCCAACCGCGCCATAGCCGACGATGTTGTATTGCGTGGGAGTCTGCACGATTGGAGGCGTGCCTTCGAGGTCTTCGGCATTGGCTTCCATCCCGTTCGTGTGCTCGTAGAAGATTCCGTATCCTCCGCGCACCGCCATCTTGCCGTTACCGAACGGATCCCAAGAGAAGCCCAGGCGCGGAGCGGGATTGAAAAGATGGCCGGTCAGGCATCCGCGGGGAACCCCATTGAGCCCGCACTGCACCATACCATCGAACGGATTCCCGCTGTTCGGAAGGAGAGCGCCTTGCTGGCCGGTGATGTCGCCGTCGACGTCGAGTTGCGGCGCATTGGCGCGATTGTAAGCGGATGGCGTCCAATTGGAAATCAGATGATTCCGTTCCCAGAACGTTCCATAGAGGCTGACGCGCACGCCGAGATTTAGCGTCAGGTTCTTGGCAATGTGGTAGTCGTCCTGGAAGTAAGGCTCAAAAATCTTGAAGTTGATGTGATATTTCGGCTGCGCATTCGCCTGTGAATAGCTGGCGATATTCCCCATCAGGAAATCGGCGAACGCGTTCCCCGTCGAGACCGGCGAGGTGCTGTCGAAATAGAGATCGCCGCTCAAGTCCGTGTAAGCCATTTCGTTCTTCTCGGCATTCATGAAATATCCGCCGAACACGAGCTTGTGCTTGCCGAGGCTCATGGTGACATTGTCGCGAAGAGTAAATGTCGGGTTGGAGTTGTTCCACGGGAAGGCGGTCGGTCCCTCGCAGAATCCTCCGCCGTAGGCTCCCGAAGTCGATAGACAGAAGTCAGGTAGTTTCCCGCCGAAATTTGGAAACAGACCGGGCATGGTAAAGCTGGACGGGAGTGTCCATACCGATGGGTTCGTGTTGTTCTGAGAGATGTGATCCGTGGTATAGCTGGCCACGAACTCGTTGAGCAATTTCGGCGACAGCGTACTCGTCAGGCGAGCGACCATCTCCACGCCAGGTCCAACAAAATGTGTCCCGATGGTTGGGAAGCTCTGACCGCCCCACGTCACGCTGGCGTTCGTTGTGTCCCAGGAGTCGTGGATCGCGCGGAAGGTGAGACGCTCTTTGCTGTTGAAATCGTGATCCAACCGGATCAGGTCTTCGCGCCAGTGCGTCGGCTGAGCGATGGCGGCGGCAAAAATCGAGTTTGCTCCCGAACCAAGGTTCGCTTCCGGAATCATGCCCATCATGGCTTGCGCATTGGGATCGATCGCCGGCAGCGTGTTATTCGGAAATGGATTTCCGGTGTTCGGGTCGATTGGGCAATCGGTAGGAGAGTCGACGTTGCAGAGGTCGTTGAAATTGCCGCTTCGATTGGCATTCGACGGGACAAAATTGAAGAAGTTATACGGGACTACTTCGCGACGCCAGTTCTGCAGCCAGAAAAAGAAGGTGTGATTCTTCCAGATCGGCCCTCCGATGCTGTAGCCAAAATCATGCTTCTTGTATCCGGCTTTCGGAGTGCCGGGCACATCAAAATAATTGTGGGCGTTGAATGCTTCGTTTCGCGCGAACTCCCAGAGTGAACCGTGAAATTTATTGGTCCCTGACTTCGTCTCGACCTCGATTGTGCCGGAACCGTTCTTGCCGTATTGGGCGCCATAGTTTGACGTCAGCACCTGCACTTCTTCAATGGCCTCGACGCTGGGATAGACGTTCAACGAGAAATTGCTGCCGTTGTCCATCATGTCGCCGCCATCAACTTCCCAATTGTTGTACTCGGTGCGGCCGCCGTTCACGCTGTAGCTGATACTGCCCTGGACCCCGACGACGCCTTCGTCCTGTCCCGTCTGATTGCTGACACCGGGAACTAGCGTGATGAGCTGAGTAAAGTTCCGGCCGTTTAATTGAAGCTGAGTCACCTCTTTGCCGGTGATCGTCCCACCAAGTTCTGACGATTCCGTGTTCACCTGGGCGAGGCCTTCTCCACGAACGACAACTTCCTCGTGAATATCTCCCACCTGCAGCGTGATATCGATGCGAGCGTTTTGCGCGACCCGCAGGATTACGCCCTTCGCTGCGAAAGTACGAAATCCTTTCGCTGGGACGGTGATGTCGTAGCGGCCAGGCGGCAGGGCGGCCGCGACATATTCACCAGCGGAATTTGTGGTGAACTGCCGGGCCTCGCTGGTCGCAGTGTTGATCACGGTGACTCGCACGTCGGGGATGACGGCGCCCGTGTTGTCGCGGACAGTACCTGTAAGAGTGGCTGTGTCTTGGGCCCGCACTATACTGCTGAGGCAACATAAGAATGCAACGACCAGAAAGCTAACTTGCAGAATCCACCTCTGCATATATCCTCCTGGCTTACGGGATAAACAAATTACAAAAGAGCTTGCCCATCTCGCACTAGTACTCCGGCGCGATCGCCTTCGCTTCTTCGAGAGTCATGCGTTTCTTGTGCTTGTAGGACAGATTTGCCATGTGGACAGCCATGGCTGACCGGTATCCGAGATCTACTGGCGCATTCGGCGTGCCGCGAGTGCGAATGCAATCGATCCAGTTTGTCATGTGATCTTCGTCGTGGGCCTTGCCTTTCTCCGCTTCGCCAGCGGGCCGGTTCACTTTTTCTGGCCAATATTGCAGCGCCTCTCCAAAATGATGTTCCAGCGTCCCGTCGCTGCCCAAAATGCGATCACCCAGTTCGTAATGTTTATTGCTGAATGTGGACTGCCAGGTAACGACAATGTCTTTCGGGAAATCGAGGGTGACGACGATGGTGTCCGGAACCTCGCGTCCATCTTTCTCTGAGAAAATGCCACCCGACATGTAAGCAGCAGATGGAAGTGGCAGGTCGAGGACGCTCATGATCCAGGCAATCTGGTGAACCATGTTCTCGGCGCAATTCCCTCCCGAAAACTCCCAGAACAAACGCCAGTTGATGAACTTGTATCCATCGAATGGCCGATCGGAACGACCATTCAGAAATGCATTCCACTCGACGTTTTGCGGCGTGCAGTCCGACGGAACAGCCCGCACCCACTGACCTTTTCCGTGCGGAGTGTTACGCCCCATCCACGACTCGACCTGCGTGACCTTGCCGACCCAACCGTCCTTGATCCATTGCCGGGCGTCGGCAGTGGCGCCAGCGCTCTCATGCTGCAAACCAATCTGGATGACACGATCAGAAGCCTTCGCAGAGGCCAGGCACTTATCCGCTTCCGGAATCGACCATGTCATCGTCTTCTCGGCATAGAGGTCCTTGCCTGCCGCGAGTGTGTCCACGAAATGGCGCGCGTGAATGTGCAGCGGGCTCGCGACGATGACGCCATCGATATCCTTCATATCGAGCAGCCGCCGGTAGTCGGAGACTGTCTGAATGCCGGGAACTTTACTCTTCGCCTGATCGCGTCGGCGACTGTACACATCCGCCATCACAACGAGCTCGACATTGGGCACCTTAACTACCTGATCGAGCAGATCGTTCCCGCGATCGCCTACGCCAATCATGCCGACGCGGACGCGATCGTTCGCTCCGAGCACCTTGGATGATGGATACGCAAGCACAGCCGCGCCAATCGCTGCCTGTTTGAGAAATGTGCGTCGAGTCTGATCGGTCATCTGTACCTCCAGGAATTCAGTGACGAGTGATTAGTTGCTCGTGCAACGCCATTCGCTTCACTGGCCATTAATACGCATTCGCTTCTTGCAGCAACTTCTTCATCCCTGCCCAACTCTTGCGCGAACATTCTTCCGGCGACCCTCCGCCGCTCCAGTGGGTCTCAAGACTCACGGCAAAATGGTAGCCATCGCGTCTCAAAGCTTTGAACTGCCCGGCCCAGTCGATGATGCCGCCGCCCATGGGAGCCCAATCGTATCCGT
>Ga0335073_10016313_pt1 | contig 10373 bp, 6 predicted proteins | sample Lox_Sample_22_FD_207093 | JGI IMG/M metagenome (GOLD analysis project Ga0335073, IMG submission 207093) | Soil microbial communities from Loxahatchee National Wildlife Refuge, Florida, United States - Lox_Sample_2.2 | ecosystem: Environmental > Terrestrial > Soil > Wetlands | place: USA: Florida... | reverse complement strand
TCCCGGTAGCAGTTGAAGAGCGGCGGGTAGACGTGGCGCGGGAGCGCTGCGCTGATGAACGTCGGGCTCTGCTCCAGCGCGGCGAGCACTCGCGCGGAGAGCTCGCGCGCCAGCGGGTCGGATTCGGCCAGCTGCAGGTTCGCCTTGACGGCGGCAGACTGAAATCCGGCGGTGAGGGTGCCGTCGGCCCAGCCCACCCGCTCGAGCTGCTCCCGCAGCCCCGCAAGCTGCGCGGCGTCGAGCACACCTGGAATACTGAGCAGCACCGCGGTCCCCTCAGAGTGACAGCCGCGCCGTCAGCAGCACGCTGCGGCCCGGTCCCGGGATGACGTGGTTCTCCGCGGGGCTCGTGTAATAGGGAGCATCGAAGTAGAGGCGATTGAGGAGGTTGATGCCATTCAGTTGCAGCGTGAGCGCGCGCGACACCTGCCAGGACGCCATGGCGTTCCAGACGACGTAGCCCGGCAGGCGCGCGGTGTTGCCCTGATCGGCAAAGCGCGGCCCAAGCCAGTTGACGCCGGCGCCGATCTCGAGCGCCGGCGAGAGCTCGTATTCACTCCAGAGGTTGAGGGCGTTGCGGGCGGCGTTGGGGAGCTGCTTGCCGACGTACGCGGCGGTCCCCGAGGCGATCGTCTCGGTGTCGAGGAACGTGTAGCCGCCGAACAGCTCCCAGTGCTGCGTGAGGTAGCCGCTGATGCCGAGCTCGACGCCCTGCACCCGCTGGTTGCCGTTCAGCAGCAGCAGCGCCGGATTGTCGGGGTCGTTGGTCTGCGCATTGTCGACGACCGTGTGGAATGCCGCGGCGGTCACGGCCAGCGCCCCGCCGAGGGCGCCCACCTTGGCGCCGGCTTCGTAGCTTTGCGCCTTGACCGGGCCGAGGTCGGCCGTCCGCGTACTCAGTGACAGCGCTTCGGCGGACGGGTCGAAGGATGTGCCGTAGGAGAGGTAATAGGTCTCGAGCGGCGTCGGTTTGTAGAGCAGCGCCGCCCGCGGGCTGCCGAGACTGTCGGTGTGGCGCAGATCGAGCTGCGCGCCGCTCGCGAGCGTCACCTGGGTGTAGTCAGCGGCGAAGCGGTCGTAACGGCCGCCGAGCACGAGATCGAACTGACGGCCGAAGGAGAGCGTGTCGGTGAGGTAGACGCCGAGCGAGTCGGCGACGGTATCCTGGGTCTGACTCGGCGGCTGCGGCGGGGCGTAGACGTACGGGTCGGGGTCGAGCAGGGGGGTCTCGGGAACCCAGTCGTTGGCGGCGTCGAAGGGGTTGTTGTAGCGCTCGAGGTCCGCGGTCTGTCGCGCGACCTCGATGCCGGCCACCAGACGATGCTCGATGCTGCCGGTGCGCAGGTGCACGGTGAGATCGGCCTGGTTCGTGAGATTGGTCTGCACGCCGGCGCTGTCGGGCGCGTCGCGGCCCACGAGGATGGCAGCGAGCGGGGTGCCGGCCACGGGCGGGTTCGCGCCGAAGTTCGGCATGGTGTCGATGTAGTTGAAGTCATAGTGCGCGTAGCGCGCGGTGTCGGCGAACGTCGCCTCGGGACCGAACTGGTGCAGGTAGCGTACGGTGGCGATGTCGTCGCGCGTGTTGGTGTGGTCGGAGACCAGCCCGAAGTCGCTCTGCCACGGCACCGGCGCCGGGTAGCCATCGACGAAGGGAATGCCGACGTCCGGCCGATTGTTCTCTTGCTGGTGCAGGTACGTGACGACGAGGCTGTCCTGCTGGCCGAGGCCGACGGCGAGCTCCGGGGCCACACCCCAGCGGCGGTTCAACACCAGGTCGCGCTCGGCGACGTGCGAGGACTCAGCCATGGCGTTGAGGCGCACGGCGGAGGAGGGGGTGAGCGGCGTGTTGACATCCGCGGTGGCGCGGTACAGGTCATTGGTGCCGAGCGTTGCATCGAAGGTCTCGAGCTCGGTCGGCAGCGGCGCCTTGCTCACCTGGTTGATCGCGCCGCCCGTCGAGCCGCGTCCGAACAGCACCGCCGACGGTCCCTTTACGACCTCCACCGACTGGAGGTTGAAGCTGTCGCGCGTGTAGACGGCAGCGTCGCGGATTCCGTCGAGGAAAAAGTCGTTGAAGGCGGAGAAGCCGCGCAGATTCACGGTGTCGCCGCGGGCCGCCCCCTCGCCGGCGTTGAGCGTGATGCCGGGTACGTTCCTCAGGGCTTCCTCGAGGCGCGTCGTTCCCTGCGCCCGCATCAGGTGCTGGTCGACGACGGTGAGGGACTGGGGGACATCCTGCGGATCCTCCGCGAGCTTGTCGCTCAACAGGGGGCGCAGGCCCGTGACGACGATCTGGTCGAGGTCAGCGGTGTCGGTCGCGACCATGTGGCGGAAGCTCCTCGGGCCTGGCTGCAGATGATACTAATGTGAATGATAACGATTCGCATTTAGAAAACAAGCTCGGACATCTCAACCCGCGGCTCCCCCGCGCTACCATGCGCACCACCTTGTCTTATGACCACTCACCGCCCGGTCATCCGTCGCAGGAGATCTGGATCGGGCTCGACACCGGCGGCACGTACACCGATGCAGTCGCACTCGACGGGCAGCGGCGGGTCATCGCGACCGCCAAGGCCCTGACCACCCACTGGGATCTGTCGCTCGGCCTCGGCGAGGCGCTGCGCGCGGTGCTCGCGCGGCTCGGCGCACGCCGCGATCGGGTGACGCTCGTTTCGGTGTCGACCACGCTCGCGACCAATGCCGTGGTGGAGGGCCGTTTCAGCCCGATCTGCACGGTGCTGCTCGGCTTCGACGAGCGCATGGTCGAGCGCTCGGGACTCAAACGCGCTGGGGGCGGGGCGATCGTGCGTGTGCGCGGCGGCCATGAGGCGACCGGGGAGGAGGCCGAGCCACTCGATGAGGCGGCGATCGACGCCGCGGTGCGCGCGCACGCCCCCCAGGTCGCAGCGTTCGCCGTGGCCGGAATGTTCTCGGTTCGCAACCCGGCGCACGAGCTGCGCGCGCGCGAGCGCATCCGTGCCGGGTGCGGCAAGCCCGTCACCTGCAGCTATGAGCTTTCCTCGCAGCTCGACGCCCCGAAGCGGGCGCTCACGGCGGCGCTGAATGCGCGTCTCACGCCGCAGATCCGCGCGTTGCTCGAGGCTCTCGCACGGGTGCTCGAGGCAGAGGCCATCGACGCGCCGGTCATGGTGGTCAAGGGTGACGGCACGCTGATCCGTGCCGAAGTGGCCCTCGAATACCCGGTGGAGACGGTGCTCTCGGGCCCTGCGGCGAGCGTCGTCGGGGCGGGATTCCTGAGCGGTCTTGAGGACTTCGTGGTCGCCGATATGGGTGGCACGACCACCGATGTCGCGATCGTCGTGGGCGGCCGGCCGGTGGTGCGCGAGGAGGGGGCGGTGATCGCAGGCTGGCGCACCATGGTCGAGGCGATCGACGTGCGCACCTGCGGGCTCGGCGGTGACAGCGAGGTGCAGCTCGATCGCCAGGGGCGGCTCCTGGTCGGACCGCGCAAGGCGATGCCGCTCGCGCTGCTCGCGACGCGCTTTCCCGAGGTTCTGACGGACCTGCGCAAGCTCGCCGGCAGTGAGCGCCCGCCGCTCTTTGCCGGCAGGTATGCGTGGCGCAACCCGGGGCACGGTCCGGGCGAGCGGCTGGATCGGCTCGAGCAACGCGCATGGGACGCACTCAGCGAGTCGCCGCGACGGCTCGGGGAAGCAGCCCGCACCGCGCAGGGCGTCGAGGCGGTGCGCAGACTGGTCGATCGCGGGCTCGCCACGGTCGCCGCGTTCACTCCGAGCGATGCCATGCACGTACTCGGGCGCCAGCACGACTGGAACGTCGAGGCCGCGCGCTGCGGTGCGGCCATGCTCGCCACCGAGGAGCGCAATGTCCGCGCCCGCGCGCAGGGCGACACGCCCGAGGGAGTCTGCGAGCGCACCTACGAGCATGTGGTGCGCGAAGCGGCCCGGGTCGTTCTGCAATGCGCGCTTGCCCATGACCCCGGCATCGAGGCCAGCCACTGGGGGCCGCTTGCGCCGTTGCTCGAGGACGTGGTGAGCGGGCGCCCGTTCTCGAGACTCCTCGATGCATCGCTGCGTCTTGCGTTGCCGCTGATCGCGGTCGGCGCGCCGGCGCGCGCCTATTACCCGGAAGTTGCCCGGCGGCTCGGCGCGCAGCTCACCGTGCCCGAGCACGCCGGCGCGTGCAACGCCGTCGGCGCCGTCGCCGGGGTGGTCTGCGAGACCTCCGAGGTGCTGGTCAACCAGACCTCGCTCGATGTCTTCCGGGTGCACGATCCCGCGGGCAACCGCGATTACCCGGACGCGCAGCAGGCCATCGAGCACGCGCGGCGGGTGTCGCGCGAGCTGGCGCTCGCGGCCGCGCGCCGCGCCGGCGCGCAGGACCCCCACGTCGAGACTTCCGTGATCGAGCGCCGTGCGCAGGCCGGCGCCGGCGCGCGCTCCGACTACCTCGCCGAGGCCACGGTGCGTTCCCGGGCCACCGGCCGTCCGGCGCGCCATGTCCGCGCGACCTCCCCCTGAGGGGCGGCGGGCCTACTTTGCGACGTCGATCTCGAAGTCGGTCATCGGGAACTTCAGCATCCGGTACGGATGCATGTCGGTCTGCACGTGGATCAGCTGGTCGCGCCCGTTGAAGGCCAGCTGAAAGCGCACGCTGTCGTCGCGATAGTAGCGGCACACGCGGTCCTGCACGGGCACCGCCCCGAGCAGCAGCACGCCCGACGGGCACATCTCGACCTCGCGGGGATGCAGCGTCTCGCACTGCTGCGCGCTCAACGCCTGATAGCTCAGGCCATGGGCCGCGAGGAACGCCTGTGCGCGCGGCAGTGTCAGCAGCTGCGGACGCGCCGCCTCGAGGCGGTCGCTGAAGGCATCGAATTCGGCGGTGCAGGCGCCGTGTGTGAACAGCGGAGGGAGCAATGCCGCCACGGCAGCGGCGGCCAGCAGCCACAGCAGGACGATGCGCATGTTCTCCCGACCTCCCGCGCGTGCGCCCGAGCATACTCCGGCTGGGGGAGCGCCTGCCCGGTAGAATCGGCGCGGCGGGGGACGGGGGACATGGCGGCTGACCACGATGCGATCGTCATCGGCTCCGGGTGCCTGAGATGAGCTCGGGCAGGCGCATCGAGTCGATCGACCTGCTGCGCGGAGTCATCATCGTCGTGATGGCGCTCGATCACGTGCGTGACTTCTTCGGTGACCCGACCGCGAGCCCGACCAACCTGGCGACCACCAGCGCGGCGCTGTTCTTCACGCGCTGGGTCACGCACCTGTGTGCGCCGGTGTTCTTCCTGCTCACCGGCACCGGGGCGTGGCTGACGCGCGCGCGCATGTCGCGAGGCGAGCTCGCGCGCTTCCTGCTGACTCGCGGACTGTGGCTCATCGTTCTCGAGCTCACGGTCATGCGCTTCGCACTGCAGTTCAACCTCGACTACCAGGTGACCATCATCACCGTGCTGTGGGCGCTCGGCTGGTCGATGATCGTGCTCGCGGGACTCGTGTGGCTGCCGCTCTGGGTGATCGTGCTCTTCGGTGCGACGCTCGTCCTCGGTCATAACGCCCTCGACGGCCTGCAGGCGATGCCGGCGCCGAATGCGCCCCCGACCGTGCTGGCGAGGCTATGGGCCGTGTTGCACCAGCCGGGCTTCCTCTACCGCGGCGACCATGCGGTCGTGCGTACCTCGTACGTGCTGATCCCGTGGGTGGGCGTGACGGCACTCGGCTACGCGCTCGGGGCCGTCTACCGCTGGAATGCGCGCGAGCGCCAGCGGCTCCTGCTGCGACTCGGGCTCGGCATGATCGCCGCATTCCTGGTACTGCGCTGCGCCGATGTCTACGGCGACCCCGCGCCCTGGTCGTGGCAGAAAAACGGGCTGTGGACCCTCATGTCGTTCATCAACACGACCAAGTACCCGCCCTCGCTGCTGTTCCTCCTGATGACGCTCGGCCCGGCGTTGCTGCTGCTGCGCGCGTTCGATGCGGGGACTCCGCAACTGCTGCGCCCGGCGCTGGTCTACGGCCGCGTGCCGCTGTTCTTCTATGTTTTGCACTTCTATCTCATCCACCTGCTGGCGGTCGCGGTGAGTTTCCTGCGCTACGGCGAGGTCGCGGGTGCATTTCGCTCGCCGGACCTCAGGCACTTTCCGATGAGCATGCCGCCCGACTGGAACGTCGGACTGCCGCTCGTTTATCTCATCTGGGCCGCGGTGGTGCTGGCGCTGTGGCCGCTGTGCCGCTGGTTCGCGAATCTGCGCCAGCGCCGCCGCGACTGGTGGCTGAGCTACCTCTGATCAGAAGTCCCCGGCGGGCACTTCGAGCAGCGTCGGTCCCGGTGCGCGCAGCGCCTGGCGCACGGCGGCGGTGAGCTCCTGCGCTCCACGCACGCGCTGCGCCTGCGCGCCGCAGGCGGCTGCGAACGCCTGGAAGTCCGGGTTGCGGCCCGCGACGCCCACCGGTTCGATGCCGGCGGCCACCATGTCGTCGCGGATCTGCTTGAGCGCGCCGTTGTTCCAGACGACGATCGGCAGGGGCAGCTGCTGCTCCACTGCGGTCATGAGCTCCTGCAGCGTGAACTGCACGCCGAAATCCCCCGCAAGCGCCACCACCGGCCGCTCCGGCTGCGCGATTTTGGCGCCGATCGCCGCCGGCACGGCGAAGCCGAGCGTGCCGTAGCCGCAGGGGTGAAACCACGAGCCGGGCCGGTCGGCCGCAAACGCGTAGTTGCCGGTGTAGGCGACCTGGGTCATGTCGCTGAAAACCGTGCCCTCGGGCGGCAGGGCCGCGCGCAGCGCCCGGACCGCCTCGAGCACTGGACGCCCGGGCGCGCCGATCTGTGCCTCGATCCGCGCGCGTATCAGGGCGGCAGCGCCACCGGCCGTGCGCCAGCCGCGCCGCGGCGGCAGCTCCTGCGCGAGCGTGGCGAGCGCCGTGCACGAATCGCACTCGATCGCGAGGTCCGGCGCGGACTGCTGTGCGAGCTGCGCCGGGTCGATGTCGATGCGAATGAGGCGGCCCGGGACGGTGACGCGCACGGTGGTATAGATGTCGGTCTCGGCGAGCTCGGTGCCGGCGGCGAGCACGACGTCGGCGCGGGCGAGCAGCTCCTGGGTCGCGCGATAGGGAAGGCTGGCACCGAGGTTGGCCGGGTGATCCTCGGGGATCACGCCCTTGGCGGCGACCGTGGTGATGAGATAGGCATCGAGCGACTCGAGCAGTTGCGCGAGCGGCGCGCCTGCGTGGCGGGCACCTCCGCCTGCGATGACGAGCGGCCGCTCGGCGGCGGCCAGCAGCGCGCGCGCGGCCGCGAGCGAGGAGGCAGCGGGCGCGGGAGCGGCGCTGTGCGTCGCAAAGCGCTCGGGCCGCAGCTGCGTCTCCTCGGCGAGCAGGTCGAGGGGAATCCCGAGATAGGCCGGCCGCCGCCGCCCGCCGGCGAGGCAGGCGAACGCCGCCGCGAGATGGTCCCGCACCTGCGCCCCCGAGTTGGCGTGCAGCGCCAGGCCGGTGACGCCGGCAGCGAGCGCCCGCTGATCCGCCAGCTCGTGCAGCACTCCCCAGCGCTTGCCGAGGGAGGCGCGCACCGGCGTGCTGGCGATGACCAGCATGGGAACGGAGTCCGAGTACGCCTGGGCGATGCCGGTGAGCGCGTTGCTGAGCCCCGGGCCCGAGATCACCAGCACCGCGGCCACGCGCCCGCTCGCGCGCGCGTAACCGTCGGCGGCGAAGGCGGCGTTCTGCTCGTGGCGCGCGAGCACGTGGCGCAGCCGCGCGGCGCCGACGCCGCGATACAGCTCGATGTTATGCACGCCCGGAATGCCGAACGCGGTATCGATGCCATTGGCCACCAGCGTCTCGATGACGTAGCGCCCGATGGTCCAGGGGACGGCGGTGTTGCTCATGCGCTTGAAATGTTAGCACCGCCCACGCAGAGTGAGCGGCGTGAAGTTCTCAGCGCTCACCGGCAGGATCGGCGGCACCGGCGCCGATGCCTGGCTCACGCACTACCAGGCAGTGGCAGCGCTTGCCCGTGGCGAGGACGTGATCATCCTGAGCGTCGGCGATCCCGACATCGAGACTCCCGCCCCGGTGGTGGAGCGTGCCATCGAGCAGCTGCGCCGCGGCGATACCCACTACGTGGCGGCCGCGGGCCGCATGGAGCTGCGCGCGGCGATCGCGCGCAGCCACGCGGCGCGCACCGGGCAGCAGGTCACGGCCGAGAACGTCGTGTACCTCGCCGGGGCGCAGAACGCACTGTTCGTGGCGTCGCTGTGTCTGGCTGGTCCCGGTGATGAAGTCATCACGTTCGAGCCCATGTACCCGACCTATCCGGCGACGCTCGAGGTGGGCGGTGCGCGCCTGGTGCACGCGCCGGCGGGAGCGCAGCTGCGTCCCGACCTCACCGCCCTCGCGCGCCTCGTCACCGAGCGCACCCGCGCCATCGTCTGGGCGAGCCCCAACAATCCGAGCGGCATTGTGTTCAACGCGGCCGAGCTCGCCGCGATCGGCGCGCTCGCCCGGCGCCACGACCTGTGGCTGGTGGTGGACGAGGTGTACGCAGGGCTGGCCCCCGGGGGGCGCGTGCCGAGCCTCGGCGCCGAGCTGCCCGATCGGGTGGTGACCCTTGGCAGCCTCTCGAAGTCGCATGCGATGACCGGATGGCGCGCGGGGTGGCTGGTGGGCCCGCGCGAGCTCGCGGCGAAGGCCGAGCTCCTCGCCATGTGCATGCTCTTCGGGCTGCCCGGCTTCGTGCAGGCGGCGGCGCTGACGGCGCTCGAGATCGCGAGCGCTGCCGAGGACCGTGCGCGCGAGTTCTGCCGCGCGCGGCAGCGGCGCTGCACCGCGGGGCTGCAGGACGTCGCGCTGCTGCGCGTCATCGAGCCCGAGGCGGGCATGTTCATGCTGCTCGACGTGAGCGCGACCGGACTTTCCGGCGCCGGCTTCGTGCGCGCGCTCTATGCCGCCGAGAAAGTCTCGGTCATGGATGGGGCGGCCTTCGGGGCGGCCACCGCCCACTGTGTGCGGGTGTGCTTCGCGACGGACGAGGCCGCCATCGATGCCGCGTGCGCCCGCATCCGCCGCTTCTGCGCGACGGCCCTCTCAGGCGGGCGCAGCGCCCCGCAGCCGTGAGTGCCGCCGTCCGTAGAGCGTATATATAAGGAGCCCGAGCGCGCTCCACACCAGCAGCTGCAGCCACGTCGCGGCCGGCAGGCTCAGCATCAGCGCGAGGCAGCTCACGATCCCGAGCGCCGGCACCAGGGGTACCCACGGTGTGCGGAACGGGCGGTGCGCACCCGGGTCGATCCGCCGCAGCACCAGCACGCCGACGCACACCATGGCGAAGGCCAGCAGCGTCCCGAGGGAGATGAGCTCGCCGAGCGTCGCCAGCGGCACCACGCCGGCGATCAGCGCCGCCACGAGGCCGGTGGCCAGGGTGGCCACGGCGGGCGTCTGCTGCGCGCCGCGCACGCGGCCGAGCGCGGGTGGCAGCAGCCCATCGCGCGCCATCGAATAGAAGATACGCACCTGGCCGACGATGCTGATGAGCACGACCGAGACGAGCCCGACGAGCGCGACCACGCTCACCAGTGCCTTGACCGGCCCGAGGGCAACGTGTGCGGCGGACAGCGCCTGGTAGAGCGGGTCCGCCACCGCGAGCGAGCGGTAGTCCGCAAGACCGGTGGTCACCAGGCTCACGGCGACGTACAGCGCCGTGCAGATGGCGAGCGAGGCGAACAGACTGAGGGGGAGCGTGCGTTGCGGGTTGCGCGCCTCCTCGGCGAGCGTCGAGACGCCATCGAAGCCAAGATAGGCGAAGAAGAGGATGCCGGCGCCACGCGCCACGCCCGACCAGCCGAAGTGCCCGAAGCTTCCGGCGTTCGCGGGGATGAACGGCCGCCAGTTACCCGGGTGCAGGTAGCGTGCGCCCACCGCCACCAGCACCAGCAGCGCGATCACCTTGGCGAGCACGATGGCAGCGTTCACGGCCGCCGAGGCGCCGGTCCCGGCGAGCATGAGCGCGGTGCAGCCGAGCACCACCGCGACCGCCGGCAGATCGAGCCAGGCGCCGGTCGCCACCGCACGGTGGTGCTCGTCGAGTATGAACGGTGCCTGGGTCAGCACGGATGGCAGCGTCAGGCCGAGATCGCGCAGCGCCGCCTGGGCGTAGCCCGACCAGCTGATCGCGACCAGCGAGGCGGAGAACAGCCACTCGAGCACCAGGCTCCAGCCGATGATCCACGCCACGAGCTCCCCGAGCGTCACGTAGGCGTAGGAGTAGGCGCTGCCCGAGATCGGCACCATGGCGGCGAATTCCGCATAGCACAGGCCGGCGAAGAAGCAGGCGATGCTCGCCAGCACGAAGGCGAGCGCGACCGCCGGTCCTGCCTGATGCGCGGC
>Ga0335073_10016312_pt1 | contig 10373 bp, 11 predicted proteins | sample Lox_Sample_22_FD_207093 | JGI IMG/M metagenome (GOLD analysis project Ga0335073, IMG submission 207093) | Soil microbial communities from Loxahatchee National Wildlife Refuge, Florida, United States - Lox_Sample_2.2 | ecosystem: Environmental > Terrestrial > Soil > Wetlands | place: USA... | reverse complement strand
CGGAGGGATAGAGGAAGGAGCAGATTTTCAGATGAGCATGTAGGTTCTCAGACGTAGAACCATCTGAAGTTTCGCTGGTCTAACTCTTGCTTTCGCTATACAAGATCCTTTCACTGACGATGTATCTAAGTAAGCCATGACAAGATCACCAGAAACCACTGGGAATTTCCACCAGGTCCTGTTAGACAGGGTCCTGTCCTCACATGCCGTGAAGTTCTTGAGCCGTGCTCTCAAAATTTCTCAGCCAAAACGCTGTAAATTTCAAGCTCCATTAGAACCACCAGTAAAGCGTCTACAAAACAACATTTATGGGAGAAGAAGACGACGAGGATCATAATCATCCACATCCTGGGAGGCCACCATCAAATACTTCTTCATCAGGACAAAAACAACGAACTCATCCTCGCCTTTCATCCAAGGGTGACTCACGTCACAATGAAACTGTAAATCCAACAAGAGGTGGTCGTAGAAGTCGACCTGGCCGCTCAGAACGGCAACGCAGACCAGATGAACATGAGCAGAATAGTCAGATGAATGTAGGTGGTTCTTCGAATTTAAATCCCACTGCTTCTGCGTTTGTACCTCGTTTCCCTGCGGAGACTTCAGGTTCTGCGACACAAGGGAGTTCCAGGGGTCAAGGTCGTGGTGCGCTGCTAAATGGTGAGCGAAATGTGTCAGGAGGGAGCAGAGGCCGGTATCGGGGCAGAGGACAGGGAAGGAACCAGCATCATCAAGAAGCACCTCAGAGGGAGAATGAGCATGCGGGGGGAGGAACTAGTTCAGCAAGGACTAGAAACAAAGGTCCTCGAAATGCGAAATTCAGAGTTCAACCTAAAGAGCTCAAGGAATCTGAGGATCTCATGCAACGTATGACTGAAGCTCTCATAAAAGGAGACTACGATTGCAGTATCTGCACAGATATAGTAAGCCACCCAAATGGAGATGACAAATGCTAACGATACTATAGATTCAACGATACAAGCCAGTATGGTCCTGTAAGGTATGTTGGACAGTATTCCACAGATCGTGCATCAAAAAATGGGCAACTCATTTACTTGGGGAAGGTCCTGTGTGGCGTTGTCCAGGCTGTCAATCACCCTCTGAAACAGTTCCCAATGAATACCGCTGTTGGTGTGGAAAAGTAGAAAATCCGGAAGTGGATAGACTTGCAACTCCACATAGTTGTTCGCAACCTTGTTTAAGGAAAAGAAAGAGTGGTTGTGCTTGTACGTTACCTTGTCATCCTGGGCCGTGTCCGCCTTGTTACCAAGTTCATGCGCCGCCTGAGAAATGCTTTTGTGGGAAGGAGGAGAGATTGGTTAGGTGTGTCGATTATGATCCTGAGGCACCTGGGTGGTCTTGTGCACGGCCTTGTGAGATGCCATTGGATTGTAATTTAGTTGAAGTGAATTTGTCGGAAGGAAAGATGGAGAGACATGTTTGTCAGTTGCATTGTCATGATGGGCCATGTCCGCCTTGTCAAATTAAGGAGACTGTATTTTGTTATTGTGGCAAAAGTTCGAAGGAGATTGCATGCTCGGACAAAGAGATTCCAAAAAAGAGTGATGTGCAGGATGGCGATATTTCAAAGTCATGGTTGGGTTATTATCAATGTCCAGAGATCTGTGGAGAGTACGTTTCCCTAAAAATGTGAGCTAATTTTCAGGAAATTTGATTGTGGAATACATTCCTGCGAACAGCGATGCCATCCGAAAGACACGGAACCTAAGACGTGTCCACGATCCCCCGAAAACGTCAAATTCTGTCCTTGCGGGAAGACTCACATCAATGATCTAACTCAACGCACAACTTGCGAAGATCCCATTCCAACATGCACAAAACAGTGCCAAAAGCCCCTTCGATGCGGTCACTTCTGCGAATCAACATGTCATTTAGACGATTGTCCGCCTTGCAAGCTCACCGTCTCAGCAACTTGTCGTTGCGGCCAAACAAGACTGGACCTCGTTTGCAGTTCGCTAGGAGAAGAGGAGCTTTTATGCGACAAGCCTTGTACAGCAATGAAATCCTGCGGTCGTCACCATTGTAACACAATATGTTGTCCCGGGGACCATTTATGTACGAAACTCTGCAATCGTCCACTCAAATGCGGTTCTCACAATTGTTCCCTCCTTTGTCACCGTGGATCCTGTCCGACTTGTCTAGAAGCTTCTTTCGAACCACTCGTTTGTACTTGTGGAAAAACAGAGTTGCCGCCTCCCATTCGATGCGGAACCAAAATGCCACAATGTCCGTTTCAATGTGTCATTGAACCAGCCTGTGGACATCCAAAAGTTCCACATGGATGTCATCCACCAGATGAAGAATGTCCCAAATGTCCTTATTTGGTGGAGAAGGTGTGTATGTGTGGCAAACGAACTGTGAGAAATCAACCTTGTTTCAGAGCGCAGGCAGGAGGCGTCAGTTGTGGAATGGCTTGTGGGGCTTTAATGCCTTGTGGTTACCACCGTTGTCCAGCAATTTGTCATGTTCATTCTGGAAACAATGTGAAGTGCACTGAGAAATGCGGGAAACCTCGGAAATCTTGTGGTCATGCCTGTCAACTGAAATGTCACTCTCCTTCTGCGTGCGACGAATCGACTCCCTGTCAAGCTAAAGTGATTGTTCGGTGCGACTGCGGTTTACGCAAGCAAGAAATTGAATGTCTAGCGACTTCAACTGAATCTTCCCGCGGTCTCCAAAATCTTCCTTGCAACGATCTTTGCGCACGAACCGAACGAAATCGGAAACTTGCTGAAGCTCTCGATATCGATACAACTGCTTCCTTCCATGAACCTGAAAATGTTAAAGGAGGTTATCAACTTTGCACCCTCGACTTCTTTGTCAACAACCGGACTTGGTGTCTTGAGATCGAGGGCATGTTTCGCGAATTCTTAGCCAGCAATTCAATGAGATTGGCTTTCAAACCTATGACCGCACAGAAGAGAGAGTTTGTGCACGAATTGGCGGATGCATATGGTTTTGATTCTGAGAGTGTGGATCAAGAGCCTTATCGGAGTGTTGAAATCTATCGAAACAGTCGAGCTACGTTACCGAGACACACATTATCTGACGCCGCCAAACTGAAAGGTCCACAAATCACGAATAATCCTTCCACAAACCTTGTACAAATGAGGAAATTTACTCCTGGAATAGCTTACAACGCTATTTTCCTTGAAAGTGTGAAAGGCACTGTACTCCAAGCAGATCTCCAAACTGCATTGAATCCCATCCTCCGTCAATCGAAATTGCTGTTTTCGTTAAAGGTATTGTCAAGTGTTGTCTCAAAGGCTAATGCACAGTACGTCAATAACGGAAAAGATGTACTTTTATCACCGGGACCTACAACTCTTCCAATTGAGGATGTCGAAACGGCATTGCATAATGTGGTTAAACCAGTGAAACAATACATTCAGACTTCGAGCATTGCGGTTTCTGCGGAATTGTGCTGGGTAAATCGCGAAGGGCAGGTCAGTTATCGCGAAAGTACGAAACAGGCGAAGAAATTATTTGAGTCTTCTGGAGCTCCAATAGCACCTTGGAGTAAGTACCTGACTCCTAAAGTGGAGACATCCAATTCGTATGATCCGCTAAGCGGAGGTGGAACCAGCGTTAGTGCTCCAGAAGCTAGTGTGACAAACGTACCGAAGAAGAAAAAGAAACAGGAGCAGGAGGTTATGCCGGTCTTGGATGACTGGGAAAAATTCGAGGAATAAAAGGTTTGCTTGAGGCATATTTTCTGATATCAATACCTGGAATAAGTGGCATAAGCATATACATCATTGCATTTGAGATAGAGCAAAAATAAGAATGTATTCATCCTTGCCAACTTGAATTCTGTCAGTTTCATAATTTCATTTGCTGTGTACCTCAGCCCTAACCCGCTGTCAGGAGTGGGAAAAGTTCGCTGGCAATTTACAATTTTGCAAGCGCGTGTCCTTTCTCGACAACGACTCTGTTTAATCGTCTAGCCATGATGAATTTAACTCTTTACACTGTCAATGGTATTGCTTACGTCTTCTCTGTATTAACTTGATAGCAATTCTGATTCTCGATTCAGATGGCAATCGGGTCTTGGCCAAATACTACGAACCACCGCATCTGCCCACCACCGCAGCTCATCCTCCATCATCACAAATACAATATATCACCGCTCCTCAACCAAATCCATATCCCACTCTTAAAGACCAAAGAGTATTTGAAAAAGGGCTGTTTGATAAGACCAAGAAACAATCGTCTGATGTCATTCTTTATGACAATCGATTAGTCGTATACAAGAGTGTTGCAGATGTTACCATGTACGTTGTGGGAGGAGCCGAAGAGAATGAAATCATGCTTTACCTTGTCGTGGTTGCATTGAAAGATTGCCTGGATGCTCTCTTAAAGTAAATCCCATCGGTGTTTCAGCTAACGTGTAGTCATTCGGTGGACAAGAGATCTATCCTTGAAGGATACGATTTGGTTGCTCTATGTTTAGATGAGATTTGCGATGATGGGTATGCATCTAGTCATCCTCCTTCAGGAATCTAATTGTAGTATTATTCTAGAGACAGACGCCGCAAACATTTGTTCGAGAATCACAAAACCTCCCGCAGCAGATATCACAAACGTCAAGGTAGAATTCTCGGAGCAAGGATTATTGAACGCCTACAAATCCGTGCGAGAACTCGCAAGGGAACGGAACTGGATATAAGAATAGTCCTACTGTATCTAATACACAAATCTAATATGCATATTGCCTCTATGCCGTAGCATTCTTAGCACTGCTGCTGAAGGGAAGGGGCAAGAAAACCCAGGGTTAGGGGAGCGAATGCCTAACAAGAGCCACAAACTTTGAACTGTCACTCCAACTCCGACGTCGTCATAACCTCAACTCTTCTAGCCGTGACCATACCGCGATAGCGTACAGTCGGCAAAATGGGTGGCGGAGATCTCAATATGAAAAAGTCATGGCACCCTCTCCTACAGAAAAATCAGGAGAGGGTGTGGCAAGAAGAAAACAAAGCCCGCGAAGAACGAAAGAGAATAGAACAAAAACGGAAGGAAATAGCTGAAGAGCGACAACTACAGGAACTCCAACGTCTCCAAGAATCACAAGGTGGAAAAGCACGTCAAGAACGACTGGACTGGATGTATGCTGCGCCTGGAAGCGGTGGACAAAATACGTCTGAAAGCTTAGAAGCGTATTTATTGGGAAAGAAGAAGGTGGATGATTTGATTACGGGGGATGATAATGATAAGTTGAAGAGGGGTGCTGATGCTACTGGATTTATGGCGATGCAGAATGCGAATAGCGCGACTGACACGAGGAATAAGGTGTTTAATGATCCGTTGTTGGCGATAAAGAAGCAAGAGCAGAGAAAGTTTGAGGAGTTGATGAATAACCCGATTATGTTGAAGAAACTCAAGAAGGAGATGGAGAAGAAAAAGGATGGAAAGGACCGAGATAAAGAAGATGGAGAAAAGAGAAAGCATCATCACCATCGCCATCATCATCGCCATCGCAGCTCAGAAAGACGAAAGGAAGACAGATCGGAAAAGCGACATCGCCATCAATCGCCTGACCGACATTCATCGAAACGAAGGGATACAGACGATGGATATAGTAGATCAAGACGGCACGAGTATGATGATAGGGGCTCATACAGGCGAGAACGTTCCTCTCGGCGTAGTTTGTCGCCACGGCGCACGGTTGAATCAAGTGCATCAGAAGAAGAGTCTAAAAAGGCTGCATTGCAGGCTATGCTTGCAAACGCAGAGGACTTGGAATCGGCCCGTGCAGAACGATTAGCTGCTTTGGAAGTCAAGGAAAAGGCTGATGAAGAGAGGGAGAGACAGGATAGAGAAAGAGCCCGTGGACTTGGAGGACGTGCTGGATTCGTTAGGGATATGCAAAACCGGATCATCGATGAAGGTCTCATGATGAAGGTGAGATGAAGCTCGTCGCAGGATTGTATATAAATGCAAAGTGTACATAAGTGCTTCGAACTATCTAGCCACTCTACTCAATGTAGTCTAGAAATGGTTAGAAAACATGTAGTTCGATAGTTCGAAACTTCATGTCGATCCCCTTCGTCCGTAACTCAGGAACAGGTTACCGTCAAGAGAGTCGATGCCTCCCTTCAGAGCTGCCACTCCTGCTAGCACTGGTTTTAGAACGCCATCTCTAACTAGAGTACAAACTGCCCCCTATCCATCGAGTAGACCTGTTTCAGCAGCTCGTCCTCCTACTGCTTCCTCGCGGCCACGGACCGCCCGACCCAGAACTGCGACTTCAACGACGGGAAATGATACCAATGTCATTGCAGCAATCACCGAAGGCCGTGGAGTTGCAACTTCTGTCGGACTCTGCTTTCTATCCTTAGACACAGGAGAATGTATCCTGAGTCAGATTTCCGATTCTCAAACTTATGGAAAGACAATACACAAATTAGCAGTCTTTGATCCTCTTGAAATCGTGATGCCTGAATCCAATATCATCCCACAAAAGACAAAGCTTTGTCGAATTATAGAGGAAAATTTACCTGGTGCTTCTATTGTGGCTGGCCCCAGAAGACACTTCCGCGAAGATCTGGGGATGGAATATATGAATCAACTTACACTGGAGGAGGATCTTGAAAGTGTTAAAGTTGCTATCTCGGCAAGTTACTACGCGATCTCTGCAACAGCCGCAATCATCAAACATGCTGAAATATCTCGAAACGTTGTCTTCACGCATGGTTCTCTACGGGTGAAATATCAAGGGAGCGAAGGAAGCATGTTAATCGACTATCTCTCGATTCGCAATCTCGAGTTAGTGCAGAATATTCAGAATCCCAAATCAGCACAATGTCTTTATGGAGTTCTGGATCATTGTCACACTCCAATGGGCAAACGGCTTCTCCGTTCAAACATCCTTCAACCATCGTCGGATCTTCATACAATTGATGCAAGGCTGGACGCCGTAACTGAGATAATTCAAAATGAAGATATGTTTCAAGGGACAATGCAAGCGCTGAAAGGATTTCAAGACTTTGACAGGCTATTGACGATGTTGCTTTCTGTCTCGGATAGAGGCATGCCTACGGAAGATCGCATCAGCTCTATCATCTTGCTGAAACATACTTTGGAGAAGATCCCACCTCTCCTCGAAGCTATCACGGGATGTAGATCCGGTCTTTTGGTTGCGATACAGAGGTTATGTTCAGATCTACGGATTCGCACAGCAATTGATCTCATCAAGGAAGTAGTCAACGAAGACGCAACATGGACTAAAGGGGCCCTTGGCTTACGCCATCAAAGATGTTATGCAGTTAAAGTATGTTCTCCCAATTTTCATTTACACACAGAGCGGGGTCAATGGTCTTCTCGACGTCGCAAGACAAAAGTTCAAAGAAGTCACATCTGACGTATTCACCTTGCTGGACACATACAGAAGTTACTTCCTTTTGGAATTTCGTTGACGCAGGTCAATATGATTTAGCCATTGAGATCAAGTTCGAGGAGCAACGTGGATATTATATGCTTATTAAAAAGACTGAGTTACAAAAACGACAATTACCAGGTGTTTTCACGAATATCTCTAGTCAAGGTGGGAAATTGCTTTTCGATTCACTGGATATGTCAAAGAAAAACGCAAAATTGAGGCATTCTTTGAATGAGATTTATGTGTTGAGTTTCGAGACTGTGCTGAAATTAATTGATGATGTTCGTATCTATATCGGATGTCTCTATAAAGTCTGTGAGGGCATTGCGATGCTTGATATGGTCTGTCCTTCAAACTTCGATTCTCACCGAGGTAGATCACATCTTTTGCATATTCCGCAACGATTGCTGAGACAGGTACATTGGGAGCTAGAAATAATGCTGATGCTTGCAGTGCGACCTGAATTTAGCGATACTTTAGCAGTTCGAAGAGGTCGTTATCCAGTACTTCCAGAACACGAGATTGTTCCTAACGACGCCTTTGCAAGTCAAACCTGCCGTTTCCAAATCATCACAGGACCTAACATGAGCGGAAAATCAACATATCTCCGTCAAATAGCTCTCTTATCAATCATGGCTCAAATTGGATGCTAGTAGTTTCCTCGCTCACGTCGCTAATGGTATAGTGTTCCTGCAGAGTATGCATCGTTTCCTCTTCTCGAACAGCTTTTCACACGAATCTCAGTTGACGATGGTCTCGAATTCAACGCCTCTTCATTCTCGTCTGAGATGCGTGAGATGGCATTTATTCTGCAAAATGTCACGAGGGCAAGTCTTGTGTTAGTCGATGAATTGGGGAGAGGAACATCTGTATCTGACGGTCTTGCAATTTCGCTAGCTATCTGTGGAGCACTCGTTGAATCTCGCGTACGACTCTGCCTGAGACTCTCTGATTTTTAAGGCAATAGTGCTATTTGCGACACATTTCAAGGAGATTGCAATGGCTTTTGAGGGAAGACCTGGATTTGTTAATTTACATTTGCATACTGAAGTTAAATCTGAACGAGTTATTGCAATGAATTATCAACTCAAAGATGGTGTTATGGAAGATGCTCATTACGGTTCGATTCCTGTCACTCTACAAGATACTGGACTAGCGATTGCTAACAGTGGTAGGTATCAGATTGGCTAAATTGAGTAGTCTGCCGGATAGTCTAGTGACTCGAGCACAGCAAGTTTCTGAAATGTTGACTTCAAGAAGACGACAACAACAGCGAAATTCACAAAGTCATGTCCTTGCTGAACGACGCCGAATGATTCTACAGCTCCAGGAGACTTTGAAACAAGCTTATGAAGGGAATATGGATGATGAATCCTTGAGCAGATGGTTACAACGAGTTCAAGCACGATTTGTTGAAGACTTTGCTTCCATCGACTAATCAGCAACATCTCAAAAGTTATTCTCGGACAGACAATGTACAGACGCATTTACATCTGTTGTGGACATGATGTATTTCCTACTGGTAATAGGGGATATTAATACTGATATTACTTTTGCTACCTACTCTCTAGAGATCAAGACGCCATGAATAGGGATCCGACTCTTACAAACTCAGACATTGTCCACGACAAAAATTAGTCTGCATCATCATCGTTATCGTCACCTCCATTCTTATCAGTGTTACCATCTGGATGATCTCCACCTCTCGTGTTGATACGAACACCTTGTTTTGCAAAGGCAAGGGACAATGGGGAAGCATCCACCATTCCCTGGAATCCTTTAGCCTTTGAAACTTCAAATGGCTGTGTGAAAGCTACAGCCAACACTGTAGAACGACCAGTATTAAGAGAATTTCCTGAACGACGAGGTTCCGCGAGATCCCTATCTACATTTAGTATTGTGCCCGAGCAGAATACGCAAACGACGTTAAAGGAAAGGGAGTAAGAGGAAAGGGAACATACGCTCCGACGTTGAAAAACGACAATTTTAAAGTAAAAGTTCCTTCTGTACGGACAGAAAGATCTTGAAGAACAAACCAAATGCCCAGTTCGTCCTTAGTATCCTTCAGCCTGAATGCAGAAGCACATAAACTGCCAATCAAGTTCCTGGTGTAGTTTTGCGGGACATTGGAATTATATTCTTGAGGAGGAGGACCATATCCTCCTTGGTGTTGTCCGTAGGGTTGAGGGACATAGGGACCATGTTGATAGCCAGCCTCGTTTCCGGGAGGTGGCATGTATGGATATTGATGTTGGTAGTATGGATGCTCCGAGTTTGGATAGGATTGTGCTTGAGAGTGGTAAGGTGGTGGTGGTGGTGGAGGTGTAGTAGGAGCACTTGATGAAGGAACTGAACCTGCGTTTGATGGATGCAACACAAGGTTTTGTTCCTGGTTTCTTTCAGCATCGTACAAGTCTACTGAAAGAATGAAGAAGTTAATGTCTACGTCGGTACTATTATAAGCGAATCTGATCCCCAAAAGAGAAAAAGATAGAAAGGAGAAGGGGATCATACAGATCTTTGACTTCATTATTCCGTTCATCGAAAATCCTCAAACGTACTAAAGGAGGGGGACTCACTGGTCTTCGATCCTGTTTTTGTCAATTAAGCCGACGCAGAGTGTTGGAAGGGAAAGGAGAGTACTTTATCACCGAAACCTCAAGAAATAGTCAGCTTGGGAACATTCGGATCGGAGACAAGGAAGAAACGGGGGAAGGGGGGGAAAATACCACACATGCGGGCTCGAATAGGCTGTTGAGCAATTTCAAGCTCATAGCGATACGTTGGGGCAGGACGCATTGAGGAAGAAGAATGAGAATGGGCAGCAGTTGGGGGGAGACGAGGAGGAGGAAGTTGATTATTGCTGCTGCTGCTGTTATTGAATTGAGGAGGATAATGATGCGTTGTAGGAGGGGGAAGTCCAAAGCCACTCATTCCGTCGTGTCGGGTGGGTGAAGTAATGTAGTAGCAG
>Ga0335073_10016310_pt1 | contig 10375 bp, 12 predicted proteins | sample Lox_Sample_22_FD_207093 | JGI IMG/M metagenome (GOLD analysis project Ga0335073, IMG submission 207093) | Soil microbial communities from Loxahatchee National Wildlife Refuge, Florida, United States - Lox_Sample_2.2 | ecosystem: Environmental > Terrestrial > Soil > Wetlands | place: USA... | reverse complement strand
GGAGGTTGCTCATGAGCAGGTTGATCCGCCGCTGCCGGTTCATGGTACGGATCATCCAGCGCTGCAGGAAACGGGCGGCGGGCTGGGAGGGAGGGAGGGAGGGAGGGAGGGAGGGAGGGAGGGAGGGAGGGAGGGAGGCGTTTCCGTTCGGCGGTCGCGCGGGCTATCTGTTCTAGCCGCCGGATCGGGTCCTCCTCGCCCACGGGCACGTGGACGATCAGCACCCCGACGAGATTCCCCGCTTGTGATGCGCTCGCCGGTGCGCGGACCGAAGCAGCAACGGAGACCTTCAGCTCTAGCAGGCGCTGAAGCTCTCCGCGGTGCGCGAGTAGCGCGCGTGCCCCACCTGCGATTGCGCACAGCACCACGTCGTTGACGGTCGCGTGATGCCCGTGGGCGACCTTCCTGGCTTGCTCGAGGTCGGACCGCACGAGCAGGACACGGTGCTGCCTGCCGACCGGCCGGTTGAGCGAGGTGCGCGGAGCCCGGCCCTCGCGGGCGAGCTGCAAGGCTTGGCGGACCAGCGTCCTGGCCGGGGCCATGGTGCGCCGGGGATGCTCAATCTTCCGCACGCCGCTGCGCACGCCGGCGATCGATCTGCGCAGCACGTCGCCGACAAGCTCCGAGCGGGCGGGGATGGGCCGCACGGCCCACGGCTGCCCCTTTGATTCGGGGGTTACAGCCGCCGAGTCAAACAGCGCGCCGAGCAGCATTACGGCTGCGATGCCGTCTGCCAGAACGTGATGGAACCGGATCAGCATCGGTACTTGCCCATCGAGCGCGCCGGTAAGCAGCCACATCTCCCACAGGGGATGTGCCTGGTCGAACGGCCCGGCGTTCAGCTCCACGCAAGTTGCCAGCAGGGCTTCCTCGCCGCCACCGGCAGGAACGGGCCGCGTTTTGACGTGGCGACTGATATCGAAGCTCGCGTCATCGACCCAGACCGGGCCACCCAACCCGAAGCTGGGCCGGTAGAGCCGTTGACGAAGCCGCGGCGCCAGGTGCAGTCGCTGATTGATCCTCGCTCTGATCGGCTCAAGGGCAAGCTCTCCCGACGCGTCGAGAAGAACGCGGCCTTCAAGGCTGGCGAGGGCGGCAACGCTCATGGGCAGGCCACGCATCTCGACGCGAAGGTTGCTTAAGCGGCGTCAGCCGCTCAAGTACCCGACGATCAGTACCCACACGGGCCCCGGTGTCGCGGTACGCCGTCATGCCGTCTCCGCTAGTCGCTTGAGGTTGAGCAGCTGCCGTCGTTGCATCCCGAAGTCGAGCGGGTGCCAGAAGACCCTGAGGATCAGTCCCACAGCCAGGCGGTCGATCGCTCCCCGCGAGCGCGTGATGAGCCGCGTGCACGCCCCACCGGTCGGCTCGAGCACGCACGCCCACGACATCTGGCCCGCAGCGTCGCCCATGACGAGGACGCCTGCGAGCCTCACCGCATCTCGAACGAGTGCCACCTGCTGAGTATCTCCCGCCCGACGCCGCGGGTTTGTCCGCGTATCACCGGTGTGAAGTTGTGCTTGGCCGCGCCTTACTCGGAGAGGCGGAACGGCGGGTAGACGTCGGTGACCAGCGTCACGGCGTAACCGACGACGCGGTTGTGCCAGCGCACGACCCCTTCGATGTAGTCGAAAATGCCGCGGGGATACCGACCGCCGAGCAAGATGGCGAACCACGCGGCGATGCCCGCCAGCACTGCGCCGATGTCCAGGAAGAACAGCACGATGTAGTGCGGGATTGCCAGCAGCCACTTGACCAGCGGCAGCCATCGGTTGAGGTCGCGGGCGGCGTCCGGGTAGGAGTAGTCGAGGTGAACTGACTGGTAGTCGTCGGTCGACGGATAACGGTCATCCATCAGGGCCAGGTAGATCACCACTCGGTTGATGAACCGCTGCAGCTCCAGGTTCCAATCGAACCACCACCGCGGGTACTTCCGCGTGAACAAGATCATCAGGAGCGGGCCGAAGAACAGCAGTCCCCCAGCTCCGGCCGCCGTTCCCGTGGCGCCGTTGCTGTAGGTCCAATGCCAGCCCGAGCCAGCTACCGTGCCAAGCACAATCGCGATCGGGATGACTGTGAAGATGCGGAAGAAGCTCGTCAGTCGGTTTAACTCACGGTCCGGGTAATCGACCGAGAAACTCACGGGATGGCTGGTACCGTTCATGACCTTTCTCCTTCGACGACGGTGCCGCTACCCAGCGATCGGCCCACGCTCATGGCGGTGCCGACTGGGATCCGGCCGGAGCGGCTGGCAGGGCTTGGCAGCTCGGTTTCCTCGGCCGCGGCGAATGCTTCCAGGGGCGCGCGTATTCACAGGATCCGCCGCCTCGAACGTGACCAGTCCAGCAGCCGCAAGCATCGACAACTCGCGCGCGCGCCACCGGTTACCCCATTGCCGCCAGCCCGTGATCAGGTAACCGCCACCAACCAGCACGGTCAGCAGCAGGCTGGGCAGGCGCCAGTCGCTGAGCGGCGTGCCAGCCAGTACGGCAGAGTTAGCGCGAAGCAAGGATCCGTCGGGGGCAGCCGTGAGGAGGGCGCCGCCGGCAAGGGCCACAGTTCCTGTGGCCAGCTCTATGGCCGCCAGCACCCGCTTCGGGCCTGGGATACGCAGCTTTCCGCGCGTGAACCCAGCAGGCCGCGCGACACAAAGCGCCTTGCTCACAGCTCAACGTTGCTCCCCGCGCCGGAAGGCAGGCAGAGACGAAAGTCCCGACGTTCCCGGACCAGATGGTCGCCTCATATCGACGAAAGGGCAGGCATGGGCAGCTGGTGACTGGGCCCGAGGACGCGCAGCACGCAGACCCAGGTCGGCATGACAACACCGTGCACCCTAGGCGACCTGGCAGTCGCCTCAACCGGGGGCTTCAAATGGGATGGTCAGTTGCACACGGCCGCATCGGCCGTCGCAGCCCCCAGACGAGCGTCGGCAGCACCTGTTCCGGCGGCTGCCTGGTACCGCTCGTGGCGCCCAGCTGGTGCTGGTCGCGCCATTCGCGGCCAGTCTGGGGTCTGGCCGACCCGGCGTTCCCCGGCGAGGTCGTCGATGTGCATGGCGAGCAGAATGGCTCCGTCTATCAAGAGGTCACGCTCAGCGGGAGTGATGTCGTCCCTGTCGGCCCGCTCGCGGAAGGTCGCGCAGGTGGACTCGAGTGCTGCATCCACGGTAAACACGGTGATCATCGTTCCCACCTCCAGCACTGATGTTCCGTCAGGCGTACTGGGCAGGGCAGAGGCTTTTGTCCCGCGGTAAGCCCGGCATCGACGGGCCAGCAAAAATGCGGCGCGGCCCGCCGTCCGGCGCGTCTTTGCGTGCGGTCGGGTTGCACCTGGCGTCCGTTCGGAGTTCGCCCGCCAGGGGCGTCACGAACACGTCGGGCCGCCCGCAGCCTTATTTCGACTGCTGCTTGCCGGGACCGACAGGGATGTATGGCACTCCCCAAGTCAGGCGCCCCGGAGTGCCCAAGGAGGGCTCTGCCGGGGCGCCAAGCTCCTCGACCGGCGCATCCATAGGCATCGTCCTCCTGCTTTGGTATGGTCCGCTTTCCCGGTCCCGCGAGCAAGAGGTAGCCACGTGAAAGTCGGGAAGAACCGGGTGCACCGTGAAGTGCATGCTGAGGTTGCCTCAAGCTTGTCCGTCTTGGGCCGGCCGGGCGCGCTCTTCACGTCCCGGGCGCTGGCCAACTGCACATCCAGCCCGGCCGCTTCCAGCGACTATCGGGAACCGACCGGAACCAACCAGGAATAACGGGCAAACGGCCCCGGATGTAAGAGGCACGCACCCGCCTCTGGCGGCTCCCGGCCGGGGTAAACGTCAGATAGCGCCTGATCACACGGGTTCGTTAACCCACTGCCAGCCATTCCTTTCGTCACAGACCGGCCGGACAACACGCGGCTCCTCCGCGTTAGACAGCTCGGTCAGAATCTTGATCAGCTGGCGATGGAAACCATCCGGCGTCGATGGGCTGCCGGACGTGGGAGCGACCAGCGTCACGGCTGAGCCTTCGCCCCCCGCAAGCCGGACCGTGATGTTGCCGTTATAGTCACGGCCGACTCCCGCGATCGCATCCGCCAGGATGATGTCACTGGCATCGTCCTTGGTCACCCATACCGCCGACACATCCACACGCCTCACCCCGGGTCCTCGTGGCAGCACCTACCGACACTGTCCTCCAGCGTAGATGGGCGTGAAGCGTCTATGCGGATGACCGCTAGGCGGGCACTTCCGTGCCGAGGGCGTGCAGGTAGCGGAGGGCCTGGGCGTACGAGCCAACCAGGCTGGCCTGGCAGTACGGCAGTCCGTGCTCCTGGCAGAATTCTTTGATAAGCGGCTGGGACCGGCGCAGGCTGGGCCGGGGCATGGACGGGAACAGATGATGCTCGATCTGATAGTTCAGGCCGCCGAGGGCGAGGTCCGTGAGCCAGCCGCCGCGAATGTTTCGAGACGTCAGCACCTGCCGACGCAGAAAGTCATGATTGTCTTCTCGCCGTAGGATGGGCATGCCTTTGTGATTCGGGGCAAAGGAGGCACCCAGGTACACGCCGAAGAGACCCTGCTGGATCAGGATGAACACTACAGCCTTCACCGGGCTCATAGCCAGGAAGACGACCGCCAGGTAGGCGGCGATGTGTACGGCGAGCAGGGCAGCCTCGGCGGGTCGGTGCTGCCTGGTCCGATGTGACAGAGCCCGGATGCTGGCGGCATGGACGCTGAAGGCCTCGCCCAGCAGCATCGGGAAGAACAGAAATGCCTGGCGACGGTAAGCGACCCTGAATATTCCCCGGCCGAGACGTGCCTGGCCAGCCGTCATCGCAAGGGCGCGCATCATGATGTCCGGGTCAGCACCTTCGGTATTCGGGTTCGCGTGGTGACGGTTATGCTTCGCCACCCACCAGCCGAAGCTCAGGCCGATGCCGAGGTTACCAAGCAGGATGCCCAGGATGTAGCTGAGCCGCCGCGACGCGCAGATCTGCCGGTGCCCGGCCTCATGGCCGAGGAAGCCAACCTGGGTGAACATGATGGCAAGGAATACGGCCGAGGCGAGCTGCCACCAGGAGTCACCCACCAGCCAGACCGCGACCCAGCCCGCTGCCAGCAGAGCTAGGGTGATCGCGATTCGCCAGGCAGATTCGCCCGGGCGCCGGTCCATCAGGCCGGCCTGCCTCACAGCGCGCGACAGCCGGGCGTAGTCACTCCCCCGCGACCTGGCCGACATCTCGTCGCCAGGGCGTGCTGCGGGGTCGACCGTCATCACCGCGATCCCCTGCGGCCGGTTGCCGCCGTCACACGGCAGAAGCCGCGCAGTTGCGGGTCACATCGGGCCGTGCGCAGCACGTTAGCGACCTCTGCCACCGGCGCGGTCAGGCGTCGGCACGGGCATATCCCAATCAATGGCCCGGCCATGGACGCAAACTCCTCCGTTACACCAGTGTTCTGGCCGCCGCGGGCGCTGGTACCTCAGTGTTGCCTGCCACGCTACACTGGCAGAAAATTACTAGCAAATTGCTTCCAGAATGAAGACCTCGATGTCGCCTGTCAGCTGGACCTTCCTCACGAACCACGCCCAGGTGCTGCTGTGCATCGCGCGCGATCCGGGCGTCCGCCTGCGTGACATCGCAGACCGGGTCGGAATCACCGAGCGCAGCGCTTACGGGATCGTGCTCGACCTGGCTGAGGCGGGATACATCGTCAAGCATAAGTCCGGTCGCCGTAATCGCTACCAGATCCAGGCACACCTGCCGCTGCCGGAGTCCAGCAGCAGGGAACGCACCGTGGGAGAGGTCCTGGCGCTGCTGGCCGGCACCGAGCTGCGGTCGGCCGCCGATCAGCCCTGACGCGTCAGCCCGCCCAGCGCAGATGCGCCGCGCGATGGTGTTTAATAGGCGCTGGTTGTAGTCGAAGTTCGTTCACGTGTCACAGCGCCTGCGAATTCTGATCATCGGGCGCCTCGATCTGGAGCTCTCCGGCAGGCGGTCGCGACAGCCCTGGGATGCGCAAGGGTCGATCCCAGAAGATCGTTCAAGCAGCAGGAAAGTACATGGCTCAGGGCACGGTGAAGTGGTTCAACGCTGACAAGGGCTTCGGTTTCATCGCACCGGACGACGGCAGCGCAGATGTTTTCGTGCATCACTCAGCGATCCAGGCTGATGGGTATCGCAGCCTTCAGGAGAACCAGCGCGTCGAATTCACGACAGCACGCGGCCCGCAGGCCGAGCAGGTCCAGCCGCTCTAGCGCGCCCCTCTGCTCCGCAAGCAACTCCAGCCGGGCGGCGTCTTCGGTTGCGATGAGCCGCCCGGTGTCCAGCCTGCCACCGTTACAACTTGAAGAGCTTTGCGCACGGAAGCGCTATACGCACGCGGTGCGTGCCAAAGTCCACAACAACGGTGGCCTCGTCCTCGACCTCGAGAACGGTGCCGAGGCCGTACTTGTCGTGCGTTACCAAATCACGCTGCTCGTAGATCTCGGTAGGTTCCTCGACGACGGGGGCATTAAAGGGACTTCCCGGCAGGCTGCGCCTACTGGGGCTGGCACGCGTTGGCTTCATTAAAGCCACTGTACGTGCTTAGCCTGCCGTGCGGCAGGCTAAGCCCGGCTCCGGGGCACTTCGGCATCGTCATCACCTCGCTTGGGCCGCTCGGTAGCGCTATCCCGCGGGCCTTAGCGTCTGATGCCGACTTGGAGCGGCTCGCCGCGTCCAGAAGTCCGGCACGGTAAGGCACAGATCCTCGAGGTCGGAGCGTCGCCGGCTCGCCAGTGACGTTCGATCAACGTGAAGATCCGTGTGTCGGAGACCCCTCGGGCGAACACGCGCCGCCAGACAGCACTACTGCGAGGTGGTTGTGGCAGGCATGACCTGATCGGCCGGCCTACCTGATGGACGGCCCAGATCTGCCTGGTCAGCTCGACGTCGTCCTGTTCCCGGGGCCCGCCAGCCAGCGCTCCTGGTCGGCGTCGGAATGGTTCGACACCATGAAGGGCCCGGCAGATGTCATGCTCGTGCCGAACTGAAGTGAGCTGCCCGAGCCGACGGCGTGGACTGAACGACCCGAAAGCCGTGATCAAGGGGAAGGCCGGCGTCCAGCCGCCGGTCGGGCTGGCAGTTGAAGCCATTAGTCCGCTCGACGTTAGCGACGGGCAGCACCACGACCTCGAGCCTCACGCACGACCACGACCACGACTCCTCTCTCTGCACGCAACAACGGGCCTGGCCGCTGCGCGATCGCAGGCCGTCGGCTGGCCCGACGCCCGCCGTTGCCTCACAGGCCGGCCCGCGCGCTCTCCTCATCAGCTTGCCCGGGCGGCCCTGTGCGGCACAAACAGCAGCTTCGCCTAGTTGCGCAGCGGGCAGCCCGACCAGCACCCAAGCCGACTCAGGGGAAATGCCATACGCATGCCGAGACGGCGGCGACATCAGACTGTCGGCTGCGGCCGGTGGCCATCATCGCAGAGGTCACGCGGCAGCCAGCCCGAGCGCGTAAAGAAGCTGCGCCCATGGCCTGGCTAGCGGGACGACCTTGGCGTGCAATCCGCCTCGGAGCCGGCAACGAACGCACCCAACCCGCCAGGCAAGGTCAGCGCGGCCAGTGTCCAGCCGTGCGCGGCCAGCACCCCGGATCACAAGGACGCGGATTTCTTGCGCAGTACCGCGCGCATCTCTTCGGGGTCGAACTGAAACGGCTCGGTGGTACGGCAGAAATCCACCAGGATCTCCGCAAACCGGACGGGATCTTCCGTGTGAGGGGCGTGGCCCGCGCCCTCGATGACCTCCAGCCGGCTACCGGGGACGGCCTCGTGGGCCTGCCAGGCGTGAACCAGCGGGATGATCTTGTCCTGGCCCCCCCACACGATGAGCGTGGGCATCAGCGCGACCAGGTAGAGGCGGTTCGCCGCGCTCACCGACTGCCCGCCCGGATCGATCACCGCCCGCGCCGTGCGCACGAACGCCGCGCGATTGCCGGGGTCGGTCAACGAACGGTAGGAGCGCCACACCTCTGCCGCCCTGCCGTTACGGATACCCCAGGCCCGGAGGAACCTCGCGACCGGGTCCCCCCAGCGGCGCATCAAGACCGGGAACAGGACCGGCATCACGTACTCGGCCGCCGGCACGGTTGCCAGGCGAAGTATCCAGTTCACCTCGCGTCCCAGACCGCCGGCATCGACAAGCACCATGCGCTCGCAGCGGCTGGGGAACTGGTAGGCGAACTGCATGGCCACGCCACCGCCAAAGGAATGCCCGACCACAGTGACCCGCTCGATGCCCAGCAGGTCCAGCAGATCCCGCACACTGCTGGCGTGGCTGCCGAGGGAATAGTCACCCAGGGGACTGGATGAGCTGCCGTGACCAGGCAGATCCGGAGCCAGCACCGTGTAGCCGCGCTGCACCAAGCGCATGGCCGGGATCCACGTGCGGGAACTGTCCCCGATCCCATGCAGCAGCAACAGCACCGGACCAGCGCCGCCGCGCCGGAAGCACACTCGGTACCCGTGGATCGAAACCTGCTCGGTGGCGAACTGTTCCGGCAACTCCGGCGGCATGGCCGATACGGTCACGAAACCACCTCCTGGCCGACCAGCGACGAGAACCGTCAGGGCAGGAAACGCGATACTGCTATTAAACGCTCGGGCATGTTCGGGGAAGATCGCCGCCGCTGCCGGCACAGCGGAACCAGCCGACCCGCAGGAGTGCTGCGTCCTGGCCCTGGTGGCCGGGATCGCGACAGCGGTCACGGATGGCCGCGTGCCGCCGCGGACGACGGGGCCGGGGAATGCCCGGATCCGGATGGCCGGAACCCTGGACGGGAACGGGGCGGCCATCACCCCGGCCGTGGTGTGGAAGCTGGCCGACGCCCTGCAGGACGGGGTAGCACTGGCCGACGGCAGTGGCGCGATCGTCCTGGCCAACACGCGGCTGGAGGAAATGTTCGGCTACCCCCGCGGCGAGCTGACCGGCCGCCCGGTCGAAACGCTCATCCCGGCCGACCTGCACCAAGCACACCGAAGCCACCGGGCCGGCTACGCCCTCGCACCGGAGGCCCGGCCGATGGGCGCCGGCGCTCCGCTGGTCGGCCTGCGCCGGGACGGGACCAGCTTCCCGGCCGAGATCAGCCTTAGCCCGGTCGCCACCGCAGCCGGCCAGTTCGCCCTCACCGTGATTCGCGACGTCACCGAGGCCCGGCGGCTGGACGACCTCGCCGGCCTGGCCGCTGCCATCGAGCAGGCACGCCGCAGCCAGCAGCTGCTCGACACGGTCATCACCGCCCTGTTCGGCGCCGGGCTCAGCCTGCAGACCGCCATGAACCTGCCCCCCGGCGCGGCCACGCAGAGCATCGCCACTGTCCTCAGCCAGCTCGACGACACCATCCGCCAGATCCGCGACACCGTGTTCCCTGCCAGGAGCTCTGGGCAGCTGCAGGTGGCGGCGATGCGCGTCGCTAGGGTCCATCGCGGCGAGTAACCTGCCTCAGCTTCGCGCGGCGTACATCGCCGCCTTGTGCGCTGATCGACATCGGGGCGATACCCATCGGACGTCGGCCGCTCAGGGGCGCGTGAGCCGCTCGAGGAGCTGGCTGAGGTTCACATTAGCGATCCGCACGTACGAGTCGCTGCAGCCGTAGAGCAGCATGACGCTATTGCGGTGGATCATCGGGCCGCGGGAGCAGGCGACATTCGGGACGTAACCGCCGGAGCAGAACTGCCGCGAGGCTGGTGCGCTGGCCTGAGGCCTTACTCTTCGGTCACGCACGTGCCGGGCTGCTGACCGCCGACTTGACCGTGGGAAAGATCTCTAGCAGCCGGTCCAGCCCAGCGGCGCGCACGGCCATGCCCACCGCGGGCTTCACCGCAGCCAGGCGCAGAGATCCGCCCAGCAGCCGGGCACGCCGTTCGGTACCGACCAGGACAGCCAGGCCGACGGCGTCCACGTGGCTTACCAGTGAGAGGTCCAGGACGAGCCGGCTGGCGCCGGGGCGAAGCATGCGCAGGAGCTGCTCGCGCAGCGCCGGTGCGCGCGTGCTGTCGAGGCCGCCGCTGAGAACGGCAACCACGCAGCCGCGCTCGGTCCGAGTCGGAAGAGCCAGATTGTGCATTCGGCCGGTGGCCGCCGGCATCGCGTGGTCACGATCAGGGCCCCGTAGCTGGCTGGGGGTGGCTGCCTGGGACATTAACGAGCTCCTTTACAGAATGAAGTGAGACGCGTTGTATGTCTGCGGCATGTGCCTAGCCATCACCTCAGGCGCACAAACTGACGGTGCGTGTTGCCCGCCTCGCGGCAGATCGCGAATATGCACGGTCAGCGCTAGCCCCAGCCCGCGTACGCGGCACCAACATGGCCACGAGCGGGGCGGTCTTGACGACCAGGCCCTGGACATGGACTC
>Ga0335073_10016309_pt1 | contig 10376 bp, 8 predicted proteins | sample Lox_Sample_22_FD_207093 | JGI IMG/M metagenome (GOLD analysis project Ga0335073, IMG submission 207093) | Soil microbial communities from Loxahatchee National Wildlife Refuge, Florida, United States - Lox_Sample_2.2 | ecosystem: Environmental > Terrestrial > Soil > Wetlands | place: USA: Florida... | reverse complement strand
CGCCCGGGCTGGATTCCGGCACTCCGCACGAGCAGACTTGAACATGTTCAAGAAGTGCCAAGTGCCCCCAGGGAGGAGCCGTGAACATCGTCCTCGCCTACCTCATCTACCTGCTGATCAGCGTCGGGCTCACCGTCGTCGTGGGCCGTGCTCTGTCCCGCAGCGGCCGCGAGTTCCTGCTGGAAGTGTTCGGCGGGAACGCCGGCCTCGCCGAGGCCGTCAACCGGCTGCTCGTGGTCGGCTTCTACCTGCTCAACCTCGGCTTCGTGACCCTGACCATGCAGACATCCGGAAACATCGACGGCGCCCGGCAGGGGCTGCAGCTGCTGTCGGTCAAGATCGGAGAGGTCCTCCTGGTCCTCGGCGCGCTGCACTTCGCCAATCTCGCGGTATTCGCCAAGGTCCGCAGCCGGGCCCAGGCCAGCAACCTGATAGCGCACGAGGAGAGCGCCGTACATTGACCAGTGTGGCTGACCCCGCCCTGACGCCCCGGGCCCTGCAGACCAGGAGCGCCATCATCGAAGCCGCGCTGGAGCTCTTCCGCTCTCGCGGCTACGAGGCGACGACCATGCGGGCGATCGCGGAGCGAGCCGGGGTCTCCACCGGCAACGCCTACTACTACTTCGGCTCCAAGGAAGAGCTGATCCAGGAGTTCTACGCGCGCAGCCACACCGAGCACCTCACCGCGAGCCGCGCCGTGCTTGAACACGAGCGCGACTTCACCGCCCGCCTGCGCGGAACGCTGCGCGCGCTGATCGACGTGCAGGCTCCGTACCACGCGTTCGCCGCCACGTTCTACAAGCACGCCGCGGAGCCGAGCAGCCCGCTCAGCCCGTTCAGCAACCGGTCAAGCCCCACGCGGGACGCGTCGATCGCCCTGTACCGCGAGGTGATCGAGGGCTCGAACGCGCGGGTGGGCGCCGACCTGGCCGACCGGCTGCCGGAACTGCTCTGGCTCGCCTCGATGGGCATCATCCTGTACTGGGTGCACGACGTGTCGCCCGGCTGCGCCCGGACCTACCGGCTGATAGACGCCGTGGCGCCGGTGATCGGGCGGCTCGTGGCCGCCTCCCGGATCCCCGTCCTGCGCGCAACCCTGCGCGACGTCACCGCGATCATCGACGAGCTGCGCAGCTGACCCGCAACCGTTCCCGTTCTGGCTCCTGCTGGAATGCCTCGGCATGCGCGCGGCACCCGCCACCAGGATCATGCCGACCTCCCGCCGCCACCCAGCGCCCCGCGGCCCACACAGCCAGGAAGCGCGGCGCCCAATGTCAGGGAGCGTTCCACCCGGGCCCTGGCCGGGACATTGCTGCCGGAGGCCTAGCCAGGGACACCGGCCTGCCTCGCTACCCTCGACCCAGCAGGGCCAGCAAGGCCCGACCTCAGGCAGGGGGTTCCGGATGCCGGACCAGCAGGCGGCCGAGCGCGGCGCATCCGTCGACCGGGAGCGGCTGGCCCGGCTGATCGAGCGAGAGCGGGCGACGTACGCCGAGCGCCATCCCGCGTCGCGGGAGGCGTTCGCCGCCGCGGGCGCGAACCTGCTCGGCGGCGTGCCGATGACCTGGATGCGGATGTGGCCGGGCGGCTTCCCTCTCTACATGGCCGGCGCGCGCGGCGCCCGGGTGACCGACATCGACGGCCACGAGTTCGTCGACTTCTGCCTCGGCGACACCGGCGCGATGGCCGGCCACTCCCCCGCCGCCGTGCAGGCGGCGGTCGCCCGGCAGTACGGCGAGGTGGGCGGGGCGACGACGATGCTGCCAACCGCGGACGCCGCGTGGGTGGCGGCCGAGCTGACCCGCCGGTTCGGCCCGGCGCACTGGAGCTACACGCTCACCGCCACCGACGCCAACCGGTGGGCGATCCGGCTGGCCCGCCAGCTCACCCGCCGCCCGAAGATCCTCGTTTACTCGTACTGCTACCACGGCAGCGTGGACGAGACGTTCATCGTGGTGGGACCGGACGGCCCGCAGGCACGGGCCGGCAACGTCGGCGCACCGGTCGATCCCCGCGAGACCACGCGGGTGGTCGAGTTCAACGACGCCGATGCGCTGGAGCGGGAGCTCGCCGCCGGCGACGTGGCCGTGGTGCTGATGGAGCCGGCGCTGACCAACATCGGGATCGTGCTGCCCGAGCCCGGGTACCTGGACGCGGTCCGCGAGCTGACCCGCCGCACCGGCACCCTGCTGATCAACGACGAGACGCACACGTTCAGCGCCGGGCCCGGGGGGTGCACCCGCGCCTGGGGCCTGGACCCGGACATCGTCACGATCGGCAAGTCGATCGCGGGCGGGATCCCGGCCGGCGCCTTCGGCCTGTCCGCCGACCTCGCCGACCGGATCCTGCGCGACGAAACCGCCGACATCATCGACGTCGGCGGCGTCGGCGGGACGCTGGCGGGCAACGCGCTGTCGGTTGCCGCGATGCGGGCCGCGCTCGAGCAGGTGCTCACGGACGCCGCGTTCACCTCGATGATCGCGCTGGCGGACCGGTACACGGCCGGGGTACGCGGCGTCATCGAGACCCGCGGCCTGCCCTGGAACATCGTGCAGCTCGGCGCCCGAGCGGAGTACCGGTTCTGCCCCGAGCCGCCACGCACCGGGGGCGAGTCCGACGCCGCCGCCGACCTGCAGCTCGACGAGTACCTGCACCTCTACACCGTCAACCGCGGCGTGCTGCTGACCCCGTTCCACAACATGGCGCTGATGTGCCCGACCACCACCGAGGCCGACGTCGACACGCACACCCGGATCTTCGCCGCAGCCGCCGACGAACTGCTGGGAGAGGCGGACTGAGGCCCACCAGCGCCAGACCATCCAGCACCACAGCTTGCGCATGCATCCGCCCTGCGGCCAACGGGAATACCCCCACGCATGACGCTGTCGCCCGTGTCGGCAATCGCCGCGATGGTCGCCCCTGTCGTGCTGATCACGGCGGGCGCGCTCGTCGGTCGCGATCGCCATCGCCGTCACAGCGCATTCAGCGGCGTTCGGCTACATCGCTCTGGCCCTGGTGCTCGCCGGTGTGGTGGGTGAGTTCGCGGGCGTTGCCACCATGATCACGGCGCTGGTGAAGTCGGCTAACACGGTGACGTACGAGACCGTCAGCACCGGGGAGCTGAACTGAAGCCGGCTTGACTTTCGCCCGCGGCGGACCGGGCGATATCCGGTGTCGGCCACGTATCAACACGATGTATCGTGTCTGCAGCGTTGACCGCCGGAGGATCCAATGACGTCAGGGCAAGACCTGAGACCGGACCCGCCGCCGGACCACGCCAGGGCGGAGACCTACCTCCGGATGCTCGCCGAGGCCGAGCTGCGCCGTATCCAGGCGCTTCCGCGCCCCGACCCGCTCGCCGAGATCGGGGTGCCCGCCCCGCTGCGCGGCCCGGTCCGGCTGGCCCTGCCGCTCGGCCAGCGCGCCGTCACCGCGGTGCAGCCGCTCGCCGAGAACGCGGCGCAGGCGCTGCAGCCGCTCGCCGAGAACGCCGCTCGTACCGTGCGGCCGCTGGCCAAGGACGCGGCACGCAACCTGCAGCCACTGGCCGACGCCGCGAGCCGGACCGTTCAGCCGCTCACCAGCCAGCTAGCCGCCACGGTGCTGCCCGTGGCAGAGGAGACGGCGCGCAAGCTGAACCCCCTGTTCTGGAGGGCCGCCGGCCAGGTGCAGGACCAGCTCCGCACGTGGCGGCGACAGGCCTTCCAGGTGACCGCGCCACTGAGCCGGCCGTACCGCGCCGTCACGGGCCGCCCGCCAGAGCGCGCGGAACTCTCGCCCGTTGCGGGCGTGCGCCGGCTCGGAGGGGTTGCCCATTCACTGGCCCTGGTGGGCGAGATCGATCCCGGCACAGCGGAAGCGGTCATGGCCGGCGTGGAGACGGCCCTGCTGGCCCGGTCCCGGCTCCCCCCGCACCTGCTGTGGATCCGGGCCCGGAGCGCAAGACGCCAGCAGCAGGCCCGCCCGCCCGCCGGGGTCTACCTCGCGGCACCGGTGGGCGCGCTCGTCGTCAACGAGCCCGGCAGCGGCGTTCAGCACGCGCACCTGGTCACCATGGTGATCGCGCCGGACCGGGCTCTCCTTACGCTGGCCGGCTGGGTGGCCGAGCCCGAGGACCGGCCGCTGCACCGCGACCCCTGGCCTGTCTTCGGCCGGCCCAGCGCCGCGACCGCCAGGGACGACCGCGGCAACAGCTATGCACTACGCGACGACAGCGGCTGGAGCAGCGGGGACGAGTGGAACAGCACCATGCGGCTGTCACCGCTGCCGCCCGCCGGAATCCGGTGGCTGGAGCTCACCATGAGCCCCGGCTCGGCGCCAATCCACGTGGACCTGGCCGGAACCAGCGGCGCGGCAGCGGTCACCCTGCAACCCGGCGGCGCCCCGGCAGAACGCCTGATCGAGGCCGTGGCCTTGGATCTCTTGTACGCGGCCACCGACGCCGGGGGCGACGGCGCGCCGTCGCACGACCTGTCTCAGGTTGCCGGCATCGTGACCGCCTTCGAGGCCACCGGCGCGATCGAGCCCGCCCGCGACGCCGTGGGCCGTCTGGTCACTCTTGCCGACAGGATCGGCGCGGACGTCCCACCGGTGCTGCGCGCCGCGGCGGTCCCGCATGACCTCCCTGCCGAGTGGGCCAGCGTGCTGGAGAACAGCCACCGCCTGGACGGCCCGCGCGGCATGACCGCGGCGGCCGCGGTGCTGCCCGAGATCGACGGCACCAGGTTCGTGCTCGCCGGGCTGCGGTCAGACCAGTCCGGCGCCAAGCTCTTCGCGCTGGCCTGGGGAAGCCACCGGATGTTCAGCCTCCCCGACTACCCAGGGTTCTCCCCCTGGTCCTGGTCGGCCAGGGACGACCAGGGGCGCTGGCACGTTCTGGGCAGGGGCGCCTACAGCGGCAGCGACGACCACGCCGAGCTGCAGCTCTGCCTGAAGCCCCCGCTGCATCCGCGGGCCACTTCCCTCGAGGTGATCCTGTCGGGGCCATCCGGGCAGGTGTCGGCCACGGTGCCGCTCGACTGGCGGGAGTGAGCATGAGCAGCACGCAGCAGCCGACAGCCGCCAGCGGGCCGTGGTGGGCGCTGCTGCCGCCCGCGCAGGCCAGCGTGTCCTGCGGCGGGCACACCCACCGGCTGCGGTGGAGCGAGGGCAGGCTGAGCGCGCTCGACCATCCGGACGCCGAGGGCGAACGCGTCCTCGCCGCCCTCGGCGGCGACCGGTCCGAGTGCCTGGACCTGGTCGAGTCCTGGGGCGCCCTCGGCGATGACCTGGAGGTCCTGGCCGTCGGACCCCGCTCGGCCGCCGACAAGCTGACCCTCGATCCAGCCGAGATCGCGCTGCTGCGAGACGGCGGCATGGGACGGCCACCGGCGCACGGCAGCGCCCTGGGCTACGCACCGCTGCGCGCGGGCGGAGCACTTCCGCGCCTGCTCCGCAGTCGGCTGATGCCACACCAGGGCCGGCGAGCCCGACCAGGCAGGTTCCGTTCCGGAGCCCGGACCTCGCACACGATCCGCGCGTTCCCGCGTCAAGCGGCAGGTAAGCCGGAACGCGACGCCGACCGGCGGGGCGGGCTCCTCGCGGCGCTCGCGCTTGGCGCCGAGTTCCAGTTCCGGCTCAGCGCCACCGTCGCCGCGGCGTGGTCCGACGGCGGCAGCCGCGCCGGCGATGCCGCCGCACGGCGCCCCGCCCTGGTGGCGGCGCTGTCCGGGCGGGTGGCGCCCGCCGCGGCGGCCTGGCTGGGAATCGGCCCAGACCTCGTCGACGCCGTGCCTCACGAAGGCGCGGGCTGGGGCCGGCTGGAGCCGTCCGGCACCGGCGGCGACGGCAGGCTCGGCGTCGCGCTGCCGGTCGGCTGGCTGGCGTCGGTCTGGGCGGCCGGGCTCGCCGTGACCGATCGTCACCTGATCGTCGCGGTCACCGAGGCGGCCTGGCCGGACGCCACCGTGCTCGGCGTGCCCGAACCAGGCGCCGACGCGGTGACACTGAACGTGCGTAACGTGGACGGCAGCTGGGTGCGACAACCGGGAGCAGCACAATGAGCGGGGACGGCCGGAGGTTCGCCGCCGGGGCGCAGCTGCACGACGCCGCGATAGCGGCGCTAGGGGTGGCGGTGGCGGCGCGGGTTCCGGTGCTGCTGTGGGGCGCGCCCGGGACCGGCAAGACCTCGACGATCCGGGCCATGGCGCAGGCGATGGGCTGGCCCTGCGAGACCGTCATCGCGTCCATCCGCGAGCCGTCCGACTTCGCCGGGCTCCCGGTCGTGGTCGGCGACGGCGTCCGCTTCGCGCCTCCCGGCTGGGCCCGCCGGCTGGCCGAGGCAGGTCGCGGGCTGCTGTTCCTCGACGAGCTCAGCACCGCGCCGCCCGCCGTGCAGGCCGCGCTGCTGCGCGTGGTTCTGGAACGGGTCGTCGGCGACCTGGAGCTGCCGGAAGACGTCAGCGTGGTCGCGGCGGCAAACCCCCCGGAACAGGCCGCCGACGGCTGGGACCTGTCGGCGCCGCTGGCCAACCGCCTGTGCCACATCGCCTGGGAGATCGACCCGAGGGCGGTGGCCGACGGGCTGGCCGGGGGCTGGGCGGCCCCGGTGGTGCCGGCGCTGCCGGAGCGGTGGGAAGCCGGGCTCGGCGTGGCCCGCGGGCTCGTGGCGGCGTTCCTGCACGTGCGGCCGGCGCTGGCGTGCGCGCCGCCCGCCGACGCGGCCTCCGCGGGCCGGGGCTGGCCGAGCCCGCGCACCTGGGACATGGCCGCACGCCTGCTGGCGGCGGGCGACGCGGCCGGCGCGGATGGCGAGACGCGTTCGGTGCTGGTGCGCGGATCGGTCGGCGAGGGCGCGGGCGTGGAGTTCCTCGCCTGGCTGGCCGAGATGGACCTGCCCGACCCCGAGGCCGCGCTGGCCGACCCCGGCTCGTTCTCTCTGCCGAAGCGGGGTGACCGTGCCTACGCGGCGGTGACCGCCGTGGCGGCCGTCGTGGCCGCCGACCCCACCCCCGAGCGCTGGGTCGCGGGCTGGCGGGTGCTCGGCAAGGCCGCGTCCGGTGCACCCGACGTGGCCGCGGTGGCCGCCAGGACGCTGGCGAGGTGCCGGCCCGACGGCACGCCGCTGCCGGACGAGGTCCGGCTGTTCGCGCCGGTGCTGCGCGACGCGGGGCTGATCCGCGGGTGACGGCGGAAGCGCCGGGGGCTGGGGAGACCGGCGGGCGGGAGGTGCCCGGGCTGGCAGCCGCCCGGCTGTGGGCGGCCAGCCGTTTCCCCTACCTCGCCACCGGGCTGTTCGGCGCGCACGTGATCGCGGCGACCGGGATCGGCACGGTGGCCGTGGACGAGGGCTGGCGGATGCACGCCGACCCCAAGCTCGCCGCGCAGTGGACCCCGGCGCAGCTCGGCAGCGTGCTCGTCCATCACGTGAGCCATCTGCTGCGCGTACACGGGGAACGCGCGGCACCAGCGGGGGTCACGCCCGAGCGGGGCCCAGCCTGGGTGCGCTGCGCGGACGCCGAGATCAACGACGACCTGATCCCCGCCGGGCTGGACCTGCCGGGGTCGCCGGTCATGCCAGCGGACCTGGGGGCGGACAGCGGCTTGCTGGCCGAGCAGTACTACGCGGCAGTTCCGGGGGACGACCCGTTCCGGTTCCCGAATGAGCCGGCGGGTGGCTGGCTGGACTGCGGCAGCGGCGCGGACGGAATGCCGCGGCCCTGGGATGCGGCGGGCGGCCCGCGGCTGGCGCCGTGGCAGGCGCGGCTGCTCGCGCGGCAGGTGGCGCAGGAGTGCGTGCGGCACGGGCGCGAGGCGGGCAACGTGCCCGCCGGGCTGCTGCGCTGGGCGCAGGAGATCCTGGAACCAGCCGTCGACTGGCGCAAGGCGCTGGCAGCCGAGCTGCGCCGCGCGGTCGCGGACACCGCCGGGGCCGTCGACTACTCCTACCGGCGGCCGTCACGGCGTGCGTCGGTGGCGGGCAGCGTCGTGCTGCCCGCGCTGCGCCGGCCCGTGCCCGAGATCGCGGTCGTCTGCGACACCTCGGGCAGCATGTCCGACGACCTGCTGGCCGCGGCGCTCGCCGAGGTGGAGGGCCTGCTGCGCGCGGTCGGGATGGCCCGCCAGCTCCGGGTGCTCGCCTGCGACACCGCGGTGGGGCCGGTCCGCCGTGTGAGCTCGGCCCGGCAGGTCGAGCTGGTCGGCGGCGGCGGAACCGACATGGGCGCCGGCATCGAGGCGGCGGGCCTGCTGCGGCCACGGCCCTCGATCACGGTCGTGCTCACCGACGGGTTCACGCCCTGGCCGGACGAGCCGCCGCGGGGCATGCGGGTCGTGGTCGGCCTGCTCGGCGACGACGCGCCGGACGCCCCGGACTGGGCCCGGGCGGTACGGGTGCCCGCGTAGTGGCTGGCCGCCTGCTGCCCGTGCTGGGCGGGCTGGCCGGGCTCGCGGGACCGGCCGCGTTCACCGCCGCCTGGGCCGTGTCCTCACTGCTGCAGACCGGGCACGCTGCCACCGAGGTGCAGATCAGCGGGCTGGCCGCGCCGGACGCCCGGGATCCGTGGATCATGACCACCGGCTTTGTGGTGCTTGGCTGCTGCTCGGTGGTGTTCGGCACCGCGCTGCACCGTGAGCTCGGCGGGTCCGGCCAGGAAGGGCGGGGGCGGCGGGAAGGGTGGGTCGGGCGGGCGGGAGGCGGTCCGCGGCTGATCCAGGCGGCTGGGCTGCTCACCGTGGCCGCCGGGCTGCTGCGCCGCGACCGGATGCTGCTCACCGCGCCCGCGCACGAGTCCTGGCACAACCACGCGCACGACGTGGTGAGCGCGCTGATCTACGTCGCGCTGATAGCCGCCCCGCTGCTGCTGGCCCGCAGGTTCCGCGGCGACCCCTGGTGGGGCGGGCTGCGCTGGCCGCTGGTGGGCGCCGGCCTGGCGACGGCGGCGGTGCTCGTCGTGTTCTTCACCGGCGCGTTCGCGTCCTCGGCGGGCCTGCTGCAGCGGATCGGCGTCAGCGTGCCGCTGGCTGCCGTGTGCGCGGTCGCGGCGCGGCTGCTCGCCGTCGGCAGCGAGCCGCAGCCTGGCCCGGAGCGCAGGCGGTGACCTGCCGGTTATCGTGGCGGCATGCCCGATCGCAAGGAGATCATCGAGGTCGCCGGGCGCAGCGTTCCGGTCAGCAACCCGGGCAAGATCTACTTCCCGCGGACCGGGCACACCAAGCTGGACCTGGTCCGGTACTACCTGAGCGTGGCCGACGGCGCGCTGCGCGGCGTGGCTGACCGCCCGATGGTGCTGAAGCGGTACGTCAACGGGGCGGAGGGCGAGGCGTTCTTCCAGAAGCGCGCCCCTTCGTCGCGGCCGGACTGGATCGAGACGGTCGTGCTGAGCTTCCCGTCCGGGCGGACCGCCGAGGAGGTGGTCGTCACCGACGCGGCGGGGCTGGTCTGGGTGGCGAACCTCGGCTGCATCGACCTCAACCCGCACCCGGTCCGCGCCGGCGACCTTGACCATCCCGATGAGCTGCGGGTCGACCTCGACCCGGTGCCCGGGGTGGACTGGGCGCAGATCATCCGGGTGGCGCTGGTCGCCAGGGAGGTGCTCGCGGACGTCGGCCTGACCGGCTGGCCGAAGACCTCGGGATCGCGCGGGATGCACGTCTACGCCAGGATCGAGCCCCGCTGGACGTTCGCCGAGGTGCGCCGCGCCGCGGTCGCCCTGGCGCGGGAGATCGAGCGCCGCGCGCCGCAGGACGCCACCTCCAAGTGGTGGAAGGAGGAGCGGCACGGCGTGTTCGTCGACTACAACCAGAACGCCAAGGACCGCACGGTCGCCTCCGCCTACTCGGTCAGGCCCACGCCCGACGCCCGCGTCTCAGCCCCGCTGGCCTGGGACGAGGTCCCGGACTGCCGGCTGGAAGACTTCACGATCGACACCGTCCCCGGCCGGTACGCGCGCCTCGGCGACCTCGCCGAGGGCATGGACGCCGCGGCCGGCTCGCTGGAGCCGCTGCTCGAGCTCGCGGCGAGGGACGAGGCGGCAGGCCTGCCGGACGCCCCGTGGCCGCCACATTTCGTGAAGCAGGCCGACGAGGAACCCCGGGTGCAGCCGTCGAAGCGCCGCGCGCCGGGCACGCCGGCACGCGAGACGCCCGCGCGCAAGACACCCGCGCGGGAGACGCTCCCGCCGGGCACGCCCGCGCCCACCGGCCGCCGCCGTTCCACCATGCCCCTGATAGAGGTGGCGCGGGCCGCGACCAGGGACGAGGCCATGGCCGGCCTGGAGCGGTGGAAGCAGCGCCACCCCGGGGCCTGGGCCCGGCTGGAGCCGGCCGACGTGCTCGTGGACGCGATGCGCGGGCGCTCCTCGGTGTGGACCCGGATCCGGCTCAACCTGCGCAACGTG
>Ga0335073_10016308_pt1 | contig 10376 bp, 4 predicted proteins | sample Lox_Sample_22_FD_207093 | JGI IMG/M metagenome (GOLD analysis project Ga0335073, IMG submission 207093) | Soil microbial communities from Loxahatchee National Wildlife Refuge, Florida, United States - Lox_Sample_2.2 | ecosystem: Environmental > Terrestrial > Soil > Wetlands | place: USA: Florida... | reverse complement strand
ACGGGGTCGCCGTCCGCCTTGATCCACTCCGCCCGGAAATATGGCGACGCGAACGGTGGCAGCAGGGCCGTGATTGCTGACCCGGCTACGCCCCGGGCATCCGGAACCACGAGCTCCTCCGGCCGCGTTGCTTCGAGATCGGCGGCGCCGATGACGCGCTCCCATCCGAGGCCCAGGTGCTCGCTTCCGTCACTTACCCCGAAGCGCTCCCATTCGAGCAGGACCGACATGTCGGTGGGCTCTTGGAGCTCGACCAGCAGGATGCCGGATCCGATCGCGTGAAGCGTTCCCGCGGGGACGAACACCGTCGTGCCCGGCCGGACGGGAAGCTCGTGCATCGCCGCGAGCATCGCGGGTACGTCCTGCTCACGAATCCACCGCAGCACGGTGGCCGGCTCGACCGGAGCCTTCAGCCCGAGATGGACAACCGAGTCCGACTCGGCCTCCAGGATGATCCAGGCCTCGGTCTTCCCGAAGGCGATGCCGAGCTCCCGGCGGGCGAAGGCTCGGCCGGGGTGGAAATGCACCGGGAGCCGCTCCCCGGCGTCGAGCAGCTTGACCAGCAGCGCGGGACTGGACCCCCATCGCCGGGCGTGTTCAGGACCGAGGAACCCGATCGGGTCCTGCTCGATCGCGTCGCGCAGATACCGGCCGTCGGGCAGCCGGCTGAGCCCCTCGCTGTCGGCCCCGAGCGCCGTCGTCGTCGACCCCACCCAGTCCTCCGGTCCAGTCGTGCCACCGCTGGGCGCTCCGCGTAGCCGATCGATCCGGGCGCCGCCGCGATAGAACCGAGCGAGCTGATTCGGCGGCAAGACGAGCGGAGCTGGAACGCCGCGCGGCGGGCGCGGCTGAGTCCGTGCCGCGCCTCGCCGCGCGTGGTCTCGATCGTGACCACGGGCCGCGCGATCGGCGCCGGTCGGCGCTCCGGCGCTACTCCGCACGCTGTCTTTCCCTCCCTCCGGCACTCGCCGCCACAATATTTGACAACGTTGTCTATGTCAACACGCCGCTCGTTAGGGAAACGTTGTCATCGGGGTACGGGTGGGAGTATGCTGGCGCCACACGAACGGTCATGAGGGGTAGCGAAACCAATCACGGAAGGTCGGGGCGGGCCACGATGGTCGACGTCGCCCGGGCCGCCGGGGTCAGCCTCAAGACGGTCTCGCGCGTCGTCAATGAGGAGCCCGGCGTCAAGCCGGCCACGACGGAGAAGGTGCTCCAGGCGGCGAGAGCGCTGCGCTACGAGCGCAACGACCTGGCGGCGAGTCTCCGGCACGGGGCAAGGTCGTTCACGCTGGGTCTCGTGATCGAGGACGTCGCGAACCCGTTTTACTCCGCGATCGCGCAGTCCGTCGAAGAGAGCGCACGGACCCGCTCGAGCTTGCTGATCACCGCCTCGGCTCGCGAGGATCCGCACCGCGAGCGCGAGCTCGTGATGGCGCTGCTGCGCCGGCGCGTCGACGCCCTGCTGGTGGTCCCGGCCGGGACCGACCATCGCTACATCCGGGAGGCGGGCTTCTCGACCAAGATCGTGTTTCTGGACAGGCCCCCGGCCAAGACCAGGGCGGACACCGTGCTGGCCGAGAACGCCGCCGGCGCCCGCCGCGCGGTCGAGCACCTGCTGGCCGGCGGTCACACCCGGATCGCGTTCGTGGGCGACGACGTGCGGCTGTTCACCGCCCGCGAGCGCCTGGCCGGATACCGCCGGGCGCTGCGGCGCGCCGAGATCGAGGTCGACGGCGAGCTCGTGTCGATCGGGAACGGCACGTCCGACTCGGCCAAGCAGGCGACGCTTCAGCTGATGGCGCTGCCGGCGGCGCGGCGGCCAACCGCCATCTTCGCCGGGAACAACCGCTGCACGGTCGGCGCCCTCCACGCGCTGAACGGCAAGCGAACCCGCGTGGCGCTGGTCGGCTTCGACGACTTCGAGCTTGCCGACCTCCTCGGCGTCACCGTGGTCCGCGCCGACCCGTATCGGATCGGCCGGCTGGGGGCCGAGCTGGCCTTCGACCGCATCGATGCCGACGAGGGAGAGCCCCGGCGCGTGGTCGTGCCGGTGGAGCTGGTCGCGCGAGGCTCGGGCGAGCTTCGTCCCTGAGCGGCTCCGGTGGCGCCCCTTTTCGGGCGCCGGCGCGCACGAACCACGGGCGGACGGTTGAGTGTGAGGCGGTTCCGATTGACAACCTTGTCATCGTGAGATATAAGCCCGGGTGACAACGTTATCATTTCACGGCGGGGGCCCCTCTATCCGAGCGCTCGGCGCCCATCGAGCGACCAGGAGAGGCTCGTCGGCGCCCGCAGGCTTGAGGAGGAGGGGAAGCGGTGAGAGGCAAGCTTTCAGGACGGTTCGTGCGCGGTCTGGCGGTGCTGATCTCGGGCGGTGCGTGTGCTCTCGGGGTGGTCGCCGTGCCGGCCCTGGCGGGCGCGCCGTCCTCGACCCCAACATCCACCGCGCCGGGCGTGACGACCGCTGCGCCCCGGACGCCGGCGGCGCCGGGGGTCGCGACCGGAGCGCCTCAAGTCGTGCCGAAGACCGCGGCCCGCCGAGCGGGCTTCTCTGGGCCAGGCTGCGTCAAGACCCTGACCGGACGTCCTGCGCACTGCGCCAGGCCGGTGCCCGCCTCTCGGCGGCCCGCCGGGACGCGGAATCGGAGCACGGTCACGACCGCGCCGGCGACCGGGAACCTGGCGAGCCTCGTCGACACCCGGACCTGGACCTCGGGCGGCGGCAACACGTTCCCCGGGGCCGAAGTGCCGTTCGGGATGGTGCAGTGGAGTCCGGACACGATGCCGACGTACAACGCAGGCGGCGGATACGACTTCTCGGACACCAAGCTGTGGGGGTACAGCCTGACCCACGTGTCAGGTCCCGGCTGCGGCGCGGCGGGCGACGTGCCGATGGTGCCGACCACCGGGGCGATCCCCACGACCGGAGATCCGAACACGATCACGACCGCGTTCAGCCACACCGGCGAGGTGGCGCAGGCCGGCTACTACTCGGCGCAGAGCAACGCGCCGAACACGATCACCTCCGAGTTCACCGCCACGCCCCACAGCTCGATGGCGCGCTTCACCTACCCGGCGACGAGCCAGGCCGACTTCCTGATCAAGCTGATGGCGAGCCAGAACGGAGACTCCGGCGACAGCGCGCAGGTCGTCGGCAATGACGAGATCCAGGGCTCTGACACGAGCGGCGACTTCTGCGGCGAGGGAAACAACGATGGTCAATCCCAGCTGTACACGGTCTACTTTGACATCGTCTTCGACCACCCGTTCACCGCGTCGAAGGTGATCACCAACTCGGGTCAGACCGACCCCGCCGCGGTGGCCCTGACCTTCGATGCGAGCCAGAACCAGGTCGTTCAGGCGAAGGTCGGTATCTCGTACGTGAGTGCGGCGAACGCCAAGCTCAATTGGCAGACCGAGAATCCCGGTTGGAACTTCAATTCGGTGCGCCGGCACGCCCAACGCGAATGGAGCCGGCTGCTCGGCAAGATCAACGTCTCGGGCGGCAGCTATGCGCAGACCCAGGAGTTCTATAGCGCGCTCTACAAGGACTTCCTCCAACCGAACATAACCAGCGACGTGAACGGGCAGTTCATGGGCGCCAACATGAAGGTCGACAGCCTCGCCGCCGGCCAGAAGAACCAGTACGGCATGTACTCGGGCTGGGACATCTACCACTCGCTCTCGGAGCTGCAGGCGATGCTCGACCCGCGGCCTTCCGGTGACATGGTGCAATCGCAGCTCAACTACTACAGCGAGGACAAGCTGCTCCAGCAGTGGGGTTACAACAACCTGAACAACTACGTGATGGTCGGCGACCCGATGCAGTCGATCATCTCCGACTACTACACCTTCGGCGCGCGCAACTTCGACACGAAGCAGGCGCTGACCGACATGCTCGCGCAGGCCACGACGGTCAACGACGTGCGGCCGGGCGAGGCGCTCGAGCAGCAGTACGGCTACCTCCCCGAGGACGGCGCGTATGGCTGCTGCAACCCGCACGGGTTCATGTCGACGCTGCTCGAGTACGACAGCGAGGACCTGGCGCTGGCGCAGTTCGCCGACGACATGGGCGACCACTCCGACGCGGCGATGCTCACGCGCCGGGCGAACAACTGGGAGAACCTGTTCGACCCCGACAACAACCTGCTGACCTCCCGGCTCGCGAACGGTCAGTTCGAACCGGGCGTGACCCCGACCTTCACCGGCACCTTCCCGACCGACGGCGAGCCGTACGTCGAGGGGGACCCGTACGAGTACCTGTGGGACGTCCCCAACGACTACTCGGCGCTGTTCTCGCTGCTTGGCGGCGACGCCAAGGTGAGGCCGATGCTCGAGCAGTACCTGTCCAAGCCCAACGGCTTCGGCATGTACGCCCAGCTCACGAACGAGTTCGATTTCGGCGAGCAGTTCGCGCTCGACTACGCGGGCGATGCGGCGGGCACGCAGAAGGCCGTCGCCAACATGCGCAACACGCTGTACCTGCCCGGTCCGGATCTGCCGAATAACGACGATCTGGGCGCCAACAGCTCGACGTTCGTGTGGGAGATGCTGGGCATGTACCCGGAGAACTCGGGCCGCGGCACGCTTGCGTTCGCGAGCCCGGGATTCCCGAAGGCGACGATCCATCTTGCGAACGGGAACGCGATCAACATCAGCGCGCCCGGCGCATCGGCCAGCACCTATTACGTCCGGTCCCTGAGGATCGACGGCGCGCCGTACGGCAGGTCGTGGGTCGACTACCGGACGCTCACGCGCGGCGCCTCGCTCGATTGGAAGCTGGGCAGCACGCCGACCTCGTGGGGCTCGGCGGCGCAGGATGCACCACCGTCGTACACGGCCGGCTTGCGCCCGGTCGTCGGCTACCTGTCCGATCAGAGCGTGACGATCGCCCCGGGCTCGAGTGACACGGTCCAGGTCGGAGCGCAGAACGCCACCGCGGCCGGCCAGAACGTGCACGTCGATATCTCGGCTCCCGCGGGCAGCGGCCTGTCCGCGTCGCCGTCGAACGCCACGATCTCGGTCGCGCCGAACGGGAGGAGCACGCGGTCGGTAACCGTCAGCGCGAGCTCGTCGGCTCCGCTCGGCTTCAACTGGGTGACGGCCACGCTGACGATGCCGGGTGGCAGCACTCAGACCGTCAAGCTCCAGGTCCTGGTCGCGCAACCCGGGAGCCTGCTGGCCGCGTTCGACAACGCCGGCATCTCCGATGACAGCAACGTCGACCAGGCCAACTTCGACGGAGGCGGCGCAAGCTACTCGTCGAAGGCGCTCGCGGCGCAGGGCTGGACGCCCGGCGTGACAAAGACGGTCGGCGGCGTGAGCTTCACCTGGCCGCAGTCGACGTCGGGCTGGCCCGACAACGCGATCGCCCAGGGACAGACGATCACGCTGAACGCACCGGCGCAAACCAAGACCCTCGGGTTCCTGGGCTCCGCGACAAACGGCCCGAGCGAAGGCGTGGTGACCGAGCACTACTCCGACGGCAGCACCGCGCAGTACTGGCTCGGGCTGAGCGACTGGACGTTGAACGGCGGCAGCTCACAACCGTCCTACGGCAACCAGACCGCGATCACGCTGAGCTACCGGAACTGCTCGTACTGCTCGCCGCCGCAGCAGACCGTCGCGACGTACGTGTTCTACGCCGCGGTCCCGGTGGACCCGGATAAGACGCTCACCGGCGTCACGTTGCCGGACGGAGCGACGATGGGCGAGCTGCACCTGTTCTCCATCGGCACCTCCACCACGGCGATCGCGCCGCCGGTGGCGAACTCGGTGACGCCGGCAACCGCGTCCGGCGGCCAGCAGGTCACGATCGACGGCTCCGGGTTCGGCGCCACCCAGGGTTCGGGCTACGTCGAGTTCAGCGACAACGGCACGAGCTGGGGCGGCCCGGGACAGACCGCGCTCAAGATCGACAGTTGGAGCGACACGTCGGTCGCGCTCACGCTGCCGTCGTCGGTGTCGCCCGGCTCGCCGGCGTCGGTGACCGTGGTCACCGGCAGCGGGTCGATGTCGGACAGTCCGGCATTCGAGATCACGCCGACCGCGAATCCGAGTGATTACTACGACGACACCGGCACCTCGCCGGACGACAACCAGAGCTGTTCCAACTACGACGGCGTCGGCTACAGCTACTCGGCCGACGCGCTGACCAGTGCCGGCTTCACACCCGGCGCCACCGTCAACGCCGATGGTCTGACCTTCACCTGGACGACCGGGAAGCCGTGCTCCCCGGACAACATCCTCGCCGCTGGACAGACCATGCTCGTCAACGGCCCGTCCGGGGCCAACACGCTCGGCCTGCTCGAGTCCTCGACCGACGGCGGCACGCAGGGGACGATCACGATCAACTACGCCGACGGCAGCTCGTCGACGGCGACGATCAGCTCGAGCGACTGGGCGCAGGGTCCGGGCGCGACGGAAACGGCGGCCGCGACGCTGCCATATCGCAACAGCACCTCCGGCAGCTCACAGCAGCTGACCGTCTACGTCTACGCGACGACGGTCCCGGTCGATCCGAGCAAGACGGTCAAGTCGATCACGTTCCCGGACGTGAGCAACACGACCAGCGGTGGCGCGACCTCGATGCACATCTGGTCCGTCAGCCTCGGGACGACGTAGCGGGGGTAGCTGCAGACGACGCGGGCGCCGATCGAGGGCCGGCACGTCCGGCCCTCGATCTGCGTGCCGATAAGCTGCTCCGCCGGCGATGTCTTGGCTGCCCCCGACGAGCGACTTGCACTGGTGGACGGCGCGTGACCTGACGTCGGCGATCCGCGCCCGCGAGCTGTCGGCGCGCGAGGTGGTCAGCTGGCATCTGGATCGGATCGCGGCGGTCAATCCGCTCGTCAACGCGCTGGTAACCCTTCGGGCCGAGGCGGCGCTCGGCGAGGCGGAGGCGGCGGACCGCCGCGCCGCCCAGGCGGGCGAGGATCTCGGCCCGCTGCACGGACTGCCGATCGCGATCAAGGACCTGCATGACACGGCCGGGATCCGGACGACGTACGGCTCGCGGGCGTTCGCCGATCACATTCCGGAAGTCGACAGCCTGATCGTCGCGCGGCTGCGGGCGGCGGGGGCGATCATCGTCGGCAAGACGAACACGCCCGAGTTCGGGGCCGGTTCGCACACGTTCAACGAGGTGTTCGGCGCGACGCGCAATCCGTGGTCGCTGGAGCGGTCGGCGGGCGGTAGCAGCGGCGGCGCGGGAGCCGCGCTGGCCGCGGGGATGGTGCCGCTCGCGGACGGGTCCGACTACGGCGGAAGCATCCGCAACCCGGCTTCGTTCAACAGCGTGGTCGGCCTGCGCCCGACCCCGGGACTCGTACCCGGCGGCGGCGAGGACGATGTCTGGGACACCGCGGGCGTGCTTGGACCGATGGCGCGGACGGTGGGCGATCTCGCGTTGATGCTCACCGCGATCACCGAGCCGCACGCGCACTACCCGCTGGCGCACGGCGATCCCGGGTCGTTCCGCGGCGAGATCCGGGGCGACCTTGCCGGGCTGCGCGTCGCTTGGTGCCCGGATCTCGGGGGCCTGCCGATCGAGCCCGAGGTGATGGCGGTGCTCGACGACGCTCAGCGCAGGTTCATCGATCTGGGATGCGAGGTGGAGGACCTCGCGCTCGACCTGAGCGGCGCCGACGAAGCGTTCGAGACGTTGCGCGCCATCGGGTTTGTCCGGGCGTTCGAGCCGATGCTCCCGACCCTGCGGCAGACGGTCAAGGAAACGATCGCCTGGAACGTCGAGCGCGGGCTCGAGCTCGATGGTCCCGCGGTGGCTCGCGCGCTCGCCGCGCGATCGGCGATCTTCGTTACGGTCGCCGACGTCATGGAGCGCTTCGACGTCCTCGTGGCTCCGGCGGCCCAGGTGGTGCCATTCCCCATAGAGCGGGAATACCCGGAGCGGATCGCAGGCGTCGAGATGCCGAACTACCTCGGATGGATGCGCGTGTGTTCGCGGATCACCGTTTCCTCCCACCCGGTGGCGGCGGTCCCGGCCGGCTTCACCGGCGACGGGTTGCCCGTCGGGTTGCAGCTCGTGGGTCGCCATCGCGGCGACCGCCGCCTGCTCGAGCACGCCGGGGCGTGGGAGCGCGCGAGCGGGCTGACCTCGCGTCACCCGCTGCTCGAAACATCTCAGGGGCGGACCGCCACTGTCCACGGCCGCTGATGACGAGGCGCGCTACCGCGCGCGCAGCCTGTGGCTCGGCCAGCTGCGCGACCCGCTGACCCCGCGCGCACCGCTGCCGGGCGACACCGACTGCGACGCCGCCATCGTGGGCGCCGGGTTCACCGGGCTGTGGAGCGCGTACTACCTGAAGCGGGCGCAGCCAGACCTGCGCGTTGTCGTGCTCGAAGCGGAGATCGCGGGCTACGGCGCGTCCGGACGCAACGGCGGCTGGGCGTCGGGCGGAATCGGGGGCAGTCCGAGCGTGTATGAGCGGCGCGGCGGCCACGACGGAGTGGTGCGCGCCACGCGGGAGACCTTCCGGACCGTTGACGAGATCGGCGAGGTGGCAGCGCGGGAACGGATCGACTGCGGATACGTCAAGGCCGGAATGCTCAACGTCGCCACGACGGCGCCTCAGGAGGACAGGCTGCGGGACGGCATGCGCAAGTCCCACGCGGCGGGCACGACGGCCGAAGCTGTCGCGCTGCTTGCTCCTGACGAGGTGGCCGACTTCGCGGAGGTGACGAGCGTGCGCGCGGCATCGTTCTCGCCCCGCGCCGCGCGGATCGATCCCGCGCGTCTGGCGCGCGGGCTGGCCCGCGCCTGCGAGCGGCTCGGCGTGCAGATCTTCGAACGCACGCGGGCCCTGTCGGTCGGCCCGGGCGCGGTCCGGTGCGAGCAGGGAACCGTGCGGGCCGCGATCGTGCTGCGCGCGACCGAGTCGTACACCACGCGGCTCGAGGGGAGCGGGCGCGACTATCTGCCCCTGTACTCGTTGATGATCGCGACTGAACCGCTGGGCGAGGATGCGTGGGCGCAGCACCGCTGGACGGACGGTCTTCTGATCGGCGACCGCCACCACCTGTTCTTCTACGCGCAGCGGACCGCCGACGGCCGGATCGCGATCGGCGGCCGCGGCGCGCCTTACCGGCTCGGCCGCCCGATCGACGAGCGCAACGAGCGAGACGCACACGTGCGCCGGCGGCTGGAGACGGCTCTGCGCTCGAACTTCCCCGTGGCCGCTGAGGCGCGCGTGACCCATCACTGGGGCGGTCCGCTGGCCGTGCCGCGCGACTGGTCGATGAGCATCAACTTCGATCGCTCGAGCGGGTTCGGGTTCGCCGGCGGCTACGTGGGGCACGGCGTGGTGCCGTCGAACATCTCGGGACGGACGCTTGCCGACCTCGCCCTCGGCCGCGACAGCGACCTGGTGTCCCTGCCGTGGGTCGGACATCGCTCGCGCCGCTGGGAACCCGAGCCGCTCCGCTATCTGGCCTCCTCCGCGATCGTGCGAATGCTCGGCGCGGCGGACAGCTACGAGGACAGTCACGGTCGCCGCGCGATGCACACGCTCCCGCTGCGGCCGTTCCTGCCTCCCAGCTGAAGTCCGTGATGTCGCAGGGTGCCGCCGGGCCGGTCAGGCGCGCAGCGCTGCCATCGGCGTGATGCTGGCGGCGCGGATCGCCGGGTAGGAGCCGGCGAGCACCCCAACGGCGACGCCGAGGAACGGGGCGGCGAGCACGAGCGTCGTGTTCATGACCGGCGTCCAGTGGTTGTTCGAAGCGATCGCGGCGGTGGCGAGCACGCCGATCGAAGTGCCGAGGATCCCGCCGAGCATGCCGACTCCGGCCGCCTCGAGGACGATCAGCCGGGCGATCTCGAGCCGGCGATAGCCGACCGCGCGACGCAGCCCGATCTCCGAACGCCGCTGGGCTACCGACATGATCGTGATCGCCGCGATCGTCAGGAAGCCGATCCCGAGGCCCGCGAGGCTCAGCACGTGGAGGAGCGTCGACAGTGACGCCTGCACCTGGGCGCGTTGCGTCGTGGGGTTGGGCGGCACCTCGGCGGTGACCTGGGCCGGCTGGTAGGGATCGAGCTCGGCGGGACCCTGGCGCCCGATGAGTTGAGCTGCGCCCGGCACGGTGCGGGCGATCACGCGCCGTGGGTCGCGGTTGCCGGCGATCACGCCGGCCACGTACGGCGGCACGATCACCCCAAGCAGCGCCTGGGACTCCTGCTGGGAGGTGGACACGATCCCGACCACGGTCAAGGCGATCCCGAAGACGTTGATCGCCGGGTTGCCCAGCGACGAGCTGATCCCCAGCTGCGATGCCGCCCCGGATCCGAGCAGCGCGACCATCTGATGGTGCAGGTCGGCGCCGGTGTCGTAGAACCGGCCTGAGGACAGCAC
>Ga0335073_10016307_pt1 | contig 10377 bp, 9 predicted proteins | sample Lox_Sample_22_FD_207093 | JGI IMG/M metagenome (GOLD analysis project Ga0335073, IMG submission 207093) | Soil microbial communities from Loxahatchee National Wildlife Refuge, Florida, United States - Lox_Sample_2.2 | ecosystem: Environmental > Terrestrial > Soil > Wetlands | place: USA: Florida... | reverse complement strand
CGCTGCATGACGCAGACCAGCACGCGCGACCCGCTGACCACCAAGCGCGGCGACACCCGCAACAGGATGCTGGCCAGCGCCGCCGAAGTGATGCGTGAGCGCGGGGCGGCCGGCCTCACCATCGACGAGGTGCTGGCCCGCAGCGGCGCACCCCGCGGTTCGGTCTACTACCACTTCCCCGACGGGCGCAATCAGATTCTGACCGAGGCGCTGCGGTACTCGGGCGATTCCATCACCGCCACCATTGACGACGCCGTGGACCGAGGCGCCAAGGTCTTGCTGCGCGAGTACGTCAAGTTCTGGGAACACCTGCTGACCGACGGAGACTTCAACGCCGGTTGCCCAGTGGTTGCCGCCGCGATCGGCTGTGGCGCCACCGACGAACCCGAGCTGTCCTCCGAGGCGGGCATCATCTTGGGTCGCTGGTGTACCGCGATGACGCGGGCGTTCGTCGCCGACGGATTCGGCGATGCGGACGCGGCCGCACTGGCGGTGATGTCGATCTCGGCACTGGAGGGCGCCATCGTGCTGTGCCGCTCGACGCGCAGCGTAATCCCGCTCCACCAGGTTGGCGAGCAACTTGAATTCCTGATCAAGGCAAGGGAGTTCGTCGCCCGGCGCTAACCGCGCGCGTATCGCCTGAGAACCCCGCAAGCAAATCGCAAGCGGTCTGCGCTTTGCTCGTTCCCGTCAGTGGGAGGTGCGCAATGTCGTATACCAGCGCGATACCGGAATCGATGTCGGCGGCGGCAACGGATCTGTCCAGCATCGGTTCAGCGATCAGTGCGGCCAACACCGCCGCCGCCGCTTCGACCACCGAGCTGCGGGCCGCAGGAGCCGACGAGGTGTCGGCCGCCATTGCGGCTTTGTTCGGTTCCCACGCCCAGAGCTATCAGGCGCTCAGCGCGCGAGCTTCTGAGTTTCACCAGCAGTTCGTCCGGACCCTGCACGCCGGCGCGAGCGCCTACGCCGGCGCCGAGGCGGCCAACGCGACACCGCTGCAGATCGTGCAGCAGGATCTGCTCGACCTGATCAACGCACCCACCAATCTGTTGCTGAACCGTCCGCTGATCGGCAACGGCGTCGACGGGTTGCCGGGGTCCGGCGAGGACGGCACCGACGGCGGGATCCTGTGGGGCAACGGCGGCAACGGTGCGTCCGGCAAGCCCGCAACCGGGGCCGTCCCCGGCGGACAAGGCGGCAAGGGCGGGGCCGCCGGGCTGATCGGAAACGGCGGCGACGGCGGCGACGGCGGACCCTCTAACAACTTCCCCATGTCTGCCGGACGCGGCGGTGACGGTGGCACCGGCGGCCTGCTCGCGGGCAACGGGGGCGCCGGCGGCGTCGGCGGGTTTTCCCTGTCCGCCACCTTGGGCGGTGCCGGAGGCCAGGGCGGTGACGCCATCGGACTGTTCGGCACCGGAGGGGCCGGCGGCGACGGCGGGTCCGGCGTTGTCGGCGATCTGCAGACCAGCCACGCGGGCGCCGGCGGCCTGGGCGGCCACGGCGGCTGGTTGCACGGCGACGGAGGCAACGGAGGCAACGCCGGAGTCGCCACGCATGGCAACAAGGGCGGTGATGGCGGCAACGGCGGGTTGCTCGGCGGCGACGGCGGCCAGGGCGGCAACGGCTCGGGCGGCAAGGCCGGCGGCAACGGTGGGTCCGCGGGCCTCGTCGGCGACGGTGGCGGGGGCGGAACGGGCGGTTCCGCCGACAACACGGTCGCTGCTGAAGCCGGCGGCACCGGAGGCAACGGAGGCACCGGCGGAACCCTGCGGGGCAACGGCGGCCACGGCGGCATGGGCGGGCAATCCGCCTACAGCGCGGGCGGCGGGGGCGGTACGGGCGGCAACGCCGTCGGGCTCTTCGGCGACGGTGGGGGCGGCGGGGACGGCGGCCAGGGGTTGGGCCAAGGCGGTACCGGCGGCCGAGGCGGCAACGCCGGCGTGATCGGCGGCGGCGGCCGAGGTGGCGACGCCGGACTGGGCGTCAACCTGTTTACCGGATCGCTGGGCGGCGACGGTGGCAACGTGCGGCTGATCGGCAACGGCGGTGGCGGCGGCACCGGCTACAACGAGCCCGGTGGGGCCGGCGGCAGCGGCGGGATTTTGCTGGGCGTGCCCGGGACCGACGGGCGAGAGGGTCCCTAATCGCTGGCCGGCAGCGGCTTGACCTCTTTGAGCTGCAGCGCGGTCTGGCCGATGCTGAGGCTTCCGGCGCCGGGCTTGGTCACCAGCACCTCGGCCCCGGTTTCGTCCACGTAGCGCTTGCCCATGATGGTGCCGTCGGCGAACGCCGGGTCCAGTTCGCCGGAGCGTTCGCCACCGATCTCCACCATCGCGACACCACCGCAACGCAGGTCGTCCAGGCTGTCGGCGCTCCTGACGACGATCACCTGGGTGTCACACACCTGGCTGGCGAGACGGGTTCCGTTTTTGATCATGCATTCATCCTTTTAGCGTCCAGTCCTTATTAGCGTCTGGATGATCTCCCGGCGAAGCACCTTGCCGGTGGCGGTGGTTGGCAGCTCGTCGCGGAACACTACCCGGTCCGGGGTGCGCGACCCGCGCAAGCTCTGGCGCACATACTCGCGCAGTTGTTCGGGGTCGGGCTCGACGCCGTCGGCGGGAACCACAACGGCGACTATCGCCTGCCCCCACTGCGGATCCTCGACGCCGACCACGGCGACGTCGCGCACATGCGGGTGCTCGACCAGCACCTCTTCCAGCTCCGCGGGCGCGATGTTCTCGCCGCCGCGGATGATGGTGTCGTCGCTGCGGCCGCCGATGAACAGGTAGCCGTCGTCGTCCAGCATGGCGATGTCCTTGGTGGGGAACCAGCCGTTCTCGTCGAGCACCGATCCGATCCCGGTGTAGCGGCCGGACACCTGCTCGCCGCGCACGAACAGCTCGCCGGTCTCGCCCGGCCCCAGCACCGCGCCGTCCTCGCCGCGAATCTGCAGCTCGATGCCGGGCACCGGCTGCCCCACCGATCCCAATCGCCTGGTGATCGCGGGGTCCGACGCGGACTGCGCGCTGCGGTGGTCGTCGGGGGTCAGCACCGCGATCGTCGAACTCGTCTCGGTCAGGCCGTAGGCGTTGACGAAACCCACCCCCGGCAACAGCTCCAGCGCCCGGCGCACCAGCGGCAGGCCCACCTTCGAGCCGCCGTAGGCCAGGTTGCGCAGCGACGGCAGTTGATGCCCGCCGCCCTCCAACGCGGAGATTATGCGGTCCAGCATGGTGGGCACCACGGTCGCGGCAGTGACCTGCTCGTCGTTGACCAGTCGGACCCACTCCTGCGCGTCGAAGTTGGGCAGGTACACCATCTTTCGGCCGGCGTAAAGGTTCGACAACGCCGCGCTGACCCCAGCGATGTGATAGGGCGGCACGCAGATCAGCGCCGCGTCCTGCGGGCTCGCGGACTCGAATTCGACTGTGCCGGTGATATAGCTGGTCAGGTTGTTGTGGGTGAGCTCGACGGCCTTGGGCGCCGATGTGGTGCCGGAGGTGAACAGCACGATGGCCACCGAGTCGGGGTCGGGGAACTCGGCGACCGGTTCGGCGCTCCGGGCCGCGGTCAGGAATTCGTCGGACGTCATCACCCGGTCGGCGGCGTCGCCGGCCATGTCCAGGTAGCGGTCGTCGACGATCACCAGCGGTTCGGGCAGCCGCTGGATCAGAGTCTGGATGCCGTCGGCGGACAGCCGGTAGTTGATCGGGGTGAAGGCCAGCCCGGCGCGTGCCGCGGCGAAGATCAGCACCGGCAGCATCGCGCCGCCGGTGCCGACGTAGACGAGGTGCTTGGCGTCCGAGCCCGCGATGACGCCCGCGCCGCCGTCGGCAAGGTCGCTGAGCTGCTGCGTCGTCAACCGCACGTCGCCGGACACGACAGCGGTGCGATCGGGGTTGCCCGACGACGCCATCTCGAGCAGCAACGAAATGCTCATCCTGGATCTTTCTGGGATCTCGACCCTTTACAAAACTTGGCGATAGTGTAACCCATGACGTTCGCCGGTCGTTCTGAGCGGGGCCTCGACTACGGCCAGACCGCCACCCGCGGCCAATTCACCTGTCGGTCCGAACCCAGCGGCGTTACCTGCACCGTGGCTCCGTCCGGCAAAGGCTTCTCAATCTCCGCTGCCGGAATATCACCCGTCGGGTGACTCCGGCGCCGGCGGCACTATGGGCGCATCCAACGTGGGGATGCACGCCGTTTGATCATTTTTCGTCCATAGCGCCCACGTTCGGTGGGACGATTCGCTGATGGGTTCGGAACCTCAGCAGCCCGGTCTGCTGCTCTGGCTCAAGATGATCGCGCCGACACGGCGGGCCAAGATCCTCCTTGGCGTCTCGTTCCTTCTCGACGTGGCCGGAATTCTCGTGGTGACCATCGCGGCGAACCTCGACAAGTCGCGTCCGATCCCGTTGTCGGTATCACTCATCGCGCTGGTTCTGATAGCTCTCGGCTTCTCCATCTTCGCCGGCTTGACGCTTGCCGAACTTCGCCGCCAAAACAAGCGCCGGCTGCCCCCGGCTCCGCCGACTTAGGTCCCGGTCCAGCGGGCGGGGCGCTTCTCGGCGAATGCGATCGCGCCCTCTTTGGCGTCGTTGGACACGAACACCGGGCCGAGGATCTTGGACTGCTCCGCCCACCTGGACTCCAGGGTCCAACCGCGGGACTCGACGATGATCCGCTTGGTGGCGGCCACCGCCAGCGGCCCGTTCGCAGCGATCTTCTCGGCGAGCGCGATCGCCCCATCCAGGGCGGACCCCGGCTCGGCGAGGGCGTTGACCATCCCCAGTTCGTGAGCGCGCTCGGCGGACAGGTTCTCACCGGTCAGCGCCAGCTCCATCGCGATCGCGGGCGGGATGCGCTCGGGCAACCGCAGCAGTCCCCCGCCGCCGGCCACCAGACCACGCTTGACCTCGGGGATGCCGAAGGCCGCGTCTGTGGAGGCCACGATCAGGTCGGTGGCCAGCGCCAACTCGGTGCCGCCGGCCAGCGCGTACCCCTCGACCGCGGCGATCAGCGGCTTGACGGGCGGTCGTTCGGTGAAGCCCATGCCGCGGCCCTCGACGATGGGTACTTCGCCACGCGCGAATGCCTTGAGGTCCATCCCGGCGCAGAACGTGCCGCCCGCGCCGGTCAGGACTCCCACCGAAAGGCCGGCGTCGCCGTCGAGGCGATCCATCGCGTCGGCCAGGCCGCGGCTGACCGCCGCGTTGACCGCGTTCTTGGCCTTGGGCCGATTGATGGTGATGATCAGGATCCGGTCCCGTTGCTCGACCAGGACCTCGGGTTCAGTGTTAGCTTCGTCGCTCACAGTGACCGATGGTAACGGTCCGCGATCGGGCCTCGGCTCACGCCTCGGTCAAGCCGGGGCCATCGCGGTCTCGACGACCGTCAGCTCTTCGGAAAGCCCAGCGGCCCTGCGTATTCCGATGAAGTCGGCGACCATGGCCTCGGTCACCTCATGCGGGTCCTTGACGGTGGAGCCGTCGGCCAGCACCGAGATGTTGAGCTGGTCGACGTAACTCCACACGGTGATGTTCAGGCCGCTGCCCGCGGTCAACGGGCCCACCGAATAGATCTCGGTCACCAGCGCGCCACCCACCTGCCCGCGTTGGCGGGGACCCGGAACGTTCGAGATGTTCAGGTTGAGCACCTTGTTCTGACCGTCGCGGCTCGACAACCACCGGAACATGGCCTCGGTGCCGGCCGGCGGCCAGTAGGCCGCCCAGCGGCTGATCAGTTCCGGGCCCAGAAGTTGGTGGCTCTCCTTGGCCGACACCGCGTTGTCGTGAGCGGCCCGCACCCGTTCCAGCGGGTCGTCGGAGTCGGTCGGCAGCGCGACCATCATTCCGCTGAAGCGGTTTCCCGAGATTCGCTCCGGCGAGAAGTCGTAGGCCACCGGGACCGAAGCCAGCAGCGGTTCGGCTGTGCCGTCATAACGCAACAGCAACGTGCGCAGTGCCCCGCTGGACATGGCCAGCACCATGTCGTTGATGGTCGCGCCGAGCTTCTTGCCGGTTGCTTTGACATCGGCGAATGCCAGTGTGGCGGTGGCGAACCGGCGCTCCGGGGTGAGCAGGTGGTTCATGAAGGTCGGGGGCGGGACGAACGGCCGGGTCAGCTCCGGTGAGAGCTTGCGCGAGCTGCGGCGCACCCGGCTCACACCCTCCGCCGTGTACCGCACCGTCGCGGGGATGCGCCCGAGGTGCCGCATGTGGTCGACGAACGCGGAAGTCATCAACTCCCGCTTGGAAGGCGCCGGATCGGGCGTGTACGAGTCGCTCTCCGGTGTCGGCATCAGATCCATGCCGTGGGCCATCAGGTTCGCCGAGGCCACCCCGTCGGCGAGGGCGTGATGGATCTTGACGACGACGGCGATCCGATTGTTGGCCAAACCCTCGACGAAGTACATCTCCCACAGCGGGTAGTCACGATCCAGCGGAGTGCTGCAGATCTGCCCGATCGCCTCGTCCACCTCGCGACGGCCACCCGGGGCGGCCACCTGCCAAGGCCGGATGTGGTACTCGAAGTCGATCTCGCAATTCTCCCGCCACATCGGGTGGTGGAACTTCAGTGGGACGTCGACCAGCTGATAGCCCAACGGCACCAGCTTGTCCATCCGGCCGGCGATGACCTGACGGAACGCCTCGATGTCGAAGTTTCCGCGATGCTCCTCGTCGAGTTCGATCACCGCGACCTTGATGGTGTGCATGTGCACGTTCGGCGTCTCGCTGTACAGCAATACCGCGTCCCAGCCGCTCAGCCGTTTCACCGCAGGCCCCTACTCATACGGCGACCTTACAATCGGCGGGCTGGGTCAGATAACCTCTTTCGCGAACTGGGTCCGGTTGCGGTGCACCTGATTGAGGAACAGTGCCGTCGCGTGTGCCATCGCACCCGCACGCGGGCCGTCGATCAGGTCGAAGCCGTGACCGGCGCCCGGCAGCTCGAGGTAGCTGACCAACGCCGTCGACGCCGAACGCAACCGGTCGACGAAGCTGCGCGCCTGCTCCACCGGGATCACACTGTCCTTGCTGCCGTGAATCACCAAGAACGGCGGCGCATTCCGGTGTACGCGGGCGATCGGCGACGCGTCCCGGAACACTTCCGGGTGACGCTTGATCGAGCGCCGCACTACCACCCGCTCCAGGAATTCGACGAATCGGGCCCGCTCCGTGGTAGAGCGGTCCTCCCAGTCGTAGCGCCCGTAGATCCCGACGACCGCATCCACCGAGCTGTCGGCACCTTCGGGCAGGGTGGCACCGAAGACGGGGTCGTCGGGGGCGAGCCCGGCCAGTGCAGCCAGGTGTCCACCCGCCGAACAGCCTGCCACCGCAACGAAATTGCGGTCTCCGCCGAACTTGTCGACGTTGGCCCGGGCCCATGCGATGGCGGTCTTGACGTCGGCGATGTGCCGTGGCCAGCGGTGGTGCGGCGAGACGCGGTAGTCGATCGCCAGGCACACCCAGCCCTGCTCGGCCAGGCGCGACATCAGCGCGGACCCCTGCATGATGCTGCGGCCGTGCACCCAGGCGCCGCCCGGGACGAAGATCAGCACCGGCGCGGCCTCGGTCGGCAGGTCCTTGCGCCGCCAGACGTCGAGCAACTGGGCGGGGCTGTCCCCGTAGTGGACGCCGCGGCGGTAGAGGTATCGGCGTTGCCGCAGCGCCTCCCAAATCGGCGGCGTGTTCTCGGGTTCGGGCCACGCGGCGTCCAGGTCCGCCGACGACACGACGCCCCGCAGGGCGGTGACGGAGACCTCCTGCGTGCTCTCGCGGTCACGCCGCCGCACGTCGCTGTTGCCCGGCGTCAGCCAGCCTTTGGCGGCACCAGACATCAATTCAGGGGTGAACCGCATGCCCCAGGCACTCATCGCGGCCACGGTTCCCAGCGGTTCAAGGCGCTTGCCAACCACCGGTAGCGAAGCCCCCATTTCGCTTAACGCCAGCACATAGTCGGCAGGACGCGCCCGTAGCAACCGTCGCACACAGGGCGTCATCCGCGGTCCCCTCGCCGTCATGTAGGGGAGCGTACCCCCACCCGGTTAGCAGAAACTACGTTTGCGGCACGGTTATCTGCGGCGGCGAAAATTTGCTGTCGCACAAGATTTGCCGGCATCGGCATATCGACCGTTGGCCAACGTTTTCTCAGTTGCTGGACCGGGTGCGGCGCGCGACGACGAGCCGCGCCGCATAGACGACGGCGCTGGTGGCGAACATGGCCGCGGTGAGCAGCAGCCACCTGCCCAGAAACGGCTGCTGGGTTTGTCCGGTCGCCGCCTGGTAGGTCGGTGCGCCTTGCTCGATGATGCCGGGCAGAAAAATCAGCAGGGTCAGGCCGGCCGCCAGCGCAGGCACCCGAATGTGGTTGCGGGCACTTACTTTTGGGTGCCGATGCGCAGGCGCCCGGGCGAGCCGGGTGGACATCACCCGGTCGGCCAGCGCGTAGAGCGGGAAGAGCAGCAGGTCGTGGGCGATGACGGCGGCGGCAAACCAGACGGCGATCGACTGCCACCAGTGGCCGGGGTTCCACAGCGTGGTGGGCTTGAAGGTGGCCAGGATGTAACCCATTAGCGCGAACCCGGCGACCATGGTCAGCAGGTGCAGCGGATGAGATCCGTAGTGGCGGCCGAAATGCTTTCGCAGTCTTAGCATCTCAGGCCTCGAACGTAATGGACTCGACCCATTTGGTGTTGTGCACACCGGGCAGCGCCGGAACGATGACCCGGGCCGGATAGCCATGGTCGATCGGCAGGTCGGCGCCGTTGACTCGCATCGCCAGCAGCGCGTCGGGGTCCGCGATCTGGTTGGCCGCCAGCGTCGCTTCCCCGAAGGCGCCGCCTCGTTGTAGCGACGTCACCCGGGCCGAGCGCGGCGCCGCCACGCCGGCCAAGCGAGCCAGCTCGGCCAGCGGCACCCCACTCCAGGTCTGAACGGTCGACCAGCCTTCGACGCAGGCGATAGGCAACCTCGCGGTGCGTTGCGGCAGGCCGGCCAGCATGGCGCGATCCAGCACCACCTCCGACGGCCCGCCGCGCAGCCGCAGCCGCCAGTTCGCGCCGACGCTCTCGTGCGTGATCCCGGCGACCTTGGCGGTTTTGTTGACCGGGAAATCCCGGCTTCCCCGGTTTGGCAACCCCCGCGGCAGGAGCAAGGCGGTGCTGCGCGCCACCCCGCCGAGGGTCTGGCCGATCGTCAAGACCGCGATCAGCAGCACACCCGAGCCGACCAGGGCCAGCGCGCCGCGCCTGCTCATCGTCGGCTCGGCCGGCTCGGCGGACACCAGCCCGGCACGATCGGGCGGCTGCGGACGGGTGTCGTTCACGTTGGTGCGCAACACTTCCCGCATCGAGAGTGACCGCAGCCCGGTGATCATGTGCGGAATCTTGAGCGTGATGTGCATCAGGAAACCGGCGATGAAGACCCACGCCCCGAAGTAGTGACCATCGTAGAAGCTGAATCCGAAGATGTAGTCGTACTGGATGTTGAGCACGCCGGTGACGATCTGAAACAGCAGTCCGCCGACCAACATCAACAACGACAACCGCTCCAGCAGCTGGGCGACCGAGCGGGCCGGCGGCCACACGAACAGCCGCGGGATCACCGACCACAGCTTGGCCAGTACCACCGGGATGATCACCAGGCCCAGGCCCACATGCAGACCCTGGGTCAGCCGGTACAGCCACGACGGGCGGGTCGGCCAGGTGAATGCGGGCAGCCGCAGCCAACCGACATGGCCCGGGATGGCCTGGCCGAATTGCGGAGCGTAAGCCATGTACGACAGCAGCCCGGTGATCGTGATGATCGGCAACGTCACCAACAACACCAGGCCGAACACCGAGGTCAGCCACGGGCCACGAAGCGGACTGCGAAACCGCGCCAACCGCCGGACGCCCGGCGGCGGATGGCGCCCGAGCGTGCGCCACAACCCGGCGGGAAAGCCGTAGTCGCTTACCGGAGTGTCAGGCTCGCGATCACTCGGCCGGTGATCAATCGGACCCCGGCCAGCGTCAGACCCACTTGTGCGGCGAGCGTGGCTGCGCTGTCGATACCGACCGAAGCCCACCTGAACCATGGTCCCACATCAGTGCCGGATTCCAGCCGGACCCAGCGAGTACAGATGCCGACGGCCTCGACGTCGAACTCGGCCACACAGCGCCCGCCGGCGGCCAGCAACTCGGCGGCGCGGCACAGGATCCGCTGCGGGTCCCCGCCCAGCCCGACATTGCCGTCGACTAGCAAGACCGTCTGCCACCGACCGATGCCGGGCAGCGCGTCGAACACGTCACCCAGCAGAGCCGGAGCGCCGCCGCGACCCGCCAACCGGATCGCCGTCGCGGACCGGTCGATGCCGAGCGCGGGT
>Ga0335073_10016306_pt1 | contig 10377 bp, 8 predicted proteins | sample Lox_Sample_22_FD_207093 | JGI IMG/M metagenome (GOLD analysis project Ga0335073, IMG submission 207093) | Soil microbial communities from Loxahatchee National Wildlife Refuge, Florida, United States - Lox_Sample_2.2 | ecosystem: Environmental > Terrestrial > Soil > Wetlands | place: USA: Florida... | reverse complement strand
AGGTCACCGGTGCTCGGCCACCCGCCGACCCATTCCACGGGCACGAGGAACGTTTCGCGGCCGAGCACGTGAAACCCGGGCGAGAACCCGCGCGGGCGGGTCCCGAGGGCGACCATCCACCACGATCCGTCGGTCGCCTCGACCAGGTCGGCGTGGCCGGTGTTCTGGATGGGGTGATCGGTGCTGCGGTGGGTCAGGATCGGGTTAGCCGGGCAGGCTTCCCACGGTCCTGCTGGCGAGGACCCGCGGGCGATGGCCACGGTGTGCCCGCGTTCGGTGCCGCCCTCAGCTATCAGCAGGTACCAGAACTCACCGCGCCGGAACAGGTGCGGCGCCTCCGGGAACTGCAGCCCGGTGCCCGACCACGTCGGCTCCGGCGGCTGCAGCACCGCGCCGGTGCGATCGTCGATACGGCAGCGCATGATGCCCCCGCCGGCGGCGAAGTGGACCAGGCAGTTACCGTCATCGTCCCAGGCAAGGTCGGGATCGACGCCGTCGATGTCGACGTACGTCGGGTCGGACCAGGAACCTGCCGGCTTGTCGGCGGTGACGAAGAAGTTGCGGCTGCCATCGGCGGTGTGGACGGTGGTGATCATCCACAAGCGCCCGGCGTGATTGCGGATCGTCGGCGCCCACACGCCGTGCGAGGCGTAGTCGGTCGTTCCCGACAGGTCAAGTTGAGACGGACGGTCCAGCACGTTGCCGACCTGCTCCCAGTCGACGAGGTTCGCGGACCGGAAGACCGGCACCCCGGGGAAGTACGTGAACGACGACGTCACCAGGAAGTACTCATCGCCCACCCGGCACACGCTCGGGTCCGGGAAGAACCCGGGGATGACGGGATTCCGGAAACCGCTCACTGGTCCCGCACTTTACCCAGTTCCGAACTGGCGCGGTAGCGCCCACCGCTTCTTTAGCTGGTTGCTCAGGCGCTAGCCTTGTCGAGGGCGCTTTGCAGGGACTGGATGTAGCCGGAACTTGTGTAGGTGGCGCCGCTCACCGCGTCGATGCGGGCGCTTTGCGCCGCGAGGGTCTCGGCGGTCAGCTTCGGGATGGCGAATGAGTCGATCTGGTCGCTCATCGCGCCCGAGTCCGTGTGCTGGAGCACGTTCACCTGGGTGATCTTCTGGCCCGCCAGCGTGATCTGGACCTGCATCGGACCGTAGGCCGTGTTCTCCACGGCCCCGGTGACCGTGCGGCTCGCCGTCGAACCGCCGCCGCCACTGGTCGCGCTCCCGCTCGCCGTCGCGCTGCCGCTCGGCGTCGCGCTCCCGCTCACCTTCGCGGTGCCGCTCGCCTTCGCGCCGACGGTAGCCCGGGCGACGCCGGCTGCCTGGGCGGTGCTCGCGGGCGCCCCGGTCGCGAGTCCGGTGCCACCGCCACTCAGCGCCGACGATGCCGCGGCCGGCGTGCTTGGGTCGGGGGCCGCCGCCGGCGAGTGCGTCTTGAACGAGAGCAACGCGGCGAGCCCGGCGGCGGTACCGCCGAGGGTCAGGATGGCGCGGCGCATGAAGCCTCCATGGGTTGCTCCGGGGGTTTACCGCGGTCAGAAGTCGAAGGACTCGTGGTGGATGCGGCGGGCCGGGATGCCGGCGGCGCGCAGCGAGTTCACCGCTGTCGCCGTCATGCCAGACGGCCCGCACACATAGGCCTCGTACCTGTGCAGCCCGGGGACGAGCCGCTGCAAGTGCTCGGGAGCGAGCGGATCGTAGCCGAGCCGCTCGCGGGAGCCGATCAGGTAGCGCAGCCCGGCGTTCCGGTCGGCGGCGATCGCGTCCAGCTCGCGGCTGAAGACCACGTCTCGCGAGCGGCTGGCCCGGTAGAGCAGGGTGATCCCGTCCGACATCCCCCTGGGCAGCGCGGCGAACATGGCCCGGATCGGGGTGATGCCGACGCCGCCCGCGATCAGCAGCACGCGCCGGTTGCTGAGCGCCGGGGTGAACGCTCCGTACGGGCCTTCGGCGATGACCCGGGTGCCGGGCCGCAATCTGGCCATGGAACCGCTGTGGTCGCCGCGTGCCTTGACCGTGATCCGCATCGAGTTCGGGTGCGGCATCGCCGACAGGGAGTACGGGTGCGACTGCCACCACAGTTCGCGGGTCAGGAACCGCCACCGGAAGAACTGCCCAGGCTCGGCCCGCAGCTCGTCGAAATCGCGGCCGGTGATGAACACTGACACGATGCCCGGTGCCTCGGGCCGGACGGACTGCACCGTGAAGCGGTGCCTGGCGGAGTTCCGCAGCGGGATGATGATCCGGTACCAGACGATGAGGAGGGCGACCGTCACGTACATGGCCGACCAGAGCAGCCGGGCCGCGGAATTAGCGCGGAACGCGGGGCCCTCGGCGAACTGGTGGCTGAACGCGAGCGCGATCGCCACGTACGTGTACAGGTGCGCGTAGTACCAGGTCTCATAGGAAAGCCTGCGGCGCGCGGCGCGCGCGGAGAACGCGGCGATGCCGAGCAGCAGGAACCAGGCGACGGTCGCCATCAGCACGTCCGGATACTGCGTGAGCAGCGCGGCGGTCTCGCTCGTCACCTTCTCGTGCACGGTGACCGCGTAACCCCAGATGGTGAACATGACATGCCCCGTGACCAGGGTGATGACATACCGGCCGCCCATGGCGTGCCAGCGGGCCAGCCGGTCGGTGCCGATACCGCGCTCGAGCGGCGGCAGCCGGGACATCAGCGCGACCAGGACGACGAACCCGTACGCGGCGAGCAGGCCGAGGATGTCACCCGTCGCGGTGAGCAGCCCGCCCGTGGTCCGCAGCGACAGCGTGCTGTGCCACCACAGGGCGATGACGGCGACCGCGCCAAGGCCGATGAGCGATAGCACCACGGCGGGCAACACGACCCGGTCAATGTGCCGGCTGGGCGCGATCGACCTGCCCCGCCGGGCCGGAAGTGGGACCGGCGCGGGGACTCGGGCCGGGACTCGGGCCGGGGCCGGGCCGGTCGCCGCAGGCTGCGGCGCGGACGGATGTCCGGGGAAGAGCCCCCGCGGGTACGGTGCCGGACGGATCGGTGCCGGCCGGACCGGCGCCCACCCTGCTGGCGGAGTGCTCACCGAGGAACGCGTCACGTTGTTGCCCACGTCTCCTTGATACGTACCCCGGGCCGCGGCGGTCCGGCCACCCGCGAGTACGTAATGCTTCGCTAAGAAATCGCCGCCGCGTGCGCGCCGCCCGCGATCCGCGCTGCCCGGGGTCACAGCTGGACACCGATACCTTTTCGGTTACCATGTGGGTTGCGAAGGGGAGTAGTTCCATCGCCGGGATGCCGACAATCGCGGTTCGGTGGCCACGCGAGACGTGGCCAGCTGAATCCGGTACCCGGGGGCCGTACGCGGTCTGAGCGAGACCTTCGGCCGACAGCTATGTCCGGGATTCCTGGGCGCATCACGCTGCCGTGCCGGAGGCTGCGGACCGCCCGCGCGAAGCCAGCCGGCGCGGCCCGACCGACGGAGCCACCCACAATGAGCCTGACCGCGGCCGTCGCGACGTTCGTCGCCGTGCTGCCTGCGGAATTGCCGGACAAGACGATCCTGGCCACCCTGATCCTGTCCAGCCGCTACCGGCCCAGCGTGGTATTCTGCGGTGCCGCGGCGGCGTTCCTGGCCCAGGTGATCATCGGCGTCACCGCGGGCGGAGCGCTCAGCCTGCTGCCGCATCACCTGATCGAAGGGCTGGCCGCCGTCGCGTTCGCCGCCGGCGCCGTGCTGCTGTGGCGGCACCACGAGGAAGACGAGGACACCGACGACGAGGACAGCGGCCGCGACGGCGAGCGAACCGGCTTCTGGCCGGTCTTCGGTACTTCGTTCGGTGTGGTGTTCCTCGCCGAGTTCGGCGACCTCACCCAGTTCATGACGGTCAGCCTCGCCGCGAGGTTCCACGACCCCATCGCGGTCGGCATCGGCGCGACCCTCGCGCTCTGGGTGGCGGCCGCGGCGGCGGTGACGCTCGGCTGGCGCCTTCTCAAGCTCATCCCCATGCAATGGCTGACGAGGGGCGCCGCGGTGGTGATGCTGATCCTGGCCGGCACCAGCGCCTACGCCGCATTGAGTTAGCGACGCATCGCCGAGGAAGCGAGGTATCGTCAGGCTGGCGAATGAGCATAAGATTTGTTAATGCTTGATATCCGCAGGCTCCGCATGCTGCACGAGTTCGCCGCTCGCGGCTCTATCGCGCGGACGGCGGAAGCACTGGGATACACGCCAAGCGCGGTTTCACAGCAGCTCGCGGTCCTGGAGAAGGAGGCAGGCGCCCCGCTCCTCGACCGCACGGCCCGCAGCGCCGGGCTGACCGATGCCGGCCGCCGGCTCGCCGTGCACGCCGAGCGCATCCTGGCGATGGTGGAGGCCGCCGAGGCGGACCTGTCCGCGCACGCGGCCCAGCCGAGCGGTCGCGTGGTCGTCGCCGCCTTCCCCTCCGCCGCCGTCGCGTTCGCTCCGGCGCTCGCCCGGTCGCTGCGCGAGCACCCGCAGCTCTCACTGCTGCTGCGCGAGGCGGCACCCGAAGAAGGCCTGCAGCTCGTCCGCTCCGGCGAAGTCGAGGTGGCGATCGTCGACGACTGGACTGGCCGGCTGTCGGCGGACCTGGAAAGCGCGGACCAGGGCCACGGCATGCTCAGCTACTACCACCTGGTTCGCGATCCGCTCGTGCTCGTGGTGGCCCGCGACCACGCGGCCGCCGAGCCCGACCGCCCGGTTGACCTGCGGGCGCTGCGCAACGAACCCTGGCTCGCGGCGCCGGCCGGCGAGCCCTCCCGGGAGGCGGCGGACCGGCTGCTCGCCGCCGTCGGCCTCAGCCTGCCGGTCCCCTCGGAGTTCGAGGGCCTCGGCACGGTCGCCAACCTGGTCGCCCGGGGTCTCGGCATCGCGATCATGCCGCGGCTCGCGGTCGGCGCCTATGAGAAGCGGGTCGTGGTCCGCGAGCTCCCGGCCGGCCTCGACCTGTCCAGGGACGTCTTCGCCGTGGCCCGCACCGCCAGCGTTGTCCGCCCGTCAGTGGCGGTGATCGTCTCCGCGCTGCGGGGCGCGGCCCGCGCGATAGCCCGCCAGACGGCGATGAGCACGGGGGTCGAGGTGCCAGAACCCCTCTAGCCGTCACCCCTGTAGGTTGTCCCCGTGGACCGCGACCTTGACCTGCACGCCGACGCCCCGGCCCTGACCGCCGCGCTGACCGACATCGCTTCCGTCAGCGGCGAGGAAGGCCCGCTCGCGGACGCGATCGAGCGCGCCCTGGCCCGCGTGCCGCACCTGGCGGTCACCCGCCACGGGAACACGCTGGTGGCGCGCACCGCCCTGGGCCGTCAAGAGCGCGTGGTGCTGGCTGGTCATATCGACACCGTGCCGCATGCCGCCAATTTCCCGTCGCACTGGAATTCCGAACGAACCGTGCTTACCGGTGTCGGCACCAGCGATATGAAGTCGGGGGTAGCGGTCCAGCTACGCCTCGCGGCCACCCTGGCGGAGCCGAATCGTGACGTCACTTACGTGTTCTATGAGTGCGAGGAGGTCGCGGTCGAGCGGAACGGGCTCTTCAAGCTGTCGCGGTCCGAGCCCGAGCTGCTGAGCGGTGATTTCGCGGTGCTGCTCGAGCCCAGCGGCGGCGTGGTCGAGGGCGGCTGCCAGGGGACGCTGCGCGCGGCGATCGCCGCGAGCGGAAAGCGGGCGCACACCGCCAGGTCCTGGATGGGGCGGAACGCGATCCACGCGGCCGGCGACATTCTCGAGGTCCTGCGCGCGTGGACCCCGCGCAAGCCGTTCGTTGACGGGCTCGAGTACCACGAGGGCCTGAACGCGGTCGCCATCTCCGGCGGCGTCGCGGGCAACGTGGTCCCCGACGAATGCGCGGTCACGGTGAACTACCGCTTCGCCCCCGACCGCGGCGAGCAGGACGCGGCGGAGTACATCCGCGGGCTCTTCGCCGCCTGGCCGGTGGAGATCCTGGACAGCGCCCCCGGCGCGCGCCCCGGGCTCAGCGCCCCCGCCGCCGCGTCGTTCGCGGCGGCCGTCGGCGGCACCCCGCGGGCGAAGCTCGGCTGGACGGACGTGGCCCGCTTCGCCGAGCTGGGGATCCCAGCGGTCAACTACGGCCCGGGCATCTCCGAGATCGCCCACACGCCCGGTGAGTACGTGGACGCGCAAGCGATCACGGCGGCCGAGCGGAGCCTCAGGAGCTGGCTGACGCGCTAACCGGAGCTACCTGGCCCACTCACCCAGGGTCGCGGTGGTGGTGAGGCGGTGCCCGTTGCTGTCCACGTAGCTGATGGCCAGCTTGTCGCCGGGGTGGGAGTTCTCGATCACGGTGGTCAGGTCGCTGGCCCCGGTGATCGTCGAGCCGTCGATCGAGGTGATCACGTCACCACCGGACAGGCCCGCCGCGGCGGCTGGCGTGCCGCTGTTGACGCCGCAGATCAGGGCGCCGCTGTTCACCGCCGGGGTTGGGGTGTACGTGCCGCCGTCCGCCGTCTCGCACGCGGACGGGTTGGAGGCGTCTTCGACGCTGACACCGAGGAAGCCGCCAAGGCCGATGTGCACGGTAGTCGAGGCGTGCCCGGCGTTGATCTCGTTGGCGATCGCGAGGGCCGAGTTGATCGGGATCGCGAACCCGGTGGTGGCCTGCGTGTCCTGCCCGTACCCGGTGGAGTTCGCCGCCGTGTCCATCCCGATGACCTGGCCGCTCGCGTTGACCAGCGGCCCGCCGGAGTCACCCTGCTGGATCGGCGCGTCGGTCTCGATCATGCCGTGCAGGTTCTCGGTCGTGCCCGCGCCTTCGTCGCTGGCCTGGATCGACTGGTTGAGCGCCTGGACGGTGCCCTGCGCGGTGGACGGCAGCCCGCCGCGGCCGCCCGCGTTGCCGAGCGCGAGGATCGCCGCGCCGACCTTGACCGAGGACGAGTTGCCGAGTGAGACCGTCTTGAGCCCGGAGGCGCCCTCAAGCTGGAGCAGCGCCACGTCGTCGGTGGAGTCGTAGCCGAGCACCTTCGCGGTGTACTGCTTGCCGGAGACCACGAGGGTCGCGGAGACGCTCGTCGCTTCGTCGATCACGTGGTTGTTGGTGAGCACCAGGCCGCTGCTGGAGATGACCATCCCGGTGCCCTCTGCGGTCGCGCCGCTGAAGCTGAGGTTGGAAATGACGTCCACGATCCCCGGGTCGACCTTCGCCGAGAGCGCGCTGGCGTTCAGCGAGCCCGTGCCGCTGTTGGTGCCACCGCCCGTGTTCCCGGTGCCGGGGTTCTGGTTACCGAAGGGGTAGCCGCCGTAGGGGTTCAGCGTCCCGCCGCCCGAGTTACCGGTGCCGCTGCCGCTGTTGCCTGACGGCGCGATCGCCGCGTTGGTGGTGCCCACGTGGTCCAGCGCGACCGCCGCGCCCGCGCCGGCGCCGGCCGCGAGGACGGCGACGGCGAGGTAGGCGAACACCCGGCCGAATCCGGACCGGCCCGGCGGAGGCGGCGTCCCGTACCCGGACCATGGGTACTGCCCGTAGCCAGGAGGCGGCGGCGGATACCCGTACCCCGGCTGGGGCCCGTAGCCCGGCTGCCCGTACCCCGGACCGTAACCCTGGTGCGGACCGTAGCCGCCAGGGGGCGGGTACCCTGGACCGCCCGCGCCGTATCCGGGACCGGCGGCGAACGACGCCGTGTCGTTGCTGTCCTGGTCGTCGTCGCTTGAAGCCGACGCCGGGATCCAGGGGCTCACGTACTCCGGGGGCTGCCAGCCGCTCGGCCGTCCGCTACCGTTCTCGTCGTCCTGCATCTATCTCGCCTTCACCAAGATCAGCGTCCATGCTGCGCGATCGCCGCGCCGCCACCTCTAGTAAGCCTCTTGAACCTGAACACGCGCTGAAGGCTCACTAAGGGCCGCACCAGTATCTCAACGGCCAGCCGGCGGTGGATATGCCCGAAGCGATGTGAACGTCACAGATATAACGGCACCGGCATAACGCGGCCCGGGCCGATAAGGCAGCCGGAGCCGCGCCGAGCCGGACCTGTGCTGTCTTCCGGCCGCCCGCCGTGCTCGTCCAGGTGACCGCCATCATGCTCCCCGGGCGGCAGTCGCTCACGATCGCGGTGAGCGCGTCCGGCGAGGAGACGGGCCGCCCGTTCGCCGACGTGATCACGTCGCCAGGCGCTATCCCGGCCGTGGCCGCGGCGCTCCCGCAGAGCACCGCTTCGACGAGGGCGCCGGACCGGGCCGGCGCGACCACGGCGGGAACCGGGGCCGCGGTCATCGTGGCCTGACAGGCGGCCTGCGGTTGCGCCCCCGGAGAGGTCGTCTGGAGGCTCTTCGCGCGCGCCGCCTGCCGCTGCGGGCTGGTCGCGGTCGTGTTCGCCGCGATCACGCCAAGGAAACCCCCGGTGCCCAACACGATGCCCGGGCCGGGCCGCCCGGCGGCGATCTGCCGCGCGGCGGCCAGCGCCGTGTTGATAGGGATCGCGTAGCCGGGCGCCGCGCCGTCCGTCCCCGCCGCCGTGTCCATCCCGATCACCACCCCCGCGGAATCCGCCAGTGGACCGCCGGAGTCGCCCGGCTCGATCTTGGCGCTGGTCGCCAGCATGCCGTGCAGCACCTCGTTGAACCCGGAGGAGCCGTCGGCCGCCTCGATCGTCCGGCCGGTCCCGGTGATGACGCCGGGCGCCAGAACCGGCGCGGCGTCCGCGCCCGCCTGATTCCCGATCGCGATGACCGTCGTCCCCACGCTGACGTCGGCGGAGTCGCCGAGCGGGGCAGCCGCGAGGCCAGGTTCCGGCTCGATCTTGAGCACGGCGACGTCGCCGGGCACGTCAGCGCCGACGATCCGGGCGGGGAAGACGCGGCCGGTCCCGGGGATCGTGACCGTCACCGAGGTCGCGTCCCTGATCACGTGGTTGTTGGTGAGCACGAGCGCGGCGCGCGGGTCGATGACGAACCCGGTGCCCGAGGCCGTCTCGTCGTCGTAGCGGAGCGCCGCGGTAACGTCGACCACGCTCGGTTTCACCCGTGCGTAGATGGCCTGGTTCGACAGCGGAGCGGCGATCGCCGCTCCGCCGGGCCGGGCCGACATCGTGGCGGCGGCCCCGACGAGCTGGGCCGGGCTCCCGCTGCTGAACGGGCGCACGACCGCGATACCGCCCGCGACGAGCGCGATGCCGATTACCGCGACGAGGAGCGGGATCAAGCTGCTATACGGACGGTCTTCACGTGATGACACTCCGTAATTTTTCCCGCCACGACGGCGGTCATCCCCGAGTCAGGTGTTGAGGTTGGGTCAGGCGTTGAGATTGGGTCAGGCGTTGAGGTTGGGCAGCGCCGCCGTGGAGCCCGTGGAGCTCTTCGCGGCGTTCCAGATCCCGTCGATGTCGGCCTTCTCCGCGTTAAGCGTGCGCAGGTCCTTGGCGACCGTGACCTCGGCGGCGGCCCGGGCGGCGGGGGTGCCCGCCTTGAGCACCGTGTCCATGTCGGCCTGGTACTGCACGCCGTCGAACGCCCAGGTGATGACGTCGTTGTCGGCCGTGTCGAGGTTGAGCGAGGAAAGCGACTCGGTGACCTGGTAGTTCGCGAAATCGCTGAGCGGCTCGTTGCCCATCACGGTGCAGTTCCCCTGCCCGTACGCCTCGATCGCCTCGGCGGTGCTGAGGTGGGCGGTATCGCCTGCGAGAACCTTGTCGTAGGCGGCCACCGACTCGCGGACCGAGGCCGCGCACGAGCCGATCCCGCCCAGCGCGTCGCTGAAATAGCCCGTCAGGTCGCTGGCCCGCTGCGACTGCGACGGCTTGTGCGACAGCGAGACGAGGACCCCGCCGATGACCAGGACGACGATGACGGCGAAGACCCACCACGGGGTGCGCCTGGTGGCCCAGCCTTTGTGCCGCAGCGGCACGAACGGCGGCTCCGTCTGCATTGGAGTGCTCATGCCGTGGTCAAACCTTTCGCGAGGGGTTCATGAGGCCGAGTTCATCAGGGCCAGGCCCTTGCCGAGGCTGGCCATGGTCACCGCGCCGAGCACGTGATCAACTATCTGGTGCTTGGCGTTGAGGAAGAAGGTCTGCGGGAGCGCGTCGACACCGTACGCGGGGGCCACGGTCACGTTCGGGTCGAACCCCAGCGGATACGTGACGCCCTTGGCCTGCGCGAACTTGAGGGCGGCCGACTGGCTGTCGTTCTCGTCGAGCCCGAGCAGAACGACCTTGCCGTGCTGCTGTTTGTACCAGCTCGCGAGCAGCGGTGTCTCCTGCTGGCAGGGGCTGCACCACGAGGCCCAGAAGTTAACGATGACGGGCTTGCCCGCGTACTGGCTGAGCGACACCTGCTGGCCCGCCGCGCCGAGCGCGGGCAGCGAGAATCCGGCAGCGGCCGGATAGCTCTTCGGCGTGCCCGGACTGCTGGTGGCG
>Ga0335073_10016305_pt1 | contig 10377 bp, 9 predicted proteins | sample Lox_Sample_22_FD_207093 | JGI IMG/M metagenome (GOLD analysis project Ga0335073, IMG submission 207093) | Soil microbial communities from Loxahatchee National Wildlife Refuge, Florida, United States - Lox_Sample_2.2 | ecosystem: Environmental > Terrestrial > Soil > Wetlands | place: USA: Florida... | reverse complement strand
CGGCCGGCCGAGCATGCCCAGGTACCGGGTGCGGCTTCTGCTTCGGGTATGCCTTCTGGTTCGGGTGCGGCTTCTGGTTCGGGTGCGGCTTCTGGTTCGGGTGCGGCTTCTGGTTCGGGTGCGGCTTCTGGTTCGGGTGCGGCCGGGGTGTCCGACGGCGGCGCACCGCTGCGCACCTCCCCCTGCCCGGTGGCACTGCCGGCCAGCTGGCAGCACGCCCTCGACGCCGGGACGCTCTGGCACGACGCCGATGACCAGCTGCCCGCCGGGCTGCCGGTCACCACTGCGAACGGCACCGGGGTGCTACACCAGCAGGCGACGCCGACCTCGGTCCGGATCAGCGTGCTGGGGACCGGACGGCGGGAGCTCGCCACCGTCGGGACGCTGCCGATCGCCGCGGCCGAGCAGGGCGGCATCTCCTACGCCTCGTCCGACGCCCACCAGCTCGCGTTCGTCTACAACCTCGGCACCGGGGAGGACCAGCAGAACCGCTGGCGGCTCTACCTCTGGGACGCCGGCTCCGGGCAGCTGCGGGTGGTGGCCACCAACCCGACCGGCGCCGGCGGCACCCCGGTGCGCGGCGGCTGGGTCCACCCGCTGCTGGCGGGCGGTCACCTCTACTGGATCCAGGCCACGCCGTCGGTGGCGGGCCACCCCGGGCTGAGCCCGGGCAGCGAACTGCGCCAGTACGACCTGGCGACCGGGCGCACCCGCACCCTGTACAGCGGCCTGACCCAGTCGTACCTGGTCTACGGCGACACCGTGTTCTTCACCGCGCTCGCCGGCAGCGGGGCCCCCAACCCGGACGGCACCCCGCCGCTCGTGCTGCGGGCGGTGGTCGCGCGCACCGGCGCCCCGGCGCCCGTCCCGGCCGGGCTCGACGCGGCCCGTGACCGCCCGGACTTCATGGTCACCGACGGCGACCTCGTCGTCTGGGACACCTCGGACGGCGGCCTGCGCGGCTGGCGGCCGTCCTGGCAGCGCACCGTCACCCTGTTCCCGGACCTGCAGCAGCAGCGGCCGGCCGCCCTCGCCGATCTGGGCCAGCCGGCCATGCCCCGCATCTACGGGCACTTCCTGGTCTGGTCCGACCGGCAGACCTACCTGCTCGACCTGCGCACCGACAGCTTCGTCCGGCTGACCCCGAACCACGGCGTCGAGGACCTGGCCGGCAGCCGGCTGGCGATGTGGCAGTACGCCACCGACGGCCGGCCGGCCGCCCCGGGTCACCTGACCGGCACCGCGTACCTGCTCGACCTGGCCGCCCTGCCGGGCCTGCCGGGCTGCGGCGGCTGACCGGCGCCCGCCGGTCAGCCGTCCCTGCGCCCGACGAGGTGGAAGACTCGGCTGAGCCCGCGGTACGGATCCCGCCGGCTGGCTTCGAGTTCGACGGCCGCGATCTTCGCCGCGTCCCGCAGCTCCGGCGCCGTGCCGCCGAACTCGAGCCAGTCGACGAACAGCCAGCCCCCGTACCAGTCCACCGGCCGCACGCCCCGGGCAGCCAGCAGTTCGGCCAGTTCCTCGACCGTGTCGGCCCGCCCGGCCACCCCCAGCACCCCGATCTCGGTGCGGCTGTCGAAGGCCGCCAGCGCGTCGTCCCACCTGCCTTCCAGCGCCGGGCGCACCGCCGAGGCGTGCGCGTTGCCGGTCATGATCGACACCACGCCGGCTGGGCCGGCACACCGGCAGAGCTGGTCGACCATCGGCTCGGGATCGTCGAGGTAGCCGAGCACGCCGTGACACAGCACCGCGTCGAAGCCTCGGCCGGCCACCGCCTCGGCGGCACGCTCGCCGGCGCCCCGCACCAGGGTGACCCGATCCTGGACCGCGGCCGGCAACTGCCGCAGCCGCTGCCGGGCCTTGTCCAGCATCGCCGGCGACGAGTCCAGCAACGTCACCCGATACCCCGCTTGGGCAAGGGGAAACGACTGGTGGCCGGCACCCCCGCCGACGTCCAGCACGGTGGCCGGCGGCGGGGGCAGGTGCGCGAGCAGGTGCTGGTGGAGCACGTGGGTGCGCACGTATCCCTTGACCGTGGCGTAGGCATCGTCGGCGAACCGATCGGCCAGGCCGGCCCAGCGGTCCTCGGTGTCATCCGCCATGGCACCGACCGCACCACACACCGGCCGTCACCACAAGCCGGCGCCGGTCACAGCCGTCAGCCGCGGTAGTAGCCCGTCGCGTAGCCGTGCACGCACCCGACCCCGAAGACGACCACGCTGAGCGTCTGCGCCGGGCCGAGCGCCGTCGTCAGCTCGCTCGGCTGCGTGGTCAGGGTGGAGAGCTGGGTGGCCGCACCGTTCCAGGCCCGGCCGGTGCCGAACAGGCCCGCGAACAGGGTGCCGCCGGCGTTCGCGGGCACCAGCACGACGTTCAGCGCACCGAGCGTCGGTGCCCCCGACGAAGTAGCCCACCACGTCGACGATCACCTGCTGCGCCCGCCCGGAGCTGTTGTGCGGCACCAGTACCCCGTCGCCGCCCAGCCGCAGCGTCCGCATGGTCTGCATCGTGGCGCCACCCTCGAAACGCAGGTTGACCGTGGCTGCCGAGCCGTCGGTGTCCAGGATCGGCAGCAGCCCGGTGGCCGCCGCGTCCAGGACGGTCACGTTCGCGATCGCCGCCGGCTCAGGTCGGTTCGGGAACCGAGGTGAGCCCGCCGGTGGGCAGCACGTCGGCGGCGCTGTCCACCGGCGGTGGCATCAGCACCACCGGGCACGGTGCCTTGAAGACCACCTGCGGGGCGATCAGGCTCTTGGCCAGCGTGCTGAGGTTGCCGGTCCTGGGCGAGTCGAGCACCAGCAGCTGGGCACCCACCGCCGCGGCCAGCAGCACCGCGGAGGCCGACCCCCGGCGCAGCGAGAACGCGATCCGCAGGCTGGCCAGGTCACCGAGGGCCGAGCCGAGTTGATCGAGAATCCGCTGCTGTTCCTCGGCAAAAGCCTCCTCGACCGGGCTGGCCGAGGTGGCCGGTGGCCGGCCGCCCGGCGCGGCCGGTGGGCGCGGCCCGCGCCAGGCCGTCACCGCCTGCACGGTGGTGTTGCGCAGCTGGGCCTCGGCCGCCGCCCAGCGCAGCGCCTCCGGCGAGCCGGTGCGCCGGCTCACCCCCACCACGATCGGGCTGGCCAGGGCCGGGTCGGTCATGCCGGCGCTCCGGCCGCCGCCGGCTGGGCCTTGGACATCGGGTCGGCGATCTCCTCCAGCGACCTGCGCTCGGCGTTCACCGCGAGCGCCGCCGCGACCAGGCCGCCCACGATCATCACGCCGGCCCCGAGGTAGTAGCCGGCGGTCAGCGGCCCGCGCGGCGGGTTCGCGACGTTGGCGCCGCCGATCAGGTGCCCGTACAGCGAGGTGGCGATCGCACCGAAGATCTGCGCGATCGAGAAGAAGAACGCGATCGCCTGGCCGCGCAGCTCCAGCGGGAAGATCTCGCTCACAGTCAGGTACGCCGACGAGGCGCCGGCCGAGGCGAAGAAGAAGATCACGCACCAGAAGACGGTCTGGGTGGTCGCGGTGAGATGCCCGCCGCCGAACAGCGCCGCCGAGATCGCCAGCAGCACGCCGGAGATGAGATAGGTGCCGGCGATCATCTTCCGCCGGCCGATCGTGTCGAACAGGTGCCCGAGCAGCAGCGGCCCGAGCAGGTTGCCGATCGCGAACGGCAGGAAGTAGTAGCTGGTGTGTGACTTCGAGATGCCGAAGAAGTGCTGCAGCACCAGGGCGTAGGAGAAGAAGATGGCGTTGTAGAGGAAGGCCTGCGTCGCCATCAGGGTGAAGCCGAGCGCGGTCCGCCGCGGGTAGGTGCGCAGGAACGTCCGCACCAGCTGGCCGTACGGGATCCACTGCTGCGGGACGATGTCGATGGCCTTGCCCTCGTCCACCTCGGGCAGCTCGCGGCCCTCCGCCCGCACCCGGTCCTCGATCTCGTCCACCGTCCGGTTGGCCTCGTCCTGGTAGCCGTGCGTCATCTGCCAGCGCGGGCTCTCCGGGATGTGCCGGCGCAGGCCGATGATCAGCAGCCCCAGCACCGGGCCGATGAAGAAGCCGATCCGCCAGCCCAGGTTGCTCGGCACGGCGTCCGAGAGCAGGAACAGGTTCGCGGTGGCGCCGAGGGCGGCACCGCCCCAGTACGTGCCGTTGATCGCGATGTCGACCCGGCCGCGGTAGTGCGACGGGATCAGCTCGTCGATGGCGGAGTTGATCGCCGAGTACTCGCCGCCGATGCCGAGCCCGGCGACGAACCGGAAGACCGCCAGCACGCCGAGGTTCCAGGACAGGCCGGCCAGGCCGCTGCCGAGCAGGTAGATCGCCAGCGTCAGGATGAAGATCTTGCGGCGGCCGATCCGGTCGGTGATCCGGCCGAAGAACAGCGCCCCGATCACCTCGCCGACCAGGTACACCGAGCCGAGCGCGCCGACGTCGGCGCTGGTCAGGTGCAGCGAGTCCTGGAAGCCGGCCTGCGAGACGATCTGGATCTCCAGGCCGTCCAGGATCCAGGAGACCCCGAGGCCCACCACCACCAGCCAGTGGAACCGGGCCCACGGCAACCGGTCCAGTCGGGCCGGGACCAGGCTGCGGACGGGCTTGGGCGCTGACTCGACTCCCACCGCGGTGGTCATCGCTCACCTCATTCACGGATGCCGGGGCCGCTGCTGGTTCAGCCGGCCGGCGCCGGGTGTCGCGCGGTCCGGCGCTCGCAGCGGCTAGTTTGCCCAGGCCCGGCCCGGTTCAACCCAGACGGCGGGCAGCACCGGCTTGTCCGCTGTCCGATCCGACGGGGCGTGGCGGTTCCGCCGGAGCACCGGTCAGTTCAGGCCGACGTCCACCGGAAAGGTCGACAGCAGCGACAGCGGGGCCGGCTGCCGGCGCAGCACCGCGCGCCACAGGCTGCCCGGGTGCGGGGAGAAGACGTCGTCCAGGCCGCCGGCCACCACGTACCAGCCGCCGCGGGCGATCTCGTCCGCCAGCTGGCCGACCTCCCAGCCGGCGTGGCCGGCGAAGACCCGCAGGCTGGCGGCGTGCTGCGAGACCTCGGCTACCGGGGCGTCGAGGTCCACCAGGGCGAGGCCCCCGCTGACCACCCGCAGGCCGGTGCCGGCCTCGGCGGTCGTGGTCAGCCGGCCCAGGCCGAGCGCGCCGTCCCGCTGCACCGGGCCACCGTTGAAGACCACCGACGGCTCGGTCATCACGTCCTGCCAGTCGGGCAGGATGTGGCCGACCGGGGTGTGCGACGGCCGGTTCACGATCACACCGACGGTGCCGGTGTCGTCGTGCTCGATCAGGAAGACCACCGTCCGGAAGAACTCCGGATCCGACAGGTCAGGTGCGGCGATCAACAGTCGATGGGCAGCAGGGGGCAGCTGCCAGCTCCGCTCGTCGGTCACAGCTACATCCTGCACCAGCGGGCAGCCGCGCGGGCTACCGTCGAGCAAGGCCGCCGGCCGGACCCAAACCGACCGAGACGAACGGGAGGGCGATGGCGTGCACGCCGTGAATCCGGCCGCGCCGGTCTGGCGTCAGCTGGCGGCCCGGCCGGACTATCTGCGCCTGCTGGCGGTGCGCCTGGCCGGCCAGTTCGCCGACGGCGTGTTCCAGGCGTCGCTGGCCGGCACCATCCTCTTCGACCCCGAACGCGCCGCGCACGCCGCCGACATCGCGGCCGGCTTCGCGGTGCTGCTGCTGCCGTACTCGCTGCTCGGGCCGTTCGCCGGGGTGCTGCTCGACCGCTGGTCCCGCCAGCGGGTGCTGCTCGGTGCCAACCTGCTGCGGGCCGTCCTGGTGTGCGCGGTGGCCGGCGAGATCGGCGCCGGGGTGCACGGGCAGCCGTTCTACCTCAGCGCGCTGGCGGTCATCTCGATCAACCGGTTCGTGCTCTCGGCGCTGTCGGCGGCGCAGCCGCACGTGGTGCCCGGCGAGCAGCTGATCACCGCCAACGCCATCTCGACCACCGCGGGCGCGGCGGTGACGGCAGCCGGCGGCGGCCTGGCGATCGGCATCCGCGCGGTGTCCGGCGCCGGCAACCTCGGCTACGCCTCGATCGCGCTGGGCAGCGCGCTCAGCTACGTGCTGGCCGGCCTGGCCGCGGTGGGCTTCGGGGTGCGCCAGCTCGGCCCGGACGACCACACCCGGCGGCACTCGGAGTCGGTGCGCAACGTGCTGGCCGGCCTGGTGGCCGGTGGCCGGCACCTGCGCGAGCGGCCGGCGGTGCTGCGGGCGCTCGTCATGATCGGCGTGCACCGCTTCGCCTACGGGGTGTCGGCGATCTGCACCCTGCTGCTCTACCGCAACTACTTCACCGACCAGGGGGTGCTGCGCGCCGGGCTGGCCGGGCTCGGCCAGATCGTGCTGGCGATCGCGGTCGGTGGCGGCATCGCGGCGTTCGTCAGCCCGCTGGCCGCCCGTCGCTGGGGCTATGCCCGGTGGTCGGCGGCGCTGCTGGTCGCGGCCGGCGTGGTCGAGCTGGTGCTGGGGCTGCCGTTCCGGCTCGCCACCTTCGTGCCGGCCGCCGCGCTGCTCGGGCTGGCCGCGCAGGGCGTGAAGATCTGCGTCGACACCATCACCGCCCGCGGGGTGGACGACGACTACCGCGGCCGGGTGTTCTCGATCTACGACACGGTGTTCAACGTGGTGTTCGTGGCGGCCGGCGTGCTCACCGCACTGCTGCTGCCCGAGAACGGCCGCTCGGTCGCCGCGGTGGTCGGCATCGCGGTGGCCTACGAGCTCGCCGGGATCGGGTACCTGCTGGCGTCCCGGCAGCGCCGCGGGCAGCCGGCGGTGACCGCGCGGTCGCAGGCACGCGCCGCCTGAGCCGGTCCGGGCCCGGCGGTTGAGCCGGTCCGGGGCTCAGCGGTTGAGCCAATCTTGAGCCCAGCGGCTTGAGCCGGCCCCGAGCCCGGGTCAGGCCTGGGTGGCCGCCCACCAGGCACGCAGCTCGGCGACCGCGTCCTCGTGCGAGAGCGGGCCGCGCTCCATCCGCAGCGCGAGCAGGTGCTTGTACGCCCGGCCCACCGCCGGGCCGGGCCCGATGCCCAGGATCGCCATGATCTCGGTGCCGTCCAGGTCCGGCCGGATCGCGTCCAGCTCCTCCTGCTCGCGCAGCCGCTCGATCCGGCGTTCCAGGTCGTCGTAGGTCGCGGCCAGGGCGGCGGCCTTGCGCTGGTTGCGGGTGGTGCTGTCCGACCGCACCAGCTTGTGCAGCCGGGACAGCAGCGGCCCGGCGTCGGTGACGTACCGGCGGACCGCCGAGTCGGTCCACTCTCCCCGGCCGTAGCCGTAGAAGCGCAGGTGCAGGAAGACCAGCCGGACGATGTCGTCGGTCAGGTCCTTGGGGAACTTCAGCGCCTTCAACCGGGCCTTGGCCAGCCGGGCGCCCACCACCTCGTGATGGTGGAAGGTCACCTGCCGGCCGCCGGGCGAGTCGACGAAGCGGCGGGTGTCCGGCTTGCCGACGTCGTGCAGCAGCGCGGCCCAGCGCAGCACCAGGTCCGGCTCGCCGTCCTCCAGGCCGATGGCCTGGTCGAGCACCTGCAGCGTGTGGGCGTAGACGTCCTTGTGCTGGCCGTGCTCGTCGGCGGCCATCCGCAGCGCCGGCAGCTCCGGCAGCACGCGGTCGGCCAGGCCGGTGTCGACCAGCAGCTCCAGGCCGCGGCGAGGATGGGCGCCGAGCAGCAGCTTGTTCAGCTCGGCCTGCACCCGTTCGGCGGTGATCCGGTCGATCTCGCCGGCCAGCTCGGCCATCGCGGCCCGCACGTCGGGGGCCACCGAGACCCCGAGCTGGCTGACGAACCGGGCCGCCCGCAGCATCCGCAGCGGGTCGTCGGTGAACGACTCCGCCGGCGTGGCGGGCGTGCGCAGCACCCCGCGGGCCAGGTCGGCCAGCCCGCCGTACGGGTCGACGAAGGTGCGGTCGGCCACCGAGACGGCCATCGCGTTCATGGTGAAGTCGCGCCGCAGCAGGTCCTCGGCCACCGAACTGCCGAACGCCACCTCCGGGTTGCGGCTCACCCGGTCGTACCGGTCGGCGCGGAACGTGGTGATCTCGCACGGCTCGCCGCGCACCTGGGCGCCGACCGTGCCGAAGGCGATGCCGGTGGTCCAGGTGGCCGAGGCCAGGCCGTCCAGCAGCGCGAGCACCTGCTCGGGCCGGGCGTCGGTGGTGAAGTCCAGGTCGTGCACCGGCCGTCCCATCAGGGCGTCGCGGACCGGGCCGCCGACCAGGTAGAGCTGGTGGCCGGCCGCCTGGAAGGCGTCGCCGAGCCGGCTCGCCACCGGCGGGATATCGACCAGATCGCCGGGATTACCGGTCATGACTGCTGAATTCACATCCTCGGGAATGGCCGGGCAGCACGGCGCGGCACCATCGGCCGGCCGCTTGTCGTCGGACAACCCTACTAAGCAGGCCAAGTAGCATCGGACTATGTCCCGCACGTCGTCCCCCCGGCGTCCGCGGCTCCCCCGGGTGGACGAGACCAGCGCCGGCGGCCTGGTGCTGGACCTGTCCGGTCCGGTGCCGCTGGGCGCGCTGATCGGCCGGACGAACCGGCGTGGCCGGCTGCTCTGGTCACTGCCCAAGGGCCATCTCGAGGCCGGCGAGACGCTGGAGCAGGCCGCCGTCCGGGAGGTCGCCGAGGAGACCGGCATCACCGGGGCGATCATCGGGACGCTCGGCACCATCGACTTCTGGTTCGTGGTGGAGGGGCGGCGGATCCACAAGACCGTGCACCACTACCTGATGCGCGCGGTCGGTGGCGAGCTGTCCGACGCCGACATCGAGGTCACCGAGGTCGCCTGGGTGCCGCTGCCCGAGATCGGCGCCCAGCTGGCCTACTCCGACGAGCGCCACCTGCTGCACCAGGCCAGCGAGCTGCTGCGGGACAGCGCGTGATGCGGCAGGCGGCCTGATGGCCCGTCGAGCTGGCCGGCCGGTGCGCACCGTGCTGGCCCTGCTGACGTTCGGCCTGCTGGTGGCGGTGGCCGCCGGACCGGCCGCGGCCACCGTCCGCCCGGTGGCGGCCAACTCCCAGCCCGCGGTCACGGTGACCCTGGACGGGATGACCCCGCGCACCCCGGACGCCGGCAAGCCGGGCCAGCCGGTGGTCTTCACCGCGACGCTGACCAACAACACCGACAACACCTACTCCGACGTCGAGATCGGGTTGCAGCGCGGCCTGCCGATCACCCAGCAGAACCTGCTCGACAGCGCCATCGCCAACCCGCCCGAGACCGGCTACTCGGTGCCGTCGCCGCTCGACCTGCAGGAGCAGTTGCTGCCGCACGGCAAGCTGACCGTCCGCTACCGGACCAGTGGCGGCGACATGTGCCTCTGCTTCGACGGCGTCTACCCGTACGCCCTGGTCGCCTCCGCGGTCAGCGACCCGTCCGTCGGCTTCACCGAGGTCGGGCGCACCCAGGTCTTCGTGCCGTCCTTCCTGCAGCAGCCCCAGCCGGTGTCGGTGGCCTGGGTGTGGCCGCTGCTGGACCGCCCGCACCGCTCGGTCGACAGCGACGTCTTCACCGACGAGGGGCTGGCCGGCGAGGTCGGCCCGGGTGGCCGGCTGGACCGGGCGCTGCAGGTCGCCGAGCAGGTCGCCGGCAAGGTGCGGCTGACCCTGGTGGTCGACCCGGACCTGCTGGACAGCCTCGCCGTGATGGCCCGGCCCGAGGGCTACCGGGTGCGCTCGGGCAGCGGGACGGTGGCCGGCACCGGCGGCAAGCTCGCGGCCGGCTGGCTGGCCCGGTTCAAGCAGGTGGCGCTGCGGCACGACGTGGCGCTCACCGCCTTCGCCGATCCGGACGTCAACGCGCTCACCCGAGCCGGCCTGCCCTTCTCGACCGCACTGGATCCCCAGGTGCAGGGCCGGATCGCCCCGTACCTGAACGGCCAGCTGTCGGCCGGCCTGCTCACCTGGCCGGCCGGATCGGCCCTGACCAGCAAGTCGCTGGACACCCTCGTCGCCAGCGGAACCTCGACGCTGCTGCTCAGCGACGCGGCGCTGCCCGGCGGCAACCACACCGAGCCCCGGCCGGACGCGCTGTCGCCGCTGCCGACCGCCTCCGGCACCGCCGACGCGCTGGTCACCGACACCAAGATCGAGGCCACCGTGCGCCGGGCGACGACGCTGGGCGCGAACCCCGCCAACGACGAGCAGACGCTGCTGGCCCAGCTGGCCGTCCGGGCCGCGCAGGAACCCGGCTCGCCGCACTTCGTGGTGATCGCGCCGGACCGCTACGTCGACACCGACCCGGCCGCCGCGGCCGGCATCATCCTCGCCTCGGTCAGCACCGGTTGGAGCCGTTCGGTCTCGGTGCCGCAGGCGCTGGCCACCGTCACTCCGGTGGACCGGGGGGCGCTCAACACCGCCGCCGAGAACCCGGCCGCCG
>Ga0335073_10016304_pt1 | contig 10377 bp, 8 predicted proteins | sample Lox_Sample_22_FD_207093 | JGI IMG/M metagenome (GOLD analysis project Ga0335073, IMG submission 207093) | Soil microbial communities from Loxahatchee National Wildlife Refuge, Florida, United States - Lox_Sample_2.2 | ecosystem: Environmental > Terrestrial > Soil > Wetlands | place: USA: Florida... | reverse complement strand
CGTGGTCGACCGCCCTGGCCCGGCCGTCGACGACGACCGGCAGGTCGCGGCGGACCGGGCCGGTGAGGTGGAACACGATGCTGGCGCCGTCCGGCAATCCGATCTTCTTGCCGACGATGTAGCCGATCGAGCTCTCCACCTGTGCGAGGGCGATCTCCGCGCGCGGCCCTGTGTCGTCGGACAGCCAGCCGAGCGGCGTGCTGATGTCACGCTCGTGCACCCAGAAATCGAAGATCCGGATCTCCAGGAACCCCCCATAGCTGCGCGGCCCGATCGGTGTCCAGGACTGCCTCGCCAGGTCGGCCTCGGCCAGCCCGGCCAGGTCGGCCCGGCGGCCGGCGAAGATCTCACCTGTGCGCGCCGCGAACGCCGCGTCGTCCAGGGCGGCCATCTCGTCGCGGTACGGGCCGATCCGGTCCAGTGGCGGCCGGTCGCCCGCGGACCCGGGCAGCCAGCCGGTCATCACCCGTTCCATCATCCCGAGGTGGGCGATCACGCCGCGCATGTCCCAGTCCGGGCACAAGGACTGCGCATGCCACCGGGCGGCGTCCATCCGGCCGGCCAGCGACTCGATCGCGTCGTAGCACTGCTCAAGGCAGGCCCGGATGACGGCCAGCCCGGTCACGGTGTCTCCTTCTGAATGGTGATCCAGTCGCGTGCCTCAAGGTAAGGCCGGAAGGTCTCCGCGACCGCTGTCAGGTCGCGCTGGCTCTTCGGCCGCTGCACCTCGTACAGCTGCGGGAACTCCAGCCAGCCGGTGACCAGGTGCCACAGCCGCACCGCAGCCGGGCCGGCCGGCGGCTTGATCAGCACCGGGCCGAACAGCGCCTGGGTGCCGTCGAAGACCAGCGTCGGCACGCCCCAGCCGCCCAGGCGGGCGAGCCGATCGTGATCGGCCCTCACCTCCTCGGTCGTGCTGGGGTCGTCGATGGCCTGGCCGACCAGGGCGGGATCGAGGTCAAGCTGCCGCAGCAGTTCCCCCGCCACCTCCCGGCGGTGCGGCTTGCGGCCCTCCACGTGCAGCGCGGTCGCGGCGGCCAGGTACCAGCGGTCCAGCAGGCCCGGGTCAGCCCGCCGCAGCAGCGCGCCGATCCGCATCATCGACCACCCGTATGACCAGTCCCGCTCCCACGGGTGCTTCTTGCCCTCGGCCCGGTTGACCTCCTCCAAGCTGAAGAACCGCCAGCGCACGTCAAGTCCGAGCTGCTCACGCACATCCCGGATCCACAGCGAGGCCTGGTAGGCCCACGGGCACATGATGTCGAAGTGGAAATCGACGGCACCGACCCGGCCGGCGGCTGACTCAGCAAGCATGCGGCTAGCGCTATCACGCCTCCACCGGAAAGTCCACGCACAACCTGCCCGCCGCCATCCTCCGCAGCCGGGCTCACGGCGCCGAGAACCCCGGTGAAGCCGGCACAGGCCGACCCCCGAACCGAGCCCCAGCCGACCCGGTGCCCGGAAGCCAGTCAGAGAAGCGCGCGCCGATCAGCCCGATCTGTACGCCTCAACTGAAGGGCACCGGACGACCCGCAGCCGCCCAGAACGGCGGCTCGCGAGCGGTCGGAGTGCGATCCCCAGTCACCTTCCGTGACTGGGCCGGGCGGCCGCATTCAACTGCACGCCGAGCATGAGGGCGGTGCGGGCAGCTCGCCATGGCCGCGGAGTAGGAAGTTCAGGGCGAGTGTTGCGGCTCGCCTTCGCCACGTGCGGGCGAGTCAGCGGAGAAGGCCGAAGTATCGCGACAGGCTGTGTTCTACTTGCGCCATGTCATCCCGCGACAGGTAGTCCACGAGCTCGCCAGCCACGTAGGAGACGTCGATGGTGCGGATCTGATCGATCAGAATCTTGGTGTCACGCCCGGCGATGACGGCCTCCGGTCGGAAGACGGATGCCTGAGCGCTGGTCGATGTCGGGATGACAGTTACCGTGGACCAGGCGTTCTGCTCGATGCTGATGACCAGCCCAAGGCGCCGGCCTCGCTGCTCGTGCCCGCGCTTGGCGTCGCCGAGGTCAACCGGATAGACCGCGCCGCGGATCATGCGGGATCCTGTGGCCTCGCAGGCACGGTAAGGTTAGTGCCGGTAATCCGGATGTTGCCATCCGCGTCGTACTCCCAGGCATCGGCCTCGCCGGAGAGGTCTTCGCCTCGCAGCCTGTGCATGTCGGAGCGGGCACGCTCCTCCCACGCCTCGCGGTCCAGCAGCCGAAGCGCGCGGCGGATGACGTCACTCGTCTTCTCATCCTCACGGCGGTTAGCCTCGATGACACGCAGGTCTTCTTCAGTGGGGCGGAACCCGACGCTCATGAGGCTAGTGTACAACAATTGTTAGACAGCCGCCTGCGGTATACGGAGCCGGGACTGATCGCGCATGTCCTCGTGGTTGTGGCTGACGGCTGACCTCTTGCTGGAACCGCCGGCGTCTAGCCGCTTGTGCAGTCACGGAGAAAAGCGCCGAGCGCCGAATAGGCGCGGTGTCGTGACCATGGCGGAAGCGCGCGACCGCGCGCCGATTACCCGGTTCTGCGCACCTGACCTATCTGGATCGTGCCTGCGGTGCGGATACCGCGCCGGGGCGGCGCAAGTTCTCAGTCAGCAGGAACATTCCGCTCAACGGGTAAGGAAAGGCCGCCTGGAAACATGCGAATTTACGTGGTTTCCGCGCCCCTATGGGAGCATTCGCACGCATCGTGTTGAACCGTGCTTAGCGGCACTGGATGATCTCTGTAAAGGGTTGCGCGGTACGGCTGCCAGAAAGGCACCGGCGGCCGGGGCTGGGAGGGCGGTTGAGCGAGGGGTTCCAGTTGCTGGGCGAGTTCGAGCCGGGGACGCTTGTGGCTGGGTACCGGGTGGAAGAGTCGCTCGGCGCGGGCGGCATGGCCGTTGTCTACCGGGCCCGCGACGAGCGGCTGGGCAGGATGGTCGCGCTGAAGGTGCTCGTGCCGGCGCTGGCAGCTGATGAGGAGTTCCGGCGGCGGTTCATTGCCGAGTCGCGGGCCGCGGCCGCTGTCGATCACCCGAACATCGTCCCGGTTTACGAGGCCGGCCAAGCCGGGCATGCGCTGTTCATCGCGATGCGGCTGGTAACCGGCGGCGACCTGCGGCAGGTCCTTGACCGCGAAGGTCCGCTGCCGCCCGCTCGGGCATCGCAGTTCCTGTCCCCGGTCGCTTCCGCGCTGGACGCGGCGCACCGGGCAGGACTGGTGCACCGGGACGTCAAGCCGGCGAACATCCTGGTAGACCGGCAGCCGGACAGACCCGAGCACGTTTATCTCTCGGATTTCGGGATCAGCAAGGGCACCGAGTCCACCGCGGGTCGCACCGGGACCGCTCAGTACCTGGGCACCCCTGAATACACGTCACCCGAGCAGGTAATGGGCCGCCCCGTCGACAGGCGCGCTGACCAGTACGCGCTGGCGTGCGTCGCGTGGCACCTGCTCACCGGGACGGTCCCCTTCCAGCGTGACCTGGGCATGGCCGTGCTGTTCGCGCACCTGTACGAGCCCCTGCCGCCACTGGATGACCTGCAGCACCTGCCTGCGGCCGCCGAGCAGGTACTGGCCCGGGCACTGGCCAAGGATCCGGGGGAGCGGTACTCGTCGTGCGGTGAGTTTGCCGACGCGCTGCGCGACGCACTCGCCCTGCCCCCGTACCGGCCCGCCGTAGCCGGGTTGGCTGGGCCTGCGGCTGAGGTCAGGCACCTGGGCAGTGAAGAGTCCGTCCCGGCCGCACGCCCCGCTGCCGCGGGCGTGACGGCGGGCGAACTGGCTGGAACCAGTCGGCGAGACAGGCGGCGCCGGCACCTTGGGATCGCGCTCGCAGGCACGCTCCTGGCAGCGGCAGCAGCTGTCTCTCTCGTGCTGATTACGCCGGGCGCGTCAAGAAGGCCACCGGCGTCGTCCGTCGGTACTGCCGCTGCTACTTCAGCGGCAGGCGAAAAGAAGACAGAGCCCACCGCCGCCTCGACGGCGAGAGCGCAAACCACGGTGCCCGCCACGCCCTCGGTGCCGCCCGCAGGCACCCTCATGGCCACCCTCGCCGATCCGAGCGGCAAAGGCGCCCGCGCGGCGGCGTTCGGCCCGGGCGGCGCCATTCTTGCCGTCGGCGACGAGAACGGCAGGATTTACCTGTGGGACACCGCGACCTGGAAACTCGCCGGCTACCTCACCGACCCAGCCAGCAAGGGCGTGCGCGCGGTGGCGTTCGGCCCGGGCAGCGCCCTAGCCGCTGGCGATGCCAACGGCAGTACCTACCTGTGGGACACCGCGGCCGACCCGCTCACCGCCACCTTCGCCGACCCCGGCAGTAAAGGCGTGTCGTCGGTGGCGTTCGGCCCGGGCGGCACCCTGGCCGTCGCCGACTACGTCGGGAGGACCTACATATGGAACACCGCCGAGCCGGGGATGGAGCCCGGTTTCCTAGAGCCCGCTGACAGCCCTGACATGTCGTCGGTGGCGTTCGGCCCGGGCAGCACCCTGGCCGCCGGCGACGGCGACGGCATCACCTTCCTGCTGGACACCGCCGCGATCGGCAAGGTCCCGCCTATCCGCACCCCGTCCTTGGAAGACCCCGGCAGTAGAGGTGTGTCCTCGGTGGCGTTCGGCCCGGGCGGCCTCCTGGCCACCGGGGATGGCAACGGCAGCGCCTACCTGTGGGATAACGCGACCGAGAGGGTCATGGGCACCTTCACCGATCCGTTCGTCTTCTTGACCGATCCGGCCAGTAAAGGTGTGTCCTCGGTGGCGTTCGGCCCGGGCGGCCTCCTGGCCACTGGTGACTTCAACGGCAGCACCTACGTGTGGAATCCCGCCACTGAGGAGCTCACCGGCGACCTCACCGACCCGACCGGCAAGGGGGTCTCCGCTGTGGCGTTCGGCCCGGACAGCACCCTGGCCGCCATCGACAAGAACGGCCGGATCTACCTGTGGCACATCAGCAAGCACACCTCCTGACCATCCAGAGCATTCCCGCCCATTACGTTGAAACTACGGCAGAGCTCGTCGATGATCTGTGCCAGGGAAATGCGCGGATGCGGGTGGCCGGGACGCGACAGGAGCCGGCCAGGGCGGGGAGGCGCGGTTGAGCGGCGATTTCCCGGTGCCGGGCGGGCTCGCGTCAGGGACGCTCGTGGCCGGGTACCGGGTGGAAGAGCCACTGGGCGCGGGCGGGATGGCCGTTGTGTACCGGGCCCGCGACGAGCGGCTCGGGCGGCCGGTCGCGCTGAAGGTGCTCGCGCCGGCCCTGGCCGCGGACGCGGGGTTCCGGCGGCGGTTCACCGCCGAGTCGCGGGCCGCAGCGGCGGTCGATCACCCGAATATCATCCCGGTCTACGAGGCCGGGCAAGCCGGCCGGGCGCTGTTCATCGCCATGCGCCTGGTAACCGGCGGCGACCTGCAGGGCGTGCTTTCCCGCGAGGGGCCGCTGCCGCCGGCGCGGGCAGCCCAGTTCCTGTCCCCGATCGCCTCCGCGCTGGACGCGGCGCACCGCGCGGGACTGGTCCACCGGGACGTCAAGCCGGGAAACGTACTGGTGGACACGGACCATGGCCGGCCCGAGCACGTTTACCTGTCGGATTTCGGTATTAGCAAGGGCGCGGCGTCGTCGGCCGGGCTGACCGGGACCGGCCAGTTCCTGGGCACTCCGGAGTACACGTCGCCCGAGCAGGTCAGGGGCCTGGTCGCGGACGGGCGGGCTGACCAGTACGCGCTGGCCTGCGTGACCTGGCAGCTGCTGACCGGGACGGTTCCCTTCGAGCGTGAGGATGGCATCGACGTGCTCTTCGCGCACCTGCACGAGCCCCTGCCGCCACTGGACGTCCTGCGGCCGGGCCTGCCCGCTGCGACCGGTCAGGTGCTCGCCCGGGCGCTGGCGAAGGAACCGGGGGAGCGGTACCCGTCGTGCGGCGAGTTCGCCGATGCGCTGCGCGACGCGCTCGACGTGCCGCCCTACCGGCCCGCCGTGCCCGCGGCTGAGTCCCGGGACCCGCGGAGCGGGGCCGCCGCCGTGTCCGCGCACCCGGCCACCGCCCCGGCCGGAACAGGCAGCAGGCCAGACGGCCCTGGCGAGCCGAGCCAGGTTACGCCCCCGGGGATCGCGGAGGCGCCGACACAGGACGTCGACGCTGCTCCCAGCCAGCGCTTGCGGCCCTGGCCAGGTCCTGAGGTCAGTAACCCGGCCAGGCAGGGCCGGGCGGGTCAGCGCCGGCGCCTGTACATTGCGGCCGCGCTCGGGGGCGCGCTGCTGGCGGCGGCTGTAGCCATCCCCCTCCTGCTCACCAGGCCAACACAGGCAGGGCCGCAGGCCGGGCCGCCCGCCGCTGCCCCGGCGGCAAGCGGGAAGAAGACGGAACCCGCGGCGTCCGTCGCGCCGCGGGCCTCCGCCCAGACGGCAAGCGCGCAAGCGACGAAACCCGTAACGCCCTCCGTGCCGCTCACGGGCAGCCTCGCCGCCATCCTGGCCAACCCGGCCAGCGAGGGCGTCCGCTCGGTGGCGTTCGGCCCCGGCGGCCTGCTGGCCGCCGGGGACTTCAGCGAAGGCAGCACCGCCTACCTGTGGGACACCGCTAACCGAAGTATCATCGCCACCTTCACCGGCACCAGCCGTATGCCCCGCACTGACATAAATGCGGTGGCGTTCGGCCCGGGCCGCATCCTGGCCGTTGGGGCCGCCGACGGCAAGACCTACCTGTGGAACACCGCGACCGGGAAGCTCGCCGCCACGCTCACCGGCACCGGCCTGGACGTGACGAGCGCGGCGTTCGGACCCACTGGCATCCTGTTCACCGGCGACCTAGACGGCTGCGTGTTCCTGTGGAACACAGCGATCGCCAAGAGCGCCGGCTCATACTGCACCCCCGACCTCGCAGCCGTGGACGCGGTCGCTTTCGCGCCCGGCGGGACCATCCTGGCCATGGGCGTCGGCGGCGGCAAGACATACCGCTGGGACACCGCGAACCCCAGCACGACCATCCCCGCCCTCACCGACCCCAACACCATCCAGGTGAACTCGGTGGCGTTCACCCCGGACGGCGCCACCCTGGCCGCAGGCACCGGCAACGGCTGGATCTACCTGTGGGACACGGCGACCGGCCAGATCACCGCCACCCTCACCGACCCTGGAAGCCATGGCGTGAACTCGGTGGCGTTCGCGCCGGACGGCACCACCCTGGCGGTCGGCGACCAGAACGGCCGCACCTACCTGTGGGACACCGTAACCGGCAAGATCACCGCCACCCTCGCCGACTCCGCCAGTCAGGGCGTGATCTCGGTGGCGTTCGACCCGGGCGGCACGACCCTGGCGGCCGGGGACCAGAACGGAAGCATCTACCTGTGGCACATCATCAAGGGCAGCACTTAACCATGGTCCGTCGAATCGGTCCTGTCAGGAGCCTGGAGTGAGGTTTCGCTGGCGTATTTAAAAGCCGGCGACCAAGCCGATAGCGCGCCCGCCTGCGCCGGGTCCCCAAGCGGCTCACCGAACTGAACCATCAACAGGCCGCCGCTCACCACCAAGCCATATTCGAGTGGCCGTACAGCCGTACGGTCTGCTCCGAAGTGCTCACGCTCAGTGAGCAGAAGGCAGTTGCTTCCTGGCTACAGCCGTCCCCTTGTAGTCGCCTCCGCATGGCGCACGCGCAGAACACCGTGATCTGCACGGTGCAGACGCCGGTTGCTGGCATGCGGTCAGCCGATCATAACGGCGGTTCCGGGGTTCCCGTTAAGTGCGCTGTGCGCTTATCGGCGGTGTGTCAGGCGGAGATGTGGTGTTCGGCAGGCTGGCGGAGGATATGCAGGTCCCAGTACAGGCGTGCGATGTCGTCGGGTTCCTTGGCTGGGGTGCCTTCGGGGACGCCTGGCGTGCCGGCGATCCATGTTCCGATCGCGACGTGGCCGGCGTAGACACCCCGGCCGGCCAGGGCACTGTTGAGGGTAAGGGCCCATTTGCGCAGGGCCGCGCCCGCTATGCCGGCACTGACGAACACCGGCGCGGGCGTGACCGAGGAGCCGCCGGTGGTGTACAGCAGCGTTCCGGTGCCGGCGGCCAGCATGGCAGGCAGCACCGCGCGTGTCGCGGTGATCGCGCCGTAGCAGGTGCTTTCGATCTGCGGTTGGAGGTTGTCCACGGTGACGTCCAGCGGTCCGGTGCTGCGCAGGCTCTGCGTGGTTCCCGCGCCCGGGCTGGAGTAGTGCAGCACGGTGATTCCGCCGAACCGTGCCGCGGCGCTGTCTAGGGCCGCGGCCAGTGCGGGGCGGTCGGTGACGTCGGCGGGAAAGCCGGCCGCCGTGATCCCTTCGGCCGCGAGTTTCCCGGTGAGCTCGCCGAGCCGCTCCTTCGAGCGGGCGATCAGCGCGACATCGAATCCGTGACCGCCGAACACTTTCCCGAGGGACAAGCCGAGGCGCCCCCCGGCGGCCACGAGCGCGATTGCGGGCATGGTGATCTCCTTGGCTGACGGTGGTGCGCTGGTCATGCGGTGAGTTGACCTCAGCTCATCACCGCTGCACGCGGTGCGTCCAAGACCGGCCGGGCTGCGACCGATAACCTGGAGGAATGGACCGGCTCGAGACCCGGGAACTGGCGTATTTCGTGGCGGTGGCCGATGAGCTTCACTTTGGCCGCGCCGCGGCCCGGCTGGGCATCGCGCAGCCCGCGCTGTCCAAGGCGGTCCGGCAGTTGGAACGCAGGCTGGGCGTCACCCTGTTCGAGCGGACCAGCCGGGCGGTCGCGCTGACCGAGGCCGGCCGGGTGCTCAGCCGCGAGGCACGCGTCGCGCTGGAGGCGGTGTCCGCGGCGGCGCTGCGGACGCAGCGGGCCGGCACCCGTGACCCCCGCCTGATCCTGGCCATGAAGCCCGGCGGCGACGCGGGCCTGCTCCCGGCCATCCTCGCCGCCTACGAACGCGAGCCCGGGGTACTGCCGGTTGAGGTCGTCTTCGGAGCCGGCCCCGCTCGCATGCTGCGCGACGGGCAGGCAGATGCCGCGCTACTGCACGCGCCGCCCGACGAACTGGACGGGCTGGACAGCCAGGCACTGCTGACCGAAGCGCCGGTCGCCGTGCTGCCCGCGTCCCACCCGCTCGCGCGGCGGCCCAGCCTGCAGATGGCCGACCTGGCGGGCGAAAACCTGCACCGCAAGCCCGCCGATCCCGGCGCGATGAAGAGCCTCAGCGAGCTGATGCACCTGATCGCCCTGGGACGCACGGTCGCGGTGCTGCCCCCGGTACTGACCAGGCCGCTGCGCGACGACCTGATCACCGTCCCGGTGACGGATCTCCCGCCGGCCGCCCTGCTGCTTGCCTGGCCCGCCCACAGCACGTCCCTGCCGGTCGCGGCCCTGGCCCGCGCCGCCGCGGCCGCCACACGCTCCAGCACGGGCCGCGGAGGTTGCCCCCAGTCTTCTTCGTCGCTCGACGTCGCTCAGCGTGAGGCCGGACATCGCGCAGTCGAGTTAGGGATCCCGGCTGGCCGTTGCAGCCACCGCGCCGGAGGCTACCGTAGATCTCTGGCCGACCGCAGCGGACGGCGCTTCCCGAACAGCCGTATCTGCATGACCAGCGCCTAAATCCGCAATGCGACCAGGACTCAGGCGGTTCATGCTCGCGTTGAGGTCGCGGTCCGCAATGCCTTCGCGACCTGTCATCCGGCGGCTGGGTTGTCCCCCTCGCGGCTGTGGCCGCCACCGGGACCTGTTGCGCTCCGCCTCCTACTGCTGCGCCGGTCCCGGCCGGCGGCCAGAGGTCCTCCACAGCCTGCTCTATACCTGCAGCCTCCCGCTCGACCTCTTCCAGGTACAACCGTCCAGCGACAATCTGATCGTCGCTGATCTCGAACAGGGTCACCCCGCGCATCTCAAAGGCCCGACCATCGCTGCGGGCACCCGACCAGCGCCATTCGGCCCAGGCCGTGTCACCGTCCTGGACCGACTGGCAGATCTCGGCGTGGAAGTCGGGACCCCCGCGAACATGGCCTCCCAGTTGGCGCGCATCTGGGCTCGCCCGGTGAAGGCCCTGCCCGGGTGCGCCGGCTGCTCGCTGCGGAAGTCCTCGCGGAAGAAACCAGCCGCGGCATCCAGATCATGCGCATTCATGGCCACGGCCAACCGGTCGATCACACCGCTCATCACGTCCTCCTCCAGGCTCGTGCGGCCACTGCGCGCGTCCCCATGGTGCCCGCCGTTGCGCGGGGAGTCCAGCGCTTAAGGACGCAGCCGCGCCCAGCGCATCCCGCCCAGACAGAGCCGCTCACCATCGCGTACCGGCCAGCCGGGATGAGGCCAACGACCCGGCCTCGACATCAACTGGCATGCCATGCATGATGAGCCAGGCTCTCCCGGCACCGCCCGCTCATGCAGATCCGGCGACGGAGCGCCGACCGGTG
>Ga0335073_10016303_pt1 | contig 10377 bp, 6 predicted proteins | sample Lox_Sample_22_FD_207093 | JGI IMG/M metagenome (GOLD analysis project Ga0335073, IMG submission 207093) | Soil microbial communities from Loxahatchee National Wildlife Refuge, Florida, United States - Lox_Sample_2.2 | ecosystem: Environmental > Terrestrial > Soil > Wetlands | place: USA: Florida... | reverse complement strand
GACCGCCTGGGCCACGCTCGGGCTGGCCTCGAACGTGTGCGGGTCGGTATTGGGATTGCTCTCGATTGCGGTCACCCGGACGTACTTGCCGCCGATCTGGCCGATCACGTTGGCATACTCGTTCTCGGCGCCCACGGCGACCACCTGGCCGCCGGGCGCGTCGGGCGACGCCGAGCTGGCCGAGCACGCCGTGGCGAGCAGCCCCGCCGCGACAGCCAGCGCGGCGGCTACGGCCCGGTGACGAGGAGGCATGATCGGGTTCCTTCCGGTCGGCGGGATCCGGGGGCTAAATACAAATGAAAACGATAACCAGTATACGGAGGGCCCGCAACCCGTTCGGCGCGAGGCCGGCAACCGTTCCATGGAGAGCCCGCAACCCGTTCGGCGCACCCGCCGGGCCACGGCATGACGAAACCCCACCCGGGATCACGCTGGCCATCGGCTATCGTTCGGCAGGTACCCGGGTGGGCCACGGGCCGACGGCCGATGACGTGAAGGCGAGCATGGAATCACGATGAGCGGGACGACAGGCAGCAGCCAGGACCTGGGCGACAAGCCGACCACGCAGCCCATGGCGCCGGCCGCTGTCCCCGACCGCCTGACCCGGTGGCTGGCCTGGTCGGCGGTAGCCGGGATCATCGGCGCCGTCCTGATCATGATCGCCGCCTCGGCGACTCGCAACGGCTGGGAACACGTCTTTATCCGGCTGCCCGCCGGCGGGCCCCCCTGGGCCCTCCGCGGGCACGTCTCGCTGACGCTGGCCAGCGCGGCCCTGTGGACGGCCGCCGCGGCGGGGGGCGCGGGCGTGGTCGCGGGGCTGGCGGCCCTGCGCCGCGGCGGGCTGGTTCCGGCCCGCCTGCTGCTGGGCATCGGGATCGTGGCGGTCGCGGCGTTCACCGTGACCCCGCCCACCGGATCCACCGACGCTCTCGACTACGCCGCGTTCGGCCGGATCGCCGTGCTCGGCCACAGCCCGTACGTGATGACCCCCGACGACCTCCGCCGGGCCGGCGACCCGGTCGGCCAGGCCGCGCCCCGCACCTGGGGGACCCTGGTGAGCATCTACGGGCCGGCGGGCACCGCCGAGCAGTGGGCAGCGGCGGAACTGGGCGGCACCTCGGCGGCGCGGATCGTCTTCTGGCTGAAGCTCTGGAACGCGATCGCGTTCGGCGCGGTGGTGCTCGCCCTCGACCGATTGACCCGCGGCGATCCGGCCCGGCGGGCCCGGGCACACCTGCTCTGGTCTGCGAACCCGCTGCTGCTGTGGGGACTGATCGCCGCTGGGCACATCGACGCGCTGGCCGCGGCCGCGGGCTTCCTGGGCCTGATCACGGCGCGCAAACGCGGCCCGGCCGACGAGCCCGGAGCGCTCCGCTGGCTGGCCGCCGGCCTGCTGGTCGGGCTGGCGGCGGACATGAAGGTGACCTACGTCCTGTTCGGCCTGGGGCTGGCCTGGGCCGCCCGGCGCAGCGTGATCGCGTTGCTCAGCGCCGCGGCGGGCGCCGCGATCGTGCTCGTGCCCTCGTACTTCTCGTTCGGCACCGCGGCCGTGAAGACGCTGCTCTCGCACGGCACCGTAGCGTCGATCGGCAACTTCTACCAGACCTTCATCGGGTCACGCCAGGTCATCGTGCCGGACGTGCTGCTGGTAGGCAGCCTGGCCTTCCTCGCCGTGGCGGCGCTGATGCTGTGGCGCCTGCCCGACGGGGTCCCCGCGCTGCCGGCCGTCCAGCCCGCCCTGGCCATCAGCGTGGCCTGGATATTCCTGTGGCCCTACGAGTTCCCGTGGTACGACGCGGCCGCCCTCTGCCTGCTCGCGCTTTACCCGGCCTCCCGGCTGGACTGGCTGGTGCTGATCCGGCTGACCACGGCCACGTTCGCGTTCATGCCCGGCAACGCGGGTTTCCCGGCCTCGCACGTGCTGCGGGTGATCACGACCGACACGCTCTACTACATAGCGCCGGTCGTCCTGCTGGGGGTCGCCGTGGCCCTGGTCTGGCTGGCCCTGACCCGGCGGTGGAACATGGATGCCCCGACCGTCATCCCGGCGGCGGGGCGGTCGCGGCCGGCGTGAGCGGACGGCCGGCCCGGCCGGCGCCCCGCGCCGCCCGTGCCGCGGGCCCCAGCGCGAGCGCGACCAGCAGCACGAACAGCGCCATCCCGGTCAGCACGTACAGGTTCCCGGTGATCAGCTGGAACCCGTGCCAGTGGTACTCGGCGTACGACGGCCGGTCGCCGAGGCTGAAGTAGACCTCCGGGTTGGTGATCGGCGGAATCCAGATCAGCCCCTCGAAGAACCCGCCGGTGTTGGCGGGCTGGCTCCACAGGATGCCCGGCCACGCCCCGAAGATGAGGACGATCCCGGCGGCCAGGCTCCCCAGGGCGAACCGGGCGGCCACGCGCCGGGCGCGCACCGCGTAGACGGCGGCCGTCACCACCCCGGGCACGATCCACACCCAGTGGTGGTCCCAGCTGATCGGCGAGGCCAGCAGCCCGGCCAGCGCGCAGGTCAGCACGCCGAGCATCCGGTAGCCGGCCCGGTCCAGGATCGCCGCGCACACCACCCCCGCGACCGCCGTCACCACCACGACCACCAGCCAGGCCGGCTGCGCGCCCGCGACGCTGCCGGTCAGCCGGGTGATGAGGGCCGGCAGCGACTGGTTCCCGGCCCAGCCGACGAACCCGGTGCGGCTGCCCGAGACGAACAGGCCGCCCAGCCAGTACTTTCTCGAGTCCCCGGGCAGCACGGCGAACCCGACCAGCACGGTCAGCACGAACGTGCCGGACGCCACGGCGGCCTGGCGGAACCTCCGGGTCAGCAGCAGGTACGGGATGAAGATCAGCGGCACGAGCTTGATGCCCGCCGCGACGCCCACCCCGGCCCCCTTCCACCACCGCCGGTCCGGCTGGCACAGGTCCCAGATGACCAGCGTCATCAGCACGATCTCGATCTGGCCCAGGAACAGCGTGCGCTGCACCGGCTCGGTCCACAGCAGCGGCGCGGCCAGCAGCAGCGTCGCGCCCATCTTGGCCAGCCCGCGGCGGTATCCGAGCGCGCCCAGCGTCAGCCAGACCGTCGTGAGCAGGGCCGCGATGTTCACTCCCACCGAGATCTTCGCCAGTGCCGCGAACGAGGGCACGGTCAGCACCGTGAACGCGAGGGCCGCGAACGGGGGGTAGGTGAACTTCAGGTTGAGGTATCCGGCCCAGTCGTAGAGCGGCGATGGGAAGTGGGGATGGTACAGCGGCCGGACGTGCGCCGCGATGAGCCCGCCGTCGGTATACACCTGCAGGTCAACGGGCCGCATCCACTGATTGGACGGGTGGGTGAGGGCATAGGCGACGTACCCGGCCACCGCGACGGCGAAGGCGGCGGTGCCGAGCGCGAGCAGCCAGCGGCCGCGCCGGTACCAGGCCGGCCGGTCCGGGCGCGCGCCGAGCGCCGCCGACTGCCGGGCGGCGGTCACGAGGTCTCCGGGATCCGGGTGGTTGCGGCCACCCGTGCACGATATCCGCATCCGGAACCTGGCCCCAGGCCCTCCCCGAACGATCATCCATAACGGGCCGAAAGCGGGCGCCGTGGCCGCATCCCCGATACCCTTACGGCCCGAAAGGCGGGATTATGGGCGGACGCCGGGGACGCAGGCGGCGGGTCGTCACCGTGGTCGTGACAGTGACGGCGCTGGTCGTGGCGGCCGCCGCGGCGGGCGGCGGGTACCTGCTGCTGCGCACCCAGGGCAGCCCGCAGCAGGCCGCGGCCCGCTACCTGGCCGACTGGCAGCGGGACGACTACTCCGCCATGGACCAGGTCAGCGTCAACGTGCCGCGGTCCGGCCTGGCCGTCCCGTTGCGTCAGGCCGCGGCCCAGCTGGGCATCCGCCGCCTCCGCCTGGTGCCCGGCGCGGTCACGGTGAGCGGCGGGTCGGCGCAGGCCCGGTTCACCGCCGCCGCCAGCCTCTCCAGCGGCCATGTCTGGACGTATACCGGCCGGCTGGAGCTGGTCCGGCAGGACCGGCGCTGGTGGGTGAGCTGGAGCCCGGCCGCGATCTACCCTTCGCTCCGGCCGGGCGAGCGGTTCGTGCTCAGCGCCGCGTGGCCGCCCCGGGCCCCGGTGCTCGCGGCCGACGGCACCGTGCTGAGCTCGCCCCAGGTCATCGCGGAGTCCGGGTCCATCTCGCTGCTCACCGGGAACGTGGTCGCCGCCACCGCCGCGCAGGCCAAGGCGCTGGGGCCCGCCTACCAGGCCGGCGACCTGATCGGCCAGGGCGGGATCGAGCAGGTCTACCAGTCCCGGCTGGCCGGGCGGCCGTCCCTGACCATCCGGATCGAGGGACCGGGCCGGCGCCTCGACGCGACCGCCGCCCGGTTCGCGGCCTCGCCCGGCCTTCCCGTGCAGACCAGCATCGACCTGCGCGACCAGCTGGCTGCCTCGCGGGCGGTCACGTCCGCGGCCACGTCGAAGCCGGTTGACGTGGTGGTCCTCCAGCCGTCGACCGGGCGGGTGCTCGCCGTGGTCGAGCGTCCCGGCGGATTCGACCGCGCGCTGCTGGGCGAGTTCCCGCCGGGCTCCACGTTCAAGGTGGTCACCGCCTCGGCCCTCGCCCGCGGCGGGATGCGGCCGTCCAGCACGGTCCAGTGCCCGAGCCAGGTGAACATCGGCGGCCGGATCTTCCACAACGACAACGACGAGCGGCTCGGCACCACCAGCCTGGAATCGGCTTTCGCCGTGTCCTGCAACTCCACGTTCGCCATGCTCGCGGTGCAGCGCCTGGGCGGGCCCGCGCTCGCGTCGATGGCCGCCGCGTTCGGCTTCAACGCTGAGCCGGCCCTGGGCATCCCGGCGACGCTCGGGCAGTTCACCACCCCGGCCCAGCCGGTGGACCTGGCGGCAGACGCCTTCGGCCAGGGCACCGACCTGGTCAACCCGCTCAGCCAGGCCACGGTGGCGGCGGCCATCGAGAACGGCACCTGGCGCCCCCCGCAGCTGGTGACCAGCCCCGTGCCCCGGCAGGCCGGCGTGGTGCACCCGCTCAGCCCCGCGATCCTGGACAGCCTGCGCCCGATGATGCGCGCGGTGGTGACCAGCGGCACCGCGGCCGGGGTCGGCTTCCCGCCGGGGGTCTACGGGAAAACCGGGACAGCGCAGTACGGCACGGGCCCCAACCCGCCGTCCCACGGCTGGTTCATCGGCTATCGCGGCGATCTGGCCTTCGCCGTGCTGGTCGAGGGCGGGGGCACCGGAGCCGACAGCGCGGGCCCGATCGCCAACGCGTTCCTCCGCGATCTGTTCTGATCGTGCCGGCCAAGCGCGCGGTTAGACTCAGGGCCGTGCCCACGTCATCCAGGTGCCTGACTAGGTGACCGGCTACATCATCCGGCGCATAGGCCAGGCGGTCATCGTCCTGCTCGGGGTCACCCTCCTGGTGTTCATCCTGCAGCACCTGCTGCCCGGGAGCATCGCCCGGGCGATCATCGGACCGCGGGCTAGCCGGTCGCAGATAGCCGCGTTCGACCACGAGTACGGCCTGGACCGCCCCCTGCCGGTGCAGTACCTCTCCTTCCTCAACCAGATGATCCACGGCAACCTCGGGTACTCGTTCAAGCAGAACATGAGCGTTAACTCGATCGTGATCCACGATCTGCCGAACGACATCCTCCTGGTCGGCGGCTCGCTCGTGCTGGCGCTGCTGATCGCGATCCCGCTCGGCGTCGTGCAGGCGGTCCGGCGCAACAAGCTGACCGACTACACCGCGACGGGTGTCTCATTTGTCCTGTACTCGATGCCGGCCTACCTGCTGGGGCTGTTGCTGATCTCGGTCTTCGCGGTCAACCTCCGGCTCCTGCCCGCCGAGGCGCCGCAGGCGTCCACGATCACCGGGGTGCTGTCCGACCCCGCGGGCCTGATCCTCCCAATCGCGACGCTGACGCTGGTCACCTGCGCGCTGTTCAGCCGCTACATGCGATCGTCCGCCATCGAGAACCTGGCCCAGGACTACATCCGCACCGCCCGCGCCAAGGGGCTGGGGCAGATGGCCATCCTGTCCCGGCACCTGCTGCGCAACTCGCTCATACCGGTCGTCACGCTCGTGGGGCTCTCGCTGCCCAGCATCCTGACGTTCGGGCTGATCGTCGAGGAGCTGTTCAACTTCCCGGGGATCGGTCTCGCCTACTACAACGCCGCCGTGAATGGCGACTACCCGGTGGTGTTCGGCGTCACCGTGCTGGTGGCCCTGGCCACCGTGCTCGGCAACCTGTTCGCCGACGTCGCGTACGCGGTCCTTGACCCGCGGGTGCGCTATGACTGACCCAGGCCACGACGACAGCGGGAAGCCGGCCAGCGCGCTCACCGTGACCGGGGGCGTCACGGCGGGCGACGCCGCGGTCCGGCCCGCGCCCGGCCCCCCGGCCGAGGGCGGGGAGGTGTTCCGGGGCGATGCCTCCTGGCGGATGATCCTGCGCGCGTTCGTGGACAACAAGCTCGCGCTGACCGGGGTCATCATCGTGGTCGCGGTGGCGCTGTTCTGCTACGCCGGCCCGCTGTTCTGGCACACCGACCAGATCCACACCAACCTCCTGCAGGTCAACCAGCCGCCGAGCGCCGAGCACCCGCTCGGCACCGATGACCTCGGCTACGACGTGCTGGGCCGGCTCATGGTCGGCGGGCAGAGCTCGCTGCTGGTGGGCATCGCCGTCGCGCTGATGGCCACCTGCTTCGGCGTGGTGTACGGCGTCATCTCCGGCTACTTCGGCGGCCCGACCGACGCGATCTTGATGCGGATCGTGGACATCGTCCTGGCCATCCCGGTCGTCTACCTCTTCATCGACCTGGCTTCGGAGTTCAAGCCCACGCTGCCGCTGCTCATCGTGGTCCTGGCCTTTCTTTCCTGGCTTGTGCCGGCCCGGCTGGTGCGGGGAGAGACGCTCAGCCTGCGGGTCAGGGAGTACGTCCAGGCGGTCAGGGTCATGGGCGGCCGGTCCGGCCGGATCATCGTCCGGCACCTGGTGCCCAACACGATGGGGACGATTACGGTCAACGCGACCTTCCAGGTGGCCGACGCGATCCTGACCCTGGCCGTGCTGAGCTACCTGGGCTTCAGCCTGCCCCCGCCCACCGCGACCTGGGGCGGGATGCTGGAGAACGGCGTCAACTTCCTCTACGACGGCTACTGGTGGGAGATCTACCCGGCCGGCCTGATGATCGTGCTCACGGTGGTGGCGTTCAACTTCATCGGCGACGGCCTGCGCGACTCGCTAGACGTCCGGCTGCAGCGTCGCTGACCACGGGGCCGCTGACCACGGGGGTCACACGTGGTCTCGTGGGACTTCGGCGTCCCACGTCTTCGCGAAGACCTGGTCGTCTCCCTCGTAGGCGTGCATTACGTTCGTCACCTGGAAGGTGCTTGCGGTGGCCGACATCGTGCTCGTGGTCCGCACCGTGACCCGCCACTCCCCGCGTCCCACGGAGAACTCGCGCTCGCACTCTACCCGGGCCGACAGCGGCGCGCCCTCGACGATGTGGTACACGTCCCGCTCGTGCTCGGCGTACTCGAGCCCGTCGCCGGTCAGCCGGTGACCGTCGTTCACCACGCCGATCACCTCGACGGTGCCGGTCGCCACGTCGCGCCGGACCTCGCGCCCGGCCTCACCGCCGAGCGGCTCATGCGGCGGCATGGGGGCGCGTTCGGGTACCGCGAAATGCGCGGGCGGCACGTGCTCGCCAGGGTCAGTCCAGACCGGCAGGTCAAGCGCTGAGCCCTTGATGAACAGGCTCAGCGTTACGGGCTCCGGCGACGGCCAGGCCCAGGGCCAGTACGTCGGCGAGATCGCCAGCCTGAGCCGGTGTCCGGCCGGGACCTGGTAGCCGATCGCGTTGAGCGGGATGTCCGCCAGGTAGCGCTGGCCGGGGACGAGCGGCTCGGGGCGCGCGTCGCCGTCGGCGTGCGTGAGGTTCTTGAGCCCGCGGGTGATCAGCGTCGAGGCGCCGTCCGGCCAGACATCGCAGAGCCGCACGGCGACGAGGGCCAGCGGCTGGTCCGCGGCCAGTTCCAGCCGGGCGACGGGAACGCCGAGGATCTCCGCGGGCTCGTCCAGCGGCCCGGTGTCGAAGCTCAGCGACTGCCCGTCCTCGGCCCGCTGGTCACCGGGAAATTCGAGGGCGTCGCCGTGCCCGCCCCACTGCCCCAGGTCCCCGGCGGGGGCCTGCACGCCGTGGATCCGCAGCTCCGCCTGGCCGTCGGTCGCGCGCGGGTCCCCGGCGCTGAGCGTTCCCGCGCCGAGCCGCAGGCGGCGAGTCTCGACGTCCGGGGCCGGCCAGCTATCGGCCGCCAGCCAGCGGCCCGGGTGGGTCAGGTACCCGGACGCCGGGCGGCGCGGCGCCGGCATCCACGCCCGGAGCTTGGGCTCGTCCATGATCCCGTTGTCCTGGCCCTTCAGCCAGTGATCCCACCAGCGCACCGCCTCCTGCAGGAAGCCGATCGCCGGCCCGGGCGCGCCGTCCTCGGGATAGTCGTGGCCCCAGGGGCCGATCAGGCCCTTGGCCGGCCCGGGGTAACCCTCGAGGAATCGCAGGATCGCATTGCGGTAGGAATCGGTCCAGCCACCGACCATGTAGACCGGGCAGCGGATCGCCGCGTAGTCCTCGCGGACCGATCCGTGGCGCCAGAACTCGTCGCGGCGCTGGTGGGCCAGCCACGCGTTGATGTACGGCGGCGTCTGGTCCAGCCGCTGCCGCCAGGTCTCCCGCCACGCCTCGCCGACCACCGCGGGATCGGGCGGCAGCGCGTTATAGGCCAGCATCGTCGACGCCCACGGCAGCATGGCCCACGCCAGCACGCAGCCGCCCATGTAGTGCACGTCGTCGGCGTAGCGGTCGTCGGTCGACGCGACGCTGATCACCGCGGCGAGCTCGGGCGGGCGGAGCGCGGCCACCTGCAGCCCGTTGAAGCCGCCCCAGGACTTGCCGATCATGCCCACCTTGCCACTGCACCACGGGCGCGAGGCCAGCCAGCGGATGACCGCGACCCCGTCCTGGAGTTCGGTCGGCAGGTACTCGTCCTCCAGGATGCCGTCGGAGTCGCCGCTGCCCCGGATGTCCACCCGGACCGAGGCGTAGCCGTGCCCGGCGAAGTAGTGGTGGATCGGGGCGTCTCGCAGCACGAGGCCGTCGTTCTTCCGGTACGGGACGTACTCGAAGATCGCGGGTACCGGCTCGCGCTCGGCGCCGGCCGGGAGCCAGATCCGCGCGGCCAGCCGGCAGCCGTCCGGCATCGGGATCCACTCGTGCTGGATGACGCGCACGGCATGCGGAAACTCGGCCCGGACGACCAACCCGACTCCTCTATCCCGGTGGACCTATGGCGAGCCCCCGCAGGCTACTTCACGAAGTACCAGTTCTCCGGGTAGATGTTGCCGTCCGGGTCCTGCGGGTACACGCCCTGGAGCTTGTCGTTCACCGCGGAGATCTGGCTGTCGAACTGGGGCATCCACAGGACCGGCAGCTGCTGCGCGAGGTAGTCCTCGTAGGCGTAGAGCGCCGGGTAGCCGCCGGAAGGCAGCTTGGCCATGAGGGCGTCGGCCTGCGGGCTGTCGTAGGAGCCGCCGTTGTCCGCCCCGGCCGACTGGAAGATGGCCGAGCCGTCGGGGTCGTTGTAACCGGGGTCGAAATACCACCCCTGGCCGTAGTAGTTCAGCTGCCAGCAGCCGCTCTTGGCGCAGGGCACGTCATCCCCGACCACCGTGTCGAACGGCGCGCCGCTCGGCGCCAGCTGGATGCCGGCCTGCGTGAACGATGACTGCAGCGCCGCGACCTCCTCGTTGACTCCCTGGCTGCCGGTCGAGTACTGCAGCGAGAACGACAGCTTCGCCCCGGAGGCCACCCCCGCGCCGCACTCGTCCGCGGCCGTCCCGGGTCGCGTGCACACGTCCGTGCCGTTGGGCACGATCCGCCAGCCGTGGGCGCGCAGCAGGGCCGTCGCGGCCGACGGATCGTACGGGTACGGGTTCTGCCGCTCGGCGCTGGACACGAACGGGCTGGCCGGCACCAGCGGCACGGGACCGTAGGTCGCGTTGCCGTAGCCCGCCAGGAACGTGCGGATGTAGGCGCCCTGGTTGATCAGGCGCTGCATCGCCTGGCGCACGTACAGCTGCTTGAAGATCGCTCCTACCTGCGGCGACGCGAAGTTCACGGAGAGGTAGGTGATGCCCCAGGTCGGCCAGGCCTCGACCTTGTAGCCGTCCCCGGTGACCCGGGACACCTGCGCGGCGTCGTTGAACGGCAGGTAGCCGTAGCTGATGCCGCCAGCCGCCAGCAGGGAATTGAACTCGGCCGTGTCGCTGGTGAAGCTGAGCACGCGCAGCGCGTGGATGGAGCCCGTGGCC
>Ga0335073_10016302_pt1 | contig 10377 bp, 7 predicted proteins | sample Lox_Sample_22_FD_207093 | JGI IMG/M metagenome (GOLD analysis project Ga0335073, IMG submission 207093) | Soil microbial communities from Loxahatchee National Wildlife Refuge, Florida, United States - Lox_Sample_2.2 | ecosystem: Environmental > Terrestrial > Soil > Wetlands | place: USA: Florida... | reverse complement strand
GATGACGTATTACTCGCCGCGCGGGCAGGAGGTGATCTCCGCCGCCGTGTCGGCGAACCTGCAGCCCGCCGACTACGTGGTCACCACCTACCGGGGAATCCACGACCACATCGCCAAGGGCGTGCCGCTCGACCTGCTCTGGGCGGAGTTCCTGGGCCGCGCGACGGGAACCTGCAAGGGCAAGGGCGGCCCGATGCACATAACTCATCCGGCGTCGGGACTAATGGTGACGACCGGGCTGGTCGGGGCGGGTCTGCCGATCGCCAACGGCTTCGCGCTGGCCTCGCTGATGAAGGCCGACGGCCGGGTCACGGTCTGCAACTTCGGCGACGGCGCGACGAACATCGGCGCGTTCCACGAGGCCCTGAACCTGGCCGCGCTGTGGAACCTGCCCGTCGTGTTCGTGTGCCAGAACAACCTCTACGGGGAGAAGACCCCGTTCGCGCGGCACACCAAGGTGGCACACATCGCCGACCGGGCCGCGTCCTACCGGATGGAGGCAGTGCGGGCCGACGGCAACGACGCCGAACAGATGTGGCAGGTCAGCAACGAGGCGATCGGCAAGGCCCGGGCCGGAGGCGGACCCACGCTCGTCGAGGCGGTGACCTTCCGGTTCCGCGGGCACAACTTCGGTGACGACAGCTCCTACATCCCGCCGGAGCAAATGGCGCGAGCCCTGGCGGAGGACTCCGTGCCCCGGCTGCGCGCTTTGCTGCTGGAGGCGGGCCACGCGACTGAGGATGAGCTCGCTGGACTGGAGAAGCAGGTCGCGGTGCAGATCGACGAGGCCGTCCGGTTCGCCCTGGACAGCCCGTTTCCCGACGAGGCCGAGATCAGGCGCGACGTCTACAGCAACGAGGTGGCGGTATGACCACGGTGGCCCAGCCCCTGACGGGCATCCGGAAGGCGACGTTCGGCGAGGCGTGCCGGCTGGCCCTCGAGGAGGCGCTGGAGGCCGACCCGAGCGTGTTCATCCTCGGGGAGGACATCGGGGACGCCGAGACCGGCGGGACGTTCAAGGTGACCAAGGGCCTGTCCACCCGGTTCGGCACCGACCGGGTGCGGACCACGCCCATCTCCGAGCAGGCTATCATCGGGGCCGCGATCGGCGCGGCCATCGCGGGAATGCGGCCGGTGGCCGAGATCATGCTGATGAACTTCACCACGGTGGCGATGGACCAGATCGTGAACCACGCCGCGAAGCTCCGGTTCATGTCGGGCGGTATGACCAGTGTCCCGATCACGATCAGGACCGCGACCGGCGCCGGGCGCGGCACCGGAGCCCAGCATTCGGACATGCTGGAAGCCTGGTTCGCGCACACGCCCGGCCTGAAGGTGGTCATGCCCTCCTCACCTGCGGAGGCCCGCGGCCTGCTACTGTCGTGCATCTTCGACGACGACCCTTGCATCTTCGTGGAGAAGAAGGAGATCTACGGCATGCGCGGCGAGCTCGGAGAGCCGGGCGAGCGGATCCCGCTCGGGCAGGCGCGCGTGGCGCGTCACGGTGAGCACGTCACCGTGATCGGCTACGGCGGCGCCGTCGGCGAGAGCCTCGCGGTGGCCGCGCAGCTGGCTCAGGAGGGAATCGAAGTCGAGGTCATCGACCTGCGGACCATCTCGCCGTGGGATCACGGGACCGTGCTGTCCTCGGTGGCCCGCACCAAGCGGGCGGTCGTGGTGCACGAGGCCGTCCGGCAGTTCGGCGTGGGCGCGGAGATCTCGGCCACCATCCACGAGGAACTGTTCGGCGAGCTGGCCGCTCCGGTCCAGCGGGTCGCCTCCAAGAACCTGCCGGTACCGTTCTCCCCGGCCCTGGAACGCGCCTACCTGTACAGTCGGGACGACATCGAGCGGGCCGTGCGTACCGTCGCGGGCGCCGGCCGCTGAGGGGTCAGAGGGGTTGAGTGCAATGGCCGACTACGACGTCGTGGTCGTGGGTGCGGGCGCCGCGGGCCTGTGCGCGGCGGTCACCGCCGCCGAGGCCGGAGCCTCGGTCCTGGTCGCGGAGGCTTCCGATTCGGCCGGCGGGGCCTCGCAGTTCTCGGCCGGCCTGATCATGGCGGCCGGCACCAGGTTCCAGCGCGAGCGGGGCATCCAGGACAGCCCGGAAGCGCTCCTGCACGAATACCTGGCCTTCAACCGCTGGTCGGTGGAGACCGGGGTGGCCCGCCGGCTCACCGAAGAGGCCGGGCCTACCGTGGAGTGGCTCGCTGACCGCGGGGTCGGGGTCAGCGACATCTACCTTTCCGGTGACGACCGCGTGCCCCGCGGCCACGTGATGGACGGCGGCGGCGCCGCGATCGTGGCGTGCCTGCTGGGCATGGCCCAGGCAGACCCGCGCATCGATCTGGCCTTCGGCAGGCGCGTGGACCGCCTGCTTACCGGCCAGGACGGTATCGTCACCGGTGTCGCCGCGGGCGAGGACCAGGTCACCGCCGGGGCGGTCGTATTGGCGGCGGGCGGGTTCGGCGCCAACAAGGAACTCTGGCCGCGCTACCTGCCGCGCGCGGTCGAAGCGGAGTGGACGTTCTATATCGGCCCGCCGACCTCGCGCGGAGATGCCTTCGCGCTGGCCGGGGCGGTCGGGGCACAGATCGTCGGCCATGACCGCGGGCTGCTCAATGCGCGGCCGAACTTCTCGCAATCCATGGACTCCTACTACCCCGGCTGGCTGGTCTTCGTCGACCGGCAGGGGCGGCGCTTCGTCAACGAGATGACCGCCTACAGCGTGGTCGAGTCGACGATCCGCGCCAGGGACGGCCGGGTGTGGGCGCTGTTCGACCACGCCGCCAAGCGGGCGGCGGTTCCGCGCAGCACGGCGGCCGCGAAGAAGTACGACATGCCCACCGGCACCAACTGGGAAGACTGGGTGGAGCCGGTCATCGACGAGATGACCGGCAAGGGGCGGGTCCTGACCGCGCCCACCATTACTGCCCTGGCGGCATCGATGGGCGTCGAACCCGCCGTCCTGGCCGGGACGGTCGCCCGTTACAACGAAGACGTCGCCGCCGGGCACGACACGATGTTCGAGAAGCCCGCCCGCGTGATGCGCGCCATCGCCGAACCCCCGTTCTACGCGACCGAACTGCGGCTGTGCAACCTGGCCCTGACCGGCGCGGGTCCGCGGGTCAACCGTGACGGGCAGGTACTCGACCGCGGAGCGATACCGATCCGCGGGCTGTTCGCCGCCGGCGAGTGCGCCGGCGGCGTGCTGGGCGACGTCTACATGGGCAGCGGCAACGCCCTGGCCAACGCCGTCACCTTCGGCCGGGTGGCCGGGCAGAACGCCGCCAAGCAGGGATGAGCGCCGTCCGGCCCGGTCAGCCCGTCGGCTTGCGGATGCGGAGCTTGCACAGCCCGTCGTCCGCCATCTCGGCCGCGCGTTCGCAGAGGGCGGCCAGATCGTCGCGCGAATCGACGTAACAGCCCGACAGGGGGTCGACCGCGCCGGACGCCAAGGTCAGAATCGCGCGAACCGGCACGTCGACCGGCAGGTACGACAGTCCCCGGAGCATGTCGCCCATGTACTGCATGGCCAGCGGATCGCCCGTTAGGTCCTCCATCAGGCGGGTGCGGATCGGCCCCGGGGCAAATCCGAACACGGCCACGCCCGTGCCGACCGTCTCTGCGGCGACCGATTCGGTGAAGCTGACCAGGGCAGCCTTGGCGCAGCCGTAAGCCGAGTTGTTGGGATTCGGCCTTCCGGCGACCGCGGACACGACGTTGATGACCCGGCCATGGCCACGCCGCCGCATGGCCGGCAGCACGGCCGCCGTGCAGAGCACCGGGCCCAGCAGGTTCGTCGTGATGTCGCCCCACCACCGCGCGGGATCCACGTCGCCGATCGGGCCGAATACAGTGTTCCGGCCAGCGTTGTTGACCAGGAGATCCACCTCGCCGAGTTCGCCGGCTACCCGGGCGAACGCACCCCGGACGGCCGCCGCGTCGGTGATGTCGACGCAGACCGCCAGCGCCCGGCCCTGATCCGCCTCGATCGCCGCCGCGGTCGCGGCGATCTCGTCGCCGGATCGGGCCATCACCGCCACCGCGGCGCCATGGCCGGCGAGCGCCAGCGCCGTCGCCCTGCCAATCCCGCGACCTGCACCGGTGACCGCGGCCACCTGGCCGTCGAGCGGTTTGCCGACTTGCATGAGCACGCCTCTCCGTCCGGATGAATTAACCGGCTGCGCCGTCGTCCGCGGCGGCATAGATGCCGCGGGCGATAGCCTCCGCTGACAGGCTCGCCGCGGTATCGGCGAGTGTTACCCGACCTTGCTCCAGGACCACGACATCGTCGGCGATCCCGCCGAGCACTTCCTCTACCAGCTGTTCGACGAGCAGGATCGCCATACCGGAATCGCGTAGCTTATCCAGGATCTCGAAGACCTGGTCCACGAAGACGGGAGCCAACCCGGAGGAAGGCTCATCGACCAGCAGCACGCGAGGCTCCGCCGCCAGGGCCGTCGCGATGGCGAGCATCTGCTGCTGCCCGCCCGACAGGGAGCCAGCCAGCGAGTGCGCCCTGTCGGCGAGCATGCCGAAGTCCGCGTACAGCCGGTCCAGCCGGCCGCTCATCTGCGATTTCCGGACGCCGCAGGCACGCAGGCCCAGCATCAGGTTGTCGCGCACCGTAAGCCTCCGGAAGACCCTCTTGCCTTCTTGCACGAGGCCCAAGCCGTGCTGGACCCGCCGGACGGGCGGCACCTTGCTAATGTCGTTCCCGTCGAGGACGACGTTTCCGGCCTTGACGGGCAAGATCCCGGCTATGCCGGAAAGCAGCGTGGTCTTGCCAGCTCCGTTCCGGCCCACCAGTGCGGTCGTCTGCCCGGCCATCAGCCGCAGGGAGACGTCCCAGACGGCGATCAGGTCACCATAACCCAAGCGCAATCGCGAAACCTCGAGCATGGGCCGCTGCTGGTCAAGGGCCGCGGAAGATAGCAGGCCAGCGTGTGCTTCGCTCATAGCATGGGGTCCTTGTCGCCGGACTTGGTGGTGGCAGCGGCCTGTACCGGGTCCGGCGGCGGCATCAGCTTGGATCCGTTGCGGTGCCGCCTGCCGAGGTAGCTGTCGATGACTCGCTCGTCCCGCCGGACGGTCTCCGGCGGGCCGGACGCGATGACCTGGCCGAGTTCCATGACGAACACGTTGTCCGCGAGGCTCATGACGAACGGCACGTTATGCTCCACGATGACCACTGTGCCGCCCGCCTCGCGGGTCCGCTGCAGGAGTGAGCCCAGATCGCGTAGGCTGTCGCCGTCGAGACCAGCCGCTGGCTCGTCGAGCAGGAGGACATTGGGCGCACCGGCGACGCACCGCGCGACCTCCAGCAGGCGACGCGTGCCCAGGGGCAGTGATCCGGCATCGGAGTCGGCGAGATGGACCAGCCCGGCGAACGAGAGCGCCGCCAGCGCCGCCTCACGATTCTGGCGGCGCGCCCGGTAGAAGCTGGGCAGCCGCAAGATCGAGGCCAGCAGCCGGGCACTGGATTTCTGCAAGCGGCCAGATTCCGCGATCTGCAGGACGGTCATCGACTTCGGGATCTGCGGGGTCTGGAACGTGCGACCGACGCCGAGCCGGGCTACCCGGTACGGCTTCGCGCCGGTAAGCAGGCGGTCCCCCAGTTTCACCTCGCCCCCGTCGGCCTGGAGGAAGCCCGAAATCGTGTTGAGCAAAGTCGTCTTGCCGGCGCCATTTGCGCCGATGATCGCGGTGATCTGGCCAGCCGCGGCGATCAGCTCCACGCCGGCCAGCGCCTGAAGGCCAGCGAAGCTCTTCTTGACCCTGGATACGGTCAGGGACTCGCCGGGAATCGGCAAGCTCGGGCGGGTGACGCTCAGTACCGGGTCGCCCGGACCTCCCGTCGCGCTGGCGAGCCGACTCGAGACTCGCCGGCCGGCCGCGCGGATCAAACCCACCACCCCGCCGGAGAACAGGACGCCGACGGCCAGCAGGAAAATACCGTAAACCGCTATCGAGTACTGCTGGAACGAACTGGCCTGCAACGGCCCGAGAACCAGGAGCGTCGCGCCCAGCGGAGCGCCCCAGACGCTATCGGCTCCGCCGACGACCGTGGCCGCGAGCACGGCGATCAGCACGTCCACCGTGAATGAGTCCGGGCTGACGAATCCCGTCAGGTAGGCGAACAGGGATCCGGCGATACCCGCCGGGAGTGCCCCCAGCACGTACGCGGAAACCTTCAGGCGGAACGCGGAGCAGCCCAGTGACTCCGCCAGAGTCGAGCTCTCGCCGAGCACCCGCAGCGAGGATCCGAACGGGGACACGATCATATTGCGGAAGACAAGCATCCATATGGCCGTGACGATCACCGTGACGACGTAGAAGCCGGTATTGCTGAGCGCCTGGCCGAACAGGGTGGGACCGATGATGCCGGGCAGGCCGAGCAGGCCGCCGGTCTGGGTCTGCAGGATCTGCGTGACACTCGGGATCAGGAGGACCAGGAAGAACGACACGATCGCGAGCGACCAGTGACTCAGGCGCAGGCCGGGTATGCCGGACAGCAGACCCGTCAGCGCGGCCAGGACGATCGAGGCCAGGATCGCCAGCGCCAGGTCGGTAATTCCGTGGTCATACAGTATCGCGGTCACATATGCGCCCGCCGCGAACATTCCGACCTGTCCCAGGGCCATTTCATTGGCGTATCCGAAGCTGAGGTTCAGGCCGCTGCACAGCAGGGTGTAAACCCCGATGAGCATGATCTCCCGTTGCCAGTAGGGCCCGACGCCGAGCAACGGCAGCGCGGCCACGATTGCCGCCGCCGCGACCGCGATCCACGGGCCGGCCGCAACGGTACCCCGGAGACGCGCGTACACCCTAGACCACCCTCAGGCCACGCTGCCCGAACAAACCGGCCGGCTTCAACAGCAGCAGGAGGATCAAAATGCCGAAGAGAATCAGCGGCGGGTAGGCGACACCGAAGTACCGGCTGGCGTAGGACTCCACCAGGCCGATGGCCATGCCGCCGACCAGGCACCCTGGGAAGCTACCGAAGCCGCCGAGCGCGAGCGCGACGAAACCGTAGATCGTTAGTGATATCCCGGTCGATACGTCGATCCCCGCTACTGGCCCGATGAGCGGGCCGAGCGCGGCGCCCAGGGCACCGGCCAGGATGAACGCGCTCATCCTCAGGCGGGTTACGTTCACTCCCCGGACCACGGCGGCGGCCATGTCATCGGTCGCGGCCCGGCCGGCCAACCCCCACAACGTGTACCTCGAGACGGCATGCAGCCCGAAGGAAATGACCACGGCCGCGGCTATGAGCCACAGGTCAACCGGAAGAAGCCGGCCCCCGAGCAGGCTGAACGCATTGTTGCCCGCGAAGAAGTTCACCGACCTCGTGGTGCTCCCCCACGTCGCGAGCAGCACTCCCTCAATTATCACCGACGCGCCGACGGTCGTCACCAGCAGAGCGTGGCTGCCCTTGGCCACCACCGGGCGGATGGCCAGCAGTTCCTCGACGGCCGCAATCAGGCCCCCCGCAGCGGCCCCGCCGACGATCGCCACCCACCAGGGCCAGCCGTGGTCACCCATGACGAACCAGGCGAAGAACGTGCCGAACACGACGATCTGCCCTTGCGCGAAGTTGAAGACGCCCGCCTGGGCGAGCGGGATGTTGTAGCCGAGCGCGACGAGGGTGTAGATCGCACCCACCGACAGCCCTGCCCACAAGATGGTCATCGGCTCTCCTTCGGGCCCGTCGCGAACAGGTTCCGGCCCATGAGGTGAGCAGGCCGAGCTTGCTCGTAGCACTATACGCTATATAAGGATTATTATTCAACTATTTATACAAAAGTGAGCGTGACCGGTCAACCTCAGGCCAGTGCCGCCTCAGATCAGTGCAGTCTCAGATCAGGCCGCAGGCTGCGACGGCGCGCTCGATCGCGAGGAGGAGTTCGTCCACGTCGGCGGCGGTCATCGCCGCGCATAGCGTGCCCGCCTGGGCGGACATCATAAGGTAGCCCTCGTTGCACAGGGCGAGCAGCAGATGGCTCATCACGGTGCGGTTGGTGGTCATCGCGGTCGCGAAGTCGGCAATGGGCACCGGCGTCCAGTGCAGCGCGAAGAAGTGCGCGGCCCCGGTCGCCTGGAGCGGGATGTCATGCTCGGCGGCGATCTGCCCTACTCCGGCGCGCAGCCGGTCGCCTAGGGCGTGCAGGTGCTGGTAGACGTCATCGGTGAGGTGGTCAAGGACCGCGACGGCCGCGGCCAGGCACAGTGGGCTGCCGCCGACGGTGGACACGTGGCGGACCGGCGGCCTCCCGTTGTTCAGGTGCGGGTTCACCTGGTTCATGATCGGCGCCGTCCCCGCGAACGCGCCGAGCGGTGTCCCGCCGCCGATCGCCTTCCCGAACGTCGTGATGTCTGGTTCGATCCCCATCGCGCCCTGGACTCCGGCCGGGCCGTAGGGGAAGGTGACGACCTCGTCCATGATCAGCACGATGCCCTTGCGGCGGGTAACGTCGCGCAGCGCCTCCAGGTAAGCGCGGGTCGCGGGCACCATGCCGCTGCCGCCCAGGATCGGTTCGACGATGACGCCGGCCAGGTCCTCGGCGGCCGATTCGATGATCTTGAGGGTGGACTCGACGTCGTTATACGGCAGCAGCACGACCGAGCCTTCGGTCCCGGGGATCAGGCCCTTGGGGGTGAAGTAGGCGTCGGGATAGCGGCCGTTGACGATCATCGAGACGTCGTGGATGCCGTGGTACCCGCCGGTTATCTTCGCGATCTTCGCGCGGCCGGTGAACACGCGGGCCAGGCGGGTGGCCATCAGCGTGGCCTCCGTGCCTGAGGTAGTGAAACGCACCGAATCGAGCCATCCGAACCGGGACAGCAACCGCGAGGCGGCCTCGTACCCGAGATCGGGATCGGGCATGCAGAACGTGGGCCCGTTCGCGAGCTGAGCGGTGAGCGCCGCGGTCACCGCCGGGTGGTTATGGCCGAGCGGGTACAGCCAGTCGCCGTAGACCAGGTCGACGAGCCTGCGGTCATCGGCGTCCCAGACGTGACAGCCGTCGCCCCGCTTGATGTAGATCTGGTACGGGAAGTACTGCACGATCCCGCCTGGGACGCCCGCCGGAATCAGCGGTGCCGTGCGCTCGAAGGCCGCGAGTGAGCGTGGCGTCAGCTCGCGGTAGCGGTCTACAACCTCCCGCGCCGCCTGTGCGGGAACCGAATCGGAGGCCATACCGCGTAAAGATACTAATAAGTTAGCTGTATGACAAGCTTCGGTTGCAGTCAGGTCACGGCCGTCCTAGGGGGTTGACAAGAGTCCGCCTATCTCGCAGGATGATCCAAAATATGTTCATCTTAGTTAGATGATTCAACCTTGAGGGGCGAACCGTGAAGATGATGCGCAACGCGATCGCACTGTGCGGGGCCGGGGCGCTGGTCGCCGTGGCCGCGTGCAGCAGCAGCAACGGCAGCAGTAGCAGCAACACTGGCGATACGGCGGCCGGGAGTTCGGCCACCTCGTCGGCGAGCAGCTCTAGCGGGGGGCTGACCATCCTGGACATCGCCGCGCAGAGCGGGATCCTGGCCGAGGTGGGCAAAGACCAGGAATACGGCGTGAGGGCGGCCGTGGCCGCCGTCAACGCGGCGGGCGGAGTGAACGGCAAGCCGGTGACCGTCACGTACGTAGATGACGCCAGCACCGGCACCCAGGCAGTGAGCGTGCTGGCGCAGGCCCTGAGCTCCGGCTCCCCGCCTGACGTGGTGTTTCCCGGCAGCACGAGCACCGAGACCGTCCCGCTGGCGCCGATCCTCATGAAAGACAAGATCTTCACGGTGACGCACTCGGCGACGACCACGCTGTCCGACGCGTCGAAGTTCCCCTACCTGTTCGGCACGATCTTCCCGGCCGCGCACATGGAGGGCGAGCTGGCGAGCGAGCTCATCTCGAAGGGGTTCAAGAAGGTCGCGATCGTCTCATCGGACGACGAGCTGGGTCAGTCAGGGGCGTCAGCGCTGCAGGCCGCCCTGCAAGCCGGCGGTGTCTCCGCGTCGGTGGAACTGGTTCCGGATACCTCGGTTGACGCCACGCCGCAGCTGGAGGCGCTCAAGGCCGCTAACCCCGACGTGCTCGTCATCGACAACTTCGGGCCGTCGGCCGCGGCCGTGCTCAAGGCACGCGCCGAACTGGGCTGGACCATTCCCACCTACGGAAGCGAAAACCTGGCCGCGGACAACCTGTCGCAGATAGCCTCCCCCGCCGAGCTGAAGGGGATCACTATCCTGTGCCTGACGTACGGGGTGATCGGCAATCCGGCCCAGCAGACCACGGCGTTCAAGACCTTTTACCAGGGCGTGACGGCGCTCAACGGCGGACAGTTCACCTTCGGCATCAACGACGAGATCGTCGGC
>Ga0335073_10016301_pt1 | contig 10377 bp, 8 predicted proteins | sample Lox_Sample_22_FD_207093 | JGI IMG/M metagenome (GOLD analysis project Ga0335073, IMG submission 207093) | Soil microbial communities from Loxahatchee National Wildlife Refuge, Florida, United States - Lox_Sample_2.2 | ecosystem: Environmental > Terrestrial > Soil > Wetlands | place: USA: Florida... | reverse complement strand
CGGCGCCTCTGGTTGCGATCCAAGCTACGAAGAAGGAGAAGACGACGGCGATGAGTCCGGTGAAGACCGGGCCGGGGTTGGAGCCCGAGATGAAGTTGGGGTAAAGGAAGCCAACGATATAGCCCACAAACAGGCCAGTGACCGCGACCATCACGCCGGGATAGACCCAATAGTAGAGGTGGGAGCCCCAGCCCACGATGAACTTTGCGACGCGGGCGTACTTGAAGGCCTTGTCCTTGGAGAGCATAGCCTGCTCGGCGTAGTAGTAGCTGGAGCCGGTGCCGGGATAGAGCTTTGAAATCTCGGCGTAAGCCACAGCGGTAGCAAGGCACAGCAGCAAGGATACGAAGATGCCGAGCCACATAGAGGGGGCTGTGGAGGGCTGGCCGGCGACGCCTGTCGTCGCCTGGATGAAGAAGGTGAGCCACAGGAAGGCGCCGGGGGCGATGAGCGCCATCGCGTTCGCGGTCAAGCCCGTAAGGCCGAGCGTGGCCTGCATTTGAGGTGCTTTCGTATCTGCCATGAGGATTCTCCTGAGGTTTTGAAATTCGTCGTGTGGTTCCCGGCAGCGGCCCGGAGTGCTGTGAGAGTGACTGGTTGGCGCATCCTCTACCGCGTACTCCGAACCGAGATGCAGCGTTGTCTGGTGCGAGCTCGTGCAAGTGCAGTGTCGGCCGAACCAAACCTATCAGCGTGATGCGAGTCTATCGTCGGGTTCGTGAGAACGAAATAAAGAACGAGAAAAGAGTTACCGAACGTTTTGTGTCATCTGGGCACAGTACGACCGTCACGGTTACCGGCTGTGTGCCGACCGTGCTGGACCTGGGACCTGTGGTGAGAATGGGGCGCGGCGTCAGGGGACGACGCCGCGCTTCATCGGACGTTATTTCTCGACGGAGGTTTTGCCGAAGATAAATCCGAACTCACCTGCGGCGCGGAATTGGCTGGCGTTGGTGCCCTTGGGGCCGAAGGCGTAGCCACTCGAGTTGCTGGTATCGACCACGCCGAGATCGGTGCGGAAGTAGAATCCGCCCTTCTGGTAGGTCGGCGTTGCGGTGAAGCTGATTGCCGAACTGCCAGGTCCGTAGAGCAGGCTGACGTCGGTGCCATGGACGGTGCCGGACTGCTCGATGTACTCGAAACGGCCGGGAAGTGCGAATCCACCCTTAAAGGCCTTGCTGACGTAAATTCCCAAGCCGTTGGATGAGGCGCCCTTCACGATGCCGATTTTGGTGTTTGTGGGGGTGTTGCTGTACTGGTATGTGCCCGTAGCGATCCACGCGCCCTTGGTGTAGGTGTAGACAACGGTATGCATCATGCTGTTGTTCTGCGCCAGCGGAGTGGCCGAGGTTGTATAGCCGGTTTGCCCCGCATTGCCCATGCCCGCGTAGACGAAGGTGTTGACGCCCTTGGTAAAGGTCAACGAACCGGAGAGCCAGTTGTAGCGGTCGGAGTAGTAGCCGTCATTCCAACTCAACGAGGCACTGAAGTACTTGCCCAGCGCCTGGTTCACCTGGATGCCGCGACTGATGATGTTCTCCTGATTCCAGAGCAGGCCGCGCGAGACGTTCATGTTCTGGTAGGTGAAGGAGCCCTCAGCGCCCACCAGCGTGGGCAGAGCGCCAATCTGCCATGTCGTTGTCTTGCCGGTTGTGAGCTTCGCCCATGCCACGGGAACCGGGCCGAACAGGTTGACGGTATTCTGCGCGTTTGCGAACGGCGTACCGTATGTGGGGAAGTCGTACAGGCCGGCCTGGACGTAGAACTGGAGCGTGCCCTCGGCCTTCTGAACGAAGATGAACCCGTTGGTCAGCGTAGCCTGTTTGGTGTCGTCACCGGGCACAGGGTTGTTCTGTCCCTCGGCGTATCCGGTCAGGATGCCGTTCACCTCGAGCTTGCCAAACGGACCGGCATCGAAGGTTGCGGGCGGTAGCCACGTCAAGGGGCCTGAAAGTACGAACGTGGAGAGCGGAGCCGGCGCCGCATCGGCGGGAGCCGCGGGTGCGGCAGTTTGCGCAGCCGGTGTTGGCGATGGCGCGGTTTGTGCGCCAGCCATCAGCGCAAATGCCATTGCGGATCCAGCTATTGATCGCAGAGCTACCGATCGAAATATGTCCATTGCGTTCGAATGCATCGGCACGAATCCTCCAGAAAAGATTTTTGGGTATAACTCGTTACACGTTGTGAGATTGTCCAGGCGCGTCGGAACACACCCTCCCAGGCCCCGTATAGAGGTCTATCGAGGTTGCAAGGAGGCCGCAGACGGTTCGTGTTAAGACTGCCGCGAACCTGTCGGCAGCCGGCCTGTGTTGATAAGCACCGCGGTAAGTGCGAAACTGTCTAGCACTAGTAATGCAAACCAAGCATAAAGAATCTATGAGGAACATGAAAAGATTTGTCCGCAACCGCTGCGCAGAGTGCTATCCCCTTTTGCCGGCGTAGCTTGGCAGGATGATGGCGGCGTGGCCCGCGAGCGGGCGCGGTATGAAAATGGTCTAAAGAACCTGCTAGACTTTTAGTTTCTCCTGCTCAGCAACCCAAGGGCCCTCCGCGCCGCGTCGGTCATGAGTTCTCTATAGATGGAACGGCTCCGCTGCGGCCGGATTCTCAGGGCTACGCAATCCAGTTGCAACGAGAGCGGGCAAGATGACAAAGGTGAATGCGGTTGAATCAGAGCTATCTTCTACGATCGGGATTCGCGCCATGGCGCTCGGACCAATCGGGCCCGCGCATCCTTCTATTCACCCTTGAATCGGCTCTGGGGGTGGTGATCGTTACGCTGCTGGCGGCGGTCGCGCATTGGTTCAGCTGGCTGCTTCCCATCGCCGCGCTTCTTTACCTGTCGGTTGTGGTTCCGATGGCCCTGCTTTGCGGATTCTGGCAGGCAGCCATCGTTTCCCTCAGTGCGGTTGTAGCGCAAAGCTTGTTCTCCGTCAGGCAGCCGGAGCTGGCTTTGGCCACCAATCCGGCAAACTGGATCACGTTGGTAGTCTTTGTGCTTGTGGCGCTCACCGTGAGCTGGCTTTCTTCGCGCACTACCGCGCACGCGCGCGAGGCAGAGTCCCGCGGCGGACAAATGGAGGATCTCTATGAGTTCACGCGGCGCACCCTGCAGATGAATCTGCATATGGAGCCCGGACCGCAACTGGCCGAGCTGGTGCACGGAATCTTCGGCCTTGAAGCCGTCGCGGTCTTCGACGCCGATTTGCACGACGTCTATCAGGCCGGCTACTGGAACGTCGATCCCCTCGAGATGGCGCAGAACGTCTATTATTTTGAGACTTCCGACGACGATGCGGAAACCGGAATCGGGCGCCGCGTAGTGCGCCTCGGCACCGTGCCCATCGGCAGCCTGGTGGTGCGCGGCGATACCAGCCCGCTGATCAATAACGCCATCGCGTCTCTCATTGCCATTACCTTCGACCGTTACCGGGCCTTTGCCAATGAGAGCCGCATCGAGACCGAACGGCGTACCGAGCAACTGCGCGCCACTGTGCTCGACAGCCTGGCCCATGCCTACAAGACGCCGCTCACCGCAATTCGCGCGGCGTCGACCGGCTTGAGCGAAATGGGCCGTCTTTCCCCGGGGCAGGCCGAACTGGTCTCGCTCATCGACGAGCAAACGCGGCTGCTCAGCGAGCTGACCACGCGGCTGCTTACGACCGCGCGCCTCGATGCCGACGATATCACCATCCATGTCGAGCGCCTCAGCATAGGAACGCTGGTCGAGGAGGTAGTGAGCGGTCTCAAGGACCGGTTGGCCAGCATGAAGGTTGCGATTGAAGTCGAGGACGAGAACCTGCTGTTGAGCTGCGACCGGCAGTTGATGGGAATGCTGCTGACCCAGTACATTGACAACGCGTGCAAATACTCGAACTTCGGAACCACGATCACCATCCGTGTCGTTACTGCAGGCTCTGAAGCGATTTTTTCCGTGCACAGTTACGGACCGGTGATTCCCATGGCCGATCGCGAACGCATCTTCGATCGCTACTACCGCTCTTCGACCTACGCGAACCGTGCTTCCGGGACCGGCATCGGGCTTGCCGTAGCAAAGCGCGCCGCGCAAATCCACGGCGGCTATGTTTGGGTCACCAGCGACGAGCAGGAAGGCACAACGTTTTTGGCGGCAATTCCGCTGACCGCGGAGAAGGAGAAATCTCAATGATGCAGCCAGCGATCCGCATTCTGATTGTGGACGATGAGCCGGCGATTCGCAGAGCCTTGCGCCCCCCGCTCATGGAACTCGGTTTCCAGGTGGCCGAGGCCTCGCGCGGCGAGGAAGCCCTGCAGGCCCTGCGTGGCAACGGCAATTTCGATGCGGTGCTGCTCGACATCAATATGCCTGGCATCGGCGGCATCGAGACCCTCAAGCGCATTCGCGGCATTGCGCCGCGCCTGCCCGTGCTGATGCTGACCGTGCGGGACGAAGAAGAGGATAAGGTCGAGGCGCTGGACGCCGGCGCCGACGATTACGTCACCAAGCCCTTCAGCACGCGCGAACTGATCGCGCGCATTCGCAGCGCAGTGCGGCGCGTGCGCGCACCGGCCAGGCCTGAAGACGCGCCGATGGAGATCGGCGAAATCCGCCTCGATCCCATCAAACGGCGCGTGACCAAACGGGGCGAGCCGGTGAAATTGACGCGCAAGGAATTCGACATCCTCTATTGCCTGATGAGCCGCGCCGGCCGCGTGGTGACCTACGCCAAGCTGCTCACCGCGGTATGGGGCGCCGAATTCCGCGAGGAAGTGGAATATCTGCGCACCTTTGTGCGCCAATTGCGCAAGAAGATCGAAGACGATCCGGCAAATCCGCGCTACCTGCTCACCGATGTCTACGTGGGCTACCGTTTTGCCGACCCGATCATGCTTCAGCCCGAGCCGGCAGCGGGAGGCGGCGAGCCGCAGACTTCCGAAGAGATGAAAGAAGAGGCGTAGATAGCCGACAGCCAGCAGCCGATAGGGAACTGAATCCGCCGGTGAGGGCGACCGGCTGCGTCATGTTCTCTGCTCTATTCGTCGTAGTGCAGCAGGCTGAAGACGTCGTACTCTTTGAAGCGCTCGCGGCCTTTCAGGAAATCGAGCTCCACCGCGAAGCCGAGGCCGGCGATCACGCCGCCCAACTGCTTCACCAGCTTGACGGTGGCTTCCATCGTGCCGCCGGTGGCAAGCAGATCGTCGACCAGTACCACGCTTTGTCCGGGCGCAATCGCGTCCATGTGAATCTCCAGCGTGTCGGTGCCGTATTCAAGATCGTAGGAGACGCGCGCCACCGGCGCAGGTAATTTTCTTGGTTTTCGCACGGGTACGAAGCCTGCGTTCAGACGATAGGCCAGCGCGGGGCCGAAGATGAAGCCGCGCGCCTCGATGCCCAGCACCAGATCGATCTTGCGCTCAATATAGTGCGCCGCCAGCGCGTCGATGAGCTGCGCGAAACCCGTCTTATCTTTCAGGAGCGTCGTGATGTCGTAAAAAAGAATCCCCGGCTTGGGGAAATCGGGCACGGTGCGGACCAGTTTCTTCAGGTCCTCGATGTTCACGGGCTTGCTGGTTTCCGGCATGGCAGTACTTCGCTCCTGGGTTGGTTCTCAGTTGTCGGTGATCGGTGATCAGTTCCTAGTCTATCGCCACGGATCGGAGAATAGGGGAGTCCAGTCGCCGGCCGCGGTTTCTATACCCCGTGTTGGCTGCGGGCTGCTCCCTGCTCTTTCACCACGCGCCGTCGATGCGGAACGTCGAAAGTTGCTGGCCCTCGCTCTCGTTGAGCGTGTGCTCCACGAGCCGGTCCACGCGGCTGCCGCGCGGGCCGCGCCGCAAACTGGAGCGAAGCTCGTCGAGATCGGCAGGCTCCCCTGCGGCTACAACTTCCACGTCGCCATCTTCGGTGTTGCGCACCCAGCCGCGCAGCTCGAGTTCGCTGGCTTCGCGTTGCACGAACCAGCGAAAACCCACACCTTGTACGCGGCCTTGAACCAGGAAGTGAAGAACCATGGCAAAAGCCAGTTTTGCAGATGAGTGCGAGCGGGCGCAAGCGCAACACGCAGCCTCGCAGTGCCCGCGCGCTACACTGAATTCAGCATGGTTTTCGTACTCGACAACTACGACTCGTTCACCTACAACCTGGTCCAGTACCTCGGAGAGCTGGGCGCGGATGTCGTGGTGCGCCGCAACGATGAACTGACGCCCGAGCAGGTGGAGGCCATGAAGCCGGAGCGCATTCTGCTCTCCCCCGGCCCGTGCACGCCTTCGGATGCCGGCATCCTGGTGCCGCTCATTCGCCGCATGGCGGGAAAAGCGCCGATTCTGGGCGTCTGCCTGGGCCACCAGGCCATTGGCGAGGCCTTCGGCGGCAAGGTCGTACGCGCCAGGAGCCTGATGCACGGCAAGACCAGCGCCGTCGATCACGACGGCGCCGGCGTCTTCGCGGGCCTGCCCACACCGCTCACCTGCACGCGCTATCATTCGCTCATCGTGGAGCAGGAGTCACTGCCGGCAGAACTGTCTATCACCGCGCGGACCACGGACGCGAACGGATCGGTGATCATGGGCCTGCGGCATCGCAGCTTGCCCGTCGAAGGCGTGCAGTTTCATCCCGAGAGTGTACTGACCGAGGGCGGGCACCAGATGATCCGCAACTTCCTGGATATGTAGCTTCATGCACGATCCTGGCACGGGCACAAATCGTCTTGCGGGCAGGTTGCGCACTGAGCTCTGCGCCTTGTGCAACCCAAGCCGCGTTCTGAGCCTGTGCGTTCTCGTACTCGCGGCCACGGCCGCCGCGGCGCAAACCGCCGAGCCAACCCGCCCCACCAGTGCGGGTGAGAGAGTGCCGGCGCCGCCCGCCGCCACCGCGCCGCCCGATCCGTTGCCGGCCGGCACCCCTCCGGTGGCCGTTGTGCCGCTGGACAAGACGCTTCCCGGCGCGGCCCTCTCCGTAACAGGGCCCATGCAGGCATTGAACGGCAGAGCCTACCTCACCGGCAGCGGCAGCATTACCGCCGGAACTTCGACCGCCGACGTCGTGCTGCCGGCGCGCGGAACCTTGCATGTGTGCGCGTCGAGCACGGTCAAGTTGGCTGCCGATGCAAGCGCATCCGCGGGCGAGGTGCCCGGCCTGCTCATCGCGCTCGATCGCGGCGCCGTGGAGATGAGCTTTGGCCCCAGCACCGCACGCGAAAAGAATGCCGATACACTGCTCACTCCCTACTTCCACATTTTGATCGGCGGCCCGAACCCCGCGGATGTAAAGGTGCGGCTGGGCGAGCACGGCGATACCTGCGTCGACAACGGCGGCGCCAACGCGCCTTACGTCGTCGTAACCAGCCCCTTTGAGAGCGGGCTCTATCGCGTGCAGCCCGGGCAGCGCGTGATGTTCGAGCACGGCAGCCTGCAATCGGTGGTCGACCGGGAGGGTGAGCCCTGCGGATGCCCGCCTGCCGCCGCAAATGCAAATCGCAACGAGTTTCCACTGGCCGAAAGCGAAGGGCTCACACCTGGAGCGCAGGTTCCGGTGATGCCCGCTCCTCCGGCCGGCGGCGCCAATGCCACCGCCACCTTGAGTTACAACGGCGCCCACGGTTCCATGCAGGCCGCTCCGGTCGCGGCAGCTCCTGCGGCACCGCCCGCCGGCACAGCGCCCGCGCCGACAACCTCTGCTTCTCAAGCGCCGGCGACGCCAAAGAAGCCGGGGCTCCTTACGCGGGTGGGACGGTTCTTCAAGCGCATCTTCGGGGCGGAGTAGGCAGGGGTTGTTTCGCACTCCAAATCGCGGCCGCCTTTCAGCGTTTACCCCGCGCGTTTCTCCGCAAAAATTGCCCTTGCGCGAGTTCCGCTCGCCGGTTCCGGAGTCTTGTCGCGCGGCAGAGCCGGCGCTACATCTCCCGCGCGCGCTCGATGGCGCGGATAACGGCCTGGGCTTTGTTGATGGATTCCTGATGTTCAAGCTCCGGGACCGAGTCGGCCACGATGCCGGCGCCCGCCTGCACAAAGCCTTTGCCGCCCACCACGAGCATGGAACGGATGGCAATGCAGGAATCGAGGTTGCCGGAAAAGTCGGCATACAGCACAGTTCCCCCATAGGTTCCGCGCCGCGCCGGTTCCATCTCCTCGATGATCTCCATGGCGCGAACCTTCGGCGCGCCGGAGAGGGTGCCGGCAGGGAAGCAGGCGCGCAGCGCGTCCACCGCGGTCAGGTCGGCGCGGAGCTGGCCTTCGATCGAGCTGACGATGTGCATCACGTGCGAGTAGCGCTCGACGAACATGAGCTTATCGACATGGACGCTGCCGAAGTTGCTCACCCGGCCCACGTCGTTGCGGCCCAGGTCGACAAGCATCACGTGCTCGGCGCGCTCCTTTTCGTCATGCATCATCTCTTCGGCGAGGGCATTGTCTTCGGCTTCCGTCGCGCCGCGCGGCCGCGTGCCGGCGATCGGGCGATACTCGACCTTGCCTTTGTTGACGCGGACCAGCAACTCGGGTGACGATCCCGCCAGTTCCACTGGTTTTGACCTTTTGGAAGAGGGGCGTGCGAGTCCCAGCGGTCCCTCCGGATCGAAGCGCAGGAAGAACATGTAGGGGCTGGGATTGACGGTGCGCAGCGCGCGATAAACCTGGAAGCTGTCGACGCCGGGTTCGACATCGAAGCGCTGCGAAAGCACGACCTGGAAGGCGTCGCCGGCGCGGATGTACTCCTTGGTGCGGTCGACCGCGGCGAGGAATCGGCTCTTCGGCGTGCGGTGCGTGACCTTGAGCTTGCCCGTTGTTTGTTTCTTTCCCGGCCTTGGACGAGGCAGTGGGGATACGAGCTTCTTTTCGAGCTTGTCGAGCCGCTTGACGGCGCGCGTGTACGCAGCCGCGGCGCTGCCGTGCGCGACATTGGCGGTGACGATGAGCCAGATCTCCTTGCGCACATGGTCGAAGGCCAGCACCTCATCAAAGAAGAGCAGGCAAGCGTCGGGAATACCCAGCTCATCGTTGGCGCGTGCGGGCAGGCGCTCGATCTGGCGCACGGCATCGTAGGCAAAGAAGCCGACTGCCCCGGCGGTGAAAGGCGGCAGGCCGGCCAGCCGCGCCGGCTTATGACCGCTGAGCGCGTCGCGGAGCACGGCGAAGATGTCGCCCTGAAGGCGGGTCATCTTGCGGCCTTCGGTGATGGCGATCTCGCGCCCGCGCGCCACGATGCGCTTGAAGGGCGTGAACCCGATGAAGGTGTAGCGGCCCACTTGTTCGCCGCCCTCGACCGATTCGAGCAGGAAGCACTCGCGCTCCGGCCAGGCGGCGCGCAAAAAGGCCGAAACCGGCGTCTCAAGATCGGCCATCAGCGTGCGGCAGACCGGGACGAGCGTGTGCGTCCGGGCCAGGGCGAGGAACTCCTTGCGCGAGGGGTGGGCTTGACGGGAAGAGGCGTTCACAGCTCAAGTGTAACTGGTGGCGCAAATCGCAGGCTCTGCGCGCTCCCGCTTCGCGGAGCAGTTCTCAAGGTTTTCTTGCCCCGCCCGAGGGGAGCCGAACGCACGTTCCACAACATCGGCACACGACATCGGCGCGGCTTGACGCAGGAAAGCATAGGGCCTAGACTCACTGAGGTTTGGCTTTGCGGGCGGTTTTGCCGGCGCGCAACGCGCTGCTGCCACGAACGCCAGTAGAGCGCGAGAGGCAGCCGTAGACGCAAAAATTCTGGCAGATTGGCGCCTGTGCCGATAAGCTAGACGAACAGGCTGCATTCATAATTCCACAAAACCGGCAGCGCGGCAGGGAATGGAGAGGCTTATGGCAACGGGATCCCCGAATGTAACGCTCGATCAGGAGATCAATCCCTGGGAAGCGCAGAATGCGCGTTTCGATTTCGCCGCGCGCAAGTTAAACCTGGATGAAGGACTATGGAAGGTCCTGCGCTCGCCGCAGCGCGAGATCATCGTGCACTTTCCGGTGACCCTCGATAACGGCATGATCGATATGTTCACGGGCTTTCGCGTGCAGCACAATATCGCCCGCGGCCCGTGCAAAGGCGGCATTCGCTACGCGCCCGATGTGACGCTGGACGAGGTGCGCGCGCTGGCCAGCTGGATGACCTGGAAGTGTGCCGTGGTGAATATTCCCTTCGGCGGGGCCAAGGGCGGCGTCATCTGCGATCCCAAGGCGATGAGCCGCGGCGAGCTCGAGCGCATGACCCGCCGCTACACCTCCGAGATCATCGAGTTCATCGGACCGGAGAAGGACGTGCCTGCCCCCGACGTGAACACCAACGAGCAGACCATGGCATGGATCATGGATACCTACTCCATGCATATGCGGCAGACGGTGACCAGCGTGGTCACGGGAAAGCCCCTGAACATTGGCGGCTCGCAGGGGCGCATTGAAGCCACAGGCCGCGGCGTG
>Ga0335073_10016300_pt1 | contig 10378 bp, 9 predicted proteins | sample Lox_Sample_22_FD_207093 | JGI IMG/M metagenome (GOLD analysis project Ga0335073, IMG submission 207093) | Soil microbial communities from Loxahatchee National Wildlife Refuge, Florida, United States - Lox_Sample_2.2 | ecosystem: Environmental > Terrestrial > Soil > Wetlands | place: USA: Florida... | reverse complement strand
GGTAGCGCTGGCGCCGCTCATTGCGTCGTTTGCGCTTTTGGATTGGGCCATGACCGTCGAGCCGAATTGGTCTTCGACAATTTTTCCCGTCATCCAACTCGCCGGGCAAATGCTCATGGCGATCGCATTCGCCATCATCGTGCTGGCATGGACGCGAAAGGACGCGCCGTTCAGAAGTTTTGGAGCAAAACCATTTCAAGACCTGGGCAGCCTGCTGCTGGCCTTCGTGTTGTTCTGGACATATGTGGCATTTTCACAAGTACTTTTGATTTATTCGGCGAACCTGCCGCATGAAATCGGCTGGTATCTGCGACGGATTGCGAATAGCTGGATTTGGATTGTTGGATTTATCGGGTTCTTTCATTTTTTTGCGCCGTTTCTGCTCCTGTTATTTCGCGCCGTAAAGGAGAACGTCCCGGCGCTGGCCATAATCGCCCTGATTGTTTTTGCCGTTCATGCGGTTGAGACATTTTGGACCATTGCGCCGTCGTTTTATCCGCACGTTGAAATTCATTGGACAGATTTTGCGGCATGGTTCGGCATTGGAGGTGTCTGGCTGGCGGTTTTCGCCGGAAATTTAAATCGCCATCCGCTGTTGGCGCGGAACGATCCGCGCGCGGAACAGGTGATGGCAGAAACTGCCCCCGCAAAATGAAAAATGCATCGTTACCCGCGCCGGAATCGCTCGAGCGAAAGCACGAAGTGAGCGAGAAACGGGTGCGCAATGTTTTGATTGTAGGCGCCGGGGCGGCGTTTCTGCTCGTGTTCAGCCTGGCGGCGTGTGCTTTGACCTTTTATCTTCTGGCGCAAGGACGCCCCACGCAATGGATGCCTCCGCTGGGCATCGTCTCAGCAGCCAATCTCAAACCACTGGAGAGATTTCCCGCGCCCTATTTAACCGTCGATGACGATCACGCGCAAAGAATCGCCCTCTATTCGGCACAAAACCAAAGGCTCAACAGCTACGGCTGGGAAGACCGAAGCAATGGAATTGTCCACATCCCCATTGACCGGGCGATGGATTTGATATTGCAAAGCGGTTTGCCAACCCGGACCAACGGCATTTCCGGAACGGATGGTTCGCCGCTGCAATTGATTCAAAAAATTCAGGAATACAAATGAAAAGCGCAAGCCACAGATTTACACAGATGAAACACAGATTGTTTCCAGTTTTATCCGTCCTGGTCTTATCTGTGTTTCATCTGTGTCCATCTGTGGCTCAAAATTCTCTGACGGACGCCCAATTGTTGCAGATCAAGTACGACCAAAAACCGGGTTCGCAAGTTTCACCGAATCTGGTTTTTCGCGATGACACCGGCAAAACCGTTCGATTGGGAGATTATTTTGGAAAACGGCCCATCGTTTTGATCCCGGGCTACTACAGTTGCCCGATGCTGTGCAGCCTCGTCATGCAGGGCGTCGTGGAAAGTTTCCGTGACCTGAGATGGAAAGTTGGGGAACAATTTGACGTTATCTTTGTCAGCATCGACCCGAGGGAGAGCCCGGCCCTGGCCGCCGCCAAAAAGAAATTGTATTTGCGCGATTACGGCCGGGATGGGACGGAAAACGGCTGGCATTTTCTCGTTGCCGGGACAAGCCCGCCGGCAGTCCCAGCAGGCCGGGCGCCCTCACCCGGCGCTCCCCCACCACCGGATGACAGAGCAATTCAGGCCCTCGCCGACGAAATCGGATTCCGTTTCGCTTATGACGCCGGCCGGAAACAATTCGCGCATCCGGCCGGCTTTGTCGTTCTAACGCCAGACGGAAAAGTGGCGCATTATTTTTTCGGCGTTACATTTTCGGCCAAGGAGGTGGATGAGGCATTGCGACACGCCGGCGTCAGAAAGACAGATTCGCCTGTCCGCGAATTCATTTTGCTGTGCTGCGAATACAGTCCGTTGCGCGGCAAATACGGGAACCTGGTGATGGACACGGTACGCGCCGGCGGAATGGGGATGGTCGCGGCTCTGGGATTTTATTTCATGCGGCCAATCCGCCGCAAAACAAATAGTTAACAGGCGGCCCATGAACATCCCACTCTTTCCAACCGCGGCTTCGACCACTGCCGCGAAGGTGGATGATATTTATTTTTTATTGCTGGCCTTCAGCGCCTTTATTCTCGCGCTGGTTTTTTTGCCGATGATTTTTTTCCTGTTCAGATACCGGCACGGAAACAAGGCCTGCCGCAAACCTCTCAAGCTCTCCACATATAGAATCGAAATTACGTGGACGATTATCCCGACGATTCTGGCCATGGGCTTTTTTGCCTGGGGCGCCGACGTTTACTTTTACCAGGAAGTCCCGCCTGCAAATGCGCTGCAAATCAATGTCATTGGCAAACAATGGATGTGGAAAATCCAGCATCAGGAAGGCAACCGGGAAATCAATGAGATCCACGTGCCGGTGGACCGCGCCGTCAAGCTCACCCTCGCCTCTGAGGACGTGATTCACAGCCTCTTTATTCCAGCATTTCGGGTGAAACAGGACGTGGTGCCAGGGCGTTTTCTGACGGAATGGTTCAAACCCACGCGAATCGGCGCATATCATTTTTACTGCTCGGAATATTGCGGCGCGGACCATGCGGAAATGCAGGGCACGGTGTATGTGATGAGTCCCGCAGACTATGAAGATTGGCTCGAGCACGGCAAACCGCGGGACACACTGGCGCAAGCGGGCGAACATCTGTTCCGGGAATTGGGCTGCAGCGGCTGTCACGTCAATAGTCCGGCTGTCCACGCTCCGCCGCTGGAGGGCCTTTACGGAAAGCTGGTGCCGCAAAGCGACGGCACGTTTGCGCGGGCGGATGACCAATACATTCGCGACGCCATTTTGCTGCCGGCATCACTGAAAGTCGCCGGCTATCAACCCGTCATGCCGACCTTTGAGGGACGCGTGAATGAGGAGCAATTGCTGGAATTAGTCGCCTACATCAAGAGCCTGGGCGAGGAAACGCCGCCGCCCAAATAAAACATTATGATCGCCGAGCAACCGACATCCACAACGCCTCCGCTGCCCGCACGGGAAGAAGAAAATTATTTGCAGGCCGGGCACACGGTAAAATCATGGCTGCTCACGCACGACCACAAGCGCATCGGTATTCTGTATTTGTTGTCCATCGTGCTTTTCTTCTTCATTGCCGCGTTCGCCGCGGCAATGATGCGCATCAATCTGTTGACTCCCGAAGGCGATCTGATGCTGGCCGATACCTACAATAAAATGTTCACGATACACGGGGTCCTGATGGTTTGGTTTTTTTTGATTCCATCGATTCCCTCAGTGCTGGGAAACTTTTTGATTCCCATGATGATTGGAGCGCGGGACGTGGCCTTTCCACGGTTGAATTTGTTCAGTTGGTACCTGTTTATCACAGGCGGATTTTTCGCGCTGCTTTCGATCATCCTCGGCGGTGTGGACACAGGTTGGACGTTTTATGCGCCCTACAGCACGGCTTTTTCAAATACGCACGTCATTGACATGGTCTTTGGCATTTTCCTGGCCGGCTTCAGTTCGATTATCACCGGCATGAATTTTATTGTGACCATCCACAAAATGCGCGCGCCGGGCATGACGTGGTTCCGGCTGCCGTTGTTTATCTGGTCCTTGTTTGCAACGAGCATCATTCTTGTGCTGGCGACGCCGGTGCTGGCCATTACGCTGCTGCTCATTGGAATCGAGCGGATTGCCGGCGTCGGCATTTTCGACCCTAAAATCGGTGGCGACCCCGTTTTATTTCAGCATCTCTTCTGGTTTTATTCGCATCCTGCCGTGTACATCATGATTTTGCCTGGAATGGGCGTTGTCAGCGAACTCATCCCATGCTTCGCGAGGAAAAAGATTTTCGGCTACCATTTTATCGCCTTTTCCAGCGTCGCCATCGCTATCCTGGGTTTTCTGGTCTGGGGCCATCACATGTTTGTCAGCGGCCAATCCATTTACGCGGGAATGGTCTTTTCCATTCTCAGCTTTCTGGTTGCCGTGCCATCGGCAATCAAAGTCTTTAATTGGACCATGACCCTGTATCGGGGGTCGATTCATTTGCATACTCCAATGATCTATGCACTTGGCTTCATTGGCCTGTTTACGATTGGCGGTTTGACCGGGCTTTTTCTGGCGACGCTGGCAGTGGATGTGCAGGTCCACGGGACCTACTTCGTGGTCGCGCATTTTCATTACATCATGGTCGGCGGCATGGTGACGGCCTTCATGGGAGGGCTGCACTACTGGTGGCCCAAAATAACCGGGCGAATGTATCCCGAAGCGCTCGGGCAACTGGCGGCGATCACGATGTTTCTTGGGTTTAATCTCACCTTTTTTCCACAGTTCATTCTAGGCTACCTTGGCATGCCACGCCGCGTCCACGCATACGCGCCGGAATTTCAGGTCTATAACGTCCTTTCCACCGCGGGCGCCAGCATCCTTGGCGCGGCTTATCTGCTGCCGTTTATTTATTTTCTCTGGTCATTGCGATACGGAAAAAAGGCCGGGCCCAATCCCTGGAACGCCACCGGCCTGGAATGGACCACAACGTCCCCGCCACCGAAACATAATTATCATGAAGTGCCGGTTGTAACTCATGATCCGTACGAATATGGGCCATTGGATGAAATGGGCGAACCGCAAACGGCCGAAGGCAGAGCCATGCAAAATGCGCCGATAAATCTGCCTGAATAATAAAAAAGCCTATGACCGGAGAAGCGCCCACCGTTGAGCAGCAGTTTGCGGACAGGCCGCAGCAGTATGAATCGGCCCACATGGGCATGTGGACGTTTCTGGCCACGGAAGTTTTATTTTTTGGCGGCTTTTTCGTTTCTTACGCGGTCTATCGCCATTTTTACAACAGCGACTTCATCATCGGCGTCAAACATACGCTCATTTTAAATGGGACCATCAACTCCGCACTGCTCCTGACCAGCGGATTGACGATGGCGCTGGCGGTGCAGGCAGCGACAGAGAACCGGACGAAAGTACTCGTGCCATTGCTGTTGGTCACCCTTTTCCTCGGCCTCGGGTTTCTGGTCTGCAAGGGACTAGAATACCGGGAAGACGTGGCAGACAAAGTTGTGCCGGGGGCGAACTTTGACCCTTCACTGCCCCTGCATACCCAAATATTTTTTTGGCTTTATTGGGGAATGACGGGGCTGCACTCGGTCCACATGATTGTGGGAGTGGGCCTGCTTGCGGTGATAACGAAGATGGCCGCGCAACGCAAATTCTCCGCGCAATACTATACGCCGCTGGAAATGGCCGGCCTTTACTGGGCGTTTGTGGACATCGTTTGGATTTTTCTTTATCCGCTGCTCTATCTCATTGGGAGGCACGCGTGAAAATGGAACCCAAATACCAGTTCACCGGGATTTGGCTGGCATTAATGGTCTTGTTGCTTGTGATATTCGGGCTCTCGCGCTTCAACCTGGGAGCCGCAGGCACGGCCATCATCCTGGCGCTGGCATTCGTTCAGATGCTCCTGGTAATGTCTTTTTTTATGCGCCTTCGGAGGAGCACAAAAGTAATACGGCTTGTCGCCGCCGCTGGATTCGCCTGGCTGCTAATTATGTTCATCCTGGTTTTTAGCGACTATTTGACGCGCCAATGGCACTGATATTTTTGACAGAGCCGCCCACGTGAGTGAAATTTTCGAATGAGGAGGTTATGACCGCAAAGCTCAAATCATGGTATGATACCGGGTATAGCGTGGTGATGGTATGGATCAATGCAAATGCCTCCGCGATGGGGGCCGCGGTGGCGTTTTACACGATCTTCGCCATTGCACCGCTGTTTATTCTCGTGCTGGCGCTGGCGGGAGTCCTATTCGGCCACCAGTCCGCGCAACATCAGGTATTCGCCGAGATCTCACAGCTTATCGGAAAGAACAGCGCTGAATCAGTCGAATCTATTTTGACTGCGGCAAATCGGCCCAGGGCCAGCCTGATTGCGACCATCGTTGGTTTTGTCGCGCTGTTCGTCGGGGCGAGCAGCGTCTTCATTCAACTTCAACAGGCCCTGAACGCCATCTGGAGCGTGAGGCTCAAAACCACCGGCATACGCAGCTTTCTCAGGTACAGATTGCTTTCATTTATGATGCTTTTGGGAATCGGATTTCTCCTGTTGGTTTCGTTAATTCTTAGCGCGGTCCTCGACGGTATTGGCAAGTGGATGAGTAACGTTGTACCTCTGCACTTTTTGATTTGGAAGGGCATTGATATTGGCGCGTCTCTGGGGGTCATTACCCTTTTATTTGCCATGATCTTCAAGATGCTGCCGGACGTAAAAATCGCATGGCATGACGTGTGGATCGGTTCGCTCATCACGGCCTTGCTTTTTACCATTGGAAAATTTTTGCTGGGTGCGTATCTCGGGCGCAGCAGCCTCAGCTCGGCCTACGGCGCAGCCGGTTCGTTCGTGGTCGTTTTGATGTGGGTTTATTATTCAGCGCAAATTTTGATGTTTGGCGCGGCCTTCGTCCGGGTTTACGCGGACAAGTATGGCTCGCACAGCCGTCCAACAGCCGACGCGGAATTTGTCACGACCCAATTTAGGAAGCATCCGCACGACGATCACGGATCTGAACTGGCCGCGTGATCGAGACCTGCGCGTATCCAGGATAGTTGGATCTGCGAATTATCCGCCGTCGCCCGGCTACTGCGCGGCAAGATGTTGCCGGGACCGCGCGAAACGTATTTTGCCACAGGCGGGGAAACGGACTTCAGAAGGAATATATCGGTTGACGGAATTGGCAAATGAAACGAGATTCATCGGGTGGCTGGACGGGTTCGAGGGATCTGCGAACAGTGCCCAGGGATTCCGCAACAAGGCTAAAAATTCTTCAAAGTGAAAGCGAAAATCTTAATGGTCGATGATGCGCCGGCAAACCTGCTTGCGTTGGAAGCCGTGCTGGAGAGTCCTGAGTACGAGTTGATTCGTGCCAATTCAGGTTCAGAGGCGTTAGGAGCGCTGGTTAAATATCCGGACATCGCTCTGATTTTGCTGGATGTGCAAATGCCCGTCATGGACGGGTTCGAAACGGCGCGCCGCATCAAGAGTAATCCTGCTTACTGCTCCATCCCCATCATCTTTGTCACAGCGGTGTATACCGCCGATCCGTTTGTGCGGGAGGGATTGAAGGCAGGCGGAGTCGATTACTTCACAAAACCCTTTGATCCCGAAGTCTTGAAGCTGAAAGTCAATATCTACACCTCCTTCCGGCAGAAAGCCGAACTTCTCCGCGAGCGAGAGCGGCAGCTTCGGGAATCGGAAGACCTGTTGCGCGTGGGGCGCAAATTGGCTTCGATACTCGAATCGCTGCCGATTGGCATCGTCATCGCGGACGCGCTGGCTCACATTGCGCAAACCAACGAGGAGGTCCTGAAGATTCTGAGGTCGGCCGAGGTGAACCACGCGGAGGCGTACGGCCAATTTCTCATCTGGTGGCAGAAGGGCGGCGCGGCCTTGCGGGCGCCTGATGGAGCCCTCATGCGAGCCCTGGGAGGCCAACCGACATACGGGGAGGAGGTGCTGGTCACCTGCCTCGACGGTACGAAACAATCCATTTTCATCGATGCCTCGCCATTACGCAACCTCCAGGGCAACATCGTGGGCGCAGTGCTCGTCCTGCAAGACGTGACCGAACAGCGCAAGATTAAGGCCGATTTCGAGGACCGAATCATGCGCCTCATTTCCACAGGCATCGAGCTGGAACAGAGCGCCTATCGCTGATGTCACCCTGACTGCGCGGAAGGATGCGCGCAGAAAACGCCAGTCGCCTGCCCTGCATTACCGCCTCGCCCTTTTCTGCCGACGATAACTGCCCCTTGCCACCGGCGCCGTTTCCTCAGCCTTTTCCCCATCGATCATGCGTTTGAGTTCCTTGATTTGATCGCGCAAAAGGGCGGCTTTTTCGAACTGCAATTCCTCGGCGGCTTTGAGCATTTCGGATTCAAGTTCGCTAATGGTCGCAGTCAGGTCCACATCGAGCTTCGCATCCTTCAGGACGCCGTGGGCTTCTTTACGGCTGGATTGATACGTCGCCAGGCTTTCTTCAACCGCGCGGCTCACGCTGCGCGGCGTGATGTCGTGTTCTTTGTTGTACGCAAGCTGCTTTTGACGGCGATATTCTGTGACGGCCAGGAATTTTTTGATGCTGCCGGTCATGACGTCAGCGTACAGGATGACTTCGCCGTTCAAATGGCGCGCGGCGCGGCCGGCCGTTTGGATGAGACTCGTTTCGCTGCGCAAAAAGCCTTCTTTGTCCGCGTCCAGAATGGCGACAAGAGAGACTTCGGGCAGGTCCAGGCCTTCGCGCAGGAGGTTGATGCCGACGAGCACGTCAAATTCTCCCTTTCGCAACGCGCGCAGGATTTCGACGCGTTCGATGGCGTCGATTTCGCTGTGAAGATATTGGACGTTGATGGCGATGCCGCGAAGGTAATCCGTTAATTCTTCGGCGGTGCGCTTGGTGAGTGTGGTCACCAGGATGCGTTCTTTTTGGTCGGCGCGCTTGCGGCATTCCTCAATGAGATCGTCAATCTGACCTTTGAGAGGTTTGATGGTGACTTTCGGGTCTACAAGTCCGGTGGGGCGAACGACGAGCTCAACCACACCGGGTTGGGGAACATTCGGTTGCCAGGTAACGGTGCCAGGCGATGTAGCAGCGGCGGGAACTGCCTGGCCGTTGTCGGATTCTGCAACGGTTGCCTCGGTTTGCCGCACATCGTTTAAAACGTAGTTAACCTCCGTTTGCTGTTCCCTCTCCGCTCCCAGTTGCCCCGTTGCAGCATTGCGAAGACGGGTCGGATGGGAGGGGAGAGGGTCAGGGTGAGGTGAGGGTTTCGGCGGTTTTCCAATCCCTCGCGTGCCCTGGCGGACCGGGAGGTCCGCCCTGCCGGGTTCGACGCCCGCTGAAACTCGGGCCCATTGGAGTTCGCGGCCGGCGGGGGTGGCGCTGACGTAAATCGTCTGGTTTTGCAGGCCCTGAAATTCCGGGAAGTTTAAGGGCCGGTTGTCCAGGGCGCTCGGCAGGCGAAACCCGTGCTCGACCAGAACCGTTTTTCTCGAGCGATCGCCTTCATACATCGCACCGATTTGCGGGACTGTGGCGTGGGATTCGTCAATGATCAGGAGAAAATCCTTCGGGAAGAAATCGAACAACGTGTTCGGGCGCGATCCGGGCGGGCGGCCCGAGATGTGGCGCGAATAATTCTCGATGCCGGAACAAATGCCCATTTCCTCCATCATTTCCAGGTCAAATTCCGTGCGCTGCTTGATGCGTTGCGCCTCCAGCAGCTTGCCCTCTTTTTCGAACCAGGCGATCCGGTCGCCCAGTTCCTCGCGAATCGTGAGAATGGCGCGCCGCATTTTCTCATTGGTGGTAACGAATTGTTTTGCCGGAAAGACAACAACCGCTTCGAGCTGCTCAATTTTAGTGCTGGTGAGCGGGTCGAAACGGGTAATACGTTCAATCTCATCGCCGAAAAATTCCACGCGCAAGCCGTCCTCACGCCCGGCGGGCCGGACTTCGACGGTATCGCCGCGGACGCGGAAATGGCCGCGCTCGAACGCGATGTCATTTCGATCATATTGGAGGCTGACGAGGCGCGAAAGGAATTGCTCGCGCGAAATGTTGCTGCCGACGCGCATAGGAATAATCATTTCCTCGTAATCCTCCTTGCTGCCGATACCGTAAATGCACGAAACGCTGGCGACGACCACGACGTCGCGCCGCGAGAAAAGTGAACTCATCGCGGACAAACGCAGGCGCTCGATTTCTTCATTCCGGCTGGAATCTTTTTCGATGAACGTGTCGGTGCGCGGAATGTAGGCTTCGGGCTGATAATAATCGAAGTAACTCACGAAATATTCGACGGCGTTATGCGGGAAAAAGCTTTTGAACTCGGCGTAAAGCTGGGCGGCGAGCGTTTTGTTGTGCGAAATGACCAGCGTGGGTTTGTCCACATTTTTGATAACTTTCGCGACGGTGAATGTTTTGCCCGAACCGGTGAAACCCAGGAGCAACTGGTCACTGGTCCCGGACAGGACTCTTTCACTCAGCTTCGCAATGGCTTGCGGCTGATCACCGGCGGGTTCATAGGGTGCGACAAGATCAAACATGGACGAACAAACTACGGTGAGTTGGACGTGGCGTCAAATGAGGCTGTAGGAGCCGGGAGGATTTACAACGCAGAAATAAATTCCTCAACCGAAACGCCGGCCTGGCGGAGCGCACCTGCAGGAGTACCAATTTTGAGTTCGCGATGGTTAGGAATGATCGTCAGTTCCAAAATGAATCCGGATGCAACCCTTGTCGCGGCAATGCCTAATTCCTTCGGGCCAGGTGTGGAGACCATTCCGCTTCAAACAACGACCAATCAACTGAATCGGGTCA
>Ga0335073_10016299_pt1 | contig 10378 bp, 7 predicted proteins | sample Lox_Sample_22_FD_207093 | JGI IMG/M metagenome (GOLD analysis project Ga0335073, IMG submission 207093) | Soil microbial communities from Loxahatchee National Wildlife Refuge, Florida, United States - Lox_Sample_2.2 | ecosystem: Environmental > Terrestrial > Soil > Wetlands | place: USA: Florida... | reverse complement strand
TTAAACCGTCGCTGGATGGTCATTTCCGGGTGATTGTTGCCTGCCCGCACTACTCCGGGCCTCAACCCCGGATCGACGCCGCGCTTGCCAACTCCGGTCCTGCGCAACACGCCGCGTGGTGGCACTCATTCTGGGGCCGCGCCGGCCTCATCAAAATTAGCTCCGCCGACGGTTCCGGCGAGTATATGGAAAACTTGCGCAATCTTTACCTCTATACAGCCGCGGCTGAAAACGGCGATCGCTTTCCCGGTTCCCAGGCCGGCATCGCCGACATGTTTTCCGCTGTACAAGATGTACACCACTGGGATCCCGCTGCCTTCTGGCATTGGAACCTCCGCATGCAGGTGGCCGCCAATCTCGATGCCGGAGTTCCTGAATTGAACGCGCCTTATTTTCGCCTCTACCGGGAAAATCTGGATGCGATCAAAGACTGGACCCGCAAACACATGGGCGGGCGCCCGGGCATTTGCGTACCCGAGACCATGCGATTCACTGGCCAGGGTACTGAATGGGAGCCGCAGTGGAATCCCTCGCATCCACCCGCTCCCGGCCTGGATTGCGACGCAGATTCGCGGCCCTACTACAATGCGCGCACCCTCTCGACCGGTGCCGAGATTTCGCTGTGGATCTGGCGGCAGTATCTGGCCACCGGCGATCGCGCCTTTCTCGCGGAAAACTACCCGGTCATGCAGGCCGCTGCACGGTTTCTGCTGGCGTACGAAACCCCTGGCCCTGACGGGAAAATGCACACTAAGCCTTCGAACGCGCACGAGCAGCAATGGGATACCATCGACCCCACAACCGACCTCTCGGCCCGCTCTTCGCTCTTCCCCGTTGTGATTGAGGCAGCACGATTGCTGCATTGCGATGCGAGCATGGCGCGTCGACTCCAGGCGGAGCTGGGCAGGATTCCCGCGCTGCCGCAGACCGGGAATCCGCCGGTCATCGCCGAGTCCTATGATCCATCTGCCGCCCAACACAATGAGGAGAACATCGGGCTGGAGCCGGTGTGGCCCTATAACCTGATCGGGGACGACTCACCAATGTTGGACCTGGCGAAGGCCACCTATGCAGCGCGGCCTTATCCCATCCATCAGGATTGGAGTTTTGACCCTGTACAGGCTGCCCGTCTCGGCCTCGCCGACGAAGTGCGCTCTACTTTGATCGCATTGACCGAGAAATACCAGAAATATGTGAACGGCTTCGCCAACTGGGGCGGTCCCGCCGGGGAGTTTTATGTAGAGCAGGAAGGGGTGGTAGCCCTTGCTATTGCCGAGGCCCTGGTGCAGGATTACGACGGCTTGATTCGCATTGCCCCCGCCGTTCCGCCCCAGTGGACCTTTGAAGGCACCGTATGGGTTCGCCACCGTACCCGGGTTCATGTGCAAGTGCATAGCGGCACTATCACCACCGTAGCGATCGAATCAGGAGCGAGTGAATCCATAAGCATCCGTAATCCGTGGCCCGGTCAACAGGTCTCTGTGGTGGATGCGAAGGGCACGAGCACCGTCATCGGCGCTGACACGACTCTTCATTTCTCCGCACGTAAGGGGGAGGCTTACCGCCTTTCGCCCGCAGCAGCCGCCGGCGGGGTTCAACCCTTCGCACCTCTGAGTGGGAAACCCGCTCAGCAATGCAGAAAGCTGGGCCCGGTACAAATTGGAAACTAATCCCTGACGACTGCGCTGTTCGCCCTCTTTCATAAAGAAGTCATAAGGATTCTCCTCGGCCCAGCGAAGGGGATCAAAATAGCGCAACAAAATTGTCCTCCCGACCGGAGCGAACCCGGATTTCCTGCCACGCTGCACTGGACAGGACCGAATATGCGCCTTTCCATTAAAGAAAGGCGCATGAAGCTCGCCAACGCCACTAGCCTTAACAGGAAATCTGGGGTAGCGAAGTGGAGGGACCTGCTGTTTCTCGATTTCGCAGCTGTTTTTCGACAGAACGAGGTCGAAGGGAGCTGGAGCTAAACGTCCGCCCACGTTTTTCATCCTCATCGCTGGGCCCGAGGCTCCATGGTCCACTCCCAGAACTCAAGCCCATCCTGACGTGTACTGCCGGGGTTAAGACAGATAACCTGCTTTAATAAAGAAGTCGTAAAGAATTCTCACCTTTCTATTGGAACCGCTGCAGTTATAAACACACAGCATCATTCCCATATCCAATCTTTATGCACTCTTTACGCAGGGTGGCCTCTACTAACCTTCGTGCCTTTCTAATTCATGCAGCTTTTTGCGCATGAGCCTGAACCGAAAAGAGTTTCCCGGATGAGCAAAAGCCAATCCAGGGCAGGCACAATGAGGCCGAATAAAATGCAGGATTTTGCAGGAAAACTTCATCGCGTATCTATTCTTCTGTTCTCATTATTTATCAGCGTCTGGACGTTGTCGGCACAGGCGGAAAGCAATAATGGCAGCGTCGACACACCGGGCTTCTCATCTTCTTCCAGCACTTCGCCCGGCGGCGTCACAACATCTGACGGGCTTGCTCAGCAGCAGGTTGGCTCGCCATCTTCAAACGTCAGCGGAGCGCCCCCGGCCCAGCGCGGATTCTTTACACGTCTCGGACATGCTTACATCGACGACTGGACCGTGGACTCCAGCGGGGCTCCGCCTGCTCCCACGCCCGAGCGGAGAGGCACGCCCGCCCCGCTCAATTCACCGCCATTTCCTGGCGCAGACTGGCCGATCGGAGGCACCGTGGTCATCGGCGCACCCGATTACGGGACCTACCCTTTGATGGAAGCCATCAACGGCAACAAAGGCCGTATCAAGATGTATGGCTGGTTCGACATCGGCGGCAATGCCAGCACGTCCGACAAGGGTAAGTATGCCAACAACGAAACAGCTTATGACGTAATACCCAATTCCATTCAGCTGGATCAGGTCGCGCTCTATTTCGAACGCCTGCCCAACACCGTACAAACCGATCACTTCGATTGGGGTTTTCGCTTTACCAGCCTCTATGGCCTGGACTATCGCTACACCACGGCGAAAGGCATCTTCAGCCAGCAGTTGCTTCGCGATAACAACCAGTACGGCTATGACCCGGTGATGTTCTATGTGGATTTCTACCTTCCCCATATTGCCCAGGGGATGGACGTCCGTGTCGGACGCTATATCTCTCTGCCCGATATCGAAGCCCAGCTTGCGCCGAATAACTATACGTACAGCCACTCGATTCTCTATACCTACGACTGCTATACGCAGCATGGCATCAACACGACGACCAGGATCAACGACCACTGGACGGTACAAGCCGGCGTCTCGGCTGGTTGCGAATCTGCACCGTGGATTTCCAATGCAAAACTGACTGGGAATTTCTGCGCAGCCTACACCTGGAAGGATGGTGGAGATAATTTATATGCCTGCGCCAACTCCATCAACTCAGGCAAATACGCTTACAACAATCTTTCGGCTTACTACCTCACCCACTACCACAAGATCAACGCCACCTGGCACACCGACACCGAAGGCTGGTACCAGTACGAAAAGGATGTCCCCAACTTATGTTATGGGCTCAGTCCATGCATCAGCTACGGGTCGAACGCAAATATTGGGGCTAACGCCGGCGGAATCACCGGTCCTGCGCTGATCACCGGCGCCAATGGGGCACAGTGCAATCCCCTGGCGACCCACTGCTTCGCCCCCGAGTGGGCAGTCGTGAACTACCTGGAGCACGAGTTTGATCACCACCACAGTTCGTTGAACATTCGTAACGAGTATGTCGACGACATCGCGGGCCAACGTACAGGAAACAAAACCCGGTACAGCGAGCATCTGGTAGGCTTTAATTTCTGGCTCGGCAGCACGGTTACCTTTCGTCCCGAATTGCGCTTCGAGCACTCTTACGACGTACCAGCATATGATTCGCCCTCGGTCAACGGTGTGAGCGGTGCTCCAACGAAAAAGAGCCAGCTCACCCTGGCGGGAGATGTGATTTACCACTTCTAAAGAATCGCGCGCGATTCGCGCTTACATGGTTCGGATCGCGCTCAGGCCAAAAGATCTGCCGGGCTTCCATCGTTCGATCTTCGAATTCAACTTGGGATGCGGAGACGTCTTGTGTAAAGTAAGCAAAACAGATATGTGAAAACACTGTTTCTGGACGTCGATTTTTCTCGGGCCTCAACGGAGGGTGAAAGATTGATCAGGCGATTCGATCTGACGGGTGTGCTGGTTCGCGCGCTTGCGCTGGTGTTGTTGCTCGGGGCTGCGGGAAGCGTTGCTACGGCGCAAATGCCGGGCGCCGCGGCCCCTGCCGCAACGTCGCAGACAGACCGGCTGGCGGCGCTGGAAAAAAGTTCTGCGGAACAAGCGGCTGCGATCGCCGCAGCCCAATCTTCGGGCGATAACGCCTGGATGCTGGTGAGCTCGGCGCTCGTGCTGATGATGAGCGGCCCGGGCCTCGCCCTGTTTTATGGCGGCCTGGTGCGCAGAAAAAATATCCTCGGAACCATGATGCAGACATTCGCCATGATGGCGGTAATCACGGTTCTTTGGGCCCTGGTGACCTACTCCCTGGCATTTGGCGAAGGAACCGCGTTCATCGGCGGCCTTCATAATGCTTTTCTGCATGGCGTCGGAGTCTTGCCCGACCCGAAATATGCGGCCACCATACCCCTGCAGACCTTCATGGTCTTTCAGTTGATGTTTGCCATCATCACTCCCGCGCTGATCACCGGCGCCTTCGCGGAGCGGATGAAGTTCTCAGCCATGCTGGTGTTCATGGTCTTGTGGGCGATCTTCGTCTACAGCCCCATGGCACACATGGTCTGGGGCAAGGGTGGACTGCTGAACGCATCTCTGGGCGGGCGCTTTCCCTGCCTGGATTTTGCCGGCGGGACGGTCGTCCACGTGACCTCAGGCGTTTCCGCATTGATGACTGCGTTGTACCTCGGTAAGCGGTTAGGCTACCCCAAAGAGCCGATGCCGCCCCATTCCGTGGTGCTGAGCTTTGTGGGAGCCTGCCTTCTGTGGGTGGGTTGGTTTGGATTCAATGCGGGCTCGGCCCTGAGCGCAGGCTCGCTGGCAACCTCGGCCTTTGTCGCCACCCACTTCGGAGCCGCCGCCGCCGCCGTAGGTTGGAGCGCCGCCGAATGGATTCGTGGCGGCCGCCCCACCGCTCTGGGCGCCATTTCCGGCTGCGTGGCCGGACTGGTAGCAATTACTCCGGCTTCCGGCTTCGTGACCCCTATTTCCGCAATATGGATCGGCCTGATCGCAGGAGTTGTCTGCTACTTTATGGTGGTCAAGGTTAAGGCGATATTTGGCTATGACGACTCGCTGGATGCCTTCGGCGTTCACGGCGCCGGCGGAACTCTGGGAGCCCTGCTCACGGGGATCTTTGCCAGCAGCACCATCAATCCGATCTTCGGGGCTGGAAAACCGACAGGCGTCCTTGAGGGTAATACGGGACAAATCTTGAATCAGCTCATTGGAGTGGCGATCGCCTGGTGCTTGTCCATCGTGGGCACGCTCGTGATCCTCTTTATCGTGGATAAGACCGTAGGACTCAGGGTGAGCGAAGAAGATGAACGTACCGGTCTGGACTTGTCACAACACGGCGAAGAAGGATACGACTTTGCCAACTAGGCTCGCGTGAGGAAGGAACGAGGCCGATGCAGAAGATAGAAGCGGTAATACAGCCAGCCAAGCTGGATGCGGTCAAGGACGCGCTGATAGAGATTGGCATCACTGGGATGACGATCACCGACGTCCGCGGGCATGGCCGGCAAAAAGGCCATACCGAGCTTTACCGCGGGCGGGAGTATTCGGTCGATCTTTTGCCTAAAATAAAGGTGGAGTTGGTGGTGCATGACGAGTTGCTCGATAAGGCGCTGCGAACCATCGTGAAAGCTGCCCAAACAGGCAAAATCGGCGATGGGAAAATCTTTGTCACACGCGTGGACGAGGCCGTCCGGATACGCAACGACGAGCGCGGAGACATCGTGCTCTGATTCTGCTGCTCTCTTTACGCGCTAAGCAGTTCAAAAAACCTGCCGGGAACAAGGTTCCCCGAGGAGTGAAATGTCAGACGGACTTCGCAATTTTATTGAAATGTCGTATGCCGAATTGGAAGAGCATAACCTGGCCGCGAAGGACCAGCGCAAACGGCACGTACCCGCCGAAACCATCCGCGAAGAGCGGCTCAAGTACCTGACCGACGAGAAACGCATTAAGGCGGTTACCGTGCTCTTCAGCGACCTCGAAGGCCGCTTGCACATGCTGGACTACGACAAGAAATTCATCGTCAAGAGCGACGACAATCTCACCTTCGACGGCAGCTCAATCCGCGGCTTCACCGCACAGCGGGAGAGCGATCTCCGTCTGGGCATCGACTGGGGATCCTTTTACTGGGTCCCGTCGGACTACTTCGGCGCCGGGAAAGTGCTGGTCTTCGGCGAGGTCATTGCCAAGGACGGGTCGGCTTACCCCGCAGACATCCGGGGCGTCCTCAAGGGTTACGCGAACAAGCTGTACAAAGACAAGGGCTACACCCTCAACGCCGCCAACGAGATTGAAGGTTTCCTCTTCAAGGGTATGGATGCTGAGCGCCACTATCCGGAGACTCAGACGTTCGAATACGTCAATACGGGTGGGTACTACCATTCCCTGCCGGGCGACCCGCTGCGGACGTTCATCGACACCAGCGCCGAAGTCCAGCGCGCCATGGGCTTTGAGAATGAGAAGGACCACCCCGAGGTAGCGCCTTCGCAGTTTGAGATCAACTACAGTTACAGTGATGTCGTCACCGCCGCCGATCAGATCCAGCTCTACAAGCTCATCTGTCGCGAAGTTGCCACCAAAATGGGACTCACGGCATCGTTTCTTCCCAAGCCGGTGGTTGGGGTCAACGGCAGCGGCATGCACACCAACGTTTCCATCAGCGAGAATGGCAAAAACCTGTTCTGGGACGAAAAGGGGGAAGAACAGCTCAGCCAGCTTGGTTGGGAATTCGTCGACCGTATTCTTAGCCATGGCAACGACATCTGCCTGCTGTTGAATGCCAGCGTGAATGCCTATCGGCGTCTCGATCCGCACTTCGAGGCGCCCAATCAGATCATCGCCTCGGCCACCGATCGCGGGTCGATGGTGCGCATTCCTATCGGGAACTCCCGCAGCATGCGAGTCGAGGTGCGGTCGGTCAGCCCTGACGCGAATCCTTACCTGGCACTCTATTCCGTATTCAAAACCGGTATCGAGGGAGAGACCGCAAAAATCGCAAATCTTCGTAAAGCCAAGCGCTTCCTGCCGGATAACATCTACACCGCGCTGGATGACTTCGGTCGCTCCAAGTGGACGGAAACGCTGCTGGGAGCCGACGTCAAAGAGCGCTACGCGGACCTGAAGAGGGGCTCCGCCGACAGGTGCCCTCGTCTGCTGGGCACCTTCGTGAAGGCGCCCGAAGTCCAGTACCATCACGACGTCTACAACCAGTATTTGTGGAATAAATTCTAGGTTGTACCCCACAAAGCATCAACCGGGCGAGGAACTGCAGTTCCTCCCCTCGCCACGGGTTTGCAATATCCAACTGTGGTCACCCTACCGGCAACTTAAAGTCGAGACGTTTGAATTCACCCGCAAGCGGCCCGTAGCTCACAATCGCGCAGACTGCAGTCGTTCCAACAAACACCAGCACCTCATTGAAAGAGCCGGTCTTCTTCACCAGGTATCCGATGATGATCGGCGTCGTAATCCCGGCCAGGTTCCCGATCAGGTTAAATAGCGCTCCATTCAAGCCCACCATGCCCTTCGGAGAAGTGTCGGACACGACTGTCCATCCCAGGGAACCAAAACCCTTTCCAAAAAACGAAAGAGACATAAGCAACAGCATGACCGCCTGCGCGGGCGCATAATTGCACGCAATCATGGTTACCGAAAGCAGCATGCCGGCCATGATCGGCGCCTTACGTGAGAAGCTGAGCGAGTATCCCGCGCGCAAGAGCCTATCGGAAATCACTCCGCCAAGAATCCCTCCCGTTCCTCCGCACAGTGCCGGCAGCGCCGCGGCAAAGCCGACCTTCATGATCGAAAGATGCCGTGCCTGGGCGAGATACACAGGAAACCAGGTGAGAAAAAACCAGGTCAATGTCGTAATGCAGTATTGGCCCAGGTAAATGCCCACCAGCATCCGGTGGCTCAACAACTCTTTGACCGCGCTCCACGTAAGCAGATTGCCTTTGCTCTTTACGCGATCGGCATTGACCAATCCCCCGCCCTGCTCGATATATGCGAGCTCGGCAGGAGAAATGCGAGGGTGTTCCTTCACATCGTGAATAGATTTGACCCAGACCAATACGAAGATGAAGCCCAATACCCCCATGAACCAGAAGGCGCTCTTCCATCCGGCTGCATGTGTGATCCATCCCAGGATGGGGGCGAAAATCATCAGCGCAAAATACTGCGCCGCGTTGAAAATCGCCGAAGCACGCCCGCGCTCGCTGGCGGGAAACCACGAAGCGACAATGCGTCCATTTCCAGGAAACACCGGGGCTTGCGCAAAACCCGCCACCAATCTCAGTCCGAAGATTGCGGCGAAAGCCGCACCCGCTGCGAGATATCCGGTAAAGCCCGTCAACAGTGCGCACACCGACCAGACCACGATCCCGGTGCCGTAGACTCTCTTCGATCCGAACCGGTCCAGCAACGCACCGGAGGGCAACTGTCCCAGCACGTAGGCCCAGCTGAATCCGGAAAACAGGTAACCCATCTTCACCGGGTCCAGGGAAATGTCTTTGGACATCGCGGTTCCCGCGATGGAAAGCGCGACCCGGTCTCCGTAGCTGAAGCAGCTAACGGCAAACAAGATGGAGATAATCAGATACCGTACATGTGTCTTTTGGATTTCTCCCAAAGTCAGGACCGTCCTGCGATCAGGCGGTGCAGTTCCTGCTGCTCCGATTCCGTCAAATCCGTCAGCGGCGGCCGCACCGGGCCTGCAGGACGGCCCACAGCCTTCATACCCGCTTTCACGATAGAAACTGCATAGCCCTTATGACGATTGCGGATCTGGATATACGGCAGGACAAACTCACGCAGCCCGGTGAACACCGCCGCGTGATCACGCCGGCGCACCGCGCCATAAAACTCCATCGCAAACTTCGGGAGAAAATTGAAAATCGCCGATGAGTACGTGGTCACGCCCATTTCCAGGTAAGGCAGAGCAAATGTTTCCGCCGTGGGCAAGCCTCCAATGTAGGTGAGCCGATCCCCCAACCGGGCATAGATGCGCGTCATGCGCTCGATGTCACCGACGCCATCCTTGAAACCGACGAGGTTGGAACATTTCTGGCACAAGCGCTCCAGCGTTACGTCGTCCAGCACAGCGTTGTCGCGGTTGTACATAATGACGCCCAGCCTGGTCGACGCGCAGACTGCTTCCACATGGGCGGCCAGCCCCGCCTGCTCCGCGCCGACAAGGTAAGGAGGCAATAGCAGGATGCCGTCTGCACCCGCGTCTTCCGCGGCTTTGGCATACTCTTTGGCCATCGCGGTGCCGTAACCGCACCCTGCGATGACCGGAACCCGGCCACTATTCTGCGCTACACCGGCTTGCACCACAGCAGAAAATTCCGTGGGCGTCAGGGAAAAGAATTCTCCAGTACCACCGGCTGCAAACAATCCCGCCGGCTTGTGCGACAGCAACCACGCAATGTGCTCCTTGTATGGCTTCGGCTCCCAATCCAGGTTTTTATCAAAGTGCGTGACGGGAAACGACAGCAGTCCTTCGCCGATCCGTTTCGCCATTTCCGCAGGATGCATTTTCTTCATGGATGATTCCCCTACTTCGCTGTTTTCTTAACGAAGATCTCGAGCAACATGTTGAACCTGTCCGTGTCGTCCACGAACAAACAATGACCTGCATCCTCAAACACTTCTCCTTGCGAACCTGGCACAGAAGCTGTGATCAATTCGGCCGCGGACCGATTGGAGGAAGTCATCATCGCAAGCACGGGGATATTGAGCTTTGGCAATACAAACCGCAGGTCGGTCTTGACCCCGCGCTCGGCCAGCAACGCAACCGCGGAGTTGCTCGGCGTCTTGAGCGAAGCAGCTACGATGCTGTCCAGATATTGCTTCGGATGCGGCTTGTGGTACATGCCGCGCACAAAAGTGTCGGCAAAGTGCTTCCGGTCTGCCTGGATGTCGTGAAACATCGCAAATCGGGCGTCCCGGTCTTCCTGGGTGGAAGGCGTGTAAATATTGAAGTCGATCAGCACCAATCCATTCAGCTTGCCGGTGCCGAACCTATCCACAAAAGTTAACGCCTCGTAAACGGCCAGCGACCAGCCCACGAACACCACCGGCGACTCTCCCAGGTGGTCGATCAGTTCCTTGTAATCCTGCGCGCGCTGCCCGGGATAATTCCCTTC
>Ga0335073_10016298_pt1 | contig 10378 bp, 18 predicted proteins | sample Lox_Sample_22_FD_207093 | JGI IMG/M metagenome (GOLD analysis project Ga0335073, IMG submission 207093) | Soil microbial communities from Loxahatchee National Wildlife Refuge, Florida, United States - Lox_Sample_2.2 | ecosystem: Environmental > Terrestrial > Soil > Wetlands | place: USA... | reverse complement strand
CGGTCCTCTCCATCGCAAAGGGTCAGGCTGATAGTCAGAGGCGCAGTAGTCAAAGCAATAGGGATATGCACACGGCATCCATTTCTACATATATACAAGGTCATTTGGCTCCTTGAAACATGCTGACTTCAGCCGCTTCTCGTCCTCGCCTTGGAAGAATACTTTATCTCCCCGACGGAATCCACTCTCGCCCATCTTTACGACTCGTTGAATGAAATGGATCTAAGTCAAATGCCGACACTGAACTATCTTGAGCGAAGCATTCTCATCGCATCTGATAATAAGGACATGTTCAGAGAGAAATTCTTGTTCCAGTCCGATGAGCAAGCAAGTCCTCAAAGTACTCATTATCGAGAATTGAGTCAAGACAGCAGACGGCGGACATTCATAAACCTGACAAGCGGAAATAGGTTTCAATTACCCTCTCAAGCTGGTCCGAAAGATTGCCATTTCTTCGAGACCAAGATCGTGTACACGGGGAGAAAAATCCCAATTCAAATCCCTATAACAGGAACACCTGATATTGTTGGAGATGTAATTCCTTGCTCACGCGAGATTAACGTTATTTAGTTTTCCGTTATTCGCCTCATCAACTGTTTCTCAGGACCTCATCTCTCGTCACCACAACCGTTCCCGCTCCATCCTCATCTCACTACCGCAGGACCAACAACGCACCCCATCATGATACTGATCAACGCAATGTTGACAAGGAAACGAATTGTGTTTATCGGGTATGGTCTGCCGTCTGGAGAAGTAGCCCACTTCGTCCTTGCCGCATGTGCCATCGCTTCAGGAGTGAATGGTATGCTCCGCGGAATCACAGAGCGTGCATTCCCGTACACGGATCTCTCAAAGGTCGATGAACTTATCGAACAGTATTCTCCCGCTATGCACTGTGATTAAATGTCTAGACCCGGTTACATTGCCGGAGTCACAAATCCTCTCTTCGAAAATCACCCTGAATGGTGGGATCTGCTGCTCAACGTCGACACAGGTCGGATTCGCATCTCGTCAAACATCGAGCCTGTAACTCAAACTGTCCCGGAGCTCTTCCCCACCCCTCCGTCCCCCGATCCAACCGGAGATATTGCATTCATGGAGGAAATTCAGAGGATGATTACAAACCGCATATCCGAATCTTTCATACGGAATCGATTTAAAGATTGGTTATGGCGGTTTATTCGTAAAGCTGCTGCTTACGAAGAGATGACCTATCGTGAGATACTTGTCGGGGTGGAAAAGGTTGCGCATGAGGAGGGCTTCATTGTTCGAGGGCATGGATTTGTATGGCCTGACGAGGCGAGCAAAGTACGTGAGTTGGGAGCTTCTCAGATGAGATTTGAGGGATTCAGAGACGCGATTCGGACGCGAAAGTTGTATTTGGTATTCGTGAACTTCGGACGAGGGATGTTAATGGTAGGATTATGAGCTCATTTATTCGATCACAGAAATCGTGAAGACGATGGATGTGCATCATCAGCTTGATCGATTGAAAGTTCAAAAAAATCTTTCCTTGGACGATTCGGCCTTTATTTATCTTGCATTACACTCGGAGATTGAATCTTATGATCAAATCAATTTGGTATCCATACAAAGGTATAGTTTAAGCTAACGTAGCTTTTGTCTGCGTTGCCTGTTGGACACGGTGGATTGACTTGTCTTGCCCTCGGGTTGTTTCATCCCTATCAAAAGGTGAGATTCGCAGTGGCGGATCTCCTGGAAAGAATAGACGAACATCCGGTATCGCCAGAATTCCACGCGACTGACAAATAGGCTGGCCAACATTTTATAACGGCAATGAATCGATTCCAGAAAATTGGTTTTGAGCAGGTCCTCGGTGAAAGAGAGCGAACCAATGGGGTCAATGGGATAAAGTATGAGCCATTGAATGGAGATGGCATCATACCCGGAATGGAAGAACTCAGTTTCGAGATTGACGGGTCGAAGTTCTAGTATGTATCAGAGGGATTTTTGTGGGATAATGCAGCATTTTGCGTGATATGAGTAATCATGTACCGAGATAACCGGTTGGATACCATGCGTCCGCGACGCAGTAATTGAGATATTTACTCTGAGACCTCCAAGCTTTCAAGACATACATACATGTCATCACATCCTGCCATTCGATACCCCGATATCTCTCATCATGTGGCCCCCCCATAGATTCCGGGGAATATATTCTCTTCCCACGACCTGTCGACAGCCAGATGGGCGGTAGTCAGGCAGGCAGTGATGACACGGCGGCATCACAACCTCAGATTCCTGAGATCCCCGACGGTCGAGAAGGTCTTCCTCTAAATCAATATGGCGACCGAGTGTTTACTTCAACTCCCGGCGAGGCCCTCGACAACTTTGAACGCGATACTCTCGATGTCATTCGCGCAGAAAGAGCAGCAGCAAAATGGCGACCAAATCCACTCGATCTCCCTCCTGGCGTCGAAACCGACGACTTCCCAAACGTCTCGGAAGAATTGAATAAGAAACTCGACCTTCAACCCCCTCGAAAACCTAAATGTGAGACGGCGGCAGAGAAAGGTCATCATCCCGAATGGACTTCGGCGCGACGGACCCAACAAGCCGGATTTTGGGGTCCTTACACCCACAGCACGGCTGCATCGCGCGCCAGTTATGCCGATCTCAACGAGATTGTCGATTCAGATGACGATTGGAGTCAGGGATCAGAGTATGATCCCGGCCACCCATGGGACCCGCACCACGACCAAATCTACCCCCGTCCAAGATTGATCCCCCTCCCCCGCACACAATGGAAACAACGCGTCGAACGCAAAGAAATGGATTATCACCAAAGCCGTGCGCCAGACGCGTATTGGGACCCAGATAAATGGGATAGCGAATATAAACGTCGTGGAACCTGGGTTCTACCAGATCGGGAACCACCTGGCACGAGCAAAGGATTGAAGATGAAGATGATGTTGCCGGGAGATCTTACATCCGGGAGGAACCGTTACATTAAACCCATCACGAAGGAGAACTTGTTATATTGGATTGATGCGTTGGACAGACTTGATCCCGACAAACGACCTGGCAGTGGAGGTGATTGGGCAGTGAGAAACGCGGATAGAAATGTCGGAAGCTGGAGGGATCAGTTTAATCCGCCGGATTATACTGAGACGGAATGGATGCATCAGTACGATGAGGATTCGAGAGATCAATGGGAGGACCTACAGACAATTCATCCTAGCGATTGGAAGACCAAACTCCAGTCGGGAAACACACTCCCTCCGGCGCAACCCAATGACGAGTTTTCAGAATGGAAAGCAAAGTACGAGAATAGTAAAACGGAGTATAGTACGACAAAAGGGCTCCCTGATGTTGGAGTCCCTCAAGGCAATGTTAAAATGGATCTCTCAGGGATAAATCGGGGGTGGAGGGTGATGAGAATGACAAGAGATGGAGATTCTGATCCCCCTCATTCCGTCGGTGGGATATCCACGCCTGCGCAGCTGGGACTCTTTGGAAGTGCTATTGCTTTGATCGCAGGTGTAGTGGCTCTTGGGACATGGGTGGTGGATCGCATCAAAAAGAAGAGGGCTGAGAGGGAGGCGGCCAGGGCGGCAGCCGAAGCTCAGGAAGAAGAGGATAAAACCCACGTTAATGATGAGCTGGATTTGAGCACTGAAATAGCACGAGATTCGACTGTTTCCCCCGGTAGTTGGCTGGTAAAAAAATTCAAAAGAAGTCATCCTCGTGAGTGGCATCTCGCTGAAGAACTTTCCTAGCACAAAAAGTTACATATTTTCTAGTTGCAATAGAATTCTGCGATCTCTTTCTTGACTCTCTTTTCTTTTGTAAGTGAGCGGACTTCGGCATCTCAGGACGAGAAAATATGTTTATTGGGACTGAGAAAATACCAAACAGATTTTCTCAGGATTGGGATATGAGGCCTTAACCTCCCCGGTATCGATGACATAATTTTAAGGGAGAGACATGCAGACTTGCCGACCATGCGTTTCGTTCAAGTCATGTAGATTCGACGAATTGTAACCTACGTATGGATTTCATCGAAAGTATCCAAAAGTTTCGACAGTTGCTCAATCGACGCCTTAGTCACTCCCCTCGCTCTCCTCAAAACTTTCGCTTTCCTGCTCCTCCTCACTCTCCTCTTCATCGTCAATCCTCTTCACCCTCGGGACAGTATGAACTTTAATCTTCCCCCCCTTGGCAACTTTCATCCCCCTCCCCGCCAATTTGACACGGACCTTTGTATCTTTTGGCCGGGCTTGATGTTCCAAGGGAACGAATTTTGTGGACTTTGAGTTGTATCCGTAATCAAAGAAGAGTTCTTGCCCGGGGTAGAGATCGGTTTTGGCGTACATGCCGATTCGGTGGACTCCGTTGACAAAACTGATTTTGGCGAAACAGTTGGGGTCTTTGCGCGAATGGTTTACGAAGCGGAATTTATTAGCTGCGCGTGTGGCATCGACGACTTGATCTATCAAAGTTAGTCTCTTATTCTTGAACGGGGCATCGGATGGGATACCTCTGTTGAGAGTAAATAGAAATGAAACTCCCTTTTTATCGTACAACAATCCCCTTCGTTCACTCTCTTCATTCCCAATGATCTCACCTTTGTATTCCTACCCGGTTAAAACAATCACAGAAAAAGGGAACGGGTACTCCCAAGAATTGTCCTGCTTTGACTTTTTCTCCTGCAAACAACCCCCATCCCGCAATCGCACTCCGTCCCATCAAAGTCCTTTTAGTTTCCCCGCGTTGAATAGATACATTGGTACATCCGCCCTCGAACATCTCCCCATTCCGCTCCCTTGCCAAATTCACCGGATCCAGAATCTCTGCGGCATGACAACTCCCACATAAATCCACATCGCACTCTCGTGACCATTTATTACACTCACAAGACCACGTCCCACAAGTTGAACCGCGTTTACACGAACACCCTCTCCATCTTCGCGGACAGTCCTGAAGGTCAGATGAACATTCTCTAAAATCGAAAGGGGGTGAGGATACAATAGGACAAGCACAGGCTTTTTCACAGTGAACTTGGTCTTGGACACAGGGACATCCTGCGCCACAGGGCCCTTCATGATCGCATGGCGTGAATTTGGACCGTTTTTCATTGTCGGCGGAAAGGGCGCAGTCTGCGGGATATTCCATTCGGGATTCCTTCTTGGAGGATTTCGAGCCAAACGCTGTCTTGCGTTTCTTGTGCACATGGACGTGTTGTGCTTGGGTTTGATTTTTTGTTGTGGAGGATTCGACAGACATGGAGCGGGAATGGCGAGAGGAAGATGATGGACGGGATAGTTCCGATACGGTGGTTGTGATCGTTGTCGTGGTTGTCGTGGTTGTGGTTGTGGTCGTGGTAGCGGGTGGAGAAATGAGCTTTTTGGCGGCAATTTTCGCGTGAACCTGGGGTATGAGCGAGGGATACATGGGTCCGGGGGATACCTTGATACATGATTTTCCGAGGCCAATAGCGGCGAGACAGCTTATTCTGTTGTTATTGCTGCCTTGTATTCGTACAGCTGCTTCAAGGAGTAGCACTTCTTCTTCTGTCCAGTGGCCGGGGTCGATTGGACTTTGTTCAGCAGCAGACTCCAGTCAGAACAGTTTTATTTATGGAAGGTCGTACCTGACGTAAATAGCATTCTTCGCTACAGGGTTCGTTTTCTGCGAATGGGGTGCTGTCGTCGACGACGTTAGGTAACACGTCACAACGGTCGAGGTCATGAAAACAGCAATCATGGGTAGTGCATATTGAGCAAGTCAAGAGACGATATGTCTCTGTGGGGTCTTCTTGGACATTTTTCACGCCACGGATGGGACTTGCCTGATTTTCTAGCGGCGTCTTCGTCTTATTCATAAGGCTGTGGCGTCAATACCTACATCGAAAATCAGGGGCAGTACGTGTCCAAAACATCCTCAATGTCAATAAGCGTCTTATGATACCATGTCTCCTGTAGTTCACCGACTTTTATCGTCATTGGATCGGATGGCTTTGCACTCTCATCGAGCGCCTTGATAGCTTGCTCGACAGTAACATTGTTGATTGCCAGATATCGTTCCACAATCCTCGACAGAATTTTTCCTCCTAAAAACAGTCAACAAAACTTGTCCAACCTGCCACAGAAGAGACTCACGTTCCAAATCTTCCTCTTCCTCGACAGAGCGTACTTCAACTTTGTACGCCTCGGTAAGATCAACGTCGTCCGTTTCTCCAAAATACGGCACGTATCGTAATACTTCCTCATCCTTGACATGATGATTTTTGCGAATTGTATTAAAGTCCTTGTAGCGGGGGACACCCTCGACTTTCGGCATCAACGCTGCTTGTCTCGAGGCGGTTTTCCGGTTAATCACCGTGCCATTCGCATCGTACACCTTGTATTAATCCCCTCCCTAAGAGCAGGACGCGTACTTCAATTGCGAAACGGATAAAATGCCCTGTTTCTGGCTCTGTGGTGCGTGTGGCGGGTGGTTGATGTCCACAGGCATCGAGTTGGCGCTTGGCGGCGCGCATAGCCGCTTTCCGCGCTGTTCGGAGGAGATTCTAACGTTTAGCGACCGTTGCATGGGGAAGAGGAGAAGAGGAGAAGGATGTACCCTCGTGTTGTAAACGTACTCGTCTTTGATTGCTTGGAGTAGTTCGTCGAGGCTTTTGGCGTTTTGGCCAATTGCGGGGGTGGCGGGCGGTGAGTAACGACCCTTCATCGGCTTGTGTTTTCTACTGAAAGGCGCGTTCAGGCGTCTGGTATCTCTTCTTTGAATTCTCGAGCCCGAGGATGAACGTTCCACTGGACTCTGGAGCGATGATCAACCTGTTTACCACCACAAATATAGGGCAAAGCCCCATTGCACAACAATAGGGTCTAGGGCTGGGCATGAGTAAAAAACCGTTTTTTTGCGCAAAGTAACAGGTTTATGAGTTATAACGGTTTTGAAAAAACACCTAACCATTTAATAAAGCAAATTAACAGTTAATATGCTTGGTAGGCAAAATAACCATCTGCAAAACAAAGTGTGCTTCCCCCGGCATTAGTCCTCGTTTCCGTCGTCAAATCCTTCAAAATCATCTGAATCTATATCAATCTCGTCTTCCTCTCTTTGTTCTTCATCTTCTAGCAGCACCTCTTCAATTTGAACTAGCTGCTCTTCGGATAAGTCGTATGGAGAACACTGTGGAGGCAACGTCAACCCGAAGGAATTTGAAGTTTTGCTGAGGATACGTGAATTCATGTAGATGAACGTGAGTTTATCCACTTTTTCTGATTTTAGTGAATTTCGCAGCTTCGAATGGATAATGTTTTGAATAGAGAAGGCTCGCTCACTGGGAACTGAGTTGCATGACGCATTGAAAAGTCGACAGCAGAGAGGAGCTACTACCCTATCTCAGCCTTCGGAAAAATCGCCAACACCACCTTGCCTCTACAAACTCCCTTTGACGACGTTCTCGACGATGAAGACCGAGATCTCAATGACTTCTCTATTTCACCCCCGGAAACCTCACCGCCTCCAGCATCCTCAGCAACTCGAGCAACTCGAGCAACTCGAGCAACTCCCGAAATCTCCGATCAGCAATTCGTCATCCCGAGACATCCTGCACCCCCGCAGTATCTGCCAACCCCATCGACATCTCCAGCAACTCTCGCCACTCCCAATGCTTATGCCCTCCTCACGCCTATTCCACCCGTTCCAATCATCGACGGTGAAGAATCTGATGACGACGAACCCCCAGAATTAATCAACAGCCCTGTTCCCAATCTGCGACATCCATCTCCAAGATCTGAATCTCGCGACCAACCCAACCTTCCACCTCCCTCCGAATCTCCTCCAACATCCCTCTCCGAACCTTCTCCACCCGCTCCACCTCCTATTCCCCCTCCCCCCCCCTTCTCAGCAAGCATCTCAATCCTCGGCAGCTCCTCAGCCTCCTCTTATTCCATCCAGGCAATCCACCCAAATTCGACAAGCGACACAACACAAATGCGACGTGGACGCTGGCGCTAGAATGATCGACTCACATCCCAACGACAACGAATATATCATTCAAGTACACCTTGCAAGCGGATATACTCCCTCTTTTGAACCCCCTGATGAACCTGCTTCCACAGCAGAAGCCTTATCTGGCCGTGATGCAGACCTATGGCAAGAATCTCAAGATCGTGAGATGGCAGCACACTTCAAGAATGGCACTTTCACCATTGTCCCTCAACCCACCGACACAAACGTTGTCAGCACCAAATTTGTTTATAAAATCAAATTCCCTGAAACTCCCGATCCTATTTTCAAGTCTCGCTTTGTTGCTAGGGGATTCACACAAGTCCCTGGTGAAGACTATACCAAAACCTTCACTCCTGTACCCAAGCCAACGAGTATTCACTTCCTTTTCGCATATGCAGCCATGCATCAAATGCATGTTCACCATTCCGCCGTGGAAAGCGCCTTCCTCATCCTGGAACTCGACAAGAAAATCTATGCTGAACAACCCCACGGCTACCATGATCCTCGATATCCTCACAAGGACTATGTTCTCCTCATTCACAAAGGTCTCTACGGTCTCAAACAATCGGCTTATCTCTGGTCAAATCACGTCAAAACCACCCTCACGGCTCTCAGCTTTCGACAATCAGACACAGATGAATCAGTCTTTATTCGACAACAAGAAAAAGGCATTCTCAACATCATCACAGTTTAAGTCAACGACTTTCTCCTCCTCTCGCCTACCAAGGACGAAATCGACAAATTCAATGCCCAACTCTCTCAAACTTACACCATTCATGATCTCGGACCCGTCAAACGTTTCCTAGGCATGGATGTTTATTGACCAACTCCCACTGGCCCTATCCATCTCTCCCAATCTATGTATGCTCGCAAAATCGTCCACGGCTTCGGCATGCAGAACTGCAACCCGGCGAAAACCCCCTGTCCAGACACAACGCAACTCCACAAACGACACGACAATGAAAACAAAGCAGACGAAACACTATACCGCAAAATCATTGGCTCCATCGGCTACCTTCCCACCTACACTCGCCCTGACCTCGCTTTTGCTGTCTCCAAACTCTCCCAATACCTCTCGGATCCCCCGGTTCTCCACATGCAAGCAGCCAAACACGTCCTCCGCTATATCAAAGGCACCCTCGACTACGGCCTCTATTTCGAACCTCTCGGACCTGCGAAACACGCGGAAGCAGTCAAACTTCTCAAACTCACCATTTTCCCTTTCGTGGAACCATCCAGCAAGCGCTAGGATGATCTCTCTTCTCTCTTCTCTCTTCTCTCTTCTTTTTCAAACATTTCATTAGCTTCATTTTCTGTTTCACATTATATAGGCTTGGCCTCAAAAAGGAGACGGAATCCTGGAATACACCTTAGGTTATAGCCCTATGCATACATAGTTCATGGCCTTCCATAGCATCATCACAGCATCATCACAGCATCATACCATAGTCAACAGGACACATTCTCCATCAAGTCACCTTTCTGCCTGTCCTTCGTGGACTGCGTCCTCCCCTCACGGTCCCGTCCTCCAAGAAAACCGACCGTGTTAGTCTCGTCGCCAGCCACGAGACTAAGCGACAGATCGACAGGCAAAATGCCAACCAATCAGGAACAAGGAAAGATATTAATTTTCTTGGGACCTGACTTCGCAATTTCGATGTTTTGGATCACTTGACAAAAAGCTATTATGGTACAGAACGAATCGAATACTCATCAACTTTAGGAAAAGGAAGAGAAATTATTTCTGGCAACTTCAAAACGAGATGGTCACACCTACAGCCGTCATCAAGCCCCAACAGCTAGCACAAAATAGCAATCTCGACAATAATGAAGGTATTGACACTCACTTCATTCTCTCTTCTAGTCCATCCTCATTCAAGTTATGCTCATTGCTCAGTCATGATAGACCCGACGGCAACAGTCATACCTACAACAGACCACTCAACCCCATCGGCATGAATACTAACCCAATAACAACATGACTGTACCGCTTGGTACAAGACCGCCCAAATCTTTCAATTGCTTCCCCCATTCACTCCTCTCGTATTCCTTCCGTGGGTATACCTGCATGAACTTTGCGCGACCAACAGAATATCCCGACAATCCATCAGCAGTCAAACTTTCCGCCAAATCATGCATGGTCGCGATCGCCGGTAACGTCTTGACAATACTAGGTGGAGCACCTGGAATCCCCGAAGGACGAACTTGAATGCGAGCAGTAGTATGGTTGGCGGCGGAAGCGGATCTGGGAGCTGAGGCCGCAGGAGGAGCAACTGCAACTGGAGCGGGGGGTGTCTGTCCTAATCTCGCCAATCTCTCTTGCTCCGCCTATATATATAAGGAAGTCAACTTTTAAAGAAAGTGGCGCGTGAAGAAGGGGTACCTTTTCTTTTCG
>Ga0335073_10016296_pt1 | contig 10378 bp, 10 predicted proteins | sample Lox_Sample_22_FD_207093 | JGI IMG/M metagenome (GOLD analysis project Ga0335073, IMG submission 207093) | Soil microbial communities from Loxahatchee National Wildlife Refuge, Florida, United States - Lox_Sample_2.2 | ecosystem: Environmental > Terrestrial > Soil > Wetlands | place: USA... | reverse complement strand
CCACGCCGTGGTACTGGGGCGATTAGTAGTTAGGTGTGAACTCTCTGTGTCAAGGCGTGAACCTGTTGCGTCAGCGGTCACAAGGAACGACTAAGCGAAACGTCGACTTCACCGAGAACTGAATGGGGTTCTTTCATTTACCCGTCTATTATCACGACTAGTTTTCTTTCTCTCTCGTTTGTCTTCTATATTGGTTCTGTTCGCCTTCACGTCTATCATTCTTTCCCTGTTGTCGGCCTTTCTCATCCTGCCGTTTCCTCACTTACACCCCTGATGCTCGTCGAATGCCTCATCCATTGTTCGAATTTTCCATCGTCCATCACTTCTAGTTCCGTTGTTCGACTACCTGCGCCTTGGTCTGCTGCGTTGTCACCGTCATCCAGTCCCTTTGTTTTATTCCTTGTTGTCTTCCGTCTTCATCTTCGTTGTCGGTTTCGTTGCCGTTCTCCTGCTTTCCGATTATCGGTCGTCTTTATGTCATTATTTTGCTACACGCTTTTTGTCGAAGTCTTTTCATTAGTATTATGCCTCGAGTCGTTGTTACATCGCTGGGTTTCATGTCGAAGTCTTCTCATTTGTGTTATGCATGGAAGTTATTGCTACATCGCTACATCGCTGGGTTCTCGGAGGTTTGTTTTCCTACTCGGCATGCCGTTAGCATTTCTTCCGTTTCCTTTTTGTTCTTTCTTTTGTAGGGGCAGATTGCTATGATATATCACGTGTGCTGGCACACGCATATAATGTAGATTCTCTTAGTATAGCTATAATCATATTACTTACCATCCACATACGAGACACGCATAATCCTTCCAAAAAGCGACGGAAAATCAACACTAGAAATCAACTTGGTGCAACCACCAAAGGATGAAAAATTCAGGCCACCAAGTATTATAAGTAAATTTATGTGTAGAATCGCCTGGAATCCTCAAAATTAATCAAATTGTTGTGGTTCTTTGGCAATTGTCAAAAATGGATGCATTTTGGAGTGATTTTCCGCCATATTATAAAAAGTTTCAATTCCAACTGATCGCTAATATATGGCCAAAAACGGCCCAAAAACACAACAAATCCATGCTTTATTCAACAACCACCAGGTGAGCCAAGTAGAAACAAAAGTAGTGTGTTACTAGTGTAAATCTACATCAAATACGTGGGTGCTGGGAATTTTCGATAAAATCTGGTGCTGTAAATTGGTCAAAAGTGATCGAAATTTTGGCTTATATATGGCTTAACTATGGAGGAGTGCCACTTCCACATAAGTGCCAGATCGTCCCGGTCTAGCTTATGTAGATCAATTTCATCCGCATTTTGGATATATTATAGCGGCAATAGTGATTGACCCCCCCCACAACCGGGTTTTTGATTTGTGCGCAGATTCATTATAGTGGCGCTGATCCCCAAAATTTTGGACAAATTAAATAAGCGAGCAATCACATATCTAATTTACCAAACGCCCGCGGGTAACGGCTAAAACTCCTAATTTTTGTTAAGGAACGTGTGCATCTTCGTCAGGTTTAGGTTCCATATAGCAGTCACAATCGTCCCGTAGCAATTTGATCCCTTGACCATTATGACCACGATGACGAGTTCTTGGATCCTCAACAATTTTGCATTGTCCTCCACGCGGAAAACAAACTGTACACAGACTCTGCCAACGTATCATCTACGAACCGTAGCCCTCGGACCCCACAGCCGTCAGTCTTTATTTATTGTCATTTTCACATGTCCCGAACCGTTCTTTGTCACAGGTTTAGCGTCTTCCAATGATTTCCACATGCTCTCAATTTGACCAATTGTGCTTCAGCCTGTGCAGGGAATGCGGTTGCGGGAGTCAGTTCAAAACTTCTTATCCCCAAATAATGAGCGTTAACTCATTAAATATGCTGCGTCTCGGCTTCCCTCCGCGCCTTCTTTTCTTTTTCAATCATATCAACCAGATCTTTCGATCCATTCTTATAGTTGTGGTCTTCTTTAATCGAAGCATACTTAACAACGGACAAATGATCTCCATCCAAAGACACACGAATCTCGCCCGTGAGGCGAAGTGTTGCAGAGTTCTCAGGGACAACAGCCTGTTCTTTAGCAGCTACTGCCAGATATCGAAGAATTACACCAACTCCTGGCATACCCTAACTTTCACAGAAGGACGCCAATGGAGTGTTTTCTGCTCGTTCGACAAAATCTTCATTGATTGTCTTCAGCGTTGGACTGCCCGCGCTTAAATCTGCGAATTGTCTCTTCGAGAAGGTAGATAATGTTAAACTTTATTTTCCCAATCCGGTGTTGAATCGAAATTTCACCCCCAGGAGAAGACAATGCACCATCTCAAAGGAGAGCATTTGACTTCGACTCCGACTCGGATTTCGTGTCTAATGTAGAAACATCTCTCAGCAAAGGCTGATGTTGGCCATTTGGAAGGACTTTAGGCTCACAGCTACGACCCGAATTGATGCGTTCGAGGTCACCTTATTAATAGTAATTTTCCTATCTTGTACTCCCAACATTGCACCCCATATGCAGCCCTATTTAGCTTCTAGCGGATCGGAGCCCCCGGTCCAGTTTGCAGGATGGTAATGCCGAGGTTTTCATTTCGCACTTCAATTTCGAATTTCGAATTTGAAAATCCGTTGCGCCCCGGCCACACGGCTGCGTGACTGAGTCTCATTCTGACCAAGACCCCGTGTTCAGTCTTAGTCAGCTTTCAACCCGTTAAATGTTAGTAAATAGAGTTGATCGATTGTTTCTAGAGTTTGTCATGGTTACCGTCCTTTATGAGAGGCATTTCCGCCGTAGATCCACAGATTTGCGACCGTGAGATCACGAGAGTTCCAGCATGACGATCAAACTTCGACCCTCTCTGCAAATCCTTCCTCAACAAAGGAAGAATCAACCCATCAATCGCTCTTTATTGACTCTTTGGTGTAATTCATTTGGCAGGTATGAACCCGTCCAGCCCATCTGAAAAAACGCCGACTCCGGAGCCGGCCCAGGCCCAGTCTTCACAAAAGGAACTCCCAAAGACCGGTTCACCTAGCGATACCCTTCTGGAAGTCATCAAAAGGACACCACTTTCCTCTCAAGAATGCGGGAAAGCCATTAGCGAACTATTGTCCCGTTTTGAGCAAGGAAGAATTGACGCATATCTCCAGGGAAGTGAGATTTTGTGCTGTCTGAAAGATTCAGACGCCATCCAAACCACCTATGGATACTATGGAACTCAGACGCGTTCCAAATGGTATGGCAGTGATGATACGATGGCAAGTTCGACTTATTTCTACACCATCAAAAACCAAATGACAGGTGCCTGTACACGTCTTGAAACAGTGTTCAAGGTTTATAATATCCAAGGATTGGGAGGGAAAAATATCAACGACATGCATGAAACCTGTCTTTTCTTTAAATTTGGAAATCTTGGTGCTGAAGCGACTAGCTACAGCTATCACGATGGTGGGCGTGGTCATACAGTGTGGTCGCATGGAAGGGTAAAGAATGTTTTAGAGATGGTAGCCGGGGAACTAGATCTGCAACGAGACGAGGGTGATCAAGTGGTACGAGAGCTGTTGGACTTATTTTGGGGACTTTGGCCGGATCTTTGGGACCTATCAGCTGACTTGGGTCATCAAGAAGACAGCGAAGTACCTCCGTCACTCGGGATGATCATAATGAAGGAGCTTGAAGTAGAAAATAGTCCCTGGTAGAGGAATTCACAGATGCCCTTCAGAACTGCTAGATGGTGGTCGAAGTCAAGGAACGCACGGGCAGTGATTATGAGATAGATTGGAGTCAAGAAATAGTCCATCTGAGGACTCTTGGCGAGATTCTTTGGTACAATTGAACGGCGAACTTTGCCGCAATTACACAGGTTGATCGTTGAGACAGTGGATCGAATGTATACCCGCCGTCCACGAAAGATTCAATCCGAAAAAATGCAGGACCAAAAGTACCCCAACTAAACGCGCAAAAAAGCGCAAGAGAGTAACCAAACGCAAACAACGGTGGCACGAGACCGTCCCTTGCGATTTCACAAACTTCGATCGAGAAAACTCTGAACCATTTTATCTTTTGTGGCTGCGATAGAGAGAAGTAAGCTGAAAACAACTCGCTCGGTGACTTTGCCGCAGTGAGCGGGTTGGATAATAAATTGTGCAAATCTAGGAAGGTTATCGACCCTCAAGACTTCAAGTCATTTGTCTTTCCACATGCGCGTCGGAACTTTTTAACATATGTTCATAATTAGAATGTGTGGATACAGGACAGTTGTCGCGGCTGATGGATCAAAATCTCAAGAGCACTATGATTGCGGGTCGACTTCTTGTCCAGATTCCGACTACTATAATCCCGATGAAGAAAGCAAAGGCTAAAGCTGAGAGCCAGTCTTGAGCTGGCGCTGTCTAGGAAAGACTAGGAATTCAACATGCTATCAATGGCAGTCAATAGGAATAGCCCTCTAGTCGTACAGGAGTCGAATGCAGATTTACAATTTGAATATGGATCAATGAACTCAATTCAAATATTATATATGCTCACCGTGAAGGCTCAATATTGCGTAGCATCTGCCCGCTCACTAATCCTTCTTTAATTTTTGACAATCCATAATAATCATTTTCCCGAACTGAAAGGTCCATTTTGGCAGGGCTCCAAACACCAGATCCTGCACTTCTGCATACCTCCCCCTCACGCTGGCAAGTATTAAAATCGATAAGAACTGGTGTATCGTCCTCTCGCAACATGATGTTCTCTGGGTTGATATCGTTATGGATGAGCCCGAGTCCATGCAAATGGATAAGGCTGTCCTCAATTCCCCTCAAGCAAGCTTCGACATCCAGAGGTCGGTCTGTATCTTTCAATCGGGCAGCAAGTGTGGTCGGGTATTTCGTGAAGACGAGACCATCGACATAGTTGTTTCTGACAGTGCAGCCACAATACTGAGCAATATTGATATGCGGATGCTGCTTCAGAGTCTCGCAAATACGGATTTCATCCATGACAATATCGGATAGACGGCAACCGACCGGCGCGTCTGGATTATAGTGCTGCAAACCGGGGCGTTTGATATAGGAATGGTTCGGTAGCGGATCGGGGACGAGGGTGATGCCTGGGGAGACCGGGGGGTAAATCTCTCCGGTTGGGATTACTTGGAGGTCGAATTTGTCAATTTTGACATCTTTGATCCATTGACGTGGTTCGAATGTATACGCATAGAAAAATGTGTTGTCCTGTTCAAGAATGAGCTTCCTTCGAAAAAATTTGAATTCGCCATCGATTTCTCGATATTCTCTGTTGATTACGACGATTTTCATACTCTGTCTCTCGCAATCAAGTACATTCAGTCAGGATGTGGACGTTTGACTGCTGAAGGGGTGTCACACATCTCGTTTCCAGTAACACGATGTCGAAGTAAAAACGCCTGTTCAGAGTGAGAATGAGGAGTGTTCTTGCTATACGCAGATGAACACAGATGAACGTAGTTTGAAAAGGGAACGATTGCGGAAGTATGGGCCCGGGAGATGAGAGCCGAGGGATGTTGAGGTGGTCGCAGAAATTTGATTCTCCCACGAATTTTCTTCCTTATGTTGGTCCGCGTGAAGACCCCAGGGTTAGGGATTAGGGAGGTTTACCGATAATCTGCGGGACGTCTCCCAAAGAGAACAGTTCTACGAGAAGCAGCAGTAATTATGATTGGTGCTACTTTATTCCGTCATTACATTAGTGACAAAATTTTATATGTAAATCTTCGGTGGTGCCGGTTGTGTGGGAGGCTCCGGCACTACCATTTTGTGTGGTCACTGACCATTATTCCATCGTGCAATTTTCCAGTAAATTTTTTTTATTTTTCTTGGTCATGTGGCCAAAGTAATTGGCAGATGGGCCAATGTGCTATGAATCGGTCGCCGCCACGCTTCATCTCCACTATCATCATATCCAATGGATCCCGTATCAATTATAGAATCGACAGCAAGGCTTGCAGAGACGTGTGTGAAGATTTACACGTATGTCAAGAGTATCCAAGCTGTGGATGTTAATATCCGAGTCCTGACTGTTGAACTTGATCAGCTTTCGATGGTTCTTGACTCAATCACGGACGGCTTCAAGGTGTGTAAGGGCCCCAACCCCCTCGATTGGGAACTCGGCTCGTTGACTGGACATGAAGCACGATATTGGGAAAACGTCAAAAAATCACTCGATGACTGCAAGCAGACGTTGGCGACTCTCGACGGAATTCTGAAGAAAATCAAGCCGAAAGAACATGGATTGAAATTTTTTAAACAGGCCACAAGTCGAATCCAGCTGGATATAATAAAATCGGAAGAGATTGCATTGCTCAAGCAGCAGATTGCAGCTTACCGCCGAGCAATGCAATTGTCGTTACAATTGATAACCATGTACTAGGCTCTCACCCAGCAGGGCTGACTTCTAGTTCTTCCGTTCTGAACAACGAACAGGCCAATGCGGGTCTATCTTCCAGACTAGATCTCCTCACAGTGGATATCCAACAGCTTTCGCTATTTGTCCGGAGTCGCAGCAACTCGACTTCGAATGGAAGCCATGATGAACACAATTCTCGCATCATGAACAACCTGGAAGAATGTGCTCGCTCTGCAGCAAAGCTTGTCTCAGCGGCGTCCACCATAATCGGTTCATCTGCATACGGGTCTGTATATGGAGAGCCAATAGGTGCGGAACAAGTAGAAGCGATCAATAGATGGAATCAGGAGACCAGGGAAGCCGTCATGGACGAGGAAGATCCTGATGGTGATGTTTCATCGCTAGCCGAGTCTGATTGTCCCATCAACGATGCCGGAGAGAATGACAACTATGAGCGTGTTCTCCCAAGTGTCAGTCAGACATCCCGGGAGGAGCCAAAGGACGAGAAAGTAATCGTTGAGTCCACCTTGCCTCCGGTTCAGTCCAAACCGCTCGACTCGGAGGCCTATGTTGGAAAATTTCACAGCGACGAAAGTACTATTGTCCGCCAGACTGTAGCTGAGACGGCAAAAGAATTGAACCGAATCAGCAAAGAGTATTCGGACGAACCTCAAAATGGAGATTTGGATGAAATTACGACTTTGAAAGAACGCCGTAACAAGAATCCCGACGATCTCGCTTTGCACAATCCTCTGGCAGAGAGTATTCGAATGTCACAAGATGCTATTGAAAAGGCGCCGCGAAATTACTGGTTATGGCATAATCTCTGTCGACTATACGCTTCAATCAATAGTCTGGATGAAGCCATCCAGGCCTGTGAACTCGGGATGAAGAGGGCCAGTGACAACCCATCGCCGTTAATGGAGCTGACCAACTTGTACGCAGCAAAAGGCGATTATAAAGCTGCTGTAACAATTGGAATGTTGCTGCTCAAGGTCAAACCAAACGTTATACTGTCGGTGTTACAGGACTCTGGCCCTCACGAGGATAAACTGAAGAGCAAATTAGAACGGTAAAGCTAGCTCGTGTAGCAAACTAATCCAGAGCAGACTGCAGCCGGGAATACAACAAAATAGTGCCTCTGTCAAGGAGTGGTTGTCTGCAAACACTGCTTTTACAGTAACTCCCCGGGGCGCTCAGATGAACTTGCATTTTGCTGCCTGGACAGGCGATAGCGAAATTTTAGCAAAACTTACGCCACAGGAAAAGGAGGACATCATTATGCCAGACAATTATGGATGGACGACTTTACATTTGGCTGTATGGAACATGCACACCAATGTCGTGAGATTTTTCTTAAAGAACACAACTCCCAGTCAGATGCAGTGGATTTCCGCACAGAATAACGATGGCCTCACAGCCTTACATTTGGCGTCATGCAACAACGATCACGAGATGATCAAAATACTAGTGAATGCGGAAATACTATTTAACATGAGTGGGAGTATTTCCCTTCAGGATAATGACGGACAGACACCGATGCACTTGGCGGCTAAGAATGGACATGTTGATACGATCAGGCTGTTGAAGGATCTGGGAGGACATGTTTCGGTACAGAATAAGGATGGAGCTACGCCAATGCATTTGGCAGCAATGATTGGATGTGTAGATGCGATCAAAGTATTGACGGAAGCTGGAGCAGATGTTTCGGCGCGGAGTAGGCTTGGAGCAACTCCAATGCACTGGGCAGCAATGAACGGCCGTGTGGACACAATCGGGGCATTGAAGAAAGCGAAAGCAGACGTTTCGGCGCGAAGTAAGCTTGGAGCTACCCCAATGCATTGGGCGGCGGAAAGAGGACAGGCTGATGCAATCAAGGCGTTAAGGGAAGGAGGTGCAGATGTTTCGGCGCGGGATAAGAATGGAGATACACCGATGCATTGGGCTGCAAGGAATGGACACGTCAGTGCAATTAAGGCATTGACCGAAGCAGGTGGTAACGTCTTAGCGCAGGATAAAGCTGGAGAAACACCAATGCATAAGGCGGCGCTGCATGGACAAGTTGACGCGATCAAGGCATTGACAGAAGCAGGTGGTAACGTATTTGTGCAGGATAAATCTGGGGATACACCAATGCATAAGGCGGCACTGCATGGACACATTGACGCGATCAAGGCATTGAAAGAAGCCGGTGGTAACGTCTTAGCGCGGGATAAAGCTGGAGAAACACCAATGCATAAGGCGGCGCTGCATGGACAAGTTGACGCGATCAAGGCATTGACAGAAGCAGGTGGTAACGTATTTGTGCAGGATAAATCTGGGGATACACCAATGCATAAGGCGGCACTGCATGGACACGTTGACGCGATCAAGGCATTGAAAGAAGCCGGTGTCAATGTTTTGGTGCGGAACAAGGACGGAATGACGCCAATGAATTCGGCGATCTGGAAATCACAGTGGAATACAGTTGCAGTACTGAAGAAATTATATTCAATTAACTAATTAATTATGTATTAAGAGTCTATAATATCATACTTTATGTGTTTAATTTTTGATGAAGAGGTGGTGAAGCTGTGACTATTTGGATATCCTCAATTTGGCTGTAAAACTGAACTCGCAAAGCAATGAATGACATAAGGATATCCTATCATGTTCCTTCAGGCATTGTCGGACTCAGTGAGGATGGAGATAGGAATTCAATTTAGGGTTTAAGGTGCTTATAGTGATTTTTCAGGTCAGTTCCAGTGGATTACTTTTTGTTTCGGTTGCGCCGACGGTATGGTTGTGGAGGCATTTGAGGCAATTTCGTGGAACCTGACTGGTCACCATGATGCCACCTGAAAAATGAAAAGTGCCGATTGGCAGCCTATCATCGGGGATTTTGCACCGCAAATCCTATACTTATGCATTCTGCCAACGCGTTGATCCTGAGCCATAATTTTATAAGTTCGGTGTTAAAATAATACATGGCGGTCAGCGCCATTGGAGCTTGGTCCTGGGAGAAGGTTACGTCTCGGCCAGAGATAATCTAATTCTGCTTGGAGTAGAAGTTGTATCTATTAAACTGAATTTTCAAGTCCACCTTCAATTGCAAGCTGGACTCCATAACATACACGATACTCGGATGTCTTCTTCATCTCCTCGGATAGTATAATACCCGATTTCTTCGAACCCGGGCTTGAGGTAAAAGGCAGTCCAACATAACTAGAACGGAGAAATATCTTCTTTCCCTCTGCTTGAGCTTGTTCCGTACCCCACTTCAATAACGCTGTCCCGTCTCCTTCCCTTTGATATCGCGGATGAATTGCAAGTTTTTCCAAAACCCATGTATCCTCCTCAACATGCTTTTTGATATTTTCCATGCCTAAACGACGCTCCAACTTGATCCGATCTTGCTTGACCCAGGTCCCTGGAATCAAGCAATCTGCCACGCATCATAATAAACCACAACCTTTCGATAGATCCATTGCAGAAAACTCTCTCGTCTGCCCAGTACTCTCCACACTGCAAGACCTACAACATGCTCTTCAAGCGTTGCCATCAGAGTCGACTCGAGTACTGCAAACGATGACGCCAAAGACTGAGGCCACTGGTATTTCTCAGACAAAGATTGCTAAAACTGCGCTGAAATCCCTTCAAAGACGCAAGGCAGAAGGAACCCTTTCACGTGCCCTCTCAGACTTTTCTTCACCGCAAGAAGCAGCCGCACCTGCCTCGCCATCTTCTGATTTAATCCAAATCGGAACTGCTCAAACAGGTTATCCATGGCAAACTGTGGGTAAAATCCAGGTCGGCTGGAACTCTGATTTCACCGCCGTCCAATACGAGGGCAGCGGAGTTCTCGTCAGTCAGAATCTAATTCTCACCGCGGGACATGTTATTCCATGGGGTAAATCAGGGTGGTGGATGCGGTTTGCAGCTGGGTATCGGTCTGGAGAAACACCATTTGGCTGGATTTATATTTCTAAATGTATTGGCTATGACGATGTGAGTACTCCGGCTGTCAACGACT
>Ga0335073_10016295_pt1 | contig 10380 bp, 7 predicted proteins | sample Lox_Sample_22_FD_207093 | JGI IMG/M metagenome (GOLD analysis project Ga0335073, IMG submission 207093) | Soil microbial communities from Loxahatchee National Wildlife Refuge, Florida, United States - Lox_Sample_2.2 | ecosystem: Environmental > Terrestrial > Soil > Wetlands | place: USA: Florida... | reverse complement strand
TTGTTCATCTTGCAGCTAGCAATAAGGGGTCCTTCGACTCCGCATGAAGTTCGCTGCGCGAACTTCATGCTCCGCTCAGGATGACAACTCGGCGAATGAGCGCCCTATTCTCCGGTGACGAAAGCATATTGGGCTTTGGTGAGCGGGACGACGCTCAAACGGCCTATCCGTACCAGAGGCGAATCGGCAAAGAGTTTGTGGGCTTTGATTTCGGCCAAGGTCACGGATTTAACCGGCTTGCCGGCCTGAATTTTTACCAGAGGAACCTTGGGGTCTTTGTCATCAACAGAAACCACGGTAGCGGTACCGGCGACGCTTTTTTCGTCGCCGGTGTGGTAGATGACGAGGCGGTCGCCGGTCTTCATCGCACGAAGGTTCTTTACAGCGACGGGATTGGTGACGCCATCCCAGATGGTGGTTTTGTCTTTTTGTAAATTCGCGAAGGAATAGACGGTGGGTTCGGTTTTGAGCAGGTAGTCCATAAAATTCCTCTTAATTTGTCATGTTCAGTCATGATGGATGTGGAAGAGATTGCCGTCCAAATCCTGCACGGTAAATTGCCGCAATCCCCAAGGCTTCTTTTGCAGGGGATCGACGATGTTCGCGCCCAAGGACTTCAGTTCTTCGTAGGAGGCATCTATGTCTTCGGCGTACACCCAGTGAACTGCGGCGTCGAAGGGAGGCGTCTTTTTACGAAAGAAGATTGGGCCCATATCGCGGCGTGATACTGACCCAATCTCATTGCCGGGGTAAAGCCATCCAATCTCAAAGCCGAGCGTGGTTTTGTAGTACTGTTGCGCGCGTTCGACATCGTGAACCGGCAACTCGGGGACGGGCTTGCCGAGCGCGGCCACTTTCTCTTTTACGTTCATCACGCTCATAGCAACCTCGTTGTTTTCAAATTTGCGATTATGCTGCGCCCTTCACTTCCACTCCCGCCCATTTTTCGAGGAGAGTAAGGGTTGCGGCGTAATCGAGATCGCCTTGGCCGTCTTCAGCGGCGATTTCATAAAGTTCTTCGACGGTTTCAAGGCCGGGCAATTTGACGCGAGCCTGCCTGGCGGCTTCACGGGCGAGGCGCAAATCTTTATACATGAGGCGCAAAGGAAAGTTCGGGGAAAAATCGCGTTTCAAAACGAAGGGCGCTTTATATTCGACGACGCCTGATTTCACCATGGACGCGTTGATGAGAGGCAGAAGTTTTTCGGCGTCAACGCCGAGTTTCGCGCCCAGCGTAAGGGCCTCGGCGAAGCCTTCGTAAATCATGGCGATTTGCAGGTTCATGACCAGCTTGGCGGCATGGCCTTTGCTGGTTTCGCCCATGCGGAAGATTTTCTTGCCCATGGCGGCGAACAAGGGGGAAAGTTTGTCAATCACCACTTCGTCGCCGCCGACCATGAAGATGAGGGTGCCGTTCTCGGCGGCAATCTTCGAGCCGGTGACGGGAGCATCCACGTAATGCACGCCTTGTGGGCGGACGCGCTCGGCGAAGTCCGCGGTGGCTGTGGGGGCGATGGTGCTCGAATCCACGATGATCATTCCTGTCGTCAAAGACTCGGCCACGCCGCCGGCCCCAAATAATACATTCTCGACGGCTTTGGTGTCGGAGACGCAAATCCATACGACCTCTGCGCCGCGTGCTGCCTCTGCCGGGGTCGCGGCAGTGCGAGCGCCTTCGAGGTCTTTACCCGCGGTTCGGTTCCACACGGTTACGTCATGGCCGGCTTTGGCCAAGTTGGTGGCCATGGGACGTCCCATGATGCCTAAACCCAGAAATGCGACTTTCATCGTGTCTCCCTCGTTAAAGCCTCTCTGGATTTTATACAACCGCGGAAAGAATTGCGTCTGGATTGCCATGACCAGAGCGATGGCTGCGGATGTTTATGAAATTAAATAAATGGGGCCTTGAAGCAATGGAGGTTCCGTGCAAGCGAGACCGGCAAGCCCGATGATTCCCATTTTGTGAAGAAACGGAGCGGGCGTGAAGACCCGCTCCGCAAATTTACTGCTCGTACGCGCCGATATCAATATTCGAACCCTGTACGCGGGCATTTCCGGCGTAGTCGAGCGTGCCTTCAATCGTCACGCCTAAATTGTTGCCGGCGTTGACGGCGCGGGAAGTGGGTTCGACCTCAAGATTGGGCGTGGTGATGCTTAGATACTCAGGATCCACGTATTGCGAATGGGAATCCTGCACAGATGCGGTTTGATAGGCGGTGAATCCTGTAATTGATTTCGCCTGCCAGACCCAGTTGGAGTTATTGGCGGCGGAAGGCGAGTAGTAGATGTTGTAGTCGAGCGTGGCCGGACTGGGCGTGGATTTTGTGTAATCGTTCACCAACAAAGCCTTCTTTCCGGCATAGACGATGTTGTTTTCAAAGATGTTGTTGGTGGCATGGTATTGAATCTGGAATTCGCCACTGCCGGTGTTCTTGCCGTCGTTTTCGAGGAGCGAGTTGTTGACGATGTCAATGTGATCACTGCCGCCGACGCCGCTGGCATAGCCGCCGATGGAAATCCCAGCCGAGTTGCCGAAGTAAATGAGATTGCTGCGGGTGGTGATGTAGCTGGAAGTCTTTCCGGAGTGCTCGCTGGCCATTTCAATGCCGAGATCAACATTGTGGACAAGGTTGCGCTCGATAATGATCTCTGTGCCGCCGTCGACATAGATGCCATCGGCGCACCAGCATCCGCTTGAGTAGGAGGGGTTTCCCTGCGAAGTGATGTTATAGACGCTGTTCTCGCCGATGTATCCGTTGCGCGCCTGATCATAGGCAGTCTGCGGAGAAACGCCTTCAAAGCCGATGGCGTCAATGCCGATGTTGTTGTTGTCGTGGATGGAGTTGTTGGCGACGATGAACGTATCCACGTTGCCGTCGAAGGCGACGGACTCGCTGCAACCGGTTTTCAGATTGCTGACTTCATTGCCGGTGAAGGTGATGTTGTTGAGCGAGGCCGGCGCTTGGGTTCCGTAGAAAGCGACGCCCAGGGCATTGGCGTTACATCCAGTTGCCGTAGTGATGATGTCTTGCACGTGATTGTTGAGAATTTGGATGTAGCTCCCTGCTCCGGTGACATAAATTCCGACGGGAACGATATTTCGCTTGGTGGTTTTGTAGTTCTGTAAGGTAAATCCCTCAAAAATGATGTAGCTCTGGCTGGCGATGTTCAGCAAACCATATTGCCCGCCGGGGATGCTGAGGCCGGTGCCGTCTATCACGGGCGTTTGGCCGGAATAGTTCTGAAAGGTGATGTATCCCGCAGTCGCGGAGCCGGAGGCGGGAATGTTCACGGTTTCGTTGTAAGTACCTCCGAGCACTTCGACTGAGTCGCCGGCGACGACATGATTCGCCGCATATTGAATGTTGCGCCAGGCGGTGCCGGTGGAGAGTCCGTTGTTGCTGTTGCTGCCGGATGTGGAAACGTAGTAGGTGGTGGCCGATGCTGAAATAGAAACCAGAGCAGCCATGAGCGCGGCTGTAAAGATGGAATACCAACGGGATTTCATGGAGCCTCCTAGGGGAAATTCCGGGATTCGATACTTCCGATTTGTTTCGTTTACAACCTAATAGTTACGATTTATTACGTTTTGCGAGTCTTGTCAAGCATATTCTTGCCGGATCGAGAATCAGAGGTTCGCATGCTCCGCAGGGACACAGTGACAAACTCTTTGCCAGCGGCGCCTACCATGGCAAAAGCCCCATCAAAGTTTGCCACCGCGGCTTTGTATAATCCTTTCCATGTCTGCACTCACCGCGCCAGACCGGAAAGCTTTGATTCTGGATATGCGGGTGTTGGCGCGCCATATTTTCGACCGGGCGCTGACTGAGTCTTCCATCGACCGGGCTTTTGAGCGGCACCTGCATTGCGAGCGCGGGGTCTTGCGGATTTGCGAAGACCTTTACGATCTCGAGTCTTATGGCCGGGTGTTCGTTGTTTCCATCGGGAAAGCGGCGCACAGCATGGTCCATGCGCTGGAAATGCAGGCGGGGAGCCGCTTTGAAGGGATTGTGGCGGGCGCGACGGAGCCGGCGTCACAATTGCGCGGTTTTCGATATTTTCGCGGCGGCCATCCCACACCGAATCCAGAATCGATTCGCGCCGCCGAATCAATTTTGAAGTCGCTCACGGCGCAAACTGCAACATCATTGGTAATTTATTTGCTCAGCGGAGGCGGATCTTCCATCGTGGAGAAGCCGATGGACGATGAGATTTCTTTGGAGGATTTGATCGCGGCGTATCGAGTTCTACTTCATTCGGGTGCGCCGATTGCGGAGATGAACGCGATCCGCAAGCATCTTTCGGCGGTGAAGGGCGGGCGCATGGCGCAGGCGGCCGAGCCGGCGCAACAGGTTTCGATTTTGGTGTCCGATGTGCCCGATAATGCGATCGACGCGCTGGCTTCGGGGCCGACCATGCCAGACTCAACTTCGACGGAAGATTGCTATGCCATTGCGGCGAAATATGCGATGAGCGAGAAGTTTCCTGAATCGGTGAAGGAATTATTTCTGCGCTATGCGCTTGAAGAGACGCCAAAATCAGACGATATCGCGTTTCAGCGGTCGCGGTGGTGGACCGTTTTGTCGAATGCAACTCTGCTTGAGTCAGCGAGAGCACGAGCCGAACAGAATGGATTCCGGGTTGAGATTGATAACAGCTGCGACGATTGGGACTATGAGCGGGCGGCGGAGTATCTGCTGGACCGCCTGCGCAAGCTGCGGCAGCAACACGAACGCGTCTGCCTGCTTTCCGGCGGGGAAGTAACCGTGAAAGTGGTCAACGGCGGCGCGGGCGGGCGCAACCAGCAATTTGCTTTGGCGTGCGCGGAGAAGATCGCGGAAGAGAACATCACCGTGCTGAGCGCGGGAACCGACGGCATTGATGGAAACAGTCAGGCCGCGGGCGCGGTGGTGGATGGAAGCACCGCGGCGAGGGCTACGGCTTGCGGGCTTTCTCCCAGCGCGTTTCTCGCCGCGTTCAATGCAAATGTTTTTTTCGAGACGATTGGCGACGCCGTGACGACCGGCCCGACGGGGAACAACCTGCGCGATTTGCGCATCCTGCTGGCTTACTAATTTTCTAATAGGGCAGTTTAAAGTTCACGGTGATCTGCGTCTGGATTGCGATGGGTTGGCCATCGAGGAAGTAAGGCTTGTACTTCCATTGCTTCACGGCATCGGTCGCCGCAGCCGCGAGAACGGGATCGCCGCTCAAGACTTTGACACTGCTGATGCTGCCGTCTTTTGCGATGTGCGCATCCAGTTGGACCGAGCCCTGAATGCGGCCTTCAACGGCCTGCTTGGGATAGACGGGGTCCACGCGTTTGATGAGCAATCCCTGTGAGACGCCCTGCGAAACTTTCATGGTTTGCGCCGAGGGCCGGGGAATGCCGGTCGGGCCTGAACCGACTATGCCCGACAAATCCGCGGACGAATTGTTCGAAGAGATGCTGATGCTCGGCGGTTCGGGAGCGGGAGTCTCGGCCACCGGGGCGGGAGGCGGTTGCGGCGCTTCCGTTTTCACCATGAGCGGTTCGGGTTCAGGGGTTGTGTCGGCAGTTTTCGCGGTCGCGGCAGATTTGTCCACGGCCTTTTCTGAGGGTTTTTCCGCAGAAGTCTGCGAGGAAGCCGATTTCGCTGACAGCTGGCTGGCAGATGCGTTTGAGCTGCCCGACGCCTGCATTGGCGCGGGTCTAGTGATTGGCTCGGGCACTGAGAGCGCGGGGTTCAATGAACTGAGCGACGGATTGGCCGACGCGTCATAGCCATGGGCCGGAGTTGTCTGCGCTTGTTGTGATTGCTGCGCCGCCGGCTGGTGCGCGGTATGGATATGCGACTTGCCGTAGAAAAAATAAGCCAGAGCGCCGATGGCGATTAGGGCCACGGCGGCGATTGCGATTTTCTTGCCGTTTCCATCGCCCGAGGCACTTGCGTCCCTTTCTGGAAAGGAAGAGAAAACCGGGGCATCGGCGTGAACGAGCGTCCCGGGAATTGGGTCGTGATGCACCTTTGAACTTTCTGTATCCGCGGAAATCTCTTCTTTGGCGGGGCCGACGCCGGCAGATTTGGGTTCGATGGCAGGCTCTCTCGCGGGCGCAGCTGCGGCCGCGCTGCCGGAGTGACCCTCGGAGGGCACAGAGGCTTGCCGGGCGAGCGGACTCTCCGCGCTCGAGGGCCAGTGATTTTGTTTCTGCAATGGATTCAAGGGCGCCGGCAAAGATTCGAGCATGGCCGCGTCGTCGGGCGCAATCGGCGTGGCAGGCTCGGGCTCACGTTCTAGCGCAGATGCTGCAATCGAAGGGACAACCCGCGAAGGAGCGGACGGCGGCGGCACAAAAGCCGGTTTGGGTGCGGATGCGACGGGGCGAGCGGCGGCAGCAGGCCGGGCGGGTGATGCCGCGGCAGCGGACGCGGGTTTTGCGCCATCGCCTTTTTTCAGCAGACCTTTTGCCACGCGCAACGTGCCTTTAGATTGCTCGACGTTAATGGGTTTGGTCAGCACCAGGTTCGCGCCGAGACGGAATGCTTTGGCCACGCCAGCCTGATCGGCCACGACCGCGACGGTGAGCGCCGACTGGTTGGATTCAGAATTACGCACACTCTTGAACATGAGAGCGGCGTTCTGATCGTTATCGCAATCCACGACAACCGCGTCGAAACGCTGCGCCATTAGCCGCTTTACAGCTGCAAAGGGTTCGGTGGAAGGTTCCACGGCGAAATCAAGATCGGCCAAAACCTGGCTGAGGACGCGGGAAGTCTTATCGTCCGGGCAGAAAAGGAGCGCAGCATAGTTCATGGGCAAATCGTAAGTACATTCGTTTTGCCCAGCAAGTTACGCAAGTAATTGGACCTGGGAAGGAGCGCTGATTTCCGGAGCCTTCAGTTAGCGATTCGCGGCGGCCTTCGAGGGGAAGCTCACGGTGACCTGGGTTTGGAAAGGAACCGACTGACCGTTCTGGTAGTAGGGTTGATATTGCCATTGCTTCACGGCTTCCTCGGCGGCCAGACGCAGCATCGGATTTCCCTTCGTCGCGGCGGCGGATTGCACGGTCCCATCGGCCCCAACACTGGCAACCACGACCACATTGCCTTTGACGTGAGCATGGCGGGCTTTTGTGGGATACCACGGCGCCACGCGGTGAGTCACGTGGGCATCAGCCACGTCTTCAGGAACCAGGACCGGCTCGGCGTTATCGGCGGCCGGGGCAGGAGCAATCGCGTCCGCTGGAGGATTGTCCTGAAAGCCCTGCGCCAGCGTGGATGGGTCGGGCACAGCGGCGGGAGGAGCAGATTGGGCTGGAGCCGGTACGGCGGTTTGCGGGGTTGCCTGAGTGGCACCCTGCGCGTCAGGCGAACTCTGGTCCGCAGGCGGCGGGGGAGCCATGGCAGTGGTGTGATGCGTCAATTGACCATATTCTGCCAGGACTACACTCCGAACTTTAGGTTGAGTCGTCCACGCCGCAGCAGCGGCGACGATTAACAAGACCGCAACGATTGCTGGAAGCAGTCCGCGTTTACTTCTGGATTGCTTCTCGCCGAGCATTGCGAAAGTCGGCGCGGACGGCTGAGATCTTTGTTCCTGACGCGAGACCAGGGCGATTTGCGGCTTTGCGGGCTCGCCGGATGATTTGGATTCAGGCGACGTCCTGGCTTTGTCTGGAATGGGTTGTTCCGGGTTCGATTTCGGCGGATGCGCGGCCTCGAGCGGAGAGTCGGCAGAAGTCTTGCTCTCACGCGCGGGCGCGGCAGCTGCTCCCTGGCTCGACGCGACCGCGGGCGCGACGGACCTCGCCGGCGGCGCGGCTTCGGCTGACGGCGGCGAAGCAAGGGTTGTTTCCAATGCGCTTTTTGCGGGCGGCACGGGTGCGGCAAGAACTGCGGGCGGCGCGGTGTGTTCTGTGGCTGTTTGCGCTGACGCTGCGGCGGCCAGTGTTTTGTTTTCCTGGACATCGCGGCGGCGCACGGCAAGCGCGCTTCGCAGCGTGCTGCGCGCCTGCTCGAGCGAGAGAGGCTTGCTCAAAACCATTTTTGCTCCCAGGCGGAAGGCCGTGGGAACGCCGGCTTTGCCGTCCACTACGGCAATCGTCATGGCGTGATTCAGCGTCGAACCCCGGAGAATCCCGAAGAGTTGAGTGGCCATTTGCAGGTCGTCACAATCGACGAGCACGGCGTCAAAGCCCTCGGTGGATATCTTCTTTATAGCGGCGGCGAGCTCGTTCGATTGTTCGGACGTGACCGCAAGCTCTTCGAAAATCTGATGGAGAATCTCGAGTGACTTCGCATCATTCGAGAAGACGTACGCTCGTTGCATGGCTGATGGTACGAAGTGGCGTTAAAACGCTGCAAGTTACCGTAGTGCGACTCAGGCGAAGCCCAGAGCTGGGAAATGGCTAATTTCGCGCCTGTTCCACGGTGTCCAGCGCCCTCCGTGCTGCGGAGAGTAGCGCCTCGGCGCCTACTGGCTTGCCCGTGGCTTTGGTCATCCACAAATCGGGCGTGAGGCGGCCCATGGTGGCCATGCGTTCGAACTCGGGACCGATGCTGCCGGCTTTTTCCATCTGCTCTTCAATCTGAAAAGAGATCAGATGCCCGATGGGGTAATCCGGCAGGTAGAGGAACGTATCGATCATGTGGGAATAGACGGCGAGAAGGATGACGTCACGAATGTCGAAAATGGGTGCGTAAAACCGGTTCCAAGTTTCCTTCGCGATTCGAATAACTGCTTGTTTGAGTTCCGCCGGAGTAGCCTCGCGGTGGTCATACATCCAGTGCCAGACGGCCATATCCACGAGTGCCACTGCGCTGATTTCGCAGGTAGCCCAGAAATCGTTGAGGATTTTCTCGGCTTTGCTCCGCTCGTCAGGCGCGGGAAGGTCGAGCAACTCGAGATCGTGGCCTTGAAATAGAAAGGCAAACGCTTCGGTGAATGATGTATTCGGCACGCCTCGCATCAGCGTGGAATCGACGTTGTTCAGGGAAAAGACCTGCTCGACGTTGTGTCCCATCTCATGGGCGGCGACGTTGAAGCTCTGGTAATCCATGCCGGTTTTGGCGACCCGGGTGCGCAAATGGGCTTTTTCCGAGCGCATGCCGGCGCTCATGGCATGACCGGATCCGCGAGCAGGGTCCACCGAGATCTTGCCTGCTAGATATTGCGCGCGCTGCGGGGAGAAACCCAGCTTCCCGAGAAGATTGGGGATGTCGCGTTCGTAAGAGCCGGGAGTGGGATAGCGACGGGAGACAATTTCATTCAATTCCGCGTCACTATGCGGACTTGCCGGGCGAAAGCCGCTGTACCAGATGTCGAAGGGTTCGAGCGGACGGCCGAGGCGGTGCCTGATGAGCCCGGCGACGCGCGCCATCAGCGGAGAAGTCAAGACTTGTTCGAGCATCGCTTTGACGCGCGGCTCGGGAATTTCGCGGTCTTCGTCGAAGCGGCGGGCGATGTGCGTAGGCGCAGTGGGAGAATAGGGATCGGCCTTCGCCGCGGCGACGAAAGTCCTTAACAGCATAGCGTAGCGCGTGTTCGGCTCGGGTTTGCTGTCTATCGTTATTTGTTGAGGCGCGTCGTCGGCGTCGTGTACCGCCGCCGGAGCCACCCGGTTGGTGAGCGGATTCCAGTCGACTGACGGGTTGTTGATCACGATTTGCGGAATGGTCTGTTCAATCACATGCTCCATCACGCGCTGAATCATTCGTTGTTTCTGCAAGCCGCTTTCGGCGGTGCGATAGTTGGATTTGATTTCATCGCGCAATCCCCAGTGGCTGAGCAGGCGCATTTGGGGAGGGAAAAAACGTTTACCCGAATCGTCAACCAGATGATGCATCCAGATATTGTATTCGGAGATGTAACGGCCAGAGACAGCTTCGGCTTGGGTGACCGCCTGGTTCACCCAGGCGGGAATGCGTTTGTCGAAACGCTGGGCGAGGCGGATTTCGGCCCACTCACGGCGCGAGCGTTGCCCGGCGCCGGCAATGCGCTCTTCCAGAGTGGTCAAAGGAAAGTTCAACAGAACGACGAAGGCGAGTTTGTTTTCGAACATGTCATCGGTCATGTGTGCGCCGGGATAGTAGCCGCCAAACATTTCATCCACGGGCAAAACCGGGCCGAGATCGAGGTCCAATTGCTCGCGAAAACCCCGGTAAATCTCGTGCATGTGCCCCTCGAGCTGTTCAAAAAGAGACTCGAAGCGGTGAAAGAGCGCGTCCACAGCCGCGGGTGTGGCGGCGAAATGCATGCGGACAAAATCTTCAAAGACGGACTGGTCGCCATCGGCATCCCGCCAGAACTGGGCTATCTGGCGGATCCCTCGAGCAGCGCGTTCCCGCACAGACTCGCCATGCAAGGCCACGAGTTCGGTTTGCAATTTTGACGCAGAAT
>Ga0335073_10016292_pt1 | contig 10382 bp, 10 predicted proteins | sample Lox_Sample_22_FD_207093 | JGI IMG/M metagenome (GOLD analysis project Ga0335073, IMG submission 207093) | Soil microbial communities from Loxahatchee National Wildlife Refuge, Florida, United States - Lox_Sample_2.2 | ecosystem: Environmental > Terrestrial > Soil > Wetlands | place: USA... | reverse complement strand
GTATCTCGGCTTCGACACAAACAACTATCCCGGCGATGGCGCCCTCAAGTCTCTACACCGCACGTTCTCTTTCGCCGGGTACTGGCTGAATTCGCCGCCCGGCGGCACCACAGCCCCGTGGACAGGGAAGCGATCGATCTTGCGCACAGAGGGTTTCGGATTCCTGGTTCTATTCAATGGCCGTCTGGAGAGAGAACTGGGAACTGCCAAACACGCCGCCACCCTGGGCCGGAGTGACGCACGGGCCGCAGCAAGGGCCGCCACACGAGAAGGCTTTCGCCCGGGTACTGTGATCTTTCTCGACCAAGAAGAAGGCGGCGAGATGGAGCCCAATCAAATGGCCTATCTGCTTGCATGGTTTGACGGCATGCTTGCGGCGCATTTTCGCACCGGTGTTTATTGCTCGGGCATGCCCGCCGAGGCGGGACCGGGCCTGGTCGTTACGGCGCAAAATATTCGCGAGCATGCGGGCGGCCGCAAAATCGTATTTTTCGTTTACAACGATGCATGTCCGCCGTCGTCGGGCTGCGTGTATCGACGAGAGCCGCCGGCGCCGTCCGCCAGCGGAGTGCGGTTCGCGTCCCTCTGGCAATTCGCCCAATCTCCTCGCCGGAGAAAATTCACGACGAGTTGCGCCGCGACCTACGAAAAAGACGGGAATTGCTACGCTCCGGGCGGAACAGGGACAAGTCCGGTTTTGCTCGATCTGGACTCTGCGACTTCACCCGACCCATCCCACGGCCGGTAGTCACGAAGCGGTATGCGAGTGGCCTTTTTCCGCTTGCGAAAAAGCGATGAGCGCCTCGAGCTTTTCGCGCGCAGCGCCGGAATCGATGGATTTCGCGGCGAGGTGCACGCCTTCGAGAAAATCGGCGGCGCGGCCGGAAGCCACCAGCGCGGCGCTGGCATTCGCGAGAACGATCTCGCGGTGCGGCCCGTGATCGCGGTACAGCAGCGAACGCCCCAGAATCTTGTGAATGATTCCCGCGTTTTCCGCCGCTTCGCCGCCGCGAATCTCCTCGATCGCCGCGCGGTGCAGCCCAAAATCCTCCGGCGTCACCGTCAGTCCGCGGACAACTCCGTCGCGCAGCTCCGCGATGTACGTCTCACCGGAAATCGAAATTTCATCCAGGCCGTCCGCGCCGTGTACGACGAACGCCCGCTTCACGCCCAGCTCGCCCAGCGCCCGCGCCAGAAGCTCCGTGTAACTTTCGTCGTACACTCCCACGACCTGCGCCGACGCTCCGGCAGGATTCGTCAGCGGGCCCAGCAAATTGAACACTGTCCGCATCTTGAGTTCGCGGCGAGCCGTCATAGCGTGGCGCGTCGCGGCATGTACCGCCGGCGCGAATAGAAATCCGATGCCGATTTCTTCGATTGCCGCCGCAACGCGCTCCGCCGGCAAATCGATGCGCACGCCGAGATGCTCGAGCACGTCCGCCGACCCGCAGCGCGAGCTAATCGACCGGTTGCCGTGTTTTGCCACGCGCACGCCCGCTCCCGCCACGACAAAAGCGGCTGCGGTCGATACGTTAAACGTGCCGGAAGCGTCGCCGCCGGTGCCGCACGTGTCGACGAGCGCCTCATCGGCGATGCGCGCGCGGCCCGCGAAAATCGGCGCAGCGTGCCGGCGCATGGCCGTCGCGAAGCCAACGAGCTCGTCGACGGTTTCGCCCTTCATGCGCAGTCCCGTGAGCAGCGCGGCGATCTGCGCGTCGGTGGCCCGCCCGGCGAGAATTTCCTCCATCGCCGCCTCGGCCTGCGCGCGCGACAGGTCTTCGTCCGCGACGATTTTTTCGAGCGCTTGGTGAATCATGTGCGTTCAGCGAACGAGCGCATCCGCTTGCTCGCCTCTGTGGATGCAGGTAAACTGCTTCGTTTGCATCGTGAATAAATACTAGCACTATTAAGGCGAGCTTCCGTCCAGCCGATACAACCAGCATGAAGATCCACGAATATCAGGCCAAGGCAATTCTCGCGAAGTTCGGCGTTCCCGTGCCGCGCGGCGAAGTCGTATTCAAGCAAGAAGACGCGCGCGCGGTCGCCGAGCGTCTCGGCACGCGCGTCACCGTGGTCAAGGCGCAGATCCACGCAGGCGGCCGCGGCAAAGCGGGCGGCGTAAAGCTGGCGAAATCGCCGGATGAGGCTGCCTCGCTCGCGAGCAGCATTCTCGGCATGACGCTGGTGACCCCGCAGACCGGCCCCGAAGGCCGCGTCGTGCGCCGGCTGCTGATCGAAGAAGGCCTCGACATCAAGCGCGAAATTTACCTCAGCATCCTTGTCGATCGTGCGGTCGGCGCGCCGGTCTTCATGGCCAGCTCCGCGGGCGGCATGGAAATCGAGGAGGTGGCCAAGGACCATCCCGAAGCGATCCTGCGCCAGGTAATTCGCCCGGAAACAGGCTTCCAGCCGTATCACGCGCGCAAGCTCGCTTTCGGCCTCGGATTCTCGCCGGAGCTCGCGACCGTCGCGCTGCCCTTTCTCCAGTCGCTCTATCGCGCGTTTCTCGAAACCGATGCGTCGCTGCTGGAAATCAATCCCTGCGTCATCACCGGCGACGGCCGCCTCGTCGCGCTCGACGCCAAAGTGAATTTCGACGACAACGCGCTCTACCGCCATCCCGAATTCAAGGACCTGCGCGATCTCGACGAAGAGACGCCGCTCGAGGTCGAAGCCTCGAAGTACAAGCTCAACTACATCAAGCTCGATGGCACCGTCGGCTGCATGGTCAATGGCGCGGGCCTGGCGATGGCCACCATGGACATCATCAAGCTTTGCGGCGGCAGCCCCGCCAATTTCCTCGATGTCGGCGGCGGCGCGTCCGAAGAGCAGGTGAAGAATGCCTTCCGCATCCTGCTGAGCGACCCCAACGTGAAAGGCGTCTTCGTGAATATCTTCGGCGGCATCCTCCGTTGCGACGTGCTGGCGAGCGGCGTGGTGAACGCGGCGAAGGAATTGAAGTTCAAGGTTCCGGTCGTCGTGCGCATGCAGGGAACGAACGTCGAGCAGGGCCAGCAAATCCTGCGCGATTCCGGCCTGAATTTCACCATCGCCAACGGAATGAAAGATGGCGCCGAAAAAGTAGTGAAGCTCGCGGGAGCCGCGCGATGAGCGTTCTAGTCGACAACCACACGCGGCTGCTCGTGCAAGGCCTAACCGGGCGCGAGGGCGGCTTTCATGCCCAGCAGATGATCGAGTACGGCACAAAGGTGGTCGGCGGCGTTACACCGAGCAAGGGTGGAACGAAGCATCTGGGCGTACCCGTGTTCGACACTGTCGGTAGCGCGGTGCGCGAAACAGGCGCGAACGTGTCGGTGATCTTCGTTCCGCCGCCATTCGCGGCTGACGCAATTCTCGAGGCGCTGGACGCGGAACTGCCGCTCGTCATTTGCATCACCGAGGGAATCCCCACGCTGGACATGGTTCGCGTGGCCGCGGCGCTGAAGAATTCCAAGTCGCGCCTCATCGGCCCGAACTGTCCCGGCATCATCTCGCCGGGCAAATGCAAAATCGGCATCATGCCGGGATCGATCCACAAGCAGGGAAACGTGGGGTTGGTGAGCCGCAGCGGGACGCTTACTTACGAAGCGGTCGACCAGCTCACGCGGCTGGGCATCGGCCAATCGACGTGCATCGGCATCGGCGGCGACCCGATCATCGGCACCAGCTTTCTCGACGCCGTGAAAATGTTCAACGATGATCCGGAAACGCACGCAATCGTGATGATCGGCGAAATCGGCGGAAACGCCGAGGAAATCGCCGCGAAATTCATCGAAGAGCACGTAAAAAAGCCGGTCGTCGGCTTCATCGCCGGGCAAACCGCGCCGCCGGGCCGCCGCATGGGCCACGCCGGCGCCATCATCAGCGGCGGCCAGGGCACCGCCGCCGACAAATACAAGGCCATGCGCGACGCCGGAATCCACACCGTGCAAAGCCCCGCCGAAATCGGCGAGACTCTCGCAGCAGCAATCAAGAAATAAGGCCGGGACAGGGAGGCAGGGAAGCAAGGACGCAAGGAGAGGCGGAGGCCAATGGCAATCCGCACCTATCGGGATCTGGAAGTATTTCAGGAAGCGTATGCCGCGGCTCTCGACGCGTCAAAGTTGACGAGGCGATTCCCGCCCTTCGAGCAACTGGAACTTGGGCGGCAACTTCGCAAAGCAGCTCGGTCCATTCCGGCAAACGTCGTCGAAGGATGGGCGAAGCGGCGCTCGCCGGCTGAATTTAAGCAGCTATCTTCAGGTCGCCATCGGTTCCTGCGACGAAGTAAAGTTGTGGCTCGAAATGGGGAAAGACGAAGGGTACATTCCGGACGAGATCTTCGAAGCAAGGATATCTCGGTACAATCGAATCGGAGCGATGCTGGCGAGCCTTTGGAAAAACTGGCAAGGACCGTGACGGCGAGCAGGGTTTTTCCCTGCTTCCTTGCCTCCGTGCCTCCTGCATCGGAATGCATAGACAGCGACTAAAACTACTTTGGAGGAACTTCTCTTGTCCGTAGAACGCACTCTCGCAATCATCAAGCCGGACGCAGTCGGCCGCGGCTTGACAGCCGACATCCTGAGCCGCATCCACGCTGCGAAGTTCCAGATCGTGGCGATTAAATCGCTGCGTCTTACCAAGTCCGAGGCCGAGGGATTTTACGCGGTGCACAAGGAGCGGCCGTTCTTCGGCGAGCTCACCGAGTTCATGAGCTCGGGCAAAGCCGTCGTCATCGTTCTAGAAGCCGAGGGCGCGATCGCGAAATGGCGCGAGACCATGGGCGCCACCGATCCCGCCAAGGCCGCGCCCGGCTCGATCCGCCGCGAACTTGGCACGAGCATCCAATACAACTGCACGCACGGCTCCGACGCGCCGGCCACCGCCGCATTCGAAATCGGCTATTTCTTCTCGGGCCTCGAGTTGATCTAGGGAGCGACGCTCACCAGAATTCGGTCGGCAGCCCTGCGATGTGGGCGAAGTGCCGGTCCAGGGTGATCAGCGTCATGCCGTGGCGGCTTGCCGTCGCTGCGATCCAGATATCGTTCTGCGGGATTGGTTTCCCTTTGCGCCGCAAGTCCGCTTGAATGTGACCGTAGCGGTCGGCGATCTCGAAGTCCCACTCCAGCACCGGAATTTCGGCGCAAATGCGTCGTATCTCGCTCGCGTTGAAATCGCTCCTCGTGGACTGGTGAGCTCCGGCGTACATTTCTCCCACGCTGATGAAGCTCAGAAAGCACCGGAAGTCGTGGCCCATTCGCCAGCGCAGACTCGGATCGCGGCTTAGCAGTTTGATCAGCGCGTTGGTGTCGATCAGGTACTCACCATTCATTGGCATCCACGCGGCCACAGCAGTCGTCGATGATGTGGGTCAGTTCGTCTGCATCTTCGCGGCTGATCCGCCCCATCAGCCGCATGAGCGCCTCAGCCGAAGCCCCTCGCGATTTCGAAGCCGATTCTTCGCTCTTCGGGGCCTTGTTGTATTCGTTCTCGTACCAATCCAAAAGCTCGTGGTATCGCTCGGGTATATCCTCGCGGTGCGGAGTGGCTTTTCCGTCTCGGCGCGAGGGGTGAACCTGATCTCCTAGCCGGAACAGCCTTCGGCGGCCCGTCCCCGCCCGGGTCAGCATGCGGTGCGTGGCGGGACTGGCCGGCGTCGAAGCCACGCAGTGAGTCGATATATGAGGGGATATCCCTGGCCGGCGGGCGCCTGCAGCGTCCAACATCTCGCAACTCCGTTGAATTTCCTTCTTCGAAAAGCTGGCGTGGTCCGGATTTTCTCGGTGCAACAGAGCAGCGGCAATCCACACTTGGTCGGCAACAGACAGGTTCGCGGCGACGTCTAGTTTCATAGCAGGGCCTCCTCGCTTATCTACCCGTATAACATATCATGTCTTTTATTACAAAATTGTCATGACATGTATGTCACTTATGTTAGCTAATGTCATCGTGGAGGGTCGTTGGGCGAGCCGAGCCCAGTCGCGCTAGAATAGCCCAATCGCACTGATGGATCCGTCGCGCGAACTCGGAAAGCTCCTCCTGATTGCCGGCGTCGTGATCGTCGGCGCGGGCGCCTTTCTGTTTTTCGGCGCGAAGCTGCCGTTCCGTCTCGGCCGGTTGCCCGGCGACATTTCTTATCAAGGACGCAGCGGCAGCTTCTATTTCCCGATCGTGACGTGCATTCTCTTGAGCGCGGCCTTTACGCTGGTCCTCTGGATCGTGAACTATTTCCGGCGGTAGCATTGCCATGACGCCATGAGCCAGACCCCGCTTTTCGATTTCGACATCATGCCCGAGCGCCACGTCTGGCGCGTCAGCGAATTCACCGAGCGCGTGCGCGACCTCCTCGAAGGCGAATTTCCCGACGTGTGGATCGAGGGCGAGGTGTCGAATTTCAAGGCTTCGCAGGCCGGGCATCTTTACTTCACGCTCAAGGACGCGCGCGCCCAGCTGCGCTGCGTCTGTTTCCGCGATCAGGTGCGCGGCCTGAAATTCCGCCCTGAGGACGGCTTGCACATCACCGTGCGCGGCTCCCTTGGCGTCTACGAGGCGCGCGGCGACTATCAGCTCTACGTGAGTCACATCGAGCCGGTCGGCCTGGGCGCGCTGCAGCTCGCCTTCGAGCAGCTCAAGAAGAAACTCGACGGCGAGGGCCTTTTCGACGAGGCGCGCAAGCGGCCGCTGCCGGTGCTGCCGCGGTGCATCGGCGTCGTCACGTCGCCGAGCGGTGCGGCGATTCGCGACATCCTGCGTGTCCTGAAGCGCCGCTTCGCCAACTTGCATGTCCAGCTCTACCCGGTGAAGGTGCAGGGTGACGGCGCGGCCCGCGAAATCGCCGCGGGGCTGCGCCATTTCAGTCGCGTCCGCTTTGCGGACGTGGTGATCGTAGCGCGCGGCGGAGGCTCGCTCGAGGATCTGTGGGCGTTCAATGAGGAAATTGTCGCGCGAGCGATCGCCGCGAGCGAAATTCCCGTGATCACCGGAGTCGGCCACGAGACCGATTTCACCATCGCCGATTTTGTCGCCGACCTGCGCGCTCCCACGCCCTCGGCGGCCGCCGAAATCGTCGTCCGCTCGCGGCAGGAATTCGAGCGCCACATCGCGGACCACCAGCGGCAGCTCGCGCACCATATCCGCTATTTGCTGTCGGAGCGCCGGCACCGCGTCCGCGACTTGCAGACGCATCGCGGCTTCCGTCAGCTCGAAGCGCTCGTTCGCCAGCGGCGCCAGCGGGTGGACGATCTCTCCTCCGTGCTTGGCAGCGCGCTGCGCATGAGGCTCGTACACTCGCGCCAGCGCCTCACCCGCGCCGGAGCGCGCATCGCTTCGTTCGATTTGCGCAGGCGCGCCGAGGTCCTGCGCCGCCGCATCGAGCAGCAGCGGGATGCGCTGCGCGCCGCCCTCGACCGCGTCGTCACGCGCAAGCAGCGCCGCTTCGCCGCCGCGCACGTGCAGTTTGCGCGAATGGACCTGCGGGCGCGCGTCGGCAAGTTGCGCCGCGCGCTCGACGAGCGTTCTCGCGCGCTACGCGGGCAAATCGATCGCGCTCTCATCGGCAAACGGCGCCGGCTCGAGGCCATGGGACTTCAGCTCCGCGAGCGCAACCCCGAGAATCTGCTCCAGCGCGGCTACGCCATCGCCTACGACGCCTCGGGGAAAGTGCTCCACTCGGCCGATCAGGTCAGTCCGGGCGACGACATCTCTGTTCGCCTCGGCCGCGGCGCCCTCGACGCTACCGTCCGCCGCAAGGAACTGAAGCCTTGACAATGTAGCTGCATGTAGCTACATTGGCTGCATGAAGAGTGTTGGCCTGCGCGAACTGAAAAATCGACTCAGCGAGTTCGTCCGCGAAGTCCGTTCCGGCGAGCCAGTCCTGATTACCGATCGTGGCGAAGTCGTCGCCGAGATCGTTCCGCCAGGTCAGCCGCAGAATCAGCCGCATGTGCCCTCGGCGCTCGCCATCCTCGCGCGGAACGGCTTTCTCACCTTAGGGTCTCCCAATGAGCCAGCCGCCTACTCAGAGCTTCCGCCGCTTCTCAAGCTTCGTTGCGCCGCTGACCTCCTCGATGAGGAGCGCGGCGCGCGTTGAACGTCTACGCGGAATCCAGCGCCGTCCTCGCCTGGCTGCTCGGAGAAAAATCCGGTGACTCGGTGCGCGACTCCCTTCGTCGAGCCGATCTCGTGATGTCGTCGGACCTGACCCTCATCGAGTGCGATCGCGTGCTGATTCGTGCCGTAGTGAATGGGGAAGTGGACGAAGCCTCGGCTGCGGACCGCCGCGCGCATCTAAACTCCGCGGCTCGCCTCTGGCACCTGTGGCGAGTCAGCGCGGAAATTATCGAGCGGGCCAGGCGTCCCTTTACGGCCGAGCCCGTCCGGACGCTGGATGCGATTCATCTGGCATCCGCGCTCGCTGCTCGCTCCGCAGTCCCCGGCATTGGGCTCCTGAGCCTGGATGACCGCATTCGGGAGTCGGCGAAACAGCTCGGTTTCCGCATCCTGCCCGACAAGCCCCCGTCCGTCGCGCCTTAACAATCAGAAAGCTGCCAAAAGAGGCATTTCTTGGCCCCGTAAGGCTTTTTAAGCAGCTTGCGGCGTCAAAGTGCTTGACCGCTTTGCAGCTAGTTTTGCGCGGCGAAGAGAATACGAAAGAGGTGCGGCTATTCTTCGTCGCCGCTGCCGGCCACTTTCAGCACGGCGAGGAAAGCTTCCTGCGGAATGTCGACGCGGCCTACGCGCTTCATGCGCTTCTTGCCTTCTTTCTGTTTTTCGAGGAGCTTCCGTTTGCGGGTAATGTCTCCGCCGTAGCACTTGGCCAGCACATTCTTCCGAATCGCGCTGATCGTTTCGCGGGCGATCACGCGGCTGCCGATCGCGGCTTGCACAGGCACCTCGAACATCTGGCGCGGGATCAGCTTTCGCAGGCGGCTCACGAGGTCGCGGCCGCGCTCGTAGGATTGCTCGCGGTGGCAGATGATCGTGAGCGCGTCGACCGGCTCGCCGCCGATCAGCACGTCGAGCTTCACGAGATCGGACTCGCGATAGCCCGAAAGGTGATAGTCGAGCGAGGCGTATCCGCGCGAGACGCTTTTCAGCCGGTCGTAAAAATCGAGCACGATTTCGTTGAGAGGCAACTCGTACGTCAGCATGATGCGCGTCGGCGATAGGTATTCGAATTTCTTCTGCACGCCCCGCTTTTCCTCGCAAAGCTGCAAGACGCCGCCCACCGATTCCTCGGACGTAATGATCATCGCCGTCAGGATCGGCTCTTCGATTTTCGAGATCGAGGTCGGCGGCGGGAATTTCGTGGGATTGTCGACTTCGATCACGTCGCCCGTCGTGGTGGTGATGCGATACTGCACGCTCGGCGCGGTGGTGATCAGGTCGATGTTGAACTCGCGCTCGAGCCGCTCCTGCACGATTTCCATGTGCAGCAGGCCGAGAAATCCGCAGCGGAAGCCGAAGCCCAGTGCCACGGAATTTTCCGGCTCGTAAAAAAGCGCGGCGTCGTTGAGCTGCAGCTTGCCCAGCGCGTCGCGCAGCACTTCGTAGTCGGTCGCGTTCACGGGGAAAAGCCCGGCGAAAACCATCGGCTTGATGGACTCGAAGCCGGGCAAGGGCGGCGCCGGGCGATCGGCTTCTACGACGGTGTCGCCCATGCGCGCGTCGGCCACGCGCTTGATGTTCGCAACGATGAAGCCCACGTCGCCCGCGGCCAGTTCCTCGAGCACCACAGGCTTCGGGGTCAGGGCGCCGAGCGTTTCCACTTCGTACACTTCGTTGCTCGCGCACAGGCGAATCTTCGTTCCCGTCGCGATGCGTCCCTGCATTACGCGCACCAGCACGACCGCGCCCCGGTAAATGTCGAACCACGAATCGAAAATCAGCGCCTGCAGCGGCGCGTCCGCCGAGCCTTTCGGCGGCGGCACGTGCCTTACGATCGCTTCGAGCACTTCCGCGACGCCCAGCCCGCTCTTCGCGCTGATGGGCAGCGCTTCATCCGCGGGAATCGCGAGGACGTTTTCGATCTGCTCCTTCACGAAATCGGGCTGCGCTGCGGGCAAGTCGATCTTGTTGATCACCGGAATGATCGTGAGATTGTGCCGCGAAGCGAGAAACGCATTCGCGACAGTCTGTGCCTCGACGCCCTGGCTCGCGTCGACCACCAACAGCGCCCCTTCGCACGCCGAAAGCGCGCGCGAAACCTCGTACGAAAAATCGACGTGCCCCGGTGTGTCGATCAGATTCAGCCGGTACTCGTGGCCGTCGCGCGCGGTGTAGTGCAGGCGGATGCTTTTCGCCTTGATGGTGATGCCGCGCTCGCGCTCCAGGTCCATCGAGTCGAGCACCTGCGCTTGCATCTCGCGCTGGCTGAGCGCGCCGGTGAGCTCCAGCAGGCGGTC
>Ga0335073_10016291_pt1 | contig 10382 bp, 8 predicted proteins | sample Lox_Sample_22_FD_207093 | JGI IMG/M metagenome (GOLD analysis project Ga0335073, IMG submission 207093) | Soil microbial communities from Loxahatchee National Wildlife Refuge, Florida, United States - Lox_Sample_2.2 | ecosystem: Environmental > Terrestrial > Soil > Wetlands | place: USA: Florida... | reverse complement strand
CCGCCGAGGGTGGTCACCTCTTCCTCGATCAGCCGGTTGTAGTGGCCGTCTCCGGCCCCGGGCGGCAGGGAACGGGTGCCCCAGAAGCCGAAGTTCACGTAGACGTCCCCGGGCCGCAGCGGGTACAGCGGCCAGGACTGCTTGCTGAGCCGGGTGCCGCGCAGCCGCATCGGGCAGAGCCATACCGGGCTCATGCCGACGTGCGGGACGAACCAGCGCAGGAACTCCGCGCCCCGCGCGACCGGGATATCCACATCCTGGGCGACGTACTCGCGTGACGGCAGGCCGCGGCGGGCGTTCAGCGCGGCGGAGAACCCGTACTTGCGGTCGAGCGCGATCAGCTTGCGGTAGGTGTCCGACCGGCGGTACCGGCGCGGCCAGACCCGGCGGATCACCGGGTTCTGCACGCCGAGCGCCCCTGCGCACCAGAACCAGTCGGTGTCCCAGCGCCACAGGTAGTCGCGGATCGTGAGGAAGTCCTCCTTGGGCCCGCGGATCGACCGGTAGTAGATGCGCTCGCGGGTGTAGTCGCTGCGCCACGGGGCGACCTCGCTGAAGGCTCCGACGGTCAGGTACATCTCGTCGAGGCTGAACGCGGTGCCGTCCACGAAGTCCGCCCGGTGCCCCTGATAGCTGCCGTCCGCCGCGATCTGCGCGACCGCGTCCATGCACGCTTCGGGGGTGTCGAAGCGGAAGTGGCGCAGGTGCACGTACGGCGTCACCGGCTCGAGCTCAATCGTCAGGGACAACGCGTAACCGAGCGTGCCGTAGGAGTTGGGGAAACCGCGGTACAGCGCGGCGTGCTCGTTGTCGTCGGTGGCGGTGACCACCCGGCCGTCGCCGGTGAGGATCTCCATCTCTATCACCGACTCGTGCGGCAGACCGCTGCGCAGCGAGGTCGACTCGATCCCGAGGCCGGTCACCGCGCCGCCGAGCGTGATCGTCTTCAGTTGCGGCACAACCAGCGGCATCAGGTCATACGCCAGGGTCGCGTCCGCGAGATCCTCGTAGGTCGTCATGCCGCCGACCACCGCGGTGCGGGCAGCCGGGTCGATGGACACCACATGCCCGAACGCGGACACGTCGAGTCCGGCTCGCGCGTCGCCGGGGAACCGGAACAGGTTCGACGTGCGCTTGGCGAGCCGGACCGGGCTGCCGGGGGGGATCGCCCCGTAGTCGTGCCTCAGCCGTGCCACCGCAGCTCGGTGGGCCGGCGGCAGCTCCCGCCGCTGCGCCACGCCGCGATCGCTCCCTCCAGTGACGTCGGTCACCTTCCCTCCCCGATGTCGCCCGCACCCAGGCCTCACGGCGAGAATGCACGCAGGAGGGCAATATGGGCAAGGTCTATGCCGAGCTGGACGAACGGCTCATGAAGTTTATCGCCCGCCAGCCGGTGTTCTTCGTGGCCACCGCGCCGTGCCTCACCGCGGACGGCGAGGGCGGCCATGTCAACGTCTCCCCCAAGGGCTACCGGGACACCTTCGCCGTGCTGGACCCGAAGACGGTCGCCTACGTCGACCTGACCGGCAGCGGCGCCGAGACCATCGCGCACCTGCGGCAGAACGGCCGGATAACGATCATGTTCTGCTCGTTCAGCAAGCAGGCGAAAATCCTGCGCATCTACGGCCGCGGGCGCGTGGTACTGCCCGATGACCCGTGCTGGCCGGCGCTCGCCGCGCGATTTGCCAGCAACGGGACGCATGGTGCCGACCGGCGCGACCGCAGGGCGATCGTCGTGGTGGAATCGGACCGTATCGCCGACTCCTGCGGCTACGCGGTGCCCCGCATGGAGCTGACCGAAGAACGCGATCTGCTGGCCCAGACGGCGGCACAACAGTCGCCGGCCGAACTCGCCGAATACCGCGCGGAGAAGAACGCGGTCAGCATCGACGGCCTCCCCGCGCTCGGCCCATGACCTGACCGATTACCGGCCTGCCGGCGCTCGGCCCATGACCTGACCGATTACCGGCCTGCCGGCGCTCGGCCCGTGGCTGGCCGATTACCGGCTGCGGTGCTCAGCGGCGGCGGAGCTTGGCGACCAGCCGGTCCGGGACGATCTCGACGTCGAACGGCCTGCTGGCCCGGAACGCCTCGGCGCCGGTCACGTGCGCGACTTCCGCATAGGTCGCGCCGTCGAGCTCGTACCCGCGCAGACTCGGCCCATTCAGGTCCGGGTCTATGACCCAGTACGACGGGATGCCGAAGCGCTCGTATGCTGCCTTCTTCAGGTTCAGATCCCGCAGCACGGAATGAGGGGACAACACCTCGACGACGAGCACCGGCGGCCGGGCAAGCCGCACTCCTTCCGCGTCGGCAACGCGCGCCACGACGACATCGGGTTCGAGCGCGCTGTTGTCCGCGATTCGCACGCCGATGTCAGCGAAGACCACCAGGTTCTCGGGGCAGGCCTGCTCAAGCAAGCTGCTCAGAACGACGATCACTCGCTGATGACCCATGTTGGGAGCCGGGCTCACGATGAGCATCCCGTCAATCAGCTCGTACCGGCGGCCGTCGTCCGGCATCCGTTCGAGGTCCTCGACGGTGAACGGCTCGCCCCAGCCAGGCCAGGCGTCGGCGATGCTCACAGCACTCATCGTGCCTCCTCGGGTTCAGCACTGTCATCCTTTCGCCAGGTGCTGACGATTTCTTGACCCGCGCCGTCGGCGCTTGTCCCGGGCATGGAGCGGCAAGCCGCCTAGGCTGGACGCCATGCGGATCGCGCTGATCAACTCGGGGATCGGGCTGCTCGCTGCCGCCGCAGAGCTGCACCGGCTCCGGCCGGACGCCGACCTGGTGCTGGCCATGGATCCGGACGGGATGCCGTGGGGACCGCGCACGCCCGGCGACATCACCCAGCGGTCCCTGGCCTGCGCGCGGGCGGCCGCCGTGTTCGGGCCGGATGTGCTCGTGTTCGCGTGCAACACCGGCACCGTGCACGCGCTCCCCGCACTGCGCGCCGAGTTCGAGCCCGCTCTCCCGGTCGTCGGCACGGTGCCTGCGATCAAGCCTGCCGCGGCGTTCTGCGACTCGGTGGCGATCTGGGCGACCGTGGCCACCACCGCGAGCACCTATCAGCGCCGGCTCATCGACGACTTCGCCGGCTCGGCGCGGGTCACCCCTGTCCCCTGCCCCGGCCTGGCCGACGCGGTCGACGCCGGGGACGAGACGGCCGCCAGGGCCGCCGTCGCCGGGGCCGCCGCGCGCACGCCGGCCGATTGCGGCGCGGTCGTGCTCGGCTGCACCGAGTACGAGCTCGCGGCCGGCCTGATCGCTGACGCGCTGCCGGGCGTGACCCTGTTCCGTTCGGCCGCGGCTGTCGCCGCGCAGGCCCTGCGCCGGGCCGCGGCCGCGGGAGCCGGCGCCCCGTCCGCGGCGCCGTCCCGGACCGGGGCCGTTCGGGTGCTGCTCAGCGGCAGGCAGGCCGGTCTGCCGGAGGCTGCGCTGCGCTACGCAGAGGGCCGCTTGCTGGCCGACCTCGTTGCGGACCGCCGCGGCGACGGCCTTCCGGCCGAGGGCCTGCCAGGCGACGACGCGCCTCGCGACGACGCGCCTCGCGACGACGCGCCCGCCGAGGTCTTGCCCGGCGACGACGTGCCCGCCGAACCCCGCGCCGGGCGCGGCGCCGGGCGGCCGGTGCCGCCGAGCTCGGTCCCGGCGTAGCTGGCCTCCACCTCCTCCGGCGTCATCGGCAGCCGGGCGGCCGACGGGGGCAGGCCCGCATCCAGCGCCTGCCCGATCAGGTGAGCCATGGAGTACTCCGGATCGGCGGCCAGGGCGCGCTCGATCGCGACGTTCGCGAGGGACCCCTCGCCGGACTGCCACGCGGTAAACGCGAGCAGGGACGCTGGCGCGGGCACGTAGGGCTCGCGTGCGTGACGGACCACGTCGGTCCACAGCCGCTGGTGGTCCGCGCGATACCTGGGCTCCATCCGCGCCCAGGCGTCATCACGCACCCGCAGGTCGGCGACTGTCACGCTGAGCCAGGCGAGCTGGTCGTGGTCGGTGATCTGGCCACCACGGCGGTAGATGCCGATCGCCGCGCGGACGGCCTCCCGGCCGGCCTCGACCACGAGCCACAGGTTGGGGGCGGGCGAGGACGCGATCAGCTCCGCTGCGCGCCGCACCGCGCGCTCCGTCGCCTGGCGCATCGACTCGGCGGCCTGGCCGGTCAGCGGGGCAAGCGAGCCCGCCAGCGCCGCCCGGTCCGGGCGGGCCGGCATCCCGGCCGCGGTCATCGCGGCGGCGGCCGGGTGCGCCGACGCGTCGAACGGCACGCCGTCGGGCGGGCAGCAGCCCGGGTCCGTGCAGACGTAGGACCAGTAGCGCCCGTCCTGCACCCGGAGCAGGTCGCGCAGTGCGATCCCGGCGCCACGAAGGCCCGCCCTGACCTGCTCGGCGACCGGCGTGACCAGCGTGCCGTCGCCGTAACCAGCGGCGATCGCGGTCCGGATTCGCCGCTTCCGCAGCACGGCGGCCGCGTGCTCGGCGATGTTCTGGGCCAGCGCGGCGTCGGGCGGGTCCGGCAGGTCGTAGCGGAACGCGAGCACGATGCGCCCGCGCCGCGCGTCAAGGCCGACGATCACCATGCTCTGGCTCGGGTGGAACCCCAGCAGATGCGGGATGACCGCCAGGAAGCCGGCCACGGAACTGACCCTTACCCTCGGCACTTCTCGGCCCTGCTGACTGTTCGTGTGCGGGGTCTTGTCACCCGCGGGCGTGTTGTCTGTCATGTCGCCAGGCTCCGGCGGGCTCGCCGGCCGGCACGACGCAATTAAGCCCGGGGCTGTGCGTTCCGGCTCTCATCCACAGGACTGGGTAATCCGATTGACAATTCGGTCAGCTGTCACACCTGCTGGAGCTGCGGTGCTTAGGTGACGGAGAGGACGACAATTGGAAGCCAGCTTCGTGACCCACCTGCGATCGTCACCGCCACCGGCCTCGTTCTCCGGGTTCGAGCGGTTCTTCCGCGACGAGTACCCCGCGGTCGTGCGCATCGCCTTCGGCGTCGTCGGCGACGCGCAGGCGGCACAGGATGTCGCGCAGGACGTCTTCATCAGCGCCTTCAAGCGGTTCCCCGAGCCGGAGGAATCGGATCATGCCCGCGCCTGGGTACGGGCGGCCGCCGCGCACACGGCGCTGAACGCCATCCGCGGCGAGCGGCGGCGCGACCGGCGCCAGCGGTCGGCGGCCGTCGAGGTGCCCGCGGCGAGCCCGGAGGAGACCGTGCTGGACGCCGAATCCAGGACCGAGGTCAGGCAGGCGCTGGCCCGCTTGCCCCGCAAGGCCGCGGCCGTTCTCGTGCTCCGGCACAACGGCCTGAGCTACGCGGAGGTGGCTGAGGCCATGAACGTGAAGGTGGGGCACGTCGGCACGATGCTCCGCCGAGCCGAATCAGCGCTACGCAAGGAGTTGCAGAATGCACCACGTATCTAGCCCCGTGCTGCGCAGGCTGGTGGACGAGCCGCTGGCCGTGCCCGACCTCGCGCGGCGCCACCTGGCCGGCTGCGGCCGCTGCCAGGCGCTGAGCGCCGAGATCGCATCGGACGCGGCGCTGGCCGCGCGCGTGCTCGGCGCGCCCGTCCAGGTCGCGGACATCGACCTGGAATGGATCCTGCTGCAGGACCGTCTCAGCAGGCCCGGCGAGGCCCGGCGTCCGGATGTCAGCCCGGTCCGCAGCGTCCGCCCGTCCCGGCGCATGCCGCGGCGGCTGGCCGGCGTCTCGGTCGGTGCCGGGACCGCGGTGCTGGCCGGCGTGCTCGCCGTGGGCGGAGCGGCCGCCGCGGTTCTCACCACCGTGTATTCGCCAACGCAGGTGGCGCCCTTGCGGGTGAGCGCGAACGATCTGCGGGCGATCGAGAACATCACCGGTATCGGCCGGCTGCCCGGCAACCTGCAGCCGTCCGGGTCCATGCGGCTGAGCTTCGGCGATCTCTCCTGGAGGACGGCGAGCCAGCCCCAGCAGGTGAGCTCGACCGCCGACGCCAGCGCCATCACCCACCTGGCCTTCCGCACCCCGGCCGCGCTGCCGGCCGGGGTGGGGACGATCAGCCGCGTCGAGGTCCAGCCGCAGGTGACGATCACGGTGCGGTTCAGCCAGAACGCCGGCGCTGCCGTGGCGGGAAGCACGCTGCAGCTCACCGCCGGCCCGGCGATCGTGGTCCAGTACGGCAGCACGCCCGGCCGCGGCAACGTGACCACGCTCGCGATCGCCGCCGCGCGCAGGCCGGTGGCGACCTCGACCGGGGAAGGGGGGGCGGGTGGGCCAACGACGAGCCAGCTCGAGGCGTTCGTGCTGTCGCGGCCGGGCCTGCCGGCCGGCCTGGCCCAGGAGATCCGGCTGCTCGGCAACCCCGACGCGATCCTGCCGGTGCCGGTCCCGTCCGGGCTGTGGGAGCTGAAGGAGCACATTGGCGGGGCGCCGGCCTTGCTGGTCACGGACCCCAACGGCTTCGCGTCCGGGGTGATCTGGGAGAGCAGTGACGGCGTCGTGCACGCCGTCGGCGGGCTGCTGGACAAGGAGGACGTCTTCGGTGTCGCCCGCGAGATCGGCTGAGCGAGCGGTCTTGTCCGGCCCGTCCGGCCAGGGCCTGGGCTCCCCCGCCATTCACACGATCGAGCTCAGCAAGCGCTACCGCAAGACGGTGGCGCTTGCCGGGCTGTCCATGACCGTGGGACGAGGAGAGGTCTTCGGGTTCCTCGGACCGAACGGTGCGGGCAAGACCACCGCGGTCAAGCTGCTGCTCGGGCTCTCCCGGCCGACCGGCGGCGAGGCCATGGTCCTCGGCGCGCCGGCCGGGGACATCGAGACCAGGAGGCAGATCGGCTACCTGCCGGAGCTGTTCCGCTTCCAGAGCTGGCTGACCGCGCGCGAGGTGCTTGTCCTGCACTGCAGGCTGATGCGGATGGCCCGGCAGGGCTGGGCGGCAGCGGCGGACGACGCACTGCACGTCGTCGGCCTGGACGGCCGGGGCGACGACAAGGTCGGCACGTTCTCCAAGGGGATGCAGCAGCGGCTCGGTCTCGGGGTCGCGCTTCTCGGCGAGCCCGCGCTCGTCGTGCTCGACGAGCCAACCAGCGCCCTCGACCCCGTGGGCCGTCATCACGTACGGGTGATCATCCGCGAGCTGCGCGACCGCGGCTCAACGGTGTTCCTCAACACCCACCTGCTCGAGGAGGCCGAGCACGTCTGCGACCGCGTGACGATCATCAGCAAGGGCCGGTCGCTCGCCACCGGAACGCTGGCCGAGCTGAAGGTCCGCAGGCCCAGCGCCCGGCTGCGGGTGACCGGCCTGCCGGGCGGCTGGTGGCGGCGGCTGGGAAGCTTCGGCCGCTGGACCGAGGAAACCGGGGGGGACGACTGGCTGCTGGTCGAGGACATGGCGGCCGGGCGGGTGCCGGAACTCGTGGCGGCGATCGTCGCGCTCGGCGGGCGGGTCGAGGCGGTCATCCCCGAGCAGCAGAGCCTGGAAGAGAGCTTCCTCAAGCTACTGGGGGAAACGTGAATATCGTGCCGGAGGCGCGCAGATGAACGCAGTCCTGACGATCGCGTCGCTCACCGTGCGCGAGGCGGTGCGTCGCCGCCTCGTGGCCGCGTTCGCCGTCATCTCCGTCGTGCTCGTCGGCGCCAGCGGCTGGGCCTTCTACAAGCTGAGCCACGGCGGAGCGTTCACGTCGGGTGAGACCAACCTGGCGCTCCCCCAGGCGGTCGTGCTGTTCATGTTCATGTTCAGCTTCGTGGTGGCGCTCAGCGCGTCCGCCATCGGCTCCCTGGCGGTCTCCAGCGAGATCGACTCGGGCGTCCTGCAGACCGTGGTGGCCCGGCCGGTCCGGCGCAGTGAGGTGCTGCTCGGCAAGTGGCTGGGCCTGGCCGGCCTGCTCGGCGCGTACACCGCGATCGTGTCCGGCCTGCAGGTCGCCGTCGTGTACTGGACCTCCGGGTTCGTGGAGCCCGACCCGGCCGCCGCGGCGGCTCTCGTCTTCGCCGAGGGCGTGGTCCTGCTGACGTTCGTGCTGCTGCTCAGCACCCGGCTGTCCGCGCTCGCGGGCGGCGTGATCGGCATCGCGCTGTTCGGCCTGGCCTGGCTGGCAGGCGTCGGCGGCACCCTGGCCACGGCGTTCAACATCCACGCCCTGCACACGGCGAGCGAGATCAGCCAGTACCTGCTGCCGACGAACGGGCTGTGGCAGGGTGCGATCTACTACCTCGAGCCGTCGTCGTTCGTCACCCAGCAGCTCGCCTCCTCACCCGTCGGGCAGGGCGACCCGTTCCTGGCGCTGGCCGCGCCCCCCTGGCAGTACCTGGCGTGGGCCGGCATCTGGCTCGCGGGAGTGCTGACACTCGGCCTGGTCAGCTTCGAGCGGCGCGAACTCTAGGCGGCCATCACAGCACCTTGCTGAAGAACACCCGCCGGAAGCCGTTCTCCTCGGCCCGGCGCGTTTCCCGGTAGCCGTGCCGGGGGTAGAAGGCGAGATTCTCGGTCATTCCCTCGTTCGTGTAGAGGCGTATCTCATCCAGGCCGTTCGCGCGGGCCTCGTCCTCGGCGAGCACGAGCAGCCGGGAGCCGATGCCGCGCCGCTGGGCCGACGGCTGCACGGCGATGTTCTCGATCAGCAGGTAGCCCGGGTGGACGACGAGCACGAGGAGCCCGGCGATCGCACCGTCCACCTCGGCGACCCAGGCCTCGCCGGACTCGACGGCCGCCGCATAGTCGGCGGTCATCGGGGCCGGCATGCGGCCGATCCGCGGCACGTACAGCAGGTACGCCTCGTGCACCACCACGTAGAGCGCGGGGACGTCGGCGTGGGTCGCGCGGCGGACGGTAACCGCTGGCTCCTGATCCGGCATTGATCGCGGCCGCCCGCCGTCAGCCTGCCGGTTTCAGGCCGATGCGCCGGTACAGCGCGCCCGCGTGCCCGGCATACAGGATCCGGGTGAAGTGGGCGCTGAAATACTTCTCGAGCGCCGGCGTCCACGCCACCCGGTGATGGTTGAGCCCGGACAGCCAGACGTACTGCGCGTGATCGAAGGCGTACGTCCACACCGCGTCGACCGCCTTGTACTTCGCCGCGCCGGTTTCCGGGTCGCGCCCGTGCGAGAGCGCGTAGTTGGTGCCGGTGGCGTCGAGCAGCAGCGAGCAGCCGGGCACATCGGAGACCAGCCGGTTGGTCATGACGGCGAACGACACCTCGTCGGCGAGCAGGCACGACCCAGGCGGTATCAGGCGCTCCGCCTGCTGCACCACGGACAGCTTCAGGTGCGGGGTGTTGTAGCTCTCCCAGTTGAACTGGACCGCGGCCAGCACCAGGACCACCAGCCCGGCCACGCACGCCGCGCCCCATTGCAGCGCCGGCGGCGTGGTGGAGTCGGCACCACCGCCCGAGAGCAGCCGCAGGTCGCGCACCAGCGTGGCCAGTGGCAGCGCGATCGCCAGGGCGAACCACGGCGCGAAGAACGCGGCGAAGTGATAGTGGAACTGGTTCGGCCAGATGAACGCGATCGCCGCGATGCCCGCCGTACCGACCGCGAAGAGGTCGAGCACCGGTGGCAGCCGCCGGGTCAGCAGGAACGCGAGGCCGAGGCTGCCGGCCACGACCGCGGCGATCAGCACGGCTGCGCCCAGGAGCACCAGGTGCGTTGGCCTGTGCAGGTCCGCCAGCCCGGTCAGGTCCTGGATGCGCTTCCACGTCGACGTGCGGGTTGCGCCCGCCCTGGGGCCGATCTGCGCGATGATCGTGGCCTCGTAGAACTTCCTGGGCGCCAGGGCGGCGAACGGCAGCACCGGGATCAGGAAGCCGGCCGCAACCCCGCCGACGTACGCGGCGGCCCGGCGCGGCCAGCGCAGCGCGAGCACCGTGATGATGATCACCGGGAAGATGGCCCACGGCTCGACCGCGCCGCCGAACCCGAACGCCACGCCGCCCCAGACCAGCCGCCGCGTCCTGGTCGTGAAGTGGTCGCCGTCGAACACCGCCAGGGCGCCGATCAGGCAGAACAGCACGAGCCAGGGTTCCACGAGGAGGGTCTTGACCGCCTGGATGGCGTCCGGGTAGACCGCCATGATCCCGCAGACGATGACCGTGGCGAGGACGCCGCGGTGCCGGACCAGCAGGCCGGCCAGGGCCACCGAAGCGGCGCCGATGAGCGAGGTCAGGATCCGCGCGATGGCCATACCCCACGCGGTGCCGGTCGCCTTGCTGACCAGCGCCACCGGGATCATCAGCAGCGTGATCCCCGGCGGCTGCACGATCAGGAAGTCGCGGTACGGCACGGCGCCGTTGACCAGCCGCACGGCGCTGCCGAAGTAGGGCCCGTCGTCGTACTCGTTGACGCTGAGCAGGAAGCCGGGCCGGCTGAGCTGGTACAGGCGGAGCAGCAGGCCGAG